>Ga0208565_1000339_pt1 | contig 37038 bp, 19 predicted proteins | sample Sb_taG_7_FD_187706 | JGI IMG/M metagenome (GOLD analysis project Ga0208565, IMG submission 187706) | Peat soil microbial communities from Weissenstadt, Germany - Sb_50d_2_FS metaG (SPAdes) (version 2) | ecosystem: Environmental > Terrestrial > Soil > Wetlands > Peat | place: Germany... | reverse complement strand
TGCTCTACGCCGCCACCTCGCAGGCGGCCGCTGACCCTGTGGTGGCCCAGCGGCTGAACGAGCACCTGCACGACGAACTGCGCCGCGCGATGGGCGCGGTCAGCGGTGAGCTGGAGGCGGCCACGCTGGCGGTGCTGGCGGGCGTGCAGTGGCAGGACAGCCGGGATCGAACGGTAGCCGAGCTGACCGGGGCGGTCCTGGCCCAGGTGGCGACAAGCCCGCACCTGGCCGGTGAGGCGTCCGCGGTGCGCACCCGGGTCCTGGCCGCGCCCACCGCCACGGTCGCCAACGTCCTGGGCCTGGACACGCCGCTGATCGGCAACCCAGCCCTGCACACCGACGTGACCCGCGGGCTCGCCGCCGAGTTCGCGCGCCTGTCCGGTGTCAGCGACCAGGGCGCCCGGCTGGTGACCCAGCACAGCGAGGCATTGGTCAACAGCAGCGCCGCCACCCTCGACGCGCTCGTCACGCAGGGAAGCCTCACCAAACAGGAACAGACCGCGCTGACGGCTGTCCTGGAGCTGGCGAAACTCACCGACGACAACCTCGCGCTCATCCGCGCCTTGCTGGCCCTGGGCGTCGCCTCACCGCTGGCCCTGGTCGCCTGGACCGCCGACCACTGGCAGCAGCTCATCACCGCCCAGCAGATCCCGGTTCCGCCGGGCGAAACGCCCAGCTCTTACGCCGACACGATCGTGCACAACCTGGAGACCACGTATCCCGCCCACGCCCTAGCCGCCCAAGCCGGCGAGCGGCACCTGGCCACCTTGCTGGAGCGGAACCCGGGCCTGAACCTGCGGGCCGCCGACCTGGCCGGCGGCGCGGCCGCGCACCTCGACTGGACCGGAATCCCGGCCCAGGCCCGGGACCAGGTCCAGCGAGACCTCAGCGCCTACCAGCGGCTCATCACCCTGGCGGATTCCACCGAGGACCGGCTGGCCCTCAAGCGGGCCGGATATGACTCGGCGCTGGCCATCGCCGCCCAGCCCGAAGAAGAGTTCATCCGGACCTCGGGCCTGGACGCAGGCCGGGCCCGCCTCACCTACGCCCGGGCCCACAACGCGGCCGTGTCGGTCGCCCACCACCACGCCGGGCTGCATCACCTGCTGAAGACCGGGTTCAGCAACCTGCCCGCCGGGAACACCGCGCCCCTCGCCGACGAGCTGCGCGAGGTCGAGGGGATGAACGAGCTCTTCGGGCCGCAGGACTTCTGCGACTGCGACGAGTGCCACTCGGTACTCAGCCCGGCTGCCTACTTCGTGGACCTGATGCACTTCGTGGAGACCAACGTCTCACAGCCGGTATTCACTGGCCCGGGCCAGGCCGACCACCCGCTGCACCTCAGACGCCGCCGTCCCGACCTGTGGACCCTTCCGCTCAGCCCGGCGAACACCAGCACGCTTATCCCGTACCTCACGATCGTCAACGAGGTCCTGGAGTCTTACCTGGACCAGGCCGGGCACGGCGACATATACACCCTGCTGGCCGACCCTGACCTCAAGGTGTCCTTCCGGGTGCCGTTCAGCCTGCCGTTCGCCGAGCTGAGCCTCTACCTCGGTCACTTCGGCGTCACTCCGGCCGACATCTATCGCGCCCTGGCCCTGCCGGAGGCCCAGGTACGGCGGGCCCGGCTCGGGCTGGCCCCCGACGAGGCCGCGGTGATCACCTCACCTGACCCGGGCGGGGTGACGGCGCGGTTGGGACACCCAGGCGGCACCGGCGACTTCAACCTGCAGGACTTCCTCCGCTCCACCGGCCTGCAGCGCGACCAGCTCGACGCGCTGCTGGCCTCTCGCTTTCACCGCGACCTCGCCGCCGTCACAGTGACCAGCCGGGCGGCTGATCCCGGCGAGCTGCAGAACATCCCGCAGGTCCTGGCCAGCCTCACCCCCGCGCGACTGGACTTCATCCACCGGTTCATCCGGCTGTGGCGCGTGACACCATGGCAGATCGCCGAGCTCGACCTCATCCTGGCCGCCGGCCACGAGGCAAAGCTCATCGGCCGCGACCTCGACGACCGGGTCATCGAGCTGCTCGCCCGGCTGGCCGACCTGCAAAGCCGGCTACGCCTGGATTCGGCGGAACTCTGCGCCCTCATCGACGACCTGCCCGGCTCGGTCGGCCCGCACCTTCCGGCTCCCGCGCAGCGGCACCTTTATGAGCAGGTGTTCGACCTGCCCCGGCTCTTCGCGCCCAGCCCGGATGCCGAGCCCCCCGAAACCGCCGGTCCCGGCCGGGCCCCCCAGCAGCCGACCCCGCAGTCTGCATTCTCGTTCCACCACTACGCGTTCAACACCGCCGATCCCACCGACACCAGCACCGACCCCAAGACGCCGCTACTGCTCGCCGCGCTGGGCATCAGCGACACCGACCTGGAGGTGCTGCTAAACCTGCTGGCCGCCGAGCTGGCCTTCGACGCCACCGGGAACTGCACGATGGACCGGCATCGGCTGTCGCTGCTGTACCGGCACGCGCGGCTGGCGGCAGCATTGAAACTGCCGGTTGGCGATTTCAGCCGCGTGCTGCAGCTGCTGTTCGACCCCGCCGAGCAGGCGCTGACTACCCTGGACCAGATCGAGCACATCACCGCCTTCGTCACCTGGCTGCGCGGCTCGCCGTTCACGATCGCTGAACTGCGCTTCATCGTCAGCGGCGTGCACGACGCCTCCGTCAGCTTCACGATCACGGACGGCAGCAGCGTCCAGCTGGTCCAGCAGGCGCAGGCCGCGCACGCGCCTGACCCCCGCGACGCCCTCCGCGGCCGTCTCGCCGCCATGCTTAATCTGCCGCTGGCCCGCCTGGCGGACCTGCTCGCCTGGATTCCCGCCGACATCAACGGCCCCGGCGTTAAGACCGCGCTGGCAGTCAGCTTCAGCCCGGATGGCACACCTGTCGCCCCGGGTGACCTCATCCCGCTCACTGATCTTGGCCAGCAGCTGGAACGAGCGGCCATGCTGTTCTCCAAGCTCAAGATCGACGACGGCAACCTCGCTTACCTCACCGGTCATCCTGCTGTCCTGGGCATCACCAGCCCCAGGTCACCCACGCTGCCGGATGTCCAGGCGATCGCTTTGTACAGCTCTATGATCACCGTGAGCAGCAACGCTCCCGCTGTCATCCAAGCGGCCCTCGGTGATGCTGCGGCCGGCGTGGTCCCCGCTGCGGCCGACCGGCGCCTGGCCGGCCTGTGGCACTTCGACCACATCCTGCTCAGCTCGCTGCGCAAGATCCTGCCCCGCGCCCGCTCCCCCATCGACGGCCTGCGGCACCTCCGCGACGCCGCCGCACTATGCACCACGCTCGGCAGCAACGCCTACTCGCTGGCCAGACTCGGCAAGGACGGCTCCTTCCGCGACCTCAGCCAGGCCCGGGACATCGCCCTGGGGGCCGTCTCCGCCAAGTATGCCGACGCCGCGCAGCGCGAGCACATCCTCCAGCCGGTCCAGGACAGGATCAACGTCCTGAAGAGAGACGCGCTGTGCGACTACATCATGGGCCGACAGGCCGAACTCGGCTTCCGCACCCACGCTGACATCTACGACTTCTTCCTCCTCGACGTCGACATGGGTGACTGCTTCCGCACCTCGCGGGTGGTCTCGGCCAGCTCGACGTTGCAGCAATACGTCCAGCGCTGCATGCAGGACCTCGAACAGACCCGCCCTCACATGCACCCGCACGTGCCGGCCATCCGCGTCCCCCCTGGATCCATTCCGGCCGGGGAATGGGAATGGCGCAAGAATTTCCGGGTCTGGCAGGCCAACCGCAAGGTGTTCCTTTATCCCGAGTCCTACATCGACCCCGACCTGCTCGACATCAAGACCCCGCTGTTCGACGATCTCGAAGACGACCTGCTCCAGCAGAAGATCACCATGGAGTCGGCCACCGACGCCTACCAGCGCTATCTCACCCAGTTCGCCGAACTCGCCCACCTGCGCATCGCCGGCAGCTATTACCACGCCGATACCCACCATCCCACGTACTACTTCTTCGGACATACCCACCAGGACCCGCCAGTCTACTACTGGCGGTGCTGGGACGGCGCCACCTGGGCGCCCTGGCAGAAAATCGACATCGCCATCGACGCGCATACGGTGTCCGCCGAATTCCACCTCGGCCGCCTCTATTTGTTCTGGGTAGATACCAAATGCAAGGACAAGACCGCGATCAAGGACGGGAATTCACAGCTCCAGTACTACGAGGTGACGATCTCGCTGCAGTATTCGGTGCTTAAGGCCGATGGCAAATGGCTGCCTCCCCAGAAACTGGACTCGCTGCGGCCACTGCGAACAGCCGCCGGCGCCTGGAACAACCGGCTCTACCCAGACCCGAAAGCGGTGGAGAGCGAGGTCGCCCATCTGCACCGGACAGGCATCGACGTGGCGCCATTCCACGCGGCCCAGCAGGAAGGGAACAAGACCGACTCAGCCCACGGGATCATGGCCGAGAGCACCGAAATGACCGAATTCCTGCTGGCCCAGATGGAGGGCGCCAAGACCTACCGCCGGGTCTATCCCGGCGTGGCGGGAGACTCGGTGGTACTCCGTTACATCAACGGTTACCTGCGGGCACCGGACATCACCGACCGTGAACTAGACCTGTTCCACAACAAACTGCGCGCGAGTCGGCCGAACGCCTTCCCGGGCCTCCCGGCCAAGCCCGCGGTGCTGCTCTACCCCGAAAAGGGCGGAAAGGCGCGGCTCGGCATTGCCACCGCCGCCTACCACAGCGCACCAGAATTTGACCTCGCCCTAGAGCAGCTTCCGCTGAATATCCTGAAACCCCCGCCGCTCGCCCGGCCGCACATCTACCTCACCGGGCCGTTCGCACACCACCCGCCCGCATCCGATGAGCAGCGCGCAGACCATGTCCTGGACCTGGTCCACAACCGCTACCCCGAAGCCATCCTGACCTTCGAAGGCCAGCAGTACCTCATCCACGGGACCCCTGCGGCTGCGCCCGCGGCGCACCATGCGGCCACCGCCCACCACCCGGCGACGCACCCGTCACATCATCCGCCACCATCAGGCGGCCACGGATCGACGGGCTCCCACGCCCAGCACGCCAGCCACGACGGCACGCACCCCGCATCCGCCCATGCAGCCGCGGCGCGCAGCCACCGCAGCCAGGCCGCCCGCGCGACCTCGATCTCCCACGTCGCCCAGGCTCACGCGCACTTCGCCAGCCGGCGGCTGGTACGGCTTTCCACCTCCAACGCCGATGACCTCGGCGAGGCCCTGCTGCAGCACGGCCTGGACGAGCTGTTGGCGCTGGATACCCAGCGGCGGCGGGAAAAGCCGGTCGGGTTCAAAATCCTCAGCCCGGCTGAGCTGCAGTACCCGGACGACGACCCGCACCACCTCAACTTCCGCGGCGCTATGGGCGACTACTACCGCGAGCTCTACCTGCACATCCCCTGGCTGATTGCCCGCGCGCTGCGCGCCGACGGAAAATACGAGGACGCGCTGTGGTGGTACCGGAAGATCTTCGACCCCACCGCCGAGGCCGACCCCCACCAGGACGCGAAGCCGACCGACCGTAACTGGCGCTACATCGAGTTCCGCGACCTCACCCTGCCCAGGCTGCAGGCCATGCTCACCGACCGGCCAGCCATCGACGCGTACGAGGCCGACCCGTTCAACCCGCATGCCATCGCCCGGCTGCGGCCCAGCGCCTACCAGCGGGCCATCGTCATGGACACCATCGGCACCCTGCGAGACATGGGTGACGCCCTGTTCACCCAGGACACGATGGAATCGGTCACCGAAGCCGGGATGATCTACAACCTGGCTGCGCAGATGCTGGGCCCGCGCCCGGCCCGGCTCGGCAGGTGCCGCACCGTCCCCGACGCCGCGCTGACCTACGCCGAGCTCGGACCCGTGGTCGCGAAACCCTCCGAGCTGCTGCTGATGCTGGAGAACTGGGCCTACGCCAACCACGCCGCAGGCACCGGCCTGACGCTCCGCCCCTATCACGCCGTCGCCGAGGGACGCCGCCAGGCAGCCGCCCTCGAGACCGCCGTCAAGCATGGCGCCGTGCCCGTGCCCGCTCGGCACGCCCCGGCCACCCATACCGTCCTGCCCAGCACCCTTGCCTTCTGCATACCCCCCAACGACGTGCTCCTCGACCTGTACAACCAAGTCGAGGACCGCCTGTTCAAGATCCGCAACTGCATGAACATCAGCGGCGTCCATCGCGAGCTCGCGCTGTTCGCGCCCCCGGTCGATGTGATGGCCTTGGTCCGGGCCCGGGCCGCCGGGCTCAGCCTGGACGAGGCGATGGCCGCCCTGGAGGCGCCCGTCCCGCCGTACCGGTTCACCCACCTGATCGACAAGGCTCGCCAGGCCGCGCAGACCGTGCAGTCCTTCGGCGGCGCGCTGCTGTCCGCGCTGGAGAAGAAAGACACTGAGGAACTTACCCTGCTCCGGTCGCTGCACGAGCGGGATGTGCTGCGCATGACCAAGAAAGTCAAGACCGACCAGGTAACCGAGGCCCAGCACCAGCTGCAGGCACTCGCCGAGACCAAGACCAACGTCCAGAACCGCATCGACTACTACAGCGGGCTCATCGACGCCGGTCACAGCACTTGGGAAATCACGGAGCAGCTCAGCCGCGTTACCGCCACGGTATCAAGGGGTTTCGAGACCTACTTTCACTTGGGAGCTGCCATAGCACATCTGGTTCCAGATGTTGGTAGCCCTTTCGCAATGAAATACGGCGGCACGCAACTAGGTGACGCACAATCGGCACTTGGTGCTTTCACTGCATCATTGGCTGGCGTACTCGACGGAGTCGCGGCATCCGCCGGTCTCCAGGCCACCTTCGAGCGGCGCGAGCAGGAATGGCACCAGCAGCTTCTCGTGGCCCAGCAGGAGTACAAACAAGTCGAGCAGCAGCGCCTCGCCGCCGAGATCCGGGCCGCTATCGCCGAGAAAGAGCTCGACATTCACCAGACCACGATGGACCAGGCCGACGAGCTCGACCATTTCTACAAGAACAAGTTCACCAGCCTCGGCCTCTACAACTACCTCGCCACGACCCTCACCCGGCTGCATCGCGACGCCTACAACACCGCCGAAGGCCTGGCCCGCATGGCCCAGCGCGCCTACGCCTTCGAACGCGGCGACGACACGACCTTTATCGCCCCGGGCAACTGGCAGTCCGATAAGAACGGCCTGCTCGCCGGCGAGAAACTCACCCTGCAGCTCGAGCAGCTGGAAACCGCCTACCTGCGCGCCAACACCCGCCAGCTCGAGGTGTCACAGTCCTTCTCCCTAGCCCTGCTCGACCCCGGAGCGCTTCTTACCTTCCGCGAAACCGGCAGCTGCGAGTTCACCCTCCCCGAGATCGTCTTCGACCTCGCCTACCCCGGCCAGTACAAGCGCATCATCAAGTCCGCGCGCATCAGCATCCCGTGCGTCGTCGGGCCCTACACGACGGTCAGCGCCAAGCTGACCCTCACCGACAGCAAGGTCCGCAAGCAGGCCACCACCAACCCTGACGACCTCATCGGCCTGCCAGCGCCGCCCACGCCCAGCATCGCCACCAGCACCGCCGTCAACGACGCCGGCGTGTTCGAGCTGACCTTCCGCGATGAGCGCTACCTGCCCTTCGAGGGCGCCGGCGCGATCAGCAGCTGGCGCCTCGAGCTTCCCAACCAGCTGCGCATGTTCGACTACGCCACCATTCCGGACATCGTCCTGCACATCAGCTACACCGCCCGCGACGATGACGCCTTCCGCGCCACCGTGGAGACGGCGATCACCGACAGCCTGACCGCCTACGCCTCCACGGCCGGGATGCACCGGCTGTTCAGCCTGCGCCACGACTTCCCTGACGCCTTCTACCAGCTCGAGCACCCAGCCGGCACCGCCCAGGAGACCCGCGTCAAACTCGGCCGGGAGCACTTCCCCTACTTCCTGTCCACCCGGACCCTGACCATCACCGGGGCCACACTCTTCCTCCAGCCCCAAGGGGCAGATCCCGCCGACACCACGGGCCTGACCATCTCGCTCAACGGCAACCCGGCCGCCACCTGGACCACACCGCCCAAGACCAACCTGCGCTCCGCCGACATTGCCGCCAGCGGACCAGCCCTCACCGACTGGGCCGTCAAGGTCACCGCCGGCCACCTCGACCCCGCTGCCGTCAACGACGTGCTGCTGCTCTTCAAATACGGCATCTCATGACCGGCGACCGTGACAATCGCCCGGCGGCGGGGGGACCGGCGGCGCAGGGTGAGAGCAACGGCGGTTCGTCGCAGGGTCGGCCGACCGGTTCTTCGTCACCGCTTGGCCAGGTGACCGGGGCGCCGGCGCCCGACCCACTGGCGCTGCCGTCGATCACCCTGCCGAAAGGCGGAGGGGCGATCCGCGGGATCGACGAGAAACTCTCGATCGGGCTGGCGACGGGGGCCGCGAACCTCACTGTGCCGGTCTTCACCAGCCCGGGACGCCAGGGCTTCGGGCCCGCTCTGTCCGTCAGCTACGATTCCGGCGCTGGCAACGGGCCGTTCGGAGTCGGCTGGCGGCTGTCCGTACCCTCGGTGAGCCGCAAGACCAGCAAGGGGCTGCCCAGGTACGAAGACGCCGCCGACAGCGACGCCTTCGTGCTGTCCGAGGCAGAGGACCTGGTCCCGCTGCTTCTGAATCAGGCCGGCGCGTGGGCCGAAGACACCTTCGCTGATCCGACCCAGACTTTCCAGGTGCGCCGCTACCGGCCCCGGGTGGAAGGCGGCTTCGCCCGGATCGAACGCTGGACCCACCTGGCTTCCGGCGACGTGCACTGGCGCACCACGTCCCGGGACAACGTCACGAGCCTGTACGGCCGCAGCCCGAACAGCCGGATCAGCGACCCGGCCGACCCGTCGCACGTATTCAGCTGGCTCCTTGACGCGACCGTCGATGACCGGGGCAACGCCGTCGTGTACGGCTACAAGGCCGAGGACGACGCTAATGTCCCGGCCAGCGCGCACGAGGCTGGCAGGCAGGTGACTGCCAACAGGTACCTCAAGCGCATCCGGTACGGCAACAACGTCCCGGTCAGCTGGCCAGCCGACCTGCGGGGGCTCGACGCGGCGGCGGCAAACCCGGCCGCCTGGCACTTCGAGGTCGTCTTCGACTACGGCGAGCACGACCCGGCCGCGCCCACGCCGGAGGAAAGCCTGACCTGGCCCTGCCGCATCGACCCGTTCTCCGCCTACCGGGCCGGATTCGAGGTACGGACCTACCGGACGTGCCGCCGCGTGCTGATGTTCCACCGCTTCACCGAGCACCTCGGTCCCGAGCCGGTGCTCGTCCGCTCGACCGACTTCACCTACACCACCGACGCGCCGGCCGACCCTTCCATCCCCGCCTACACCCTGTTGACGGCAGCCACCCAGACCGGCTACCGCCGGGCCAGCGCACCGGCCACCGGGTACACGATCAAGCAACTCCCGCCGCTTGAGTTCGCCTACAGCCCGGTCCGCGTCCACGATCGCGTCCGCATCCCCGGTCCCGACACGCTGGCCGACCTCCCCGCGAACCTGTCCGCGCCGCACGCCCGCTGGACTGACCTGGACGGCGAGGGCCTGGCGGGTGTTCTGGTCGACGACGACACCGCCTGGTACTACGCACGTAACATCAGTGCCCTCGGAGCGGGTGATCCGATGGCCACGGCCCGCTTCGAACCGCCACAGCTGGTCGCCGCTAAGCCCGCAGGTCCGCAGGCTGGCCCGGGCGTCCAGCTAGTCGACCTGCACGGCGACGGCCACCTGTGCGCTGTGGACTTCGCCCCACCCCACGCCGGCTACTACTCCCGCACCGGCGACGGCGGCTGGGAACCTTTCCGCCCCCTTCCGTCGACGGCGAACGTCGACTGGAGCAGCCCCAACCTGCGCAGCGTCGACCTGAACGGTGACGGCCTGGCCGACCTGCTGCTCACCGGCGATGACGGCTTTATCTGGTACCCGTGGCTAGCCGGGGACGGCTACGGCCCCGGCCAGCGGGTAGCGCCAGCCCTGGACGAGGACACCGGTCCCGCGCTGGTCTTCGCGAACGGGGGCGGCTCGGTGTACCTGGCCGACATGAGCGGCGACGGCCTGTCCGACCTGGTGCGGGTCCGCAACGGCGAGGTGGACTACTGGCCCAACCTCGGCTACGGCCGGTTCGGGCCGAAGATCACCATGGACCGGGCGCCCTGGTTCGACGCCCCGGATCTGTTCGCCCAGAACCGCCTGCGACTGGCCGACCTCGACGGATCCGGCACCACGGACCTGATCTACCTCGGCGGTGACGGCACAGTCCGGCTCTGGTTCAACCTCAGCGGCAACAGCTGGACCGCCCCGACGGTCCTCGCCTGCTATCCGCCATCGCACGACGTCGCCTCGGTCACCGTCATGGACCTGCTGGGCGCCGGGACGTCATGCCTCGTCTGGTCCTCGCCTCTGCCCGGTGACACCGGGACACGGCTGCGGTACGTCGACCTGATGGGCGGCATCAAGCCGCACTTGCTCACCCGCGTGGCGAACAACCTCGGTGCCGAGACGACGCTCACATGGGCGCCGTCCACGCGCTTCTACCTCGAAGACCGGAACGCCGGTAGGCCATGGGCGACGCGTCTCCCGTTCCCGGTCCAGGTCGTCACCCACCGGGAGGTATTGGACCGGATCAGCCGGACCCGGCTGGCGTCCACCTACCGTTACCATCACGGGTACTTCGACGGCGTCGAACGGGAATTCCGCGGATTCGGCATGGTCGAGCAGATCGACACCGACGCGCTGCCCGCCGCGTCCGGCACGGGCACGTTCACTAAGACCCCGGACGCCAGCGGCGGCGAGTTTACCCTGGCGCCCGTGCGTACCCGCACCTGGCTGCACACCGGCGCGTACGTCGGCAGCGAGGACATCGCCGCGGTCCTAGCCCGCGAGTACTACGCCGGCGACCCCAGAGCCGTGCACCTGGGCGGCACCGCCTTCCGTGGCCTCACTACATCGGAGGAGCTGCGGGAGGCCTGCCGCGCGCTGCGCGGCCGGGTGCTGCGCACCGAGGTCTATGCCGACGACGGCACACCGGCCTCTCCGCACCCTTACGTGGTCACCGAGCACCGCTACCAGGTTAGGCTCGTCCAGCCGCCGTCCGGCGCCGCGTACGGTAGCGTCTTCGCCGCCGACCTAGAAACCCTGGCCTACCACTACGAACGCAATCCCGCCGATCCGCGCATCAGCCACGACCTCACGCTCCAAGTCGACGATCTCGGGACGATCACCAAGGCGGCGGCCGTCGGCTACCCGCGTCGTGTGCCGACGTACCCCGAGCAGTCCGCGACCTTGCTCACCTACACCGAACACGATGTCACCCACGTCACCAACCAAGCCGACTGGTACCGCCTAGCCGCGCCCATCGAGACTAGGACATACGAACTCACCGGTGTCTCCCCTCCGCCACCGGCGATCCTATTCGGCCCCGACGCTTTGCTCGCCGCGGCCCGCAGTGCCGCCGCAATCCCCTATGAGACGACGCCCAGCGGGACTGGCCCGCAGCGGCGCCTGATCAAGCGGGCCCGCACCGTCTACCGCAAGGACGACCTGTCCGGCCCGCTCCCGGTCGGCCAGGTAGATCCGCTCGCGCTCGTGTATGCCACCTACCGTCTCGTATACACCCCCGGGCTGCTGGCCGCCTTCTACGGCACCAAGATCAGCCTCGCGGACCTCACTACCCTTCTCGCCACCCAAGGGGCCTACGCCGACCTTGACGGTGACGGATGCCAGTGGTCCCCGTCGCCGCGCCTGTTCTACTCCCCGGACCCCGCCGTCCCCGATCCCATGTTCGCTCGGCAGCACTTCTATCTCCCTCAGGGGGCGGCCGATCCGTGGGGCAACGCCGCGCGGGTCGGTTACGACGACAACAACCTCCTCGTCGCCAGGACCACTGACGCGGCCGGCAACACCACCCTGGCTTCTAGCAACTACCGGGTCCTGGGGCCGTGGCTGGTCACCGACGCCAACTCCAACCGCAGCGGCGTCCGCTATGACGCCCTGGGCATGGTGGTGGCGACCGCCCTGATGGGCAAACTCCAGCCGGACGGCACCGACGAAGGCGACCACCTCGACACCAGCACTGACGAGCCCTCCGCCGGCGACGACCCCACTACCCGCCTCGACTATGACCTGTCGGCCTACCAGACCTGGGCCGCCGACCCCGCCCGCGACGCTGGCCATCCGAGCCCGGTATGGGTCCGTACCCGGGCCCGGGTGCGGCACAAGGACCCGGCGACCCCCTGGCTGGAGACCTACACCTACAGCGACGGCCTCGGGCGGGTCGCCCTGTCCAAGGCCCAAGCGGAAGCAGGTCCCGCCCCCCAGCGTGACAGCGGCGGCCGCCTCGTCCGTGACCCGCACGAAGGCCTGGTCTTCCAGCCGGCCTCTACCCGCTGGGTGGGCAGCGGGCGGGTCGTCTACGACAACAAAGCCAACCCAGTCAAGGCCTACGAGCCGTTCTTCGACTCAAGCCCCGTGTACGACGACGAGACCGACCTCGTCAACTGGGGAGTCACCGCTATTACCCGCTACGACCCGCTCAGCCGGGCCATCCGGGTCGAGAACCCCAACGGCACCTTCCGCACCGTCGAGTTCGATCCGTGGCGCCAGGTCAACTTCGACGAGAACGACACGGTGCTGGCCAGCGGCTGGTACCAGGCCCGCCAGGCGGGGCAGCTCGGCCCCGCCGAGGCCGATGCGGCAGCTAAGGCGGCCGCCCACACGGCCACGCCGTCGGTGTCCGACCTGGATACCCTCGGCCGGGTCTTCCGCACCGTTGTCGACAACGGGCCGGGCGGCCAGTACCCAACGCTCCTCGGCCTCGACATCGAAGGCAACGTCCGTACCACCAGCGACGCTCTCGGCCGGAAGATCCTAACCCAGGACTATAATCTGGTCGGCGCCGAGATTCACTACCTCAACGTCGACGCGGGCGAGCGCTGGCTCGCCACCGACGTCGTCGGCCAGGCCCTAGCAGCGTGGGACAGCCGCGCTACCCATGTCCGGCACGGCTACGACGCGCTGCGCCGACCTGCCACCCTCCTCGTCACGCAGGGCAGCAAACCCGAACGCCTCGCGGAGCAGATTACCTACGGCGAAGGACTGGCCGACGCCCAGGCCCGCAACCTGCGCGGCGCCGCCTACCAGCAGCGAGACGAGGCCGGAGTTGCCACGACAGTCCATCGGGATTTCAAAGGCAACGTCCTTTCCGCCAGCCGCCAGCTACTCCAGGACTACTCCGGCAACGTCGACTGGACTCAGAACCCAGGTCTGGACGCGGAAACCTTCACGACGACGACCACCTATGACGCTCTGAACCGGGTCGTCACGGTCACCACTCCCGATGCCAGCGTGACTAGCCGCGGTTACAACGAACGAAGCCTGCTCGCCCAGACGACCGTCAGGCTCGCCGACACCGCCACCGCTACGAGTTTTGTCACAAGCGTCACCTACGATCCCAAGGGCCAACGGCAGGTGATCACATACGGCAATGGCGCAATCACCAACCACACTTACGATCCCGACACTTTCCGGCTCATCCGAATTCAGACATCCCGGCCCTTGGCGGGCAACCCTCTGCAGGATCTCACCTACAGTTACGACCCGATCGGCAACATCACCCGCATCACCGACGCAGGTCAGCAGACCATCTTCTTCGCCAACCAGATCGTCACCGCCAGCGCTGATTACACCTACGACGCCATCTACCGTCTCACAAGGGCCACCGGGCGAGAACACATCGGCCAAGTCGGCCAGCCGCAAACCAACTGGGACGACTTGGCAACGGTCCAAGTGCCGCTCCCCACTGACGGTCAAGCGATGCGTAACTACACCGAGACCTACACCTACGATCAGGTCGGTAATATCACCGGTGTCGTCCACTCCGCCGCCAACGGGAACTGGACCAGCGCTTACGCCTATGATCAGGCCGCCAGCCCACCGGTCAGCAACCGTCTCACTTCGACGACCGTCGGCTCGACGGTCAGCAGCTACACGTACGATCCCAACGGCAACATCACCAGCATGGCCCACCTCCCGGTCATGACCTGGGACTGGAAAAACCAGCTCAATGCCACAGCCCGCCAAGTGCTTGCCAATGGTCCCCCCCAGACGACCTACTACCAGTACAACTCCGCGGGCGAACGAATCCGCAAGGTCACCGCCAGTCAGACAGGCACCTCGGTGAGCCAGCACAGCTACGTTGGCAGCTACGAGGTCTACCGCGAATACTCGCCAAGCGGGGCAATCAACCTGGAACGCCAGAGCCTGCATGTCTCGGGCGGCACCAACCTTGTCTGCCTCGTCGAGACGACCACAATTGACAGCACCGCAGCGCCCGGCGCCACGCCCTCAAGCCTCAGCCGCTATCAGTTCGGCAACCATCTTGGCTCTGCCGTGCTCGAACTCGATCCGGCAGCCGCGGTCATCTCCTACGAGGAGTACTACCCCTACGGCAGCACCTCCTTCCAGGCCGGGCGCTCAGCCGCGGAGGTGAGCCTCAAGCGTTACCGCTACACAGGCAAAGAACGCGATGCCGAGAACGGCTTCTACTACCATGGCGCGCGGTATTACGCACCGTGGCTCGGTCGCTGGACTAGCTGTGATCCCAAGGGCCTTGCCGACGGCGTTAACCCGTTCTCCTACTGCAGGAACAGTCCCACGAATCTTGTCGACCGGAGCGGGCGCGATTCAGCGAAACCCGACGAATTTGGACCGTACGGGCTGACCGCCGAGGAAGTCCGAGACTACGTCAGCATGACGCGCGGCAGCATGACGCGCGGCGACTTTATGAACAAACATGGTCCCTTCCGGTTCTTCAGCGTACGCTCCGCGGTGCGTAAAGTGCCGACCGAAGTCCTGTCGCACGTGTTGCCGAAGGAGGATCAGACCGTATACATGTGGCCCAGCGGCCGACAAGGCACGGAGTCTGACGAGCGGGCTGCAGTGGTAGCCGATAAGGTCCAGAACTTCGACCCTGGTACGCCGATCGGAAAGGGTGCGGAGGGGGTGGCGCTTCTCGCAGGCGCATCCCCAGAGACAGCCGCGAACATCGGCAAAACGGTTACCCTCGTGGAGACCCTAGCGCCGGCTGTCGTAGCCGGCGCCGCATACTTGCAGAAAAAAGCAGCAACGCCATTGCCGGTGCCTACCGGGGGAACGCCGCCGAGCCCGTCGAGCGACACCGCCGAAACTGATACCGCCCCTCTTGCCAAAGAAGCCGAAGTGCAAACGTCAGCCACACTAGGGAGAGGTGTATGGGATAAGGGATTGCAAAAAAGAGGCCTCGATATCGAGGAGCGTCTCGGCGGCAATCTCCCTCCAGGCTTCCCGACTATTGACCGAGTGGATCGGGACACGGAAGGAGCAGTAACAGAGATCGCTAGCATTAAAAGCATGGATCTCACCCAACCACGTTATGCCAGCTCCGGAAGAATTTACGATACGCTCTGGGGATATGCCGAAAAGCTTTGGCAATTCGAGAGCGCATCCAAAGCAGGGGTACCAGTCGAAGCTAGCACTACAACGCAGCGAGTCCTCGAGCTTGCTATTCCCCCGAACGCCGCCACTCCTGAACAACTCGCAGAGATTTCGCAAGCCGCACATGACATTGCAACCCTCGGCATTAAGCTAAACGTAACGATTATGCAATGATGTCACATAACCTCGCAATCTATCAACGCGAGACGAATGCCTGGCGAAGGTGCCAGGTGAGGTAAGCCGCCAGCTTACACCGGCGTCGGCGAGTTTGATGTTGTGTCTAGCGATCCTTGGTTGCTAGGTGATGCTGTCAGGCTCTCTATAAGCCGATACGTTCTGTCCGGTCTTAAGTTTCTGGTTTGACAGACGGGTACAGTCTTCCACGATCGAATTGGAAAAATCTCCCTCGATGAACCAGGTCGTCCCGGTCCAAGTTTTTCCACCTCCAGCAGCGCGGTGTGGCAAGGGCCAGAGCGAAAGCCATCAAGGGCCAGCGAGGGTGCCAGCCCGGGCGCGATCACGGTACCGCCGCTGGGCATCACGGCGAGGCTGCCTAGGATGTAGGGCACGACTCGGGAGGAGCTTCAACATGCCGGGAACCGAACGCGTGGAGATCACCGGTCCCTACGGTGATCGCTACGACGAGATCCTTACGCCCCAGGCCATCGACCTCATCGCCGCCCTCCACGCCGAACTCGGCCCGCGCCGGTCCGAGCTGCTGGCCGCACGCCGCCGCCGCCAGGCCGCGCTCTCCGGCGGAGCGATGCTCGACTTCCTGCCCGAGACGGCCGATATCCGCGAGGACCCGGACTGGCGGGTCGCGCCGCCCGCGGCCGGGCTGGTGGACCGCCGGGTGGAGATCACCGGCCCGACCGATAAGAAGATGACGATCAACGCGCTCAACTCCGGCGCCAACGTGTGGCTGGCCGACTTCGAGGACGCCAATACCCCGCTGTGGGACAACATGATCACCGGCCAGCTCAACCTCAAGGACGCCCTGGACCGGACGATCGACTTCACCAGCGCCGAGGGAAAGGACTACGCGCTGCGGCCCGATGACGAGCTGGCCACGATCGTGGTCCGCCCGCGCGGCTGGCACCTGGACGAAAAGCACATCCTCATCGACGGTGTGCGGGCCTCGGGCAGCCTGGTCGACTTCGGGCTCTACATGGCCACCAGCGCGCAGGCCCAGCTGGATAAGGGCAAGGGCCCCTATTTCTACCTGGCCAAGAACGAGAGCCACCTCGAGGCGCGGCTGTGGAACGACGCGTTCAACCTGGCCCAGGACGCCCTCGGCATCCCGCGCGGCACGATCCGGGCCACGGTGCTGATCGAGACGATCCCGGCCGCGTTCGAGATGGAGGAGATCCTCTACGAGCTGCGGGAGCACTCGGCCGGGCTGAACGCGGGCCGCTGGGACTACCTGTTCAGCGTGATCAAGAAGTTCCGGACCCGGGGCCGCGAGTTCGTGCTGCCCGAGCGGAACTCGGTCACGATGACCGCCCCGTTCATGCGCGCGTACACCGAACTGCTGGTCAAGACCTGCCACCGGCGCGGGGCGCACGCGATCGGCGGCATGGCCGCGTTCATCCCGAGCCGGCGCGACCCCGAGGTCAACTCCAAGGCCATGGCCAAGGTGCGGGAAGACAAGACGCGCGAGTCGCAGGACGGCTTCGACGGCTCCTGGGTCGCCCATCCGGACCTGGTTCCGTTGTGCAAGGAGGTCTTCGACGGCGTCCTCGGCGAGAACCCGAACCAGATCGGCAAGACCCGCGAGGAGGTCAGCGTCACCGCTGAGGACCTGCTCGCGGTGAGCAAGACACCCGGCGTGATCACCGAGGCGGGGCTGCGCAACAACATAAGCGTGGCGCTGCAGTACCTGGCCAACTGGCTGGGCGGCAACGGCGCGGTGGGCATCTTCAACCTGATGGAGGACGCGGCCACCGCGGAGATCTCCCGCTCCCAGACCTGGCAGTGGATCCACAACGAGGTCACCCTGGACGACGGCACCCTGGTGACCAGGGACCTGGTCGAGCGGCTGATCGACGAGGAGCTGACCAAGATCCGCGCGCTGGCCGGAGAGGACTTCGACGCGGAACGGTACGGCCAGGCAACCGCGCTGTTCACCGAGGTCGCCCTGGCCGACACCTTCGCCGAGTTCCTCACGATCCCGGCCTACGAGCGGATGCCGTAGCTGGGTTTCTGTTCACCGGCACGGGAAAGGGGGACAATCACCTCAGGTTTCCCGGCAGGCGACGAGGTGGTGCGGGCATGACGGCGACCATCGGAGCCCTGGTGCCGCGGATGCGGGACATCTGCGGCGCGGGCAATGTCATCACGGATCCGCTCGATCTGCGCACCTACGAGTGCGACGGGCTCACCGCGCACCGCTGCGTGCCCGCGCTGGTGGTGCTGCCCGCCTCGGCCGGGGAAACGGCCGCCGTCGTGGCCGCGTGCGCCCAGGCCGGGGTGCCGTTCGTGGCCCGCGGCAGCGGCACTGGGCTGTCCGGCGGGGCCCTGCCGCACCAGGACGGCGTCCTAGTCGTGATGTCCCGGATGCGGCAGATCCTCGAGATCGACCCGGTGAGCAGGCGGGCCGTGGTCGAGCCGGGGGTGACCAACCTGTCGGTGAGCAAGGCCGCGGCGCCGTTCGGGCTGTTCTACGCGCCGGACCCGTCGAGCCAGGTGGTCTGTTCGGTCGGTGGCAACGTGGCCGAGAACTCCGGCGGGGCGCACTGCCTCAAGCACGGTTTCACCGTGCACCACGTGCTGGGCCTAGAGATCGTCACGCCGAGCGGGGAACTGACCTGGCTGGGCGACGGCACCGGCGTGACCGCCGGCTACGACCTGCTGGGCGCGTTCACCGGCTCGGAGGGCACGCTCGGCATCGTGACCAAGATCGTGGTCAAGCTGATGCCGCTGCCCGAGGTGGTGCACACGCTGCTGGCCGCGTACGCCACCACCAGCGAGGGCGGCCGCGCGGTGTCCGACATCATCGCGGCCGGCATCGTGCCCGCCGCGATCGAGATGATGGACGCGCTGTCCATCGAGGCGGCCGAGGCGGCGGTGCGCTGCAACTACCCGGCCGGGGCGGGCGCCGTGCTGATCGTCGAACTGGACGGCCCAGCCGCGGAGGTCGAGGCCGAACTGGCCACGGTCCGCGCCCTGTGCGAGGCGGCCGGGGCGACCGAGATCCGGGCGGCCGACGACCCGGCCGAGCGCGCGGTCATCTGGGCCGGCCGCAAGTCCGCGTTCGCCGCGGTGGGCCGGATCAGCCCGGCGTTCATCGTCCAGGACGGGGTGGTGCCGCGGACGTCGCTGGGCGCGGTCCTGGCCAAGATCGCCTCGCTGTCCGAAGAGGCGGGCGTCCGGGTGGCCAACGTGTTCCACGCCGGCGACGGGAACCTGCACCCGCTGGTGCTCTACGACGACGCCTCGCCCGCCGAGACGATCGCGGCCGAGGAACTGTCCGGTGCGATCCTGGATGCCTGCCTGGAGCACGGCGGCTCGATCACCGGCGAGCACGGCGTCGGCGTCGACAAGTCCCGGTACATGCCCAAGATGTTCGACGCCGACGACCTGGACACCATGCAGCTGGTCCGGTGCGCGTTCGACCCGGCCAGCCTGTGCAACCCGGGCAAGATCTTCCCCACGCCCCGGCTCTGCGGGGAGGTTCCCGGCCACCGGCGGGCTCCGCATCCCGCCGTAGCGGCAGGCCAGGCGGAGATCTTCTTAGATGGATACCGAACGATCTGAGGTTTCCGCCGTCCGTTCCGCTCTTGCCGCCGCCTGCCCGTTGCTGTGGGATGGGTCTGCTTCCAAAGCAGTGGCCGACGTGGTGCCGTCGTTCGTCGCCTCGCCTGCGAGCACCGAGGAGGCTTCGGCGCTGATGCGGGCCGCGGCCTCGGCCGGGCTCGCGGTGGTGCCGCGCGGCGCCGGGACCGGGCTGGGATGGGGAGCGCCGCCTTCCGCCTGCGACCTCGTCGTGGATCTGCGCTTGATGGACCAGGTCATCGAGCACGCGGCCGGGGACCTGGTGGCGCGGGTGCAGGCCGGCGTGACGATCGGGCAGCTGGCCACGGTGCTCGCCTCGGCCGGCCAGCAGCTGGCGCTCGACGCACCCGAAGACGCGACCGTGGGCGGGGTGGTCGCCACCGGCACCGCCGGGCCGCGGCGGTTCCGCTACGGCGCCCCGCGCGACCTGCTGATCGGCCTGACCGTGGTGCGCGCCGACGGGGTGATCGCGCACTCTGGCGGCAAGGTGGTCAAGAACGTGGCCGGCTACGACCTCGGCAAGCTCTTCTCCGGCTCGCAGGGCACGCTGGGGCTGATCACCGAGGTCACCTTCCGGCTGCATCCACGGCCGGCCGCGGTGGCGTGGGTAACCGGGGAGTTCGGGCCTTCGGACCGGGCTGGCGCGGTCGCGGCGGTGGCGTCGGCGGCGGGCTCGGCGCTGGTGCCCTCGGCGGTGGAGCTGGACTGGCCGGGTGGCTCGCAGCGGGCGCTGCGGGTCGGGGTGCTGATCGAGGGCACGTCCTCCGGAGTTGCCGAACGGGCCAAGCAGCTGTCCGAGCTGGTGGCGGCCGCGGGCGGAGCGGCCGCGGTGGCGGACGCGCCGCCGGCCCGGTGGGGGCAGCTGCCGTCGCCTAGCACGGTGATCCGGGTCTCGTTCTGGGTCAGCTCGCTGGGTGCCGTGCTCGAGGCGCTCACGGCGGCGGGCGACGAGGCCGCGGTGCGGCCGGCGGTGAGCGGGCCGGCCGGGGCGGGCGCGCTGTACGCCTGCCTTGAACCTGAGGCCTCGCACGATGCCGCCGCCCGGTTCGTGACGGTGCTGCGCGAGCGGATCGGGAGTGCCCTGGGTGCCCGGGGCAGCGTGGTCGTGCTGGCCGCGCCGGCGCCGGTGCTCCAGGCGGTCTCCGCGTCCGGGGCGATCCCGGGCGCGGCCTTGATGCGGGCGGTCAAGGACCAGTTCGATCCCGGTCACCGGATGTTCCCCGGCCGTTTCGTGTTCACGGGAGGCAGCTGATGCAGGACGAGAACACGCTGCGCGAGGTGGCGAAGGACTGCGTGCACTGCGGGTTCTGCCTGCCGGCCTGCCCGACCTACCAGCTGTGGGCCGAGGAGATGGACTCGCCGCGGGGCCGGATCTACCTGGTGAACCAGATCCTCGACGGAGCTCCGATGTCCGCCTCGGCCGCGGAGCACTTCGACCGCTGCCTGGGCTGCATGGCCTGCATGACGGCCTGTCCCTCGGGCGTGCAGTACGACCAGCTCATCGAGGCGGCCCGGGTGTGGACCGAGGAGGCGCGATCCTCGGCGCCCGCCGTGGAGGCGGCTGCGCCGGGGCGGACGGTGCGGGAGCGGGTGGCGCGGGCGGCCATCTTCTCGGTGTTCCCGTACCCCAGGCGGCTGCGGGCGCTGACCGCGCCGCTGCGCGCGGTGCAGCGCACCGGGCTTGACCGCCGGCTGGCCCGGTCCAGCCTGCCGGAGCGGGTCTCCCCCGTGCTCGGGGCGGCGCTGCGGCTGGCCCCCAGGGCCGGCGCGCCGGCTCTTGGGACCCGGCCGCTGCCCGAGCGCGTGCCCGCGCTCGGCACCCGCCGGGCCGTGGTCGGCATGCTCACCGGATGCGTGCAGTCGGTGTTCTTCCCGCAGGTGAACGCCGCGACCGCCCGGGTGCTCGCGGCCGAGGGCTGCGACGTGATCATCCCGCGCGGGCAGGGCTGCTGCGGCGCGCTGTCGCTGCACTCCGGCCGGGAGGCCGAGGCGGCCGCCTTCGCCCGGCGCACGATCGCCCTGTTCGAGCAGGCCGGCGTGGACGCGGTGGTGGTCAACTCGGCCGGATGCGGTTCGGCCATGAAGGAGTACGAGCGGCTGCTGGGCCAGGCCGGCCCCGGATGGACCGATCGCGCCGCCGAAATGAGCGGCAAAGTCCGCGACCTGGCCGAGTTCCTCGCCGAGATCGGGCCGGTGGCCCGGCGCCATCCGCTGCCGGTCACCGCCGCCTACCACGACGCCTGTCACCTGGCGCACGCGCAGCGGATCACCAGACAGCCGCGCGAGCTGCTGCGCGCGATCCCCGGGCTGAACCTGGTCGAGGTGCCCGACGCGGGCACCTGCTGCGGTTCGGCGGGGGTATACAACTTGCTGCAGCCCGAGGCGGCCAGCGAGCTCGGCGACCGCAAGGCCGAATCGGTACTGGCCACGGGCGCGCCGCTGCTCATCTCGGCCAATCCCGGCTGCTCGCTGCAGATCGCGTCCGCCCTGGCCAGACGCGGCCAGGACATTGCGGTCGCGCACACCGCCGAGGTGCTGGACGCCTCGATCCGCGGCCGCCCGCTTTAGGCGTTTTTGGGGTTTCCGGGATTTTCGGGGTTTTGGGGCCGGCCCCTCCCGGACCGTGGGAAAGAGGGGCCGGCTGGTGTTGGGCTAGCTGCCGGTACTCGCGCTCCCTGGAGCGCCCTGCATGTTGCCGCGCGTGCCGCCCATGTTCTGGCACTTATGCGTGGCGTTATGCGTCGCGGACGGCGAGGGAGACGGAGTGGCTGCGCTGCTCGGTGACCCGGCGTTGACCGCCGTGGTGCTCGCTCCCGACGACGACGATGTCGCCGAGGACGTGTGCGTGGTCGCGGCGCTGGCGACAGCCATGCTGGCGCCGAACCCCACGCCCAGCGCGCCTGCTCCGATTGCGGTGCCGATCATGATCTTGCCCAGTCTGGTTTTCAACGTGTCCGCCTCCTCGCGGTCGGGTGATGGTCCTGTGCTCAGGACACCCGCGCAGACTGCGGACTTTCTGCAGCGACGCTCTCCCAACCGTATGAAACCCTCTGATTACCGTATGAAATGACTCCAGAGTCTAGACGCGTCGTGGTAGTGCTCAGAAGCGCAGCACGGTGCTGGCGGTGCCGAGTTCCAGGCCCGGCTAATCGACGCGTTCCCCGGCGGGACCTGCGGCCCGCACCGGCAGTGCCGCGGGCCGGACCGCCGGGGACCAATGGCCCTGCCGACGCGGTCGATTCGGTCTTAGTGTCGGCAAGATGAGGACGACCGGCATCGCGTACATGCGGCCGAGCGACGCGTTCACCTGGTACATGGAACGCGACCCCGCGCTCCGCTCGACGGTCGTCGTTATCGACTGGCTTGACCGCGCACCCGACTGGGACGTGCTGGTCGGGCGCGTCGACCGGATCTCCCGGGTGATGCCCTCGCTCCGCCAGCGCGTCGTCGAGTCTCCGCTCCGCCTCACCGTCCCCCGGTGGAGCTACGATCCGCATTTCGACCTGAACTTCCACCTGAGCCGGGTCGCCGCTCCCCCGCCGGGCACGCGGGACGCGGTACTGGAGCTTGCGCGCCGGTCGGCGATGGCCGCCTTCGACCGGGCCCGCCCGCTGTGGGAGGTCACCCTGGTCGAAGGCATCGAGGGCGGCGAGGCGGCGCTCATCATCAAGCTCCACCATTCGCTGTCCGACGGCGTCGGGGCGATGCGCATGCTGGCGATCGTGGCCGATGCGCAGCGCGAACCCGCGGACCTGGGAGCGATGCCGCCCGTGCCGCCGGGCGAGACGCCGGACCTGCCCGGCCTGGTCGCCGGCACCGTCGGCTCGATGGCCGGGCGCGCCGCGAGCCTGGCCTGGCTCGGGACCGGAGCGGCGATCCCGGCCCTGATCCGCTACGCACGCGACCCCATCGGCGAGATCCGCGGCGCCGTGGAGATGGCCCGTTCGGTCTACCGGACGGCGGCGCCGAATTCCACCGCCCTGTCACCCCTCATGCGCGACCGGGCGATGACCCGTCAGCTCGCCATGATCGAGGTCTCCCTGGACGCGCTGAAGAAGGCGGCCAAGACCGTGGACGGGACCGTCAACGACGCCTACCTGGCGGCCATCGCCGGGGGGCTGCGCCGGTACCACGAGCGCCATGACACGCCCGTCGGCTCCCTGCGGGCCATGATGCCCATCAACCTGCGGGCCGGGCGGGACACCGACTGGGGCAACCGGATCACCCTGCAACGGCTGACCGTGCCCGTAGGGGAACCGGACCCGGCCGCCCGGATGCGCGCGCTGCACCGCGTCGCCCGGGCGGCCCGCGAGGAACCGTCGCTTTCGGTCACCGGAGCGATCGCGGGGGCGCTCAACATGCTGCCCGTCGCCTACGTGGCCGGGATCCTCAAGCACGTGGACTTCCTGGCGAGCAACGTACCGGGCGCTCCCGTGCCGGTCTACCTGGCCGGCAGCGAGGTCACCGGCATGTTCGCGTTCGGGCCGACCATCGGTGCCTCCGTCAACATCACCCTGATGTCCTACAACGGCCGCTGCGATATCGGCATCAACATCGACACCGCGGCGGTGCCGGACCCCGAGGTCCTGCTGGCCTGCCTCCGCGAGAGCTTCGCCGAGATCACGGCCCTCGGCGACGGCGACCCGGTTCCCGGCGGGTGATGGTTAGTCCTCACCGGCCGTCTGGCGTTACAGGTCCGGGTGGCTCGGGGGCACGTTCAGGGCGGGGTTGCGGTCGAAGAAGCCGAACGGCTTGAGCCAGAACGAGACGATGTCGCTCGGCATCACCGGCCAGTCCTCCGGCCGGGTGATGTGGTGGATGCCGAACACGTACCAGAGCACGACGTCGGTGTTCTCGATGGGCCGGTTCGCCGCGGTCCAGACGGCCAGGCCCGCGTCGTGCTCGCTCAGGTTCGGGAAGTCGCCGCAGGGCCAGCGCTCGTCCTCGCGGTAGGGCGTGACCCAGAGCGTGTGGCCGATCACCTCGGCGCGTTTGAAGGCCGGCGAGGCGGGGTCGAGCAGGGGCGGGAACGCGGCCGAGGGCACGAGCTTGTAGCCGACGGGGGTACCAAGACCGTTCGGTACATGGTCGTTCACCACCTTCCAGCCGCGCTGCGTGGCCCAGTCGTAGTCCTGCTTCCCCTCCGCCTCGGTGCGCAGCGGGGTGCTCCTGACCACCAGCCCCAGCCCGTACGGGTCGTCGGGATCGCCCGCCGCGGCCGGCTGGGACTCGAAGGCGTAGACCGTGTTGTCGGGCCCGTCCACGTCGAGGTCGAGCCGGGCGACGATGAAGTGCTGGTGGAACGGCGCGTAGGTGCGCAGGTCGACCAGCGTCCCGTTGGCTGGCCGGCTGCCCGGCGCGTCGGTGTGCGAGGTGACCAGGATCCCGGTCGCGCGGACCTCGCACTCGATGTTCCCGTCCTGGTAGAACCGCCAGTACACCAGGTACTCGTAGTTGGCCACGGTGACGTGGAAGGAGATCACCAGCCGCCGGGCCCGCCTGACCTCGACGCCGGCCCGCTCGTCGACGTGCTTCCACAGGACCCCGCTGTCCTCCTCGTGGACGCAGATCGCGTTTGGTATGGTCCGGGGCTCACCGCGGGAGTCGTGCACCACCGCGTCCAGGTAGGTGATCTCCCCCAGGCAGTCGCAGCCCAGGGCCAGCGAGGTGGTCATGAAGCCCAGGCCCCACTCGCCGATGTCGAACGCGGTCCGCCGGTAGTGGTCCGGGCTGGCGTCCCGGTAGGGCACGACCATCTCGGCGAACGACAGCCGGTGTGCCACAGGGCGCCATCGTTCCCCGTCGCGGAAGGCAACCTGATGCAGCACCAGGCCCTCGCGGTGGTTGAACCCCAGTCGGAGCTGCCAGTCCTGCCAGGACAGCAGGCGCCCTTCGAGGGTGAAGCCGACCCCGTCGGGCTGGCTGATCTGCAGCGGCGCTACCTCGCGCAGCGGCGTGGGGATCAGCCTCGGCAGGTACTCGCCCATTACGTTCGGGGGATCGCCGCCTTGGTAGCTGTCCTCGAGTTCGAGCAGCGTCATCGTGTTCAGGTCCACGACGGGGTGCAGGCCGGTGACGTGGTGGGCGTACGGGTTGCCCTGCTCGCTGCCCCGGTACCAGACGTCGCACCAGCCCAGCCGGAGCCCCTGATAGCGCTCGGGCACCAACGCGGCGCCGTAAGCCCACATGTCGGTCAGCATCAGGGACATGTCCGTGATCCCGCGCAGCGCCAGCGCCTGCACCAGCGCGGGGTGGGTACGGAGCATCTCGTCGCACTCGTGCCACTCGTCGACGGTCATGTTCGGATGCTGGCCGGGCAGGTGTTCCCAGTTGGTGACTTCGTCGCCGGTCAGGGAGATGGTGGCGCGGTAGGCCTGGCCGTCGGTGCGGTCCCAGCAGACCACGGTGGCCTCCCGGCTCACCGGCCGGCCAGCCTGCTGGTCAGCCTCCAGGGCGGGCAGAGCGGCCTTAGCCGGCTCCTTCAGCTCGATCGAGGCGAACCGCCAGGTGCCGCCGACCCCGCGATCGCGCCGCAGGATCGCGGCCGCCTGCCGGATCTGGTCGGCCGTCAGCGGATCCAGCGGATGGGTGTTGGTCACGATCGTCCCTCCATTCCCGTGGGCAAGCCAATCTTGGCCGATTAACGGCGGCCAGGCCACCACCTGGTTCGAGCGGCGTTCTTGCGGCGCGTATGGCTCAGGCTCTACGTTTCGCCCATGCACAGTGTGGATCCGACAACGGAGTCGATGATCAGGTCAGTGCTCGCCTACGCGGAGAACCGGCTGCGGCTGAACCCTGTTCCGCTGGATCAGGGGTCCCGGGACCCGGCCGAGCTGGAGGCGGCGCTGAAGGGACTGCCCAGCGCCGAGCCTCACAATCCGGACCAGGTGCTCGGCGTATACACGTCGGTCATAGCGCCGGCCGTCATCTCGGCGGACAGCCCGCGCTTCCTCGGCTTCATCCCGGCCGCGCCGACCAAGGCCTCGCTGCTTTTCGACATGCTGGTCTCCTGCGCGTCGATCCAGGGCATCTCCTGGCTGGAGGCGGCGGGCGCGATCCACGCCGAGAACACCGTGCTGCGGCTGATCGCCGACCGGGCCGGGATGCCGGAGACGGCGGGCGGCTGCTTCGTCTCGGGCGGCTCGGCGGGGAACCTGTCCGCCCTCGTCGTGGCCCGCGAGGTGGCCAAGCGGAAGGCGGGGACCGACGCGGCCGGCCGGCGCTGGCGGGTGGCGGTCAGCGAGGACGCCCACTCCTCGATCGTCAACGCGCTGCGGATCTGCGAGATGGACGCGCTGGTGGTGCGCGCCGAGGATCACCGGCTGACCGGGGCCGGCCTGCGGGCGGCGATCGGCGCCGACGGTGACCCGGGCTCACTGGCCGCGATCGTGGCCACCTCGGGGACCACGAACGCGGGCATCGTCGACGACCTGGCCGGCGCGGCCGCGGTAGCGCGCGAGCACAGCCTGTGGTTCCACGTGGACGGCGCCTACGGCGGGGCCGGCCTGTTCGCGCCGAGCGTCCGGCACAAGTACGCCGGAATCGAGCACGCCGACTCGTTCATCATGGACCCGCACAAGTGGCTGTTCGCGCCGTTCGACTGCGCCGCCCTGCTGTACCGGGACCCCTCGGTGGCCCGTTCGGTGCACAAGCAGGATGCCTCGTACCTGGACGTCATCCACGACCGGCCAGGCGAGTGGAACCCGACCGACTACGCCTACCACCTGACCCGGCGGGCCCGGGGCCTGCCCTTGTGGTTCTCGCTTTCGGTGCACGGGGTGGATGCGTACACCGAGGCCATCGAGACGGCGATCGAACTGGCCAGGCAGACCGCGGACGAGATCCGGGCCCGGGATCAGCTGGAGCTGATCCGCGAGCCCGAACTCGGCGTGGTGCTGTTCCGCCGTCACGGCTGGGACTCCGGGCAGTACACCGCGTGGGCCGACCGGCTGCTGCAGGACCAGGTGGCCTTCATCCCGCCGTCGGCGTGGGAGGGCGAGACGGTGGCCAGGTTCGCGTTCCTGCACCCGCACACCCCGATGGACCTGGTGCGCCAGATCCTCGACCGGATGGAGTGACCCCGGGCCTGGCGGGCTCGCTAGCCGGCCGGGGCGTCCGGGCCATCCCGGCGCTCGGCCAGGCCCCAGGCGACGCCGGCGTACTGGCCGCCGATCGGGTGCGGGTCAGGGCTGGGCGCCTGCTCGTCCTCCGCGATTTCCGGCAGGTCCAGGTCGAGGTCTAGGTCGGCGGGGCACATGGGGGATCTCCTTTACCGAGCGGGAGGGAGGGTGAAGGTGACGGTTTGCTGACTGTGCTGGGTGACGACGGTGCCGATGCCGGTGACCGCGGTGCCGGACGGGGCCAGCGCGTCGATCTGCCAGGCTTCGGATCCGTTGAGGCCGCTGGACTGCGACGGCTTCCAGCTCGCGCCCGTGGCCGAGGTCCACAGGGCCACGTCCTGCTGCCCGGGCGGGCCGAACATGCCCGCGGCGGTGAAGCCGGCCGAGCCTGCGGCGGTCAGCGCGGTGAAGGTCGTGTCAGCTCCGGGCGAACTGAACGGCACCTGCTGCCAGGTGGCGCCGCCGTCCACCGAGAGCTCGGCGAACGGCACGGTGCCGGCTCCTGGGCCCGCCCCGGTGCCAGCGGCCGGCGTGGCCTGGCCCAGGGCGACCACGCGGTTGCCGTTGATCGCGACCTGCTGGAGCACGGCGGTCGCGGCCCCGTCCGGCACCGGCAGGACGATCGTCTCCCAGGAGGTCCCGTTGGCGGTCGTCCAGACCGCGGGCTTGCTGTCGTGCGAGCCCACCGAGACGAACCCGTGCGCGCCCGCGGCGACCGCGAGCACCTGGCTCGAGCCGGTCGTGTCGTTCACGTCGTGCGCGCGGGTCCAGCTGGTCAGGTTCGGTGACCACCAGACGTCAGCGACGCAGCCGCCGCCCGGCGCGACCAGCTTGCCGACGATGACGTACCCGGCCGGGCCGGAGGTCGCCGCGACGGCGGCCACGCCGGTCAGGTCCTGGGTGATGTTCCCGCCGGCCACCCCCCAGACCGTGCCGTCGGCCGAGGTCAGGACCACGGGTCCCGGCGTGCCCACGGCGAGCCAGCCAGCCGGCCCGTGCGTCACGCTGGTCAGCGTGCGCAGGCCAGGGTTGGCGCCGCCGGCCGGCTGGGTCAGCGCCAGCGAGGAAACCAGTGTCCAGGCGCTGCCTGCTGTTTTCCACCACACCGCGGGGTAGCCGTTGGCGCTGCCGACCGCGACCTGCACGCCGCCGGCCACCGCGGTGCCGTGCACCGCCATCTCGGGGACGGCGGCCCCGGCGAGGCTGGTCAGCTGGACCGGCCGCACGGTGCCGTCGGTGCTCGCCTCGAGGAAGACGGGCTGCTGGCCGACCTTGCTGGCGGCCGTGTACCCGACCGCGACGATGGTGCCGGCCGGGGCGACGGTCGCGCCGACCACGGACTGGGCGGCCGCGTTGCCCAGCAGGCCCGTCGGCAGCCAGGTCGTGCCGCCGCCGGTGCTGGTGTAGCCCACGAGCTGGCCCGAGGCGCTGGTGCCGGTGACCACGAAGCCGAAGTCACTGCCCTTCACCAGGCCAGGCGTCCACCCGCCGGCCGGGTCGATCGTGGCCGAGTACTGCCAGACCTGCCCGTTCGGGGAAAAATAAACGACACCATCGGCGGCGCCGCTCGCGGTCCGCCCTGGCCTGACCGCGATGAACCCAGAGCCGTCGAAGCCCAGGCCGGTGATCGTGGTCCCGGCACCGTGGTCGGCCGGGATCGTCACCCGGGTCCACGCGGCCCCGTCGTTGGTGCTCAGCCACGCGGCGTCGTAAGTAGTGCCGCCCCTGGCCACCGTGCCGGAGACCACCGTGGCGTTACCCTGCCAGGTGGCGTACGAGATGTTCAGCACGGTTTCGCCGGGTCCGGCCAGCCCCAGCTGCGCGGCGGTCATCCGCTGCCAGGTCACGCCGTCCCGCGACGTCCAGATCACCGCCTGCGTCGCGCCCTTTACCGATCCCGCTCCCGTGCCCGTGCCCGTGCCCGTGCCCGCGGCCAGGAAGCCGTCGGCGGTTTTCGTGATCACCCACACCGAGTCGCCGGGCAGCTGCGGGCTGATTCCGTGGGTGGCGGCGAGGGTCCAGGTCAGGCCGGTCGGGCTGGTCCAGATGGCCTGCGGGCCGACCGCCACCCAGCCGCCCGGGCCGCCGGCCAGCAGCGCGGCCGGATGACCGAGCGCGGCCGGGCCGCCGCCCGGCGCGCGGACCGGGGCGAGCTGCCAGCTGGCACCGGCGTTCGTCGAGACCAGGAACTGCTGCCGCACCACACCGTCGCTGGTCTGCGAGCCCATCGTCACGATCGTGTTGCCTGTGGCGACGACGCGGTTGATGGTCTGGAAGACGCCGCGTTGCTGCTGTCCGGGATAGGTGTCGAAGGTGACCGCGGCCAGCGGCAGCTGCGGCGCGGCGGCGTTCTGAGTCCGGTGCTGGTTGGCGGTGAGCGGGCCGAACTTCGGCCCATGACCGGTCAGCAGCGCCAGGGCCAGGACGGCCACGGCCACCAGCACGATGGCCGGCACCACGATCGTCGCCGTACGGCGGCTGAGCAGGCCAGGGCCGGGCCGCCGGGAGGCGGGCATCCTGTGGTCGAGCAGGAGGGTGTCGTCCGCCCGCCTCCGGCTGGCCTCGCTCGTCCGGGCCGGGGGCACCAGGCCGGCCGGACGCTCCCAGATCGGCGGCCGGTCGTCTCCCCACCTGTCGGGCCGGTCCGGGCCGTCGTCCTCGTCGACCCCTGGGTCGGAGAAGACGGGCGCGCCCAGCGGAACCCGCACGGGTCCGGGCCAGCCAGCCGCGGCCGGCTCACGCCAGCCGGAATCCGGCTCACGCCAGCCGGGATCCGGGTCACGCCAGCCGGGATCCGGCTCACGCCAGCCGGGATCCGGGTCAGGCCAGCCGGGATCCGGGTCAGGCCAGCCGGGATCCGGGTCGGGCCAGCCGGCGGCGGCCTGGTCGGGAGGCTCTGGCCTGCTGTGCCGGGCGGCGGGCTGCCGCGGCGGGGCCGGCGGGCGGGACGGGGGTGCCTGGCGCGGGTGCTGCGATTGCTGCGGGGCCGGGTGCTGGTATGGCGGTTGCGGCGGAGCCGGGCGCTCCCACTGGATGCCGGCCTCGCTCCAGATCTCGTGGGACCGTTGCCACGGGGAAGGTGCCGCGCTCGGGGTGGCGGCGCCTGGAATGGCAGCGGCCGGGGCGGCGGCGCCTGGGGTGGCCGGCCGAGCGGAACGGCTGGGCTGGAATCCTGGGCCACCTGCCCGGCCGTGCAGCGCCTGGGTCGCGCCCAGCGCGCGGGGCGTCGGCTTCGGCGTCAGCGGTGAGGACCAGGATCCGTCGGGCTCGCGGCGGGGCGAGGGCACCACGCTGGCCGTGCGCCAAGGGCTGGCATTCTCGGGGCTGGCATTCTCGGGGCTGGCGTTCTCGGGGCTGGCGTTCTCGGGGCTGGCAGTCTCGGGGCTGGCAGTCTCGGGGCTGGCGGCCGACGGTTGCGGTGCGCGTAGGAACCATCCGGCGGGAGGCGCTACGCCGGGCCAGGAATTGTCGTCAGCGGCCGCCCCGCCGGCGGTTTGCCCGTCGGCAGCTGGCTCCGGGGCTTGGCTGGGCGGGGCAGGCTCCGCGGAATCGTCGGCCTGCGGCTGGCGTGGGCCCGGAATCATCAGGCCTGGCGGCACGGACCAGGAGGGAACCAGGTTTTCCGGATCATCCCAGCGGAACACGCCTGTACGCTGCCGCTCTTCCTCCGGCGAGGAACCATGTTGACGATTCCCACTCGACTGGTTACTTTCTGTACTCATCACAGGCCCCAGTCCAGGCACATTTCTGACAAAATGCCATAGCGTGCCGATCTGACACTTTCTCGTCCATACGGGATGACCCGCGGTTTGATGTTACCCATTGAGAGCGAGCGTGTACAGAGGGCAATTTTCTGGGGTCCGCCGGACCAATGCGCCGGACCAATGCGGCGGCCCGCTCGCGCCGAGCTAGCCGGCCAGGCTCTAACGCGGACGGGACCCAGGGGGACCGGCCAGGTCGGCCGGACCTGGCGGGCCGCCAGGACGTGGCGGGCGGCTGGTGGCTTCCTGGTCCTGAATGAGGCCATAACCGATGGCCTGGGCAGTAGTCAGCGTGCGGCCGCGGCGCGCGTCGTCGCGGATCTGGTCCACCTCGCGGTCGGTGACCTCGGCCAGCCTGAAGTACAGCGTGTCGAGCATGCGGGTCATCTGCTGCTCGCGAGCGGTGAGCGCGGTCACCGTGCCGCCGAAATGCAGCTTCGGCTCGGCGAGCACGAAGGAGGCGTTCGGATAACCGGACCTGCGCGGGCAGGAGGCGAGAACGCCCAGGGCGGGACCGGCGATCTCGCCGCTCACGCAGGCGTGCACCGGCACCCGCAGCACGTCGAGGATGCCCATGACGGTGAGGACGGCGGACAGTTCGGCCCGCAGGTTCTGCAGTTCCAGGCGGATCGGAGTTTCCTGCTCGGCGTCCAGGGTGAGCAGCTGGGCCGAGAGCCTGGCGGCCGCGTCGTCGTCGAGGAAGCCCGCGGCCAGCACGATCCGCTTGGCCAGCAGCCGCTCGTACAACCTGACCTTCCAGTCGGCGTGCGGGTCCAGCCATACCCGGGTCGGCGGGACCGGACCCGGGGCCTCCGGCGGCGAGGACGGCCAGTCCGGGGCGCCCGGGGTAAGCGGAGCGCCCGGGATGGACGGCCTAGACGGCCAGCCCGGCTCTTCCGGCCGCGGCGGGACTCCCGGGATGTGCGCGCGCATCATGGGCTGCCCGGCTGAGCTTGGCACCCTGGGTGGCGTCATTGGCTGGCTCCTTCCCCCGGACGGTTGAGCTTCCAGGTGATCTGTCCGCCGACCGCGGCCGCGTAGCGCTCCAGCGTGGAGGCGCGGACGTCCGCGGTGCCGGCCTCGAGCCTGGCCACAGCGGACTGGGAGGTTCCCATCCGCGCGGCGACCTCGGTCTGAGACAGGCCGGCCGCCTGGCGCTGTTCGGCCAGCTCGCGGACGAGCCGGCCGCGGTCCTCGGCCATCCGGGCCGCCTGCTCGCCGGCCCGGCGCAGTGCCATCTCGCGGAAGCCCGGCATGACCGGCAGCGATGCGTCGGCATCATGGCCGTCGTTGTCACCCGCAGGCTCTGGGGCTGGGCGGCGCTTCCTGTTCATACCTCAAAGGCTATCTCATATTTGAGATAAACCCGTAAGGGCGTAGGCGCGCATGAAGACCGCGATGCCGCTGGTGATGATGCGGTCGGCCCTGGCGGTGCCGCTCGCGGTTATGCTGCCGGGCCGGGAAACCAGTCGCGCGGCGGCACCGGACGGGCGGACGCCTTCCTAGGACGGCCCGGTGAGGGCACGGAGACCGGCCAGCAGGCCTCGGCCCAGACGGTGCGGCCCGGGTAGGCCTCGGAGAAGCCCCAGCGGCTGGTGCAGGCGGCCACCATGGCGAGCCCCCGGCCGCCTTCGGCCATCAGGTCGAGGGAACCCGGGGCCGGGACGGAAGCGCCGCCGTCGTCGGTGACCGAGACCCTGGCCACCCCGTCCCGCGGGCAGTCCACCTCAACCGTGAACACGCCGCCGCGCCCCGAGGCGGTGTGCGCGATCGCGTTGGCGCACAGTTCGGACACGCACGTCATGAGCGTCTCCCTGGCCGGGCAGCCGACCAGCAGCTCACCGACGAACCTGCGTGCTTCCGGTACGGACGCGGGCGTGCCCCGGTAGGTACGGGCCCACGGTCGCGTCGGCTGGACTGAACCCAGTGAACCCAAGTGAAGCACCGGGTAGGCACCTGTCACCGTAGGTCACCCCCTGACGATTAGCTCCTACTGTAAGTGACGCGCGAGGGTACGAAATGGTTCAAACAGGCTTTCCGGGTCGCGGCGATCGATGTGGGTGGGCCCTTGAGTACCAAAGAAGGTACGCGGGGGCACACCGAGCACGGCTGCGGGCGGGCGGGCGGGCGCGGGCAGCACGGCCGCGGGCGGGCGGGCGCGGGCACGGGGCGGGCGGCCACGGCCACGGGACGGGGCGGGGCGGGGCGGGGCTGAAGCGGGGCACGCAGTACGGACCGTTCGGAAAAATTGCTGGTTAAATCGCTGTTCCGGATCTTTCGCCCCCTTCCGTGACGGACGGGTCGGAGGGACACTATGGGGACCAAGCACAGTGAGGAGGAGCAGATGGAAGCGAACCCTTCCGGCGCACCTGGGCTTAAGCGTTCGCTGTCGATATGGGCGGCGGTAGGCCTGTCGGTGGCGCTGATGGCGCCGAGCATGGCGGCGAACATCAACCCCCAGGGCAGCGCGACCTACGCGGGCCGTGCGGTGCCGCTGACCTTCCTCATCGCAGCCGTCGGCGTGCTGCTGGTGGCCTACTCCTTCGTCCGGCTGTGCCAGTACTTCCATCACTCGGGTTCGGTGTACGCGTTCGTCGGCGCGACGCTCGGCCCGCGGACCGGGGTGGTGGCCGGCTGGGGCCTGCTCGGCACCTACACCTTCTACGCGGTGGTCACCTCGGCCGCGGCTGGCATCTTCGGCACCGCGTTCCTGCAGGAAGTCGGCATCTGGCACAACCCGCCGTCGTGGGCGCCGTTCGTGCTGCTCGCGGTGGCGCTGGTGCTGGCGCTGATGCTGGCGATCATGCCGGTCAAGCGCGGCGGGCATGTGCTGCTGAGCGTGGAGGGCACCACGGTCGCGCTGATCCTGGTCGTCACCGCCGTGGTGCTGGTCCGGCTGCTGGCCGGGAACGCGCCGGGCGGGCACACCTTCACCTGGAGCGTGTTTACGGTGGCGCCGGGGATCAGTTCCTCCGACCTGTTCCTGGGCGTGGTGTTCGGCTTCCTGTCGTTTGCCGGATTCGAGGCGGCGGCCACCCTGGGCGAGGAGGCCAACCGGCCGACCCGGGACATCCCGCGGGCGATCCTGTTCACCGCGATCTTCGGCGGCCTGTACTTCGTGATCGTCACCGCAGTCGAGGTGATGGGCTTCGGCACGGACGCGGCGGGCGTCAAGGCGTTCACCACCTCCCCGTCGCTCCTCGGCGACCTCGGCTCCACCTATGTCGGCAGCTGGGTCGGCGACGTGATCACGCTGGGCACCACGATCAGCGCGTTCGGTTGCTGCCTGGCCTGCGTGGTCGGGGCGGCCCGGCTGCTCTACGCGCTGTCCAGGGACACGGCCGGGCCGCGCGGACTGGGCCAGAGCAATTCGCGCTGGGGCACCCCGGCCTGGGCCACCCTCGCGATCGTCGTGACAGCGGGCGTCATCGTCGTCATCCAAGCCGCCGTGGCCGCCCAGCCCGCCGCCTTCAACAGCTTCCTGTGGTCCGGCACCATCGGCACGCTGATCCTGCTGGTCGTATACGTGCTGGCCACGGTGGGCTGCATCATGCTGGTGTTCGTGCGGCACAAGCTCCCGGTGCCGACGTGGCAGATCGTGGTGCCGATCGCGGGGCTGATCGTGCTGGGCTACACGCTGTACCGCAACGTGTACCCGTACCCCACCGGCGACGGCGCGTGGTTCCCGGTGGTGGCCGGCGCCTGGCTGGTGGCGGCGGTGATCGCGGTGATTTTCGCGCCGGCCACGGCGCGCAAGCTCGGCGCGGCGCTGGCCGCGCGCGAGGGCATCGCGGCGCCGGGCGCCGGGGAGCCGGCCGCTCCCCGGCTGGCACCCGCGGGTGACGAGGCGTCCTGATGGGGGCGTCTTAGTGCCGGACCTGCCGGACCTGCTGCCCTGCGTCGCCGAACAGCCCCTGGTCGATCATCACTGCCACGGGGTGCTCTACCGGGACGCGGACCAGGCCACGCTGGAGTCGATGCTGAACGAGGGCGCGGGGTGGCCGGGTGGTTCGGTGTTCGACTCGCAGGCCGGGCTGGCGTTCCTGCGGCTCTGCCCGCCGGTGCTTGGCCTGCCGCCGCACACCGAGCTCGGCGACTACGTGGCCCGCCGGGCCGAGCTCGGCGCCGCCGAGGTGAGCAAGCGGTTCCTGTCCCTGACCGGGACCTCCGCGCTGTGCGTGGACACCGGCTACACCCCGGAGCCGATCACCTCGCCGAGTGAGCTGGCCGACCTGGCGGGCGCGACCGCGCACGAGATCGTCCGACTCGAGCGGGTGGCCGAGGATGTCGTGGCGGCCGGGGTGGGCGCGGCCGGGTTCGCCGACGCGGTGCGGTCCGCGCTGGCCACCCGCACCGCCTCGGCGGTCGGCGTGAAGTCGATCGCCGCCTACCGGACCGGACTCGACCTGCGCCCCGAACGGCCCTCGGATTCTGAGGTAGCGGCCGCGGCCCGGCGCTGGCTGACTGGGACCAAGGGGTCCGGTCCGCCGCGGCTGGCGGAGGAGACCTTGCAGCGGTTCCTCATCTGGTCCGGCGTGGACCTGCGGCTGCCTGTGCAGTTCCACGTCGGCTACGGGGACAGCGACGTCGACCTGCACCGCTGCGACCCGCTGCTGCTCACGCCGCTGCTGCGGGCGATCCAGCCCACGGGGGTCCCGGTGATGCTGCTGCACAATTACCCGTACCATCGCGAGGCCGGGTACCTGGCCCAGGTGTTCCCGCACGTGTACGTCGACGCCGGCCTGGCCACCCACAACCTGGGCGCGCGCGCCCCGGCGCTGCTGGCCGAGGCGCTCGAGCTCGCGCCGTTCGGGAAGTTCCTGTACTCCTCAGACGCGTTCGGGCTGCCCGAGCTGTACTACCTGGGCGCGGCGCTGTTCCGGTCCGCCCTTTCGGCGTTCCTGCGCGCCGGGCTTCATGAAGATCTTTATTCCGAACGGACCGTACTGCGTCTGACCCGGATGCTCTGCGCCGACAATGCCAAGCGCGCTTACCAGCTCGGCAGCCAGATGTAGCTCGGGCCCGCGCTCGGGCCGGAAACGCATTGGCCGGGACCGCAGGGCGGTACGTATCGTCGAGTTATGAAGCTGCTCTCGGTCAACGTCGGCCATCCGCGCCTCAACCCGTGGAAAGAGATGAAGCTGACGGGCATCGACAAGCGGCCCGTCGATGGACCGGTAATGGTGACACCCGCCCGCGCCAAGGGCCTGGGCATGGTCGGCCTGGCCGGCGACCGGGTCTACGACGTGCGCAACCATGGCGGACCTGACCAGGCGGTCTATGCCTACGCCCGGGAGGACCTCGATTTCTGGGAGGCCGAGCTTGACCAGCCGCTTGGTAACGGAGTCTTCGGCGAGAACCTGACGACTGAGGGCGTCGACGTCAACGGCGCGCTGATCGGCGAGCGCTGGCAGATCGGGCCGGACGTGATCCTGGAGGCGTCCTGCCCGCGGATTCCGTGCGGCACCTTCCAGGGGTGGCTGGCGCAGGCCGGCTGGATCAAGCGATTCACCCAGGCCGCCCGGCCCGGGTCGTACTTCCGGGTGATCGAACCCGGCGAGATCCGCGCGGGCGACGTCGTCGAGGTCGTGCACCGGCCGGGGCACGATGTCAGCGTCACTGTCTGTTTCCGCGCGCTGACGCTCGAGCCAGAGCTACTGCCGCGGCTGCTGGCCGCCGACGCGCTCCCCAGCGACTTGCGGGAGCTAGCCGAGCGCCGCACCGCATAGGCCAACCATGATCATGAAGGATCTGGTACCGCACGGACGGGTCCCAAAATAACGTGGGTTTGCGGTGTGTCGGGGGTCTGTAACGTGTTTTCCGGGGTGGTGTGCGGCTGTGGTGGTTCGGGGAGGGTGATCCCGGCGGCGGCGGCGTATTCGCGCAGCGC
>Ga0208565_1000337_pt1 | contig 37251 bp, 32 predicted proteins | sample Sb_taG_7_FD_187706 | JGI IMG/M metagenome (GOLD analysis project Ga0208565, IMG submission 187706) | Peat soil microbial communities from Weissenstadt, Germany - Sb_50d_2_FS metaG (SPAdes) (version 2) | ecosystem: Environmental > Terrestrial > Soil > Wetlands > Peat | place: Germany... | reverse complement strand
TCGAGCTGCTCATGGCCGACCCGCCGGTGTCTTACGTCGACATATCCGATGAGCTCGGCCTGCCAATCGGCAGCATCGGCCCCACGCGGGCACGATCCCTGGCCCGGCTGCGCGTCCTGCTACAAGCGGCCTGAGCCAAATGCCTGAGCATCGACCCACCGGCCGCCTGCAGTCTCGACTTCCGGATAGGCATCCCGGACTTCGGCCAGCAGGTCCGGGACGAACAGCAGCACCGCATCCGGCTTGTCCGCGGCCAGCCGGGCGGGGGCGGCCACCGGGATGTCGGTTCCCGGCATCCGCAGGCCCTGCTTGGCGGGTGAGGCATCGATCACGGCAGGCAGGAGCTGACGATCCACTCGCGCTTGGCACAACAGCGCGACCGCCCTTGATGCGGCGCCATAGCCAAGCACCTTACGTCCGGCGGACCGTTCCGCCACCAGCCAGTCATGCAGAGCCTTAGCGTGAGCACGCACATCCCGCTGCAGGCCGACGAAAGCGCCGGGATCGCGGACGCCGACGCGAGCATCCTCGGCAACGAGCGACTGCACGACGGCGTCGGGCCGGCCGTTCCGTTCCCCGTCCCTGGACGCGGCCAGCAGGACGGTGCCGCCGTAGAGGCTGAACTGCCAGGCAGTGACCGGGCTGAAGCCGACCGCTGCCAGCATCGCGGTCAGCGCGGTCGTGGAGTAGTACGCGTAGTGCCCGTGCCGGAGTGCGTTCCACTGCAGGCCGCCGATGATGGTGCTAAGGGCGTGATACTGCAGCAACAGCACTCCGCCCGGCGCGATCCTGGACGCGCGGCCGGCGAGGGCCCTGCGCTGGTCTGCGGCGTGCATCAGGCCGAAGCAGTCAACGATCACGTCCGCCTGCCCGCCGGGTCCAGACGGCACGAGCCCGCGAGCGGTCAGCAGGCCCAGCCAGGACCCGCCATGAGGACTACCGTACTCGGCGACCACGCCGTGATCCGGCAGGAATCCCGCCGCGGTAACCCTTTCCACGGCATCGGCAGCCTGCGCGACGAGCGCAGCGGGCTCGGCGCCCCTCGGCTCCTCGGGCACGGTGGGGTCAGCCAGCAACTGGGCCAGGCCGCACGATGAGCACAGCCACATCTGCAGCGGGTACACGGGGTCGGGACCCAGATCGTCGCGCCGCGGGAAATAGTCACAGGCCGGCTGGTCACCGAGATCCAGCACCAGGCTGCCCGCTGGCTCCCGACACGCCCGGCACAGATGCCTGTCCATTTACGTCCTTTTTCCTGCAGCTGAGTCGCTTGTTGCGATTATCAATGTTAGCCCGGTCCTTGACCAGGTGGAGAGTTGGAGGTGTTGGTTCTATGCCAACGTCACATAACTGCCGTCTGTGCGGTGCACCGCTTACTCGCACGTTCGTTGATCTCGGGATGTCTCCGCTATGCGAGAGCTACGTTCCTGAGGAAAGACTCGACGACGCCGAGGTCTTCTATCCACTTCACGTTCGCCTGTGCGACGCATGCCTGCTCGTGCAGCTTCCTGCCTATGTCTCCGGTGAGCATATCTTTTCCGACTATGCCTACTTTTCTTCGTACTCCGACTCATGGGTCGCGCATGCGAAGCGGTACGCGGAGGCGATGATCGGACGTCTGGATCTGATTCCGGACAGCCTGGTCACCGAGGTGGCCAGCAACGACGGCTACCTGCTCCAGCACTTCAGGGCGGCCGGCATCCCGGTGCTCGGCGTCGAGCCGGCCGCGAACGTGGCCGAGGCGGCCCGCGCCCGCGGGATCCCGACAGAGGTTCAGTTCCTCGGTGCCGAAACCGGACGCGAGATCGCGCACCGGCGCGGCCGGGCCGACCTCGTGGCCGCGAACAACGTCTTCGCTCATGTGCCGGATATCCGGGGCTTCGCGGCCGGGCTGCGCGCCCTCGTCAAGGACGAGGGCATGGTCACGCTGGAGTTCCCGCACTTGCTCCGCCTGATGGAGGGCCGACAGTACGACACCATCTATCACGAGCACTTCTCCTACCTGTCCCTGCTCACCTCCTCCTACGCGCTCGCGACCGCCGGGCTGCGCGTGCTCGACGTGGACGAGCTCGGCACGCACGGCGGATCGCTGCGCGTTTACGCCCGCCCCGAGGAGAACGGCGGCGAGCCGACCGAGCGGGTCAAGGCGGTGCTGGCCGCGGAGGAGGCCGCGGGCCTGCACACGGTCGCCGGCCACGAGGGTTTCGCGGCCGCCGTGCTGAAGATCAAGAGCGACCTGCTCGGCTTCCTGCTCGCTGCGGCGCGCGAAGGGCGTTCCGTGGCCGGATACGGCGCCCCGGGCAAGGGCAACACGCTGCTGAACCACTGCGGCATCCGGTCGGATCTGCTGTCGTACACCGTCGACCGCAGCCTGGCCAAGCAAGGGAAGTTCCTGCCGGGCACACACATTCCGATCCACGCGCCGGAGCGGCTAGCCGAGACCCGGCCCGGCTACATACTCGTCCTGCCGTGGAACCTGCGGGACGAAATAAGCCGCCAGCTCAGCTATGCCGGATCGTGGGGGGGAAAGCTAGTTTTCCCAATCCCCGGACTCCAAATCGTTTCTGTGGGGTGAATCATGAAGGTCGTTCTTTTCTGTGGGGGCCTCGGCATGCGGATGCGCGACGGGGTCAACAGCGGACCGAAGCCGATGGCGATGATCGGGGATCGTCCGCTCATGTGGCACGTCATGCGCTACTACGCGCATTTCGGGCACACCGATTTCATTCTCTGCCTGGGTTACGGCGCGTCGTATGTCAAGGATTTCTTCCTTAATTACGACGAGACCCGGTCGAACGACTTCGTGCTCGAGGGCGCCGCCCGCGAGGTGAAGCTCTTCAAGACCGACATCTCCGACTGGCGGATCACCTTCGTCGACACCGGGCTGAACTCGGCGATCGGGGAACGGCTGCGCCGGGTCCGCCGGTTCGTCGAGGACGAGCAGATGTTCCTGGCCAACTACGCGGACGTCTTCACGGATGCGCCGCTGCCAGACACTATCGCGCGGTTCCAGGCCAGCGGCGCCGTGGCCTGCCTCCTGGCCGTGCCGCCCCAGTCGTCGCATCACGTGGTGGACATCGGGGAGGACGGGTTCATCACCCAGGTCACTCCCATGCAGGACCTACGCCAGTGGGAGAACGGCGGCTATTTCGTGTTCAGACCGGAAATCTTCGATCACCTGTACGAAGGCGAGGACCTCGTCGAGGACGTGCTCATGCGGCGACTGGTCCCGCAGAGACGAGTCCTCGCCTACGCGTACAAAGGGTACTGGTCACCCGCTGACACGGTAAAGGAACGTGCCCGGCTGGAGGAGATGTACCAGCGGGGCACCTGCCCCTGGATGATCTGGGACGCGGAGCGATCCGGCGTCCAGGCGCCGAACGATGACACCCTGCCCGAGCCAGCCGCCCACGCGGGCTCGCTGTCGCTGCCACGGTGAACCCGTGCTGCCCTTGCGTCTGAAGACGGCCCCGGACAGGCCCTTGGTCGTCCTTACGATCGGCGCGCACCCCGACGACATTGAGATTGGCGCCGGCGGGATGCTGCTTAGCCTCGCCCAGAGCCAGCCGGACCTGCATGCCCACTACATCGTGCTGACCGGAACGGCGGAGCGACGCGAGGAGGCGCGCACCGCGGCGCACGCTTTCCTGCCAGCAGCACACCTCACCATCGGGCTGTACGACCTGCCCGAGGGCCGACTTCCGGCGGCCTGGGGCCAGGTGAAGGAAGCCCTAGAGGAAGTCGCGCGATCTTGCTCACCCGACTTGATCATTGCGCCGTCTCGGGGCGATGCCCATCAAGATCACCGCACCATTGCCGAGATCGTGCCCACCGTCTTCCGCGACCAACTCTACCTCGGCTACGAAATCCCGAAATGGGACGGGGACATCGGCCGCCCATCGATGTATTTCCCCCTGTCGGCCGATATCGTGCGGCGCAAGGTCGACCTGCTGCACAAGTGCTTCCCCTCCCAGAAGAGCCGCGACTGGTGGGACGACGATGTTTTCCTCAGCATGGCCCGGCTGCGCGGCATTGAGTGCCGAGTACCTTATGCCGAGGCTTTCAACTGCGCGAAATCGGTGATCCTTCCGATGGCAGCAGATGCGAGCTTAAGAGCCCTCACCTTCCATGGCTGCTGGCTGCGGTTCACACGGCCCGCTGGCCGGACGGTCCCGTGGCGCTCACGGGCAGACCGGAGGCGCAACGCTCAGGCCGCATGCGGCGTTGAGTGGGCGTTCAGTTCCTCATCTCCTACTTCAATCTCAGCATTACGGCAGATGACTTCGAGCGGAAAGTGATCATGATACTGCAAATTGTCACAACCAGCGGAACTGAATGCAGGCGGGCCGCTTCCACATGTATCAGGGCCGAGCGCCGCGCATCCTATGGTAGCTGGGTGGTCATGCCACCGGCCGATACGACCGGTCTCCTAGAATCTGAGGGCTGACGATGAGGGTACTAGTTGCGGGCGATCGCGGCTACATCGGAGCCGTCCTTGTCCCGTTCCTGCGCGCAGCCGGGCACCAGGTTGACGGGCTCGATCTCGGTCTCTATGAGGGGTGCGACTTCGGTCCCGCACCGCAGGACACCGGCGCGCGCCGACAATGCGACATCAGGGACGCCGAGGCCGGCCAGCTGGCCGGCCATGACGCGGTGGTCTGCCTAGCGGCGCTGTCGAATGATCCGCTCGGTCACCTGAATCCGGCGGCGACGTACTCGATAAATCATGAGGGCACGGTGCGCCTGGCCCAGGCCGCGAAGCAGGCTGGCGTCGAGCGCTTCCTGTTTGCTTCGTCATGCAGCCTTTATGGCGCAGCCGGCTCGTCCGCGGTGGCGGAAGACGCGGCCCTGTCCCCGGTGACGCCCTACGGCCAGACCAAGGTGCTCGCCGAGCATGATCTGGCGCGGCTGGCCGACGATAGGTTCAGCCCGACCTACCTACGCAACGCCACCGCTTATGGCGCCTCGCCGCGGCTGCGTCTCGACATCGTGGTGAACAACCTGACCGCTGTCGCGATGACCACCGGCAAGGTGCATCTTGAAAGCGACGGGTCGCCCTGGAGGCCACTGGTCCACATTGAAGACATCAGCCGGGCATTCCTCGCTGCGCTCGAGGCCCCGCGCGAGCTGGTCCACGATCAGGCGTTTAACGTGGGCCGCCCGGAGGACAACGTGCAGGTCCGCGACATCGCAGAACTGGTACGTGAAGCGGTGCCTGAATCGATGGTGTCGCTGGCCGACGGCGCCGGGCCGGATCTGCGCAGCTACCGCGTCGATTTTTCTAAGCTGGCCGACACTTTCCCGGATCTGAAGATGCGCTGGAGGGTGCGGGACGGAGTCGATGAGCTGGCAAGCGCCTACGCCAAGTATGGCCTGACCTATGACGATTTCATGTCTGCGCGCTTCGTGCGGCTGCGCCGGATCCGCGAGCTGCTTTCCGCGAACCTGATCGATGAGATGCTGCGCGAACGGAGCAGCCGAAATTTCCCCGCGTCGGCTGCCGAGATCGAGTATGAGGCTTATTGATGCCAGTTGCCCCGAGGCCGGCTGAGTCCTTGCCGTGAGCCGGGTGCAAAGGCTGCTCAGGCCCTTGATGGGCCAGGCGAGCCGCCGCCTCGGCTGGGGTGTCGCGGACCAGGCGATGTCCAGCCTGAGTAACTTCGCCGTGAGCATCTATGTAGCTCGCACGCTCGGGGCCACGCAGTTCGGTGCCTTCAGCCTTTGTTACGTGACGTATTCCTTCTGTCTGAACGCGTCCCGCGGTCTGGCCACCGACCCCCTGATGGTCAGGTGCAGTGGCACGGACCTCCCGACCTGGCGCGGTGCCGTCGCGAACTGTACCGGGACCGCCGCCGTGACGGGCCTAGCCGCCGGTAGCTGCGTACTAGCGGCCGCCGCGGCACTTCACGGCACGGCCAGGCTCCCCTTTCTCGCCCTCGGACTGACCCTGCCGGGACTGCTCCTGCAGGATAGCTGGCGATATTCGTTCTTCGCCCTTGGGCGCGGCAGCCAGGCGTTCCTCAACGACACGATCTGGACGGTGACACTGCTTCCTGCCCTGCGGCTGCTGCGCGTGACCGGTCACGAGACCGTGTTCTGGTTCGTTCTGGCGTGGGGTGCGACGGCAACGGTGGCGGCAGCCGTCGGGCCGCTGCAGGCACGGGTCATTCCCCGGCTGTCGGGCGCATGGCAGTGGCTGTCGCGACATCGTGACCTCGGGCCCCGCTACTTCGCAGAGGGCACGTCGCAGAGCGCCGCGTTCCAGCTCCGCGCCTACGGCATTGGCCTGATCCTGGGTTTGGCCGCTGTCGGTTACGTGCAGGCCGCCAGCACGCTGATGGGCCCGTTCCAGGTCGTCTTCTTCGGGATAACCCTGATCGTGGTGGCGGAGGGCGCCCGAATTCTGCGTCATTCACCGCGGTTCCTCCCGCTGTTCTGCCTGTTGCTCAGCGCCGGACTCACGGCAGGGGCGCTCGCGTGGGGCGTCTTCCTACTGGTGGCGCTGCCGAGGGGACTGGGGAGCTGGCTGCTCGGTCCGATCTGGCGCCCGACATATCCGCTCGTCGTACCCCAGATGTTCTACGCCATGGGCTTGGGTGCCTGCGTCGGGGCCGGCGCGGGCCTGAAAGCACTGGGCGCCGCGCGGCGGAGCTTGCGCGGGACAGTCGCCGCGGCGATCGCGTTCCTCGTTTGCGGCCTGGTGGGGGCCATCAGGGGAGGAGCATTCGGGACCGTCGTCGGCGTTGCCGTGGCGATCTGGCTCGGCGCGCTGCTGTGGTGGTGGCAGCTGTGTATGTCACTGCGGGACGCCGGCTACGGGCCCGCGGACGGCCCGTTCTGGTCGGGGCTCCTGACCTGGCGCGACGAGAGCGCCCGCCCTGGCTCGCGGCCCGGCGGCGTCCGCAGCTCTCAGCACTCTAGGCATTGGGGACGACTTTACGGGCGATCGTATCACCGCCGTCCGCTTGCCGATCATATGAGGAGGAGGGAACGTCCCAGCGCGGCCAGATTCAACATGATGAAAGGAAGAGGGGACGGGATGAAGGTTGCCGGCGTCGAGTCTGGCCAGTTCGAGCCGACTGTGTTCGGTGCCGTGCGCCGGTACCGCATCATGGTCGCCGCGTTCGCGGTCCTGGGCATGGTGGCAGCTATCGGGTATACGTTGGTCACGGGCAAGACCTACAGTGCCGAAGGCAGTATCACGGTGCCCATGCCCCAGTCGGAGCCGAGCCAAGACTCCGCGCAATATATCGACAGCCAGGTGCTGCTCCTGCAGTCGCAAGATGTCGCCCAGCGAGCGGCTCAGATCGCCGATGCATCCTTGCATAGCAAGCTCCTATCCGCGCACGACTTCTCTACCGCCGGCGGCTCGGCAAAAATCACCCCGCCGGCCGGGGCCGCCGCAGGCGTATACGGGGCCAGCATCATCGACGCGAGCTTCACGTCCTCGAGCCCCAAGGCGGCCCAGGTAGGCGCTAACGCCTTGCTCCAGGCCTTCATTGACGTACGGTCCGCCACCCTCGCGGCCCAGTTCCGCGCCGCCGTCGCCGGCATCGATAACATGATTAACCAGACGAGCAACCCAACTCAGCGAGGGTCCCTGCTCTCCCAGCGGACGCAGGCGTTGATCACCGAGCAGGCCGACCTGGCGCAGCAGCCCACGGTGGACTGGGCCGCGGAGCCCACCAAACAGGCCACCGGTGGTTTGAAGCAGACCGCCGCCATCGGGCTCGTCATCGGGCTCTTGCTTGGCTGCGGTGCTGCCTATGCACGGGCTTTCCGGCGGCGCGGCTTCGCTGGCCGGCAGGATCTCGCGGCACTATACGGCGCGCCGCTGATCGGCGAGATCCCGGCCTTCGAGGCGCAGAAGGCGGTGCGGTCTAATGCGGGCCCGGCGGGTGATAGCTTGCCGGTGATTGCCGACCCTCACTCCGCCGTCGCCGAAGCGTTCCGTTTCGCGGCCAGCTCCGTCGAACGGATTCGCGCTGAACGGGGGCCGCGACTGTCTCTGGTTTTCGTCTCGCCTCTCGCGGACGCCGACAAGAGCATGGTCGTCGCCAACTTGGCTCTTGCCATCGCCAACGGCGGCACCCGGGTGCTCGTCGTGGACGCCGATGCGGGCGATGGAGACCTGACTGCCCGGCTCCTACTCGGTACCCTGGCGGTCGGCGGCCTGGAACAGGTGCTGGCCGGCCAGCAACCGCTGGGTAATTGCATCCAGCCCAGTCCGCTCAACGGCGCGGTCGCCGTCCTCGGATCGGGTCCGCCGCTTCAGCGCCAGGTGACGGGCGCGGCCCGCTCGAAAGCGGCGTCTGCGATGCTCGCCACGGCGAAGTCCAGCTTCGACGTCGTGCTCATCGACAGTCCAGCCTTGCTGCAGGTGGCCGACGCCACCGAGCTGGTTGACGCCTCCGACGCTGCGATCATCGTCCTCAGCCCCGACGAACTGATCCGGGACCACCTCGAGATGGTGGACCGGCTCAAGCTCATCGGGTCCGACATCGTCGGCTATATCTACAACCGAGCGCCGATGCCGCCCCAACTTGCCCGTTACCGACGCAACGGTTCATCGGTCCGCCCACTGGACCCCGAGGAGCTTTCGACTATTTCCGGCGGCAACCCATTTAACGGCGGAAGCGGCGCGTCCTCTGAGCAAGCGCAAGGTAAGGCACCGTGACGTCGTCTTTGCTGAACCGCGCGCCGACCGGCGACGTCCTGGCGGACGCGCCTTACCGGACACGGGGCGCATCAGGGCGTCTGCTTGTCCGCTATGGCCAGTTGCTTGGCCCGCTCCTCGGCGGTTATCTGCTACTGGACAAGGCCTTCGCATATATCCATCTCCCCGGCACGCCCCTGTACGTCGGCGAGATGACCCTCGTCGTCGGCGGCCTGGGAGTCCTCAGTGCCACCGGATATCTCCGGATCCCGCTGCGGGACGAGCCGATCCTGGCCCTCCTCGCCGCATTCTTCGTCTGGGGGTTCATCCGGTTCCTGCCCGGGTTGCATTCCTATGGAATTAACGCAGTGCGCGACTTCGCCCTCTGCTACTACTGCTTGTTCGCGTTTTTCACTGTCGCCGCGCTGGCGAGGGCACCAGACCTCATCGAACGCTGGATAGCCCAGCTAGCGCGGTTCGTCCCGTGGCTGTTGATCTGGCTCCCGCTCGGTTTGGTCCTGGAGACGCGTCTGAAAGGACCCAGCCTGCCGTTCAGCGGCGGTATTTCGATTTTGTCGCACAAGCCGGGGAACGTCGGCATCGCCGCGCTCCTGGTCCTCGGGTTCTTGTGGCTGTTTCCTGAGAGGACCGGCGCGCTAAGCCGAGCGGTATACAGCATCATGGCGCTTGTGGTGATAGGGTTGTCCGCTACCCAGAACCGCGGCGGTCTGCTCGGCGTGGCAGCGGGCGCGATGGTCGGGCTCGCGTTCTTCCCCGTCAAAGACGCGGTGCGTTTGATCGTGCGAGCAGTTGCGGTCCTCGCCTTGGGGCTGGGCATCGCCGTCTTGTTGTCGCTCAAGATCCCGGCTTCCGCTCAATCGCCCGGATCGACGGGCCGGTCGTTTTCGGCATCGCAGCTGATCGCCAATGTGGCGAGCATCACGCATGAGTCCGGCAGTCAGGCGGGAACGGTAGCAGGCCGTGATCTGCTCTGGTCGCTGATCTTCCAGAAGCAAGTGACTGACGGCCAGCTCATCGACGGGTTCGGGTTCGGAGTGAACCTGCCCTATTCGGTGGGCGACTACCAGGTAACCGACGGGCCCACCCCATTGCGAAGCCCCCACAATTCGCATGACGACATCCTGGCCCGGATGGGGCTGATAGGTCTTTCCGTCTGGATCGCTTTGTGGCTGGGCTGGTACTGGCGCTTGATCGCGGGTTGCCGGCGTCTGGCGCGGCACGGCCTGCACCTTCGGCGACAGGTCGGCGTATTTTGCCTTATGGTGGACACAGCCATCCTGGTGTCCTCGTTTTTCGATCCTCAGCTCGAGGGAGCGCAGGTGGCGGCGCTGTTGTGGACCGTGTTCGGTATCGGCGTGGCGGTCACCAGCTTCCGGGGATGGTTTGGCGACATGACCGCATACGCGAATCCTTCCGGGGGATGTATCAGGGCCCGTCCGCCGCGGGTCTTATGTCTGTAGATGGACCATGTGGTGGCTATTACAGCTAGCCCAGAGACGGAGGGACTGGGAGGGAATGAATGCGGCACCCGGGCTTAGTATCGGGCTTCCAGTTTACAACGGCGAGAAGTATCTCGCCGAGTCGCTCGAAGCCCTCCTTGGCCAGACTTACGACGATTTCGAACTAATAATTTCGGACAACGCCTCGACCGACGGCACCGCTGAAATTTGCTCTTGCTATGGCAAGCGGGATTCTCGGATCCGCTATTTCCGCCAGCCACATAACATAGGCTGTGCCCCGAACCATAATTTTGTCGTCAGGGAAGCCAAAGGCGAGCTGTTCAAGTGGGCGTCCGATGACGACCTATATGCCCGCGACCTGCTCGAATACTGCGTCGAAGCGCTCGACCGATACCCCGGCGTCGTACTGGCCAACTCCTGGACGGCGATGATCGACGGTTCAGGCAACGTTACGAGGGCGCTGGAGTATCCGGTGGCCACGTCCTCTCTGCGGACGCCAGAGCGTTTCCGCAGCATGATGTTCGACGGCTGGTTCGACGACATCGGCGGCGTCATGCGGACAAAGGTTCTTCGCCGGACGCCGCTCCGCAGCTATCACCTTGCGGATCGGTCGCTCACCACCGAGATCGGATTGCACGGCCCGTTCTACCAGGTCCCTGATTGGCTCTACTTCAGGCGTGACCATCCCGACAGGGCCGAGCGTGCGCACCAGAGTGTGCGTTCCTGGTGTACCAACCTGGACCCGCGCCGAGCGGATCGGCTCCGGCACCCGACGGTTCGTCTGTACGCCGAATATGTCCTGGGGTACGTCACGGCGATCCGGCGGGCACCCCTGTCGGTTGCGGACCGGCAGGAGTGCTACCGCTACCTGGCGCAGTGGGCTGCTGGCCGGGCTCTACCCGTCGTTGAACAGGTGATCCTCCGGCGTGCGCCGCGCGCCGCGGAGCCGACCGCTCTCATTGCCCAGCAAGACATCTCCGTCGACGCCGTCGTGGCCGGCCGGGACAGGAGGCCTTGCTGACCGTGGATGAATCGACCAGCATGCGTGGGCGGCCCGGCGCTACTCGGGTCGGCCTGTTCGGGTTCCTCGGCATGGGCAATATCGGTAACGACGCCTGCCTGGAGTCTATGGTCAGGTACCTCAGAGCCGATCATCCCGATGCCATCCTGGATGCCATGTGCACTGGGCCAGAGCGGCTGAGATCCCATTACGGGATCGATGCCATCCCCTTGGCCTGGTATCAGAAGCATGAACAGCAGGTATCCGGATTGGCTGCGACGGCGCTGAAGACGGTGGGGAAGGGCATCGACGCGTTTCGTACGGCTGCCTGGGTCCGTCGCCATGACGTCGTGATAGTCCCCGGCATGGGGGTCCTTGAGGCTACCGTTCCCATGCGAGCCTGGTGGACTCCCTACTCCATGCTGCTGGTCTGCGCATCCGGGAGAATCTTCGGGACGAAAGTCGCGCTAGTAAGCGTGGGGGCAAACGTCATAAGTGAGCGGCTCATAAAACGGATGTTCGCTGCGGCCGCCCGGCTCGCTTTCTACCGGTCCTACCGCGACGACTTGTCGCGTGACGCGATGCAGCAAGCAGGTGTCGACACCGAGCACGACCAGGTCTATCCCGATCTCGCGTTCGCCCTCCCGGTTCCCGCTGACGGCTCCGGCGCGACCGGTCCTGACCACCGCAGCCCTCCTGCTACGCCCGCCGTGGGTGTCGGTGTCATGGCATACTACGGTGCGAACTGCGACCGAGGGTACGCGGATCAGCTGCACGCCTCCTACGTCGAGAAGATGAAGCGCTTCGTCCGGTGGCTGGTCGACAGCGGTCACAGGGTCCGGCTGTTCGGAGGAGACAACAATGACGATGGTCTGGTACAGGAGATACTGGCCGACGTGCGCGCGTACCGGCCCGATCTCGACCCGACATGGGTAGTAGCTGAAATCGTCACCACCTTTGAGGCCCTGGCACGCGCCATTGCGCCCGTCGACACAGCGGTCGCCATCCGTTATCACAACGTGCTATGTGCAGTTAAGCTCTCGAAGCCCACGCTATCGATCGGCTACGCCGACAAGCATAATGCCTTGATGGCCGACATGGGCCTGTCAGAGTTCTGCCAGTCGGCCCGCACGCTGGACGTGGACCAACTGATCGAGCAGTTCAAAGAGCTGGAAAGCCGTTCAGGCCGACTGAGGCAGACGATGGCGGAACGTAACACGGAAAAGGTACGCCTTCTCGACCACCAGTTCGTTGAGTTGTCTAGGTTGCTTTTCTCGGCAGATGAACTGGTCCGTCCCGCGGCTGAGCACAAGCCCGTCGATGAGACGGTCCACTGAGAACACGGTTATGGTTCCAGTAAGCTTAAACCGGAATCACCGATCGCGAGTACCCGGACATCAAGGAGACGACTATGGATAACCCAGCCGACGCCACCCAGCTCGCCAGCGACGACGGTACCAGGGACGATGCGCGGGAGGGTTATAGGAAAGGCTTCTGGAGCAAAGAGAATCTGAAGTTCGTCGAGCCACACTTCCGGCTCGAGAAAGCCGCCCGTATAGTAAATAACATCGCCCGGGGCCGAGAATGCGATCTTCTCGATGTTGGCTGCGGGCCGGCAACCCTGATGCGTCTGCTAGACGAGAACGTTCACTACTACGGGATAGATATAGCAATACATAATCCTGCGCCGAATCTTATCGAGACGGATTTTCTGGAAACTCCGATCAGCTTCGGCGATCGGCTTTTCGAAATCATCCTGGCTCAGGGAGTCTTCGAATATGTCGGGACTTTCCAGGATCAGAAGTTTGCAGAGATCAGCAAGCTCCTGGCCGATGATGGTAAATTCGTCGTGTCATACTGGAACTTCGGCCATCGCAATAAACACGTATACGAGGCCTTTAGTAATATTCAGCCTCTTAACGATTTTCGCCAGAGCCTGGCTAGCCACTTCCATATAGACGGGTTCTTCCCGGTCGGGCATAACTGGCATCACAGAGAGCCGGGCCGGAAGCTTGTCAAGGTCGCCCAGATGCACATGAACCTAAATATCCCCTTTATCAGCCAGGTGCTGGCAGTAGAGTATTTCTTCGTGTGCTCCCCGCGGCCAGACCGGGATGCGCTGGCGTCTCCATGAAGATCCTCGACTGATGCGATACCTACATCTTACTGCCGCTAAGAAGATTGCGAAGATCGGACCTGGCACCTGGCAGTTCGGGTCTAGGGAATGGGGCTACGGCGAGCCGTATGCCGAGCAGGAGGCACATGCCATCGTCCGCCGAGCGCTCGAGCTAGGAGTTACCCTCTTCGATACCGCGGAGATTTACAGTGAACCTTTTCCATCCTGGTTATGCCCCGCAGACCTGCAATACGTGGATGGCCTTGGCGAGCCGACGGGCGCGCCAGGGGCAGCAGCGGAGCTTCCGGAGAATTCTCCACGTCTTGAGCTGGGCGTTCGCGCGCTCGCCGGGTGAGCGCAGTTTCGCGTGGGCGCGGTTGGCCGATGCGCGAGAGCTGGGAGGCGAAGCGGAAGCTGGCGTCTGGAGTGTCCAACGACCAGATCGACGTTGCAGTCAGCCGCGCACTTGACGCAGGCGCGTCGGGCGCCAAGCTGACTGGCGCCGGCGGTGGCGGCTTCTTGCTCGTTATCTGCCCCGTCGAGCGGCAGCACGCAGTCCGCCAGAACCTGGCCAACATGCGAGAATTGCCGGTGAAGCTGGACCGCCTCGGCTCGCGTTGTGCTCAACATGCTGCGCGACATTTGGAGCTGACCCACGGGAGACCACCCCGGGCCCGGCAGAGGGGCTAAGTCACAGCGCCTGCCCTGGAAGGCAGCGGCATAGATTCCGCATCCGCCACTGGGAAGCTGGTTCGAAGTATCAGGAGCGGACCGTCGCATGTCTTGTGAGCGGGTCATCTGAAGCCGTGGGATGGTACGAGCGCGGCGTCGTCCCAGCCTTATCCGGAACTTTGGGGGAAGCGATGAGAGTTCTCGTGGCCGGCGATCGGGGTTACATCGGAGCCGTCTGTACCCCTGCCCCGCGCTGCGGGGCACAAGGTCCTGTCATCGCGCTTCCTGCGCCTGCGCAGGATCCGCGAGCTGCTATCCGTCGGCCTGCTCGATGACATGCTCACCGCAAGACCAGTGGACAACTTCCCGCGCCGGGCGCCCGCACCGCGTAAGAGCGCGGCTAGTGCCTTGGCCTCCTGTACGCGTTGCGTGACCGTCACCCCGCAGGGTGGTACGCGTGGCAGCTGAGGCGCGTACCCATTCAGGGGCGGCTGAACGAGGGTTGTTGAGGTCACTGGCGGCGGTCTTCCAGAGGCTGCGGAGCCAGGCGGCCCGCCGTCTTGGCTGGGGTGTGGCGGACCAGGTGGTGTCCAGCCTGACCAACTTCGCTACCGGCATCTACGTGATCCACGCGCTGGGGGCTGTTCAGTTCGGCGCGTTCAGCCTCGCCTTCGTGACTTACGGGTTCGCGCTAAACGCGGCACGCGGCCTTGGCACAGATCCGCTGATGGTCAGGTTCAGCGGCACAGATGTACTGACGTGGCGACGTGCCGTAGCCAAGTCTGCCGGGACTGCCACGAATGTAGGCCTGCTCATCGGCGTCTGCGTGCTTGTGGCGGCGGGAGTCCTAAACGGCGCAGCCAGGGCCGCCTTTCTCGCCCTCGGCCTGACGCTTCCGGCCCTGCTCTTGCAGGACAGCTGGCGATATTCGTTCTTCACGCTCGGGCGCGGCAGCCAGGCCTTCCTCAACGACAGCGTCTGGGCGGTGACGCTGTTCCCCGCCCTTGCCCTCCTGCGGGTAACTCGTCATACGGACGTGTTCTGGTTCGTTTTCGCCTGGGGCCTCACGGCGGCTGTCGCCGCTGTCGCCGGGGCGGTGCAGGCCCGGGTGCTGCCCAGGCTGTCCGGTGCCTGGGAGTGGGTGTCACGGAATCGTGATCTAGGGCCCCGCTACTTTGCGGAGGGTACCGCCAGCAGCGCGGCGATCCAGCTGCGCGGCTACGGCATCGGTCTCATTCTGGGCTTGGCCGCTCTTGGTGCCGTGCAGGCTTCCGCAATGCTTTTCGGCCCGGTGACAATCCTGTTCCTCGGGATGTCCCTCGTCACCATACCGGAGGGTGCACGAGTCCTGCGCCGGTCGCCACAGCACCTGCCGCTGTTCTGCCTGCTAGTTAGCGGTGGACTTACTATGGCGGGGCTCAGTTGGGGAGTCACACTGCTGGTGGCGGTACCGAGGGGCCTCGGGGCCTGGCTCTTGGGCCCGCTCTGGCGGTCAACATATCCCCTGGTGCTGCCCCAAACGATTTTCGTACTAGGCCAAGGCGTCGGCTACGGCGCCGTCACTGGCTTGCACGCTCTGGGGGCCTCGCGGCGAAGCGTGCGCCTGGCGTTTCTATGGGCGGCTCTTTATATCATCTGTGCTTTGGTGGGTGCAGTTACAGGAGGAGCCACCGGAACAGTAGAGGGCGCCGCAGTGGCGCCATGTGCTTGCGCGCCACTCTGGTGGTGGCAGCTGCATGCGGCCCTGCGAGAATCCGGCAAGATACCTGCCGGTCGTGGGTTTTGGTCAAGTCGCCCGGTCGGTGAGCACCGTACGCCCACTCGGCACAAGGTACAGCTTGTGCTCAAACACTTCCGATCTCACAGAAATCGATGAGGTCATGCTGCACGGGTTCGAGCGGTCGTCACGAAAAGACCATGTCATCGTCCAGTATGGCGATTCGCAGGCCGCAGCCGACTATGCGCGTGCCAATGAAGGATCACGGCCAGAGGGACAGTTCTTCAGGTCACGGCTCCGACTTGTGCAGGACCTTCTCGCCCACTGTCCCGGGGGTGATCTCCTGGATGCCGGCTGCGGGCCTGGGGTGATGGTGCGTACTCTGCTCCAGTCTCGCCCGCATGACTTCCGCATCACGACGCTGGATCAGTCTTTGGCGATGGTGGAGTACTGCGCATCAAGAGTGGGCGACATCGGTAACGTATACCCAACTGTAGGCCAGCTCGAAGCGATGCCTTTCGCGGACGCCATCTTCGACATCACCCTCGTAATGGGCGTACTGGAATATACCGACGCGCGTAAGGCACTCTGCGAGGTATCCCGCGTGACCCGACCAGGCGGTCTCGTTATTGCTACCATGCTCAACCCGCTAAGTGCTTACAGGCTAACCGAGTGGTTCCTTTTCTTGCCCTCGGTCCGGTTGCTCGGAACGATCGAGAGATTCTGCGGTATCTCCGCTGAACGGCGGCACGGTGCCGGTCCCAGCGGTATCCGTGCGCTTCCGGCAGTCATACTCAGGCGGCTGATGAGGCAAGCTGGCATGCGACCTGTTGACACCGTCTACTTTGATGTCAGGCCGATCGTGCCGCCTTTCGATCGCCTTCCGCAAATGATACGCAGGGCGGAGCGAACTGCTCACGAGCGGACCGTGACTCGCGGGTGGGGCCGCTGGATGGGTACTGCATTCCTCATCACCGCAAGACGTTCTGACATCAAGCGGCATTAGTCCAGTTGGTAGTTCCGCCGATGGTTGGCCACAAACTCACGGTGTACGCCGTGGCGATTGGAAGGGTTGCCGATCGCGACGTTATTGTCTCTAGTTCGCGAGACGGCACAATACGGGTCTGGAATGCGGTAACCGGCGGTCCGATCTACCCTCCTCTAATCGGCACGGACGGGCCGATACGGGCGGTGGTCATTGGGCACGCCGGTGATCGGACTGTAATCGTCTCCAGTTCGCGAGCGGGGACATTGAGCCAACTTCATCCTGCTTGTGATGGGTTCGTCACGGTCTGATCACCTGGCGGCGTGTCGCCGCCAGGAACAAGTACCCCCGGTAGATGAGCTAGTCGACCAAAACTCGCTTCATCACCATTACCAGGGGCTTCCATTGCTGTTCTATCGTGCCGCGCTGCCGTTGTCCTGCAAGACCCTGAACTATGCGGCCGGGATCATCCGCCGGCACCGCAAGTCGATCGGGTCGCGCTGGCGCAGGCTGAACCCGGGGAAGCAGGCCCTGCTCGTCCTTGCTTACCTGCGCACGGGCGAGACGTTCGCCGAGCTGGCGGCCGGGTTCGCGGTGGGAGCCACGACGGCCTGGCGGTACGTGGAAGAGGTCGTCGCCTTGCTCGCGGCCCGGGCACCCAAGCTCCGCACGGCCGTCCGGGACGCGAAGGGCCGGGCACGCCTACGTGGTCCTGGACGGCACCCTCATCCCGGTCGACCGGGTCGCCGCCGACCGCCCGTTCTACTCCGGCAAGCACAAGAAGCACGGGATGAACCTGCAGGTCATCGCCAGCCCCGTCGGGGACATCCTGTGGGTCTGCGGGGCGCTGCCCGGCTCGGTGCATGATAAGAGGGCCGAGTGGATCTGGGGCGTCCTGGCCGAACTGGAGGCCGCCGGCCTGATCGTCCTGGCCGATAAGGGCTACCAGGGAAGCAGCTACGCGAAGATCCCCTACCGGGGGAAGAACAAGCCGGAATCCCAGAAAGAGGCCAATCGCGCCCACGCTGGCCGTGTCAACCCAACTGGCCCCACTGTTCTCCGGCTACGGCCACCCACGCGAGGCTGCGCTCACCCGGCAAGCGCGCGAACGCCCAGCTCAACAACGTGGAGAATTCTCCGCACACAAGCTCTGCTGCTGCCCCTGGCGCGCCGGTCAGCTCGCCAAGGCCATCCACGTATTGCAGGTCTGCGGGGCATAACCAGGATGGAAAAGGTTCAGTGAGGGCCGGAGCGAGCGGATCCTTGGACGAGCGCTTGGGGAGACCCGGAACTCGGTCTTCGTCGCTACGAAGATGTGGCCAATCGTGCCTAGCGCATCGGTGGTAGAACAGCGCGCCGCAACTAGTGCTAACCGGCTCCGGGTTCGCCGCCTGGACCTCTACCAGGCCCATTGGCCGAATCCGCTAGTCCGTGACAGCACGATCATGCGCGGGATGCGCTCCTTGCAAAGAGCCAACCTAGTCGACGAAGTGGGTGTCAGTAACTACTGCCTGGAGCGCTGGCGCGCTGCCGAGGATGCGCTGGGCGGCCGGGTCCTGAGCAACCAGGTTGCATATAACCTGGTGGAGCGCTCACCCGAGCGAGAGCTTCTGCCCTTCGCCGAATCGGGCGGACGCATGATCATCGCCTTCAGCCCGCTGGCCCAAGGGCTGCTATCAGGTAGGTACCACGGGGCCGACCGACGCAGGAACCGGATAAGGGCAACCAGCTCGTCCTTTCACTCCGAGAATCTGGAGCGGACCAACAACTTGATCGCAACCTTGAGTGAGGTAGCAGACGCCCATGACGTAACCCCCGCGCAAATCGCGCTTGCCTGGGTCATCCACAGCCCCGCCGTGGCTTCTTCCGTTGTGACCCCGCTCTGCTTTGCGTCACCGCATGAGCGCCCGCTTCGCCACCAGGTTAAGTGCAGTTGTGCCCCCCTAGCCTCAATCGTTCAGCGTTCTTGAGGTCCGGTTACTGATTGTGCTGCTGCCCGGTTTCGGGCGTGGTGTCTGGTTGGCTGCCGGGGCTGGTCGTGTGGTGGTGCCCGGGGTGCCCGGGTCCGCACCAGCTCCGACCGCGCCGGGTAATCCTCCTCTCGTGCAGCTGGGATGGTTCGTGCTGGTCAAGCGGGTGCTGGCAGGGCGCACAGCCGCTGCCAGCAGGCGAGGAAGGCCTCCTTCCAGGGCCAGTCCCGGCTGATGGCCAGGGTCCGCTGCCGGGCGTGATGGGCGAGGCGGGCGGGGAGGTGCCAGACTCGTCCTGTTAGCGGAGCGTATCGGGGTCGGCGTCCCGCAGGTCTGCGTCGTCGCAGTGGCCGAGCAGGCGGGTCCAGGCCGCGAGGTCGGCGGCGAGGTTCGCGGCGATGACCCAGCCGCAGTTGACCTGCCAGGACTTCGACGGCAGGGCGCGCAGCCCCATGGCCTTGGCGGTGCGGACGCCGCCGGTCTCCACGCAGTCGTGCTCGCGGTGGACCACGTCGATGTACTGCGGGTGGTGGCTGCCCGGCACGCCGCCGATGCCGGAGTCCGGGATGTTCGTGCAGGTGATGGAGTACCGCCAGCCGGTCTTCTTCTCATAAGCGGTGAGGTTGCTCATCTGGCGGCGGGACGGCTTGACCCGGCGGGCGATCCACCGCAGCCCGTCCGGCCAGTTCCCGGCGCGGCTCATCAGGTGCGTGATCTCCGCGACGGCCTTGTCCTCCTCGAGGCTGCCGTCCTGGGCGATGCCCGGCTTCCACGCGTCCGCCGGCACCATCTTGATGGCATCCTCGTCGGCTGCTGTGATCATCCACCCGCAGGTAAAGAGCGTTGTCCGGCGCGGGGAGGACAGGGCGAGCAGGTACTTGATGAGCTCGTGGCTGGCTCCGGCCCCGTCGGCACGGACCAGGATCTTGCGCCGGAACCGGGCGGGCACCTGCCGCAGGGCCGCGGCCAGCACGTCCCGGTGATCGGTGAAGGTGTTCGAGCCCGCGTTCCCGGGCCGCAGCAGCATGGCCAGGCACTCACGCGTATTCGGACACCACGCCGCCAAGGGATGGAAGCCGTAGCCTTTCTTCCAGGTCGGAGCCGCCCCTTCCTTGTCTGTGCGCGGTGATCAGCGTCCCGTCCATGTCGATCACCACCCAGCCCGCCAGCGTCTTGCCCGCGATGACCAGCCACGGGAACCCCACAGCCGTGCCCTCGATCAGCGTCCACGCGTGCGCCCGGGCTCTGGCGCGGGCGCGGGCGATCCGGTCCAGCATGGCGGGGGTGCCGGCCAGGTCCAGCGCGCGGCGGACCGTCGGCCCGCTCGGCGCCGCCCCGAGCACCGGGGCCAGGTGAGCCAGCAGGCCGATGTCGCTCATGGTCGTGGCGCCCAGCGCGATCACGGCCGCCAGCGAGACCAGCACGATCCCCCGGTCGAGCAGGGGCGACGTGCCCTTCCTCCGCAGCGCCGCGCTCAGGCCGACGGCCAGTCCTGCCTGGTCGGCGGCCGTGCGGAGGAGTATCGCGCCGGCGTGGCCGACCAGGCCCGTCCCGTCCGCGGTGACCTCCAGGGCAGGGGCCCACCCGTTATGCTGCATGGCGAAAGAGCGCTCCGGCCTGGAAGTTGCTGAGTGTGGTAACCGGTAATCTCCCAGAACCCGGGCACTCTTCGCCCTCAAGGGCGGGAAAGGGGACAGCCGCTCCGCGGCTGTCCCCTTTCCCATTCCCGGGTCCGGCGGATCGCCCCGCACCCATAAGGTGCACTCGCTCCCCGGCCCGCCACGACACGAAATCCCAGTTCACGGCTACTGGAATGACACCGGATCGCTCAGCTCGCCTTCAGCGCTGAATAGCGGAGGCTAGATCCGCTCCAGCAGCACTGTGCTCTGTTGGCCATAGGAGTGCGGGTTCACCGAAAGCCGCCGGTAGCCCCAGGACAGGCGCTTGCACAGCACTTCGGTATCCCACATGACGTCGTACGCCTGCATGTCCCGTTCCACCGCGATCATGTAAGCCTCCCCCCGGCGGAACCGCTGGTAGGCTGGGTCGCGCTTCAGTCTGGCCACCCAGGAATCCCAGTACTCCTTGCCCGGCGTCCGCTCGTAGTACCTGGCGTACTCTGCCGGGTCGCCTTCCCCCTCGAGGATCCGCACTGCATTCTGATCGTGCATGCTGAAGTACAGGCGCCCGCCAGGGCGCAGGACCCGGTGCAGCTCCGCGAACCACGCCTCAGCCACGTCATCAATGTGGGTGAACAGCGAGCCGCAATACACAAGCCCGAACGAGCGGTCCTCAAACGGCAGGTGTGGGAATATCGTGGTCACCGCGAACGAGCACGGCGGGCACAGGTGGTCTTGGCACCACAAAATCGCACTAGCCCAGATGTCAACCCCCCAGATTCTCGCCTCTGGTGCCATCGCCGCGATGTGGCGGATCATCCTCCCGCCAGCACAGCCAAGATCAAGGATTGAACCCGCGTCGGCCAGCGTGGTGCCACTGTCCGCGAGGATCTTCGCCATCGCCTCGCAGTCCTCCCGGCCGCTGGCCAGATATGAATCCTCGCTGGTGCCGTAGTGTGCCCACAGTTCACGGGGTGGGACGGGGAAGCCGTCCGTCCCTTGCGCCATGGGTCCCCACACTGGCCGCGAATAGGATCCCACACCGCCATCGTGCGGCCAGTAGGAGCCGTACCGCATCTTCAATTCTGGTACGACAGCGCGCATCAGGGGCACCGACATCCGCCGTACGTGCGGCGCGGCCCAGTGCTTGATCCGGTCCACAACAACGCCCATTGCCTTCTCCTACCTGCGCAAGGCCGATCAGGCCGCTTCCAGCTGATTCCGACGCTCACATGAACACGCAGTGACGCGACAAAATACATGCAGCGGTGAAAATTTCGGACCCGGCCAGCCCGACCATCCGGACAAGGGGCGACAGCGGCCAGGGCGGCATCAGAAGCTGTGGTCTCCATAGCACGTCCGCCATCCAGGCACGTGGCAACCGGCCCGACGTGTGGGCGTCCAGATACCGGGCCAGGTGGTCACCGCCCGGCGAGGTGTCCATTCACGGGTGGGGTCTGACCTGCGGCGATGTCAGGGTCTCCGATGGTGGACCGCAGAAGGTTCCCAGGTCAACGCCGGTTGCCGCCGAGTACCCTGTGAATGGACACCCGGTGAGGCCCTGCACGCTACGCCGGGTGCCGCCGGCAAGCGGGCAGCGTCCGGCGGTGGTGGTTCCTGGGATGGTGTGGGTGATGGATGATGCCTACTCGACAGGCACCATGCCGGGAACCCCGCATCGTTGGCGCGCATACGCGGCCAGCCGCTCAGCCGCGACGCGGTCGAGCTGCTCGTCGCCCGGCACGCCAGAACCGCGCAAGCGTCATGCCCCGCACTCCGCAGCAAGACGGTCGCCGACCCCGCATCCGGCTATTCCCGCCGGGACAACCAGCGCCATCCTCTAGCCTTGCCGCCGCTCAGGCCAGGGTTCGCTCGCCCACGGGGACCCGGTTTTCGTGTCAGACCATCGAGAACTACTTCCGCTACGCCCGCACCCACTTCGCCCTCGACGCCCTCGACAGCTACGCCGCCGCCCCCGACGACCCGGACAGGCTGGTACCCAGCCCGGCGAAGAAAGCCGCCGCCGCGCGCATCCGCCGTGCCGAGGCCGCGGTGGAAGCGGCCGGAGCCGAACGCGACGCCAGGCCGCCCGAGCTGCGCAGCCCCGCCCCCGGCCAGCCCGTGACCATCACCAACCAGATGCTCAACGCGCTCACCGCCCCGGTCGAGACAGCCTGCGCCGAGCTCGGCGCCGCCCAGGCCGCCGCGGCGGCGACCCCGGCCCGGATCCGGCTCGGCGAGCTGGCCCCGGACATGATGCACCTGGACGCCGAGACCAAGCAGATCACCCACGCCATCCGTATGGCCGCCTGCAACGCCGAAACCACCCTCGCCCGCGCCCTGGACGGCCACTACGCCCGCGCCCGCGACGAGGCATACGCCCTGATCCGCGAGGCCCTCACCATCTCCGGCGACATCTGCCCCGGCCCCGGCCAGCTGCTCGTCCGGCTCGACCCGCTCACCGCCCCGCGGCGCACCCAGGCCCTGGCCGTGCTCTGCGACCAGCTCAGCGCGGCCGGCGCCTGCTACCCCGGCACCGACCTCATCCTGCGCTACGAAATCAAAGACCACATCGGCACTGCATGATCTTCTACCCCATGTCCAGAGTCCTGAGACCCCCGACGGCGTGGTCCAGGAAGTCTGGGCGCTGCTGTGTGCCTATCAGGCCGTCCGCGAGCTGATCAGCGCCGCCGCCGCGCTGGCGGCCGAAGACCCGCTGCGGATCTGCTTCACCAACGCCCTCGACGTCGTCCGCGGCCCGGTCGGGAACCCGGGCCCTTTTTCCCCCTCGCCGCGCTGACCGGCTCCGCCGGGCCTCACTGGCCCTCATCGCCGCCGTCACCACCCGGGCCCGGCCAGGCCGGTCCAACCCGCGCCAGGCCAAGCGCAGCAGCAGGTACCCGGCCAAGCCAGCCGACCCGGCGCAGCGGCCCAAACGCCGGACGACACCATTGACCCTGGTCATGCTCCCGCTGAAGGTACCCGGAACATCATTAAGTTGAGGTTATTGCCGCCCCCCGGGCCGAGTCATGGCATTATGCAATTCCGTGACTCGGCCGGTATCCCATTTAAGGGTGGCAGATTCTGCCGACCGCGAATGTTCCGGCAGTTTCCAGCCATTCAATCTGCCATGTGAAGAAGTCCGACCAGCCATTAATCCACACAAACCAGCCATATGAGTAGCCGTCATTCGGGTGGCTGGCCGATACCACGCAGTAGTGGTTGTTGTAGAAGATATTGTTCTGCGTAGTGAAGATCGCGTTCCCGGCACCGTCCTGATATGCGCCAGTAGCTCCCTGGCTCATAGTGACCCAATTGTCTTCAATGAGAACATTCTGGACATTGCAGGGGGCGTACTTACCCGTGCCGCAACTCTGGCGCGGGGATTCAATGAGTGAAATGCCGTTGTAATTGTTTGCTACCGTGTTACCAGAGATGATCATGGGGGAGGAAGCGCTAAGCCCGCCCGACCTGCGGATCTGGATACCAGCATCCCATGCCCAGCCCAGCCGCTCGCCACCACCCGGCGAGGAAGGCATCCCGTTGCCAGTTACCGTGTTGTTGATGATGACTGCGTTATAGGATTGCTCTACATAGATGCCCGCGCCCCAGTTGTCGCTGACTGTATTGCCTTCGAAGGTAGTGTTGATGTTATCAGTGTCGGCCCACAGGCCAGGGCCGCCATTATCATGCACATAGTTGGATTTGAAAGTCAGGTCCCTGGTCGCCCAGGCCTTGCCGGCGCCAGCCTCCCAGGTCCCATTGCTCATCAAGTTGTAGTTGTTATAGGCAATGTCGTTACCCTGATAGAGGCCGCCATCGCCGTGTGCCGAGAACCCTTCTTGGCGATTGTGGTCGATCAGGTTATCAATCACCCGGACGCTGTCACCGGTTCCTACCCCCGCAGCTGCATTCTTGGTGATGTGGTTGTCCTCGATGATCCACCCCGGGCCGTTGAAGTCCTCGATCGCCCCATGCTGCAGAGGCGTCTTGAAGTCCTGGATCACGAACCCTCGGATAGTCACATCCGACGGCCCTGACGAGGCCGAATCGCCGTAAATCGCGTAAGCCGCCGAATTGCCGCCGTCCAGGATGGCGGTTCGGTTACCGCCGTCTAGGACATCACCCGATTTGGGGATGAGGGACGATACGCGGTAGAAGCCGCGCCCGAAGCAGAAGGTCGTGCCGGGCGGGGCTTTGTTGATGGCGGCCTGCACGTTGCTGGCCGGTGTCAGGGCAGTACCAGTGCACGCGGCATCCTGGCGGCCCGGGGCCGCCGGCGTGCTGTGGGCGGGGTGGGTCTGGCTGCTGGTCGGCGAGCATGCAGCAACGAGAACGACAGCGGTCAGGGCCGATGAGATCCCGAGCAGGAGCAATCGCCTGCGCCTGGGCGGCTCTTGCCTGACGTCACGCGACGATGCGCCTCGAAAAATCTGCTTGCCGAGTATGATCAGCTTACCGTGCTCCGCTTCCAGCTTCTCTTGTGTACCCTGCGTGACGATCCGTGCCATTAGCCGAACCTCGCTTCGGGCGATAGCGGCACCGCTACATAGTAGAAGACCGTCGGCGAACCGACTCTGATACATCCTGAGGTGGCTTCTTATAGCTTGCGCGTATAGGTGTCCTGAGGCGGGGCATGGCACAGGTTCCGTGATCATCGGAGTTGCCTGCACCTCGTAATCACAGGCATCCTGTGCCTGCCATCCCATCGTGGCTACTGGAACCGCTGTGGCACCATTTCGCTTCGCTGCTGCCCGACCGCCCTGGGATTGCCCCGCTTTGACGGACAGGGCTGATAACTCGGTCAGGCTACATTCCTGAGCTTTCCGTCATAGTCCATTTTCGAAGTCCGCAGGGCTACGGTAGCCCAGGGTGCTGTGCAGCCGGGTGCCGTTGTACCAGGCGATGTACTCCACGACTGCCCGGCAGGCCGCCGCCCGGCTGGGCCAGGCCCTGGTGTCGGTCAGCTCGCCCTTCAGCGAGGCGAAGAACGACTCGGCGACCGCGTTATCCCAGCACTGCCCCTTGCGCCCGACGGACAGGGTGACCTGGCAGCCCTCGGCGAGAGCGGCGTAGGCGGCCGAGGTGTACTGGCAGCCGCGGTCGGCATAATCAGAGTGGAAGATCACCCCCGCCGCGGGCACGGGACCTAACCGCGCAGCCCACCCTGTCACTGCCGATCCGTCTCCGCCGCCCGCAGCGGCCCCACGTGCCGGAGCGCGGCCGGTGCATGGTCGTAATAGGGGAGCTCTCGCATGTATCAGGCCCAGTCGTCGTAGGTCCTATGGGCAGCGATGGACGGTTTGGGGGATAGCGTGGCCAACTCATCCGATTGATTCTGCGTAGCAATGAGATGACAGAGGGTTATCATTGCCTCCCAAGACACGGCATAGTCGCTAAGAGCGAGCATCGTTCGTCTTCCGCCGACCTGCCGTCCTCGAACACATAAGGGACACATGGACAAGAGGAGGAGATTGTGAGGTACGTAGAGTTCGGGAGCTGGCGACTGTCTAAGGTGGGCCTTGGCACTTCCCAGTTCGCCAACCCTGGCTGGGGCTATGGGGAGGACTACCGGCCGCACGACCTGGTGCGGCGGGCCCTTGCCCTGGGCATCACCCACTTCGACACGTCCGACTTCTACGGTGCGGGGCACAGCGAACGGATCCTCGGAGCCATCCTCAGGGACGTCGAGGGGGTGCTGGTCGCGACGAAGCTCTTCAACGTGGCTCCGAGTGCCCGGCTCGTGATGGCACGGGCCTGCGCCAGCATCGACCGCCTGGGAGGGCCGCTTGGAGGCCCGCTGGGTCTGTGCTATCTCGATTGGGCGAACCCCTTCGTCAATGACCGGTCTCTCATGGCCGGGATGCGTCGGCTGCGGGCGGAGGGGCTGGTCGCTGAGGTCGGGGTGAGCAGCTACGATCTGGCACGTTGGCAGGCGGCTGAGCGGCACCTGGGTGCCCCGGTGCTGGTCAACCAGGTGTGCTACAACCTCCTTCACAGGGACGCGGAGAAGGCCCTGTTGCCATGGGCCGTCGCCGAGGGGCGCCTGATCGTGGTCGCCCAGCCCTTCGCCACCGGCTTCCTGTCGGGGGCTTACCATCGGGGCAAGCGCGTTACGGGACCCTGGCGAACCCTCGACCCCATGTACTCCTCCGACTACCTGGGGCGGACGGCCGAGCTGGCGGGGACGTTGGGTGAAGTGGCAAGGGCCCATGACGCCACCGTGGCCCAGGTGGCCCTGGCCTACGTTTTGCGCCACCCGAACGTGGTTGCCATTCCTGGTGCCTCCTGTGCCGACCAGCTGGCCGAGAACGTCGCAGCGGCTGACCTTGAGCTGAAGGAGGACGAGTGCCGGGAGCTGGCTGAGGCCGCCAGCCGGTGCCCGGCAGCTAAAACGGACGCCCGGCCGTGGCTCCACGCCCCTAAACGCTGGGTCAGAGCAGGGGACATTAAACACTGGGTCAGGGGGGCAAGGCTGCTGGCGGCCATGGCGAGGGAGGACCGCCGGGTGAAAGCTGTCGAGGACTTGCAGTAAGGCAGAGAACGGAATAGACGACACACTCAGTCACTCAGTCCTCTCCGGCGAAGCGGCCCAGCGGGCCGCCTTGAAGGTGGCTGGTTCACCGCATACGACGCCGGCTTGCGCAGGTACTCTCCTGGACTGATCCAGCTCACGAAGATGGCCGAGGAACTTAACGCCGCCGGGATACACACGATCCACATGGGCAGGGGCCGTGGACGCTATAAGGAGAAAATGAAAAGCCACGACATCTTCGTCGCCGAAGGCATCGTGACCGAGGGGACCGCACTCACGGCCGCGCACCGCATTCGCAGTGCCTCCACCCGGTGGGCCAGGCGTACCGTCCGCCAGCGCCCTCGCCTTCACCATGCTGTCGATCGGGCTCTGCGCCGCAGCGGCGTCGCCCGCCGGACGTACGGTCGTATATGACCTGCCGGCGGTTACCTGGCGGGTAAGGCCCAGATGTCGTGCAGTACGTTGAGGACAACACGGGAGCCGAGTCGGTCCAGCTTCACCGGCAATTCCTGCATGCTTGTCAGGCTCTCGCGTATAGCGCGCTGTCGCTCCATCGGACAGATGACCAGCAGGAAGCCGCCACCGCCGGCGCCGGTGACCTTGACGCCCGACGCGCCCGCATCGAGCGCCCGGGACACCGCGGTGTCGATCCGGCCGTTGGACACCCCCGACGCCAGCTTCCGTTTGGCCTCCCAGCTCTCGCGTACCGCGGCCCCGATGGCGTCCACGTCCCCGTCACGCAGCCGGTCGACGGCGAAGCCTGCCAGGTCGCGCAGAAGGTCGAGTTGGCGGCGGGTGGCCGCGATGTTCGCGTTCTGCTCGGCCAGGATTGGGTCCGCGCTCCGGGTGATGCCGGTATAAAAGAGCATGATCTGCTGCTGCAGCGCCCGGCGCTCAGCGGCAGACAGCCCCAATTCCTCGGCAGCAACCTCGTCGCCCGGGCCGAAGCGGATATCGCGGATCCCGCCAAGCGCGGCGATGTACTGATCCTGCTTGCCGATGGGCTTCCCGCACCGTTCGATCTCGATCGTGCAGGCCCGTTCGGCCAGCTCCTCCGCCGCCATCTGCCGTCCCTGGTACGCGAACAGCGCATGTAGCAGACCGACAGTGACTGCGGACGACGACCCGAGGCCGGAGCCCGCCGACGGGATGTCGGCCAGCGTGGTGATCTCGACGCCGTTCGCCACGCCGGTCATCCGCATCGCCTCCCGGACGAGTTCGTGCTCCAGGTCCTCGACGCGCGAGACGATCTCCTTCTTGGAATAGTTGACGTAAATGTCGTCATCGAAGCGCTGCTTCACGATGACGTAGATGTATTTGTCGATCGCGCAGTTCAGGACTCGGCCGCCGTGCTCACGGTAGTAGCCGGGCAGGTCGGTTCCTCCCCCAAGGAGGCCGATACGCAACGGTGTCTGGGTGATGATCATCGTCCGGCCCGCATGGGCCACTCCTTACGTGCCTTAGTCGGCAGGCACCGACGGTCCCGATGTCGCGGAAATGCGCCTCGACCAGCAAGGCCCCATGGTGACGAGGATCTTCATTTCCGCCGCGCCCGTCGGCGTTCGGCGGCCTCGCGGTACACGTCGAGGGTCGCAGCGGCCGTCGTGCCCCACGTGAATTGACCGGCCCTAAGCAGCCCTAGGTCGCGCAGTCGGTCGCGCTCCGGCCCGGCCGCCTCGACGATGGCCCGGGCGATCGACGCGGGGTCCTTCGGGTCGGACAGGACCGCGGCTCCGCCCGCGGTCTCCGGCATGGCGCTGGTGTCCGACGTCACGACCGGGCACCCGCAGGCCATGGCCTCCAGGATGGGAAGCCCGAACGTCTCGTTCAGCGATGGGTAGACGAAGGCGTCCGCGGCCTGGTAGAAGCGGACGGTTTCCTCCAGCGGAACCCCGCCCGTGAAGACGACGTCCGGCGTGATGCCCAGTTCGTCCGCGAGCGAGCGCAGCGACGCGAGGTAGTCCTGGTCCCGTCCGGGGCCGACGATCACCAGCTGGCGGTCCCCGAGCTCGCCGCGGGCCAGTGGCCAGGCCCGCAGCAGTCCGTCGCAGTTCTTGTAGGGCCACAGCGACGAGACGAACAGCACGAACGGTTTCGTGACGCCGTACGACGCGATGTGGGCACGGGCCGCGGCGGCGTCGCCCGGCCGGAACAGGTCGTGGTCGACCGCCTCGTAGATCAGCTTGAGCTTGCGCTCGTCGATCTTGAGGTGGCGCTGGATCTCGGCGCGCAGGCTCTCGGAGTTGATGATGATCGCGTCCGCGACCCGCGCGGTGCGCGGATAGTTCATCCTGCGGTAAAGGCGCGGCAACGGAGCGATGGCATCGGGCGTGGTGAAGGCGTGCATCGTCTTCATGTGGATGACGAGCGACCACGAGATGTTCACCAGCGGTGCCATCAGCGTGTTGAAAACGTCGATGCGGCTGAGCGGCAACCGCAGGGGGGAATAGAGGTGCTCACTGAGCGTACGCGGCGTGCGCCGTTCGTTCGACCACGGATAGGTAATGTAGAAAACGCCCGGTCCATAACCGTGATGAAGATGCCGTGACTTCGGGCTCACCAGCAGGTGCAGTTCCTCCCCGGGTTCAAGCCGCTTGGCCATCTCGGGGATCACCCGGGTCCAGAACCAGTGCGCGCCCGTGGGGTTCCGGGGGTCTTCTGGCAGCAGGTTAATCGCAACCCGCATTCGTGCCGACCGGTCTCGTTCCGCGAGCATCGGAGCAGCCTGCTTTCGCGTCGCGCTCATATGACTCCTAAGTAGCTCGCCTACCGGGATAGCTCGTCATGGATGCTGTACATATGAGGACCGAGGAGGCAGCGGTGATACCGCTAAAGCCTTCCACCGCTGTTCCCCGGCTTGTTTACGCCAGTGCTACCGGCCCGGGCGGAAGCCAGGCTCGCGCTGGAGAGTCGCGTCACCTTGATGCGGCTGATCGGATAACGGCAAGGTCTTCCCGCATGCGGACGTCGAGGAACTCCAGCCGTGTCCTGAGCGGCACGCCTGGGGTGCATTGCCCATAGCCCAGAAACGTGGATGCCGGCACGCGCTGCCCCAGGCCGGGGGAATACCAGCCGAGGATGGGATCCGTCTCACCGCGGTGCACGCCCCACCGCAGTTGCGGCGGCAGAGTCAACCGCGCCGCCCCCGGTGTGGATGCTCCGGGCCAGCCCAGCATCGCCCGGCCATCGTGAAACTCCACTTCAACCTCGGGACCGAGGTGGAAGGCAAGCCGGACCTCGTGACCGTCGCCGTCGATCTCATCGATGATGTCGATGGTGCGCGACGCCCGGTCGAGCCGAACCGAGCGACGGTGATGCACGGGTGGCTGGAGCGACAGGTAGCCGTCGTGCTCAGCGGCCCATGATACGGTCTCGCCGTCGTCCGCGACCTCGATCTCCCGACCGTTCGCGTGACGCAGCCACAGGAAGGGCCCGCCATCGCCGGACTGGTCCTGCCCGCCCAGCTCGATCGTGTTGTGCGCGAGGGTGGACCGGAAATATGACCGCCACGCAGGTTCACCGTGGTAGCAGTACGTGCCCGGGTCAGCGAGGATGTCCACGCCGCCGTACCGGAGCTCTACGGACAGGGCGTCGGCATGGGCATGCGCGGCGATGCTGAGGTACCCGTGCGGGCCGCCGTCGCAGCGGCACCAGATCTCCGGACCGCCGTCTCCATTCGTCCGCAGCAGCGTTATCCCCGCATCGGCGAATCGCGACGGCCGCGCCACGGGCCTGCCCGGGATGTCACGTGCGGTACCGGCCATGCTGCCGATGATCGAGCTGGCCGCGTCCGCCGCTACTGGCGGCCACCAGTCGAGCCGGCCGAAGAGCGCATCTCCGAGCGCCAGCAATGACGCCCAGCTGTCCGGTTCCGGTGCGTCGAGCAGTAGGGCACGGCCGTCGTCGCCGTCACCCTGCCGGGGCGGGCGCAGGCGCTGGTCGACTAGGGCGGCGGCACTGTCGACCATCGCGCAAAGCCGCTGCCAGACGGCCGTGCTCAGCGGGCGCCCGGCGGCCCCGGCCTCCACCGCCGCGACGAGCCCGAGTTCGGTGACGAAGCGCTGGTAATCCGAGGCGAGCTCACGGTCGATACCCGAGGGGAAGGTGTTCCGGAGCAATTCACGCTCGAGGAGACGCACGGAGTTCCGCAACCAGCGTTCGCTCTCGGGGAACCACGGGAAGGCACAGCAGGCCACCAGCTGCCCGGCGGCCTCGGCGATAAGGTGGTTGTTGGCCGACGAGCCCCGGCTCCTAAACGCGGCCAGATACTGCTGATGCCAGCGGATCTGTTGCACCGCCAGCGTGTTGTCCTCGAACAGGCCGGTGGCATCTGGCCAGTCGTTTAGGAGGCGCCGGATCCAAGCGAAGCTGATCAGGCGGATGCCGACCTCGATCCCGTTCGTCCAGTGAATGCCGGAGAGAAAGGGATTTTCCCGCCACCAAGAGCGTAGCTGGTCAGCCACCCGGTGTGCGTACTCCTCGTCGCCGGTGACAAACCAGGCAGTGGCGAGGAGCGTCAGATGCTGCAGGCGGGAGATCTCGCATACTTGCTTTACGTTACCGACCTGTGGTTCCGACCGGTGGTTGATCCGGAAGGCGTAGCGGTCCGGTGATGAGCGGCGGCCGGTCACGGGATCGCTGAACCAGTCGGGCATCATCAGATCGGTCCTGACCACGCCCAGCACCTCCCACTCACCTTTCATGAGCCGGTTCGCGGTCGCCACGAGGGCCGCTTTGGCGTTATCGGTTACCCGCTCCGCCGTGTCGGGCGGCAGGACGGCGGTGAACCGCCGCCTGCCGCCTGGCAGCGGCAAGAGCGCCGGAATGTCCTCGCGTCGCACCTGCCGGCGTGACCAGGCCGCACGGAGTGCCTGGTCACGTGCGCGCCAGGTCATCTCGGCCGGCGACATTCTTGTGGCTCTGCGCACGTACCAGCCGATCCGTGCGGGGAATAGCGCGCTCACACCGGCTCCCGCCGACCGCTCGCGAGGCTGTCGGTCACGGCCATGGTGGCGCTCGTGGTAGTCACCAGAGACTCGAACGCAATGGGCATCGGGGCGCCGGTGCGGACAGCCTGGGCGAAGAGCTCGAGCTCACGCCGCTGGCCCTTGTCCCGGCCACCTCGGGACCGCATGGTGTTGCGGTGGCGTCCGGTCCACACGGTGACCTTCAGGAAGTTGTCGAGCCGTGCGCTCCGGCCGTCGGCCGCTGCGTCGAGGGTCTCCTTCGGATACCGAGGGTTGCCAACCGTGACGTAGGTGATGGTACCGATCGAGCCATTACGGAACCGCACGGTGGCCTGCACGTCGTCGTGGTCGGCGCCGCGGGCGGCGTAGACCTCCTCGGGAAGGCTGCCCGTCCACCAGCTGAGAGTGTCGATAAAATGGCCGCCCTCCCCGATGAACCGCGACCCGTCCAGTTCCTCGTTGTGGTACCGGCTGTCGGCCTCCAGCGGTCCCGCGCTGACCAGGTACCTGGTCACCGAGCTGCCGACGGGCTGGCCGAACCGTGACTTCATCTGCACGAGCAGGGGCGCGAAACGCCGGTTGAAGCCCACCATGAGCCGGTCGTTTCCGGTCTTCCGGACCACGTCGACGATCCGGTCGAGCTCGTCCCTGGTGAGAGCGAGCGGCTTCTCGACGAAGACGGCCTTCCCGGTCTCGAGTGCGCGGCAGACCAGGTCTGCGTGGGTGTGATGGCGCGTCACGATGAAGATCGCGTCGAGCGACTCGTCGTCCAGCACGGTGTCGGCGCCGGTCGACGCGGTGGTGAAGCCGAAACGGCGCTGGGCATTGGCCGCCGACAGCGACCGTCTGGTGGCGACGTGAGCCAGGTGGACGTTCGTCATCCGCGCCAGGTGCGGCAGCAGCATCGAGGACGCGTAGTTGCCGGCGCCGATGAACCCGGCCGCCAGCTGCCCGGTACTGGTACTGCGCGGCGCGGCTTTCTGCTCTGTCGGGACCACCAGGCTGATGGAGCGCGCCGGGCTTTTCCCCGGCGGAGCCGGATAGGAGAGCAGGACACCGACCGCGGGCGCGGCGCCGGAGGCCAGGTCGGCGTAGACCGTGGTCGCCTGTTTTATCGGGAACACCCCGGTGACCAACGTCTCAACCTCGATCTCCTTGTGCGCCAGCAGGTCGAGGAAGCATTCGATGTTGCGCCGCGCTGTCCACCGGACATAGCTCGCCGGGTAGTCGATGCCCTCTAGCTCGTACCGGTCGTCGTACCGACCCGGGCCGTAGGAACGCGAGAAGCGGACGTCCAGTTCCTTCTCGTAGTAAGCGTTCCACGGCAGGTCCAGCCGGGTCTTGCCGATGTCGACGACCCGCGCGCGGTCCCGGGCCAGCTTCACCGCGGTCTCTACCGGCCCGTTCGACGCGCCCCCGGCGGCCAGGAACACGTGATCAGCCCCACGCCCGCCGGTGAGCTCCGCAAGTGCCTGCTGAACGGCCGCCATGCCCTCGCCGGTGGGCGCCGCGCAGAACGCCGCACCGGCCTGCTCGGCCCGCTTGCAGCGGTCCTCTATCATGTCCAGCCCAACCACGCGGACCCCGGCTGCCACCAGGAGACGAACCACGAGCTGGCCGACGAGGCCCAGGCCGATCACGCAAGCGACCTCGCCCAGCTGGACCTCGCCCTGGCGCACGCCGCGCATGGCGACGGCCCCGACGGTCGAGAAGGCGGCGTGCCCTGGTGAGACGCCCGGGGGAACTGGGACGCACATGTTGACTGGGACCCAGTTGTACTCGGCGTGTAGCGCGTACTCGTTGCCGGCTGCGGCAACCAGCTGGCCGACCTGGAAATCTTCGGAGCCCCGTCCCACCTCGTCTACCACGCCGCACAGCGAGTAGCCGAGCGGCGTGTAGGAATCCAGCCGGTTCGTGACCTTCTTATAGGTGGCCACCGCCCCCTGCTGGGCGACCGTATCGAGGACCTTGCGCACTTGGTCGGGCCGGGCCCGCGCCTTGCCGACCATGGACAGCTTGGCCTCGGTTACCTTCATCATCTCGGTGCCGGTGGAGATGAGTGAGAACAGCGACCGCACCAGGACGCCGCCCGGTCGGCACGCCGGAACCGGGACGTCCAGGACGGTCAGCTCCCCGGTCTTGTAGTTCTGGGCTATCTGTTTCATCGCTTCCTCTAGTCGACCGTGCGGCAAGCGCGTAGCGAGTGTCCTTTTCGTCAGCCCGCCACGCCCATGGACCGGACATGGCGGTACCACAGCTCAAGCGTCAGCAGTTGCCATATCTGCTTGGAGCGATCCTCGCGGCCGGCCTGCTCGTCCTGGATCAGCTGAAGCAGCGCCTCACGGCGGATCATCCCCGACCCCGTGAGCTCACCGTCGACGAGTACGTCGTGGATGACCTCCTGCAAGTCGTTACGGACCCACGCCCGAAGAGGCGCGCTGAACGAAGCCTTCGGCCGGTATACGATCTCGCGCGGCAGCCAGCTCTCGGCCGCCTGCTTGAGCGCCACCTTGCCCTGCCGTCGCCGGACCTTCGCGGCGCCGCCGATCGAGAACGCCGCTTGCGTCACGACGGGATCGACGAAGGGAACGCGCACCTCGACAGAGGCCGCCATGCTCGCCCGGTCTGTATAGGCAAGGTTGAGTCCTGGCAGGAACAGGCGTGTATCGGCCAGGCACATGCGGTTGACCTCGTCTGGCAGCGAGTTGTCGTGGTAGATGTCGCGGTGCTCCTCCACGACCTCGTCTACGTAGCCCGCGAGGTCAGGGCTGAGGAGTGCGGCCAGCTCGTCGGGCCCATATAGCGTGTAGCTGCGGCGGAACCGCGGCTCCTCGGTCAGTTCCGCAAACGTCAGGAACCGCTTCGCCCATCGTGAGTAACGCAGGCCGCGGCCTGCCGCACTGACTGGGAGGCGCCTCACGGTGGAACGCACGACGGCGCGGGGAGCGGCGGGCAGCCTCCGGTACTGGCTGGCCATCACGCAGGCGAGGTGCTTGCGGTAGCCCCCGAACAATTCGTCGGCGCCCATCCCCGAGAGGATCACCTTGACGCCACGCTCGCGCGCCGCCTCGCACATGAGCAGCGTGTTGATCGCGGCGGGATCACCGATTGGCTCATCGAGCACGTCGACGATGCGGGGCAGGAGGCCGACGATGTCCGGCGAGATCTCGATCTCGTGCAGTTTTATGCCGTACCTGGCCGCGACCTTCCGTGCGTAGACGGCATCGTCCGGCATGGCTTCCATCCGCTGGTCCTCAGGGCGGAACGTGATTGTGTATGCATCGATCGCGGGATTGGCCCGGTGCGCCAGGACGGTAACGATGCTGGAGTCGAGGCCGCCGGATAGGAAGCTTGACACCGGCACGTCGGATACGAGGTGGGAGGCAATCGATTCCTCGATCACCGGCCGCAGGTCCGCGGGCGGCCCGGCCGTGGCCTCGGCCGCCACGTCCGCGACACGCCAGTAGCACCGGAACGAGGAGTGTCCGTCAGGGCGGAAGCTCGCCCACGAGCCGGCGGCAAGCTTCTGCACCCCGTCGACGGCACACAACTGCTCGGGCACCCAGTAGTAGAGCATCGACGCGACCAGGGCACCAAGTCCGATCCGCAACTCCGGACCTACCGCCGCCACCAGCGCCTTGAGCTCCGATGCGAACACCACGCCATCGCCGCGAGGAAGGTAGTACAACGGCTTGATGCCGAGCGGGTCGCGCGCCAGGACGAGCTCACCAGTGCGCTCATCCAGCAGTGCGAACGCGAACATGCCGCGGAAGCGGTGCAAGGCTTCCGGTCCCCATGACCGCCATGCCTCGAGGACGACCTCTGTGTCCGACGTCGTGTCGAAACGGACGCCGCGAGTGATCAGCTCGGCCCGTAGTTCCCGGTAGTTGTACAGTTCGCCGTTGTAGACGAGCACCAGGCCGTGCTTGGACAGCGGCTGATCGGCCGCGCTGCTGAGGTCGATGATCGACAGCCGCCGGTGGCCAAGCTGCGCAGTGACGAGATCGCCGTGGTGATCCCAGATGCCCGTGGCGTCCGGGCCACGATGCGCGATACGGTCGGTCATGATCTCAACGAGCTTGTGACCGTCGGCCTGCCGGTAACAACCCGCGATCCCGCACATCTCAGTCCCTGGCCTGGTCGGCGGGAGCTAGGCCCCGGTAGACGCCGAGATAGGCCTCCCGCTGGTGGCTCCAGGCCAGTTCCTGCTCCACCCGGATACGTCCCAGCTTGGCCATCCGGGCCCGCGCGGACTCGTCGTCCATGAGCGCTACGATCGCTGCGGCATACTCGTGCACATCGTTGGGCGTCACGTATACGGCGGCATCGCCCGCCGACACGCGAGTCTCACGAAGGTCGAACGCGACCACAGGAAGCTCGAAGGCCATGTATTCCATGGTCTTGTTCATGGTCGACACGTCGTTGAGCGGATTCTTCGGGTCCGCCGACAGGCCCACGTCGGCGGTGGACATGACCTGGGCGACCAGCTCATCAGGTGCCCGTCCGGTGAACTCGACATGGCGGGCAAGGCCCAGTTCGTCACGCATCGCCACTAGCTCTCGGAAGCAGTCCCCCGAGCCGATCAGCGTGAAGGCGATGTCATCGCGGCCGAACTGATTGACCACGATGTCCGCGGCACGCACAACGATGTCCACCCCATCCGACGGCCCCATGACGCCAATGAAGGCGGCGAGGTACCGCCGGCTACGGCGCAGCTCCGGGCAGGGCTGGCCACGCTTGAGCTGATCAGGATCTGGCCCGGTACGGACGACCGTCACGTCGGTGGCGGGCTTGCCGCTCCGCTTAATGGCGATATCCCGGTAGGACTCATTGGTGGAAATCACGTGGTCGGCCGTCCGGTGGGTCCAGCGCTCCAGGAAACGCAACGCCCTGTAGGGCAGCCTGGGGCCGCCAGGGAAACGGGACTCATACATTTCGGGAGACAGATCGTGATGGTCGAATACGAACCGGGTGCCGTCGAGAACGCGAAGGGCCATCGCGATCGGCCAGAAGATGTCCGGGGGGTTACAGGACTGAATCACCCCGAAGCGGCCGGATCGTCGTGCCTTGAGCGTCAGCCATGCTGTAGCGAGGAAGGCGTGGGCGTACTCCGCCAGGAAGCTGATCTTGCTGCTGCCGGGCGCGTAGAGCCGGTACTTGTACAGCTCAACGGTGTCGACGACCTCATGTGATGGATCACCCTTGCCCTTGGGGCAGACGACAGCGACCTGATGGCCGTCTGAGATGAGCGCCTGGCACTCAAGCCACACTCGCCGGTCAAAGGGCACCGGAAGGTTCTCGACGATGACGAGGACGCGGGTCACCAGGCGTGTCCCTTGGAGCGGGAAACCAAGTCCACCTCTGCGTCCGGCCTTCCACAGAGGCGGATCTGATCGCTCGGCGTGCTCAGCGGAGCACCTAGCCACTTGCCGATCATGGTGCGTACCTCGCCTGGTCTATTTCGCGGAAGGATCGTGCATATGAGCGCCGAGCAGCCCGCCCTGATACGACAGGCGCACCTCAATGCCCGCGA
>Ga0208565_1000334_pt1 | contig 37310 bp, 44 predicted proteins | sample Sb_taG_7_FD_187706 | JGI IMG/M metagenome (GOLD analysis project Ga0208565, IMG submission 187706) | Peat soil microbial communities from Weissenstadt, Germany - Sb_50d_2_FS metaG (SPAdes) (version 2) | ecosystem: Environmental > Terrestrial > Soil > Wetlands > Peat | place: Germany... | reverse complement strand
GGGGTTCTCGATGATGTAGTTCCAGTCCGCAACGATCAGGAACTCGAGCGCCGCGCGCAGGACGATCTGCTTGCGCTGCACGGGCAGCGACGAAAACGACAGAAGCTCGAACTTCGGCTGGTACATGGCGGCTACTTCGTCTCCCCGCCGGGCACGCCGGCGACGATCAGGGACTCGAGCACCGCGCGCAGGACCATCTGCTTGCGCGCCGCGGACACAGGCGAGAACGACAGAAGCTTGAACTTCGGCTGGTACATGCGGACCTACTTCGTCTCCCCGCCGAAGGCCTGGGCTTGCTCGATCCAACCGGGAGGGGTCGGTCCGCCCTGGGTGTTCTCCACCACGGTCTGCTGCGTCGCAGCTTTCACGCGCGCGAGGGCTTCCTCCTCGTACTTCTTGTGGAGCGCGAGGAGTTCCTCCTCGACGTTCTCGAAAACGATGCCGCCGCCGAGGATCATTTCCTCGGAAGAAGTGTTCGTGAAGCTCGCCGTCACGAGGACTCCGGGGATCACGACGTCCGGAATCTCGAACGTGCCCGGCTCCATGATGACGCCGAAAGGGACCGGTACTCCCGACAGGAAGAGCGAGTCCTTGCCGAAGCGCAGCTCATTCAGAAAGAGCTTGTTCTTGTCCCCGACCACCTCGAACGCGAACCGCTTGAGGCGCGACGCGACCTGGGGGTACCACTGAACGATGACGGTCGCGGCCGGCGCGATCGTGATCTTGTCCGCGACGCGCTCCCTCGTGACCTTTGCGCCGATGGGCAGCTTCCACTTGGGATACGTGACGGGAGTGCCGACTGGATACCCGCCGCGCTGCACTTCGATCGACGCGAAGATGCCCGCGACGCTTCCATCCCAACCGTTCTCCGGGCTCCCGGCCCTCGGTCCGTGTCCTTGCGGGATCTCGAGGCAAATGGTTTGCCCCGGCGTGAAGTCCTCGGGCTCCGCGAGCGGGAACGTCTCGCCATCGACGTAAAACCCCGTCACCTTGCAGGCAAGCTGGGGCATCGCCTCTACGAAGAAGCGCGCATCCGTACGCTCGCTCTCGCGCGTCGCGACCGGCAAGAAATACTCGCCCTTCTTCTTGCTGCCGATGACCGTGCTGCCGTAAACCTCGGAGACTGCTGAAAGGCCCGGCATCATCCGAATCAACTCCCCGCGTGACCCGTTCGCGATTGCGCTCATGTGAAACCTCTCGAAAGCCGAAACCGAAAAACCAAGTCGCCAAAACCGAGGACGCCCGCCCCCTCATCCCGCGATGAGGGGGAGAGGAGGCGGGCGTTCGGGCCAGTTATCCGGGCCCCTGGCCGGGCTAGGTGGGCGGAGAAAGAGTGGAGAAAGCCGCCAACCGGATTCCTTGCTCGACGAGAACGTCTTGGGGAGCCGTCTAGCCGGCACTCGCGCTACCCAGATGCGGTAACGTGGTGGGGCTGACTGGCGCCCCAATCCGTTACTGCATCGAGGTGCCGATGAGCGCCGCCGAGAACGTCTGCTGCGCAGCCGTCGTGTTCGAGACGCTGATCGTGATGATGATTCCAGGCGTGGCGGTATCCAAGCCCAAATTCACGCCGACAGCCAACTCGCTGAACGCCGCCGCGGGGATCGGGTTCGCGGACACTGCCTGCGAGTCCTTGCCGACGCGGATGTCGTTGATCGAGAAGTTGTTCGCGAGCGCGCTCGGCACGATGAGGCGCGATCCGCGGAAGATGAGCTGCGGCTGCGCTTGGAAAATCGCAGTCGAGTTCGCGAGGATGACCGTCGGGCCGAAGCCGATGACGAACTCACGCACCTGCGTCGGGGGCGTGTTGACCACGTGCGGGTACCCGCTGTACGGGTACGGCGTCGAAGCCGCGTAGCCGTACGGGCCGTAGCCGATTCCCGACCAGGGGAAGCCGGGCGGTGCCCAGGGGTTGCGACGTCCACCGTGGTGAGCCGGATGACCGGGAGGCGGACCTGCCATCGGGCCTCCGGGGCCGGGGCCCATCATCGGGGCGCCACCGGGACCGACGCCGACGATGGCGGGACCCGACTGCACTCCCACGAGCTGCGGGCCGAAACCGACGCGGTCGTAACCGCCCGGCGCTGCTCCGTAGCCAACCCGATCCAAATTTGCGAATTCGTACATGGTAACCGCGCTTCCTTCTTCTCAAGGCACGGGGCCACGATGGCTCCGCGTCTGAAATCTCGGAAAGCTTCAACGGCACCTATTCCGTATTCACCTTCACTACTTGTGGGACTCTTTCAGTCGTCTATGTGATGTTCCTCGTTGGATTGAATTCGAAGTACCGAAAAGAGGTAATCATGCCGCCCACGGGTAACCGGCGGTCTGAACTTGTTGCTGCTGCGGAGGCGCGTACGGGGAGCCAGCCGGGAACGCACCTCGGACTGCGCTCGGAAGCGCGTGATCCTTCGCGTCGCGAGCGACAGCGCCCCACATCGTGCCCATGCGACACGCGTACGCGCTGAGGAAACCCGCCCCGACGTTGTTCACGTGGTCGGCCTGCTTGCCGAAGTACCCCGTGAAAGTCGCAAGACCGGAGAAGAGCAGACCGAGCGCCAGATCGGCCGGAACCCCGGCGACCTCGTACGCGTGCCTTCCGGCGGCTGCGTGACGCGAGTTCAGGTAGCTCATCGTGCCGGCGACGCCGACGACCTCGATGGCCTGGAGGATCGCCCCGAACGTCTTCTCGCCCGAGGCGCCCTCGACGATATGCGACATGCGGGGCCACTTCTCGGCGAACGAATGGAGTTGGTGATCGGACAGGATCATTCAGCTTCTCTTCCGCAAACTGTAACACGCACGTCTTTGTCCACAAATTATGGAAAAATCCTTCGAGAACCCCCGAAATACCCGGCGAATTTCATCAAAAATTCTTTCGTGGGATTTCCCCATCATCACGTCCACCAGAACCACTCGGGCGAAGCGGGGAGCACCCACGCGCCGAAGGCGTCGGTGTAATAGTTCTGCGGGCTGTACATCGATGTCGACTGAATGCCCGCGCGGTAATCGCCGCTCGCCTGCGTGTCACCCGTGAATCTCGACGTGGACTCGAGCATGCTCGGCGGCGGCGAGGTCGGCCGTGAGCCGCCGCAGCGCGCCGCGCAGGCAGCGTCGTTCCACCTGCACGCGCAGTTGCCGTACATCACCCAGCCTTGCCCGATGTCCCTCGCCGCGAGAAGCCTGTGCGCGCGCATCGTCCTCGGACGCGGTCTCAAAGGCGATGCGTACGTGACGGGTCTCGGTCTCGCGGGTTGCGTGTACGTGGTTGGCGTGATCGAGGCGAACGTCTCGGGCGAGACCACCGCGGCCCTCTTGACGCTCGGCACTTTCGACACTGCGGCCGAAAAATATGCGAGCGCGCTGCCGGTCTCTTGATCGATGACACGCGTCTGGGAGAGTCCGTTACCGGCCTGAAATTTCTGGAGCGCGTCCGCGGTCTCGGTACTGAGGACGCCGTCCTCTTCGATCCCGTCCCCACCCTCGCTAGGAGGAGACTGCGCGTTGATCGTGTTCAAGAAGTTCTGGGCGTCCTTGATCGAGAGGTCGTCCCCGGTCGCGAGACCCTGCTTCAAAGCTAGGTCCGTCCAAACCCCGGAAACCAGAGAATGCGGCGGCGCGGAGCGCTTCCTGTAGATCCAGATCGCGGCGGCGGCGAGCGCGACCACGCCCAGCACCACGGAGGTTTTATTGTCCTTGACCCAGGACCTCGCTCGGCGGCCACGGTCAAACCCGCGCTCGAACTCCGGTGACGAGATGAGCCTCGTCAGTCGCATCCTGTCTTCGGGCGTCATCGCCACCCCCAACCCGAACCGTAGAAGCCCGTTCGAGTGACTTTCGGCCACGACACGGTCTCATCCGCAACGTTCTGCGGCTCGTCCGCGACATCGTCATGCTGATCGTCCGCACCTTCATGTCGAGGCTTGCCGTGCAAGACCGCGGCGGTCCCGCCGAACGCGGCTTGGAGCTGCGCCTGCATCTCTCTCGCGTGCGTCCCCATCGACATGAGGCCCCCTTGCTGCTCCTGCTCGAGCTTGAGCACTTTCCTCGTCGCGGGATCAGGGATCCCGGTCTTCGGGATGCCGTTCGTTTCCTGGAACTGCTTGAGGATCCGATGCGTCTCGTCCCCCATGATGCCGTCCTCCGTGAGGACGGGCGTCGCGTAGTACTGGTTGAGCAAGCGCTGGACCCCGCGCAGATCCTCGTCGGGCACCATCGCGGGATGCGCGCCGGGACCTCCCATCATCTTCGAGACGAACTTGCCGACGCCTTTGTCCTTCGACATCGTTGCCGACACCATCTTCGCGTCGTCCGGATGGGTCACCGTGATCGGGCCGACCTCCATCGCCGACTGCGACCACTTCCTCGGACCTGGTTGACGGGCTGCGCCGTCCGTCCTCGCGGGCGTAGTGAGTTGCGGCATCGGGTAAGGCCGGTACGTCACCGGCGGCTGCGCCTGCGTGTGCACGCGCGTCATCCTCTCGGGCGCGTACGGCTGCTGCGCGTAGCCTTGCTGCTCTGCGTACCCTTGCTGCCGAGGGTACCCTTGCTGTCCGTAGCCTTGCTGTCCGTAGCCTTGCTGCTGCAGATATCCTTGCTGCTGCGGGTATCCTTGATCCGCATAGTATGGATCTTGGTAATGTCTGCGCGGAGCTGCGTACGCCGGATAAGTCTGGGCCGAACGCCGTCCGAACGGGATGTCCAAGCTCAGGCCGAACGGGGCATGCCTATGTTGGATCCCGTGCGCAGGGTGATGATGCGAGAAGGGATGACGGATGTCCCTTCCGAGATCTCCCAAAAGATCTCCGAGGTCGCCGGCGTAGTAACCCGACGTCGCCGTGGTGGCCGCAGCGTCCGTCTTCGGTCCGCCCATCATGTTCTGCACGAAAGACCCAACGTTCGCGAGCGTCGTCTTGTCGGCTGCTCCGCCCGCGCCAGATCCGCCAGCTCCGCCTCCAGTCCCGCCGGGAGGAGGCGTCATTCCGTACTTCTTCGCGAGGTGGGTGAGAACGAGGTTCGCCCTGACCTTCGGATCGACCACGTGCTTTTGGCGAACGTGCGGCTGCGCTGGCGTGGTCGTGGTCGCCGCAGGATGCTGCACGGGAGCCTGAGTCTGCGCCACAGGAGCTTGAGTCTGAGCTTGCGGATGTTGCTGGGCTGCTTTCGAGATCGCTTGCGTCGCGGCCGGCACCGCGGCCTTCGCGACTTGGCCGAAGATGTTCGCGATCGCGGAGCCTGCGTCGCCGCCCCCATCTCCACCTCCGGACGCTCCGCCGCTCCCACCAAGCGCGCTGCCGAACGAGCTTGCGAGCGATCCGAAATCGAAACCCCCGCTGCTGCCGCCGCCAGCCCCGCCGCCCGCACCGCCGCTCCCGCCGAACGCGCTGCCGAGCGCACTGCCGATCGAACCGAGCGCGCTGCCGAAGTCGTCCTGGCCGACGTAATCATACTCGCCGTCTTGATCGACGTAATGTCCAGCGTAGCCGCGGAAGTGGCCTGGGTACGTGCCATACCCTCCCGCGAGCGCCTCCATCGGATCGCCGGCCACCGCCGGCCCGTCGCCCTCGTCGTCGTTCAGAGTGCCGTCGTGTCCAACCCAAATAGTCATGATGATCCGATTCCCTCTTATGGCATCAAGAATCTCAACTTCGCGAGGCCCGTCGAGCCCGTTCCACCCGCGCCACCGTTGTCGGTAACTCCGGCTCCGCCAGCTCCGCCTCCGGCGCCACTCCCAGAATTGGGCGCTGTACCACCACCGTTGCCGCCTGGCGTGCCTGCAGGCTGTCCGCTACCACCGCCGCTGCCAGGACCTGTGATGCCTGCGCCCCCACCACCACCGCCGCCACCTTCGCCAGCCCCCGAACTTCCTCCAGGACCGCCGCCCCAAGGCGTAGTGGGAAGTGGAAGCGCAGGACGCAAAAGCGAAGTGAGTGCGCCTTGCCCGAACGCACCGGGATTGTTCATCGAGCCGCCTATTCCACCTGCTTGAACGAAGCCGGACCCATACGGAGGACCGTTCACGTCGCTAATATTCGGAACGAACACGCCGCCTGGATAAGTCGCTCCACCGCGTCCAGGTCCAGGTCCTCCACCTTGTCCGCCACTCGAGCCACCGAGCAGCGTGAGCGCGATGTTGGTTGTGAAGTCGAGCGCCTCGGTCGAGGTGCCGTCGCTCCCATTGCCCCCGTTACCGGCCGGTGCTGCGCCTGCAGTTCCTGCGGTTCCACCCGCGCCGATGAGGATGTCGAGCCGATGGGAGAGATCAAACGTGAAGAACCCGCGCTGGAGCGGCACGCCTCCCGAACCTCCACCACCGACTCCATTCGCAGCCCCTCCAGCTTGTCCACCGCCGCCACCGCCCGATCCGCCGAACCCCTCAAGCTCGCAGGGCAAAAGGCCGAACTTCGGCAGCATCGCGATAGGACCGTCTTGCAAGGTGACGAGCACGTTGCCGATGCCCACGGTGAACGTCATCTCGACGAGGTTCGTGTCGAGCTGGACGAGCGTGTTCGTCGTGGCATGGGTATTCTGGATGCCGGCCGAGAGCGCGACCGTCGACGAGTCGTACTCGATGACGGCGGTGCCGGAGCCCGACACCCAAGACGGGTCGATCGGGAACGTGGGCGCGCTGAAAGATCCTCCCTCGAGCTTGGCGGAATACAGGAAAAATTGGACGAGCGTGCCGCCGGCCCCAAGGTCGACGACGGGGATGCCCACGGTGCCCTGTATGACGCCGCCCTGCCCGCTGATCACGATATTGAGCGGGTTCGCGGACGCGACGAAGATCGCAGGCTCCGTCGCTGTAGTCGTCGTCCCGATGTACGCGTTGTCTTCTAGGTAGAGGATCGGCCACGGTACGCCCACCACCGTCACCGTGTAGTCCCACGAGAACGCCGGCGTCGCGCTCATCGTGTCGCCGAGGACCACGAGCGTACCCACGATCTTGTTAATGCCCTTGAGGGTCGCGCCATCCTCAACCACAAGCGTCACATAGTTGTGAATGTCCTCGCGGAACGGTCGCAACTCGAGCTTCGCCATGCCGTCCGTCACGCCGGTCGCGGCAGGCACGGTCGCAGGCGACGTGAACGAGTCGTCGACGAAGACGACGCACGAGCCCTGCCTCGCGGCGATGAACTTCTGAACCTGCGCCCAGCTCGTGACGACGAGGTCGCTCGCCGTACCGCCGGGCTGATAGATGATCGACGGCGACCTCGCGAGGATGGCGTCGTAACCCATTTAGACCGCTCCCCATTCCGACGGCGTGTTGAAGTTCAGCTCGAACGTCGTGGCGCCGAACGGTCCGGGCGTCGCGACGTTCATCGTGAAGCTCGGGTTGCCGTCGAAGGACTTGCCCGAGGAACCCGTGACGAGGAAGTCGGCCCCGGCGAGCGATCCGTCCTCGTCCTTGACGGTCACCCTGGAGCCCGACGGGAACGCGTCGTCGAGCTGGATCGAGAGCGGTCCGGAACCAGCCGGCACGCCCGAGATCCCGACGTACCAGCGTCCCGCAGAGATGGGCACGAAATCGGCGGCCGTGACGGGCGTGTTCACCCGCTCGATGCCAAAGTCCACCACGGCGTTCGCATTCGAGGGACCAGTGGCATTGCCCGAGAGCGGGACCACGTTCGGACCCGTCGGGCCTTGCGGGCCCGTCGGTCCCTGAGGACCAGTCGGACCTTGAGGGCCTGTCGGGCCCGTTGCGCCCGTAACGCCGTCGGCCCCGGTTGCGCCCTGGGAACCAGTCGGTCCTGGGGAACCCGTCGGACCTTGCAGACCAGTGGGACCCTGCGGACCCGTTGCTCCCGTGACCCCGTCGGCGCCCGTCGCACCTTGAGAACCTGTCGGTCCTTGAGGACCTGTAGGGCCTTGAGGTCCAGTCGGACCCTGAACCCCCGTCGCTCCGCCAGCAGGACCTGTCGGCCCTTGTGGTCCAGTCGGACCTTGCGGACCTGTAGGACCCTGCGCCCCCGTGGGTCCTTGCGCGCCCGTCGGACCCGCCGGACCTGTCGCGCCGCCGCCGCCCGAGGCCACGACGGAACCTGTGATCGCGGTGAGCGTCGCCCCGACTGGAGAGGCGCCCGCTGTCACGCTGACGAAATAGCGCGTCGCGACAGGGAGTATCAGCCCGCGGAAGACGGACGCGATGCCGTCATCCCTGCCCGACATCTGGACGGAGGCGACGACGGCCTGCACGCTCGGGAGCAGCGGGTCGACCGGGCCGCAGTCGGCGAGGACGGCGACCGTGACCGGCGGCAGGTTCGTCTGATCGATGGCGACGTCCATGAGCTGGGCGTAGCCGTTGAAAGTCGGAAGCGTGCCCGTCTGGCCGGGCGCGAGGGAGAAGAGCTGCCCGAAGTTCTGGCCGGGCACCGTGTCGAACGTGTTCACGCCCGCGAGCGTCACCGTGACGGGCGCGCGGGGCTGCGAAGAGAACCCACCCGACAGATCGATGACGGTCACGGTGTAGGTCGTCCCGAGCGCGCCGAAGTCCTCCGTCTCGCTGCCGTCGCCGCTGCCGCCGCTCAGCGGCCCTTTCCCGGACGGCCAGTCGATGATCGTCCCGGTGGCCGAGCCCATGAGCTGCATCTGCGCGACGCGCGTCTGGAACCCGCCGACGGTTGTGTAGAGCGCGAACTCGAGCGGGCCCCCGCCCCCGAACTGGCCGCCCTGCACGTAGACGCTGATCTTGTCCACCGGGCCGGGCGTGATCGTCGCGACGATGGTCTCGCTGCCGGCGACCGGAGTGACTGTTCCCGTGTTCGAAAGTACCGCCATAGTGCTTGCTCCGTTAGAGAAATTGGCAAACGAGACATCGTCTGCAAAACCCTAAGAGAGACTCCCGCACCTATTCGGTAATCGCCCTCAACATGTGTGTGCCCGCTCAGCTCACTTGTTCATTCGACCTCGAAGTCTACCATGATCGTCCCGCTGGGAAGAAAGTCTGGGAATAATCGATCCAGTCCCACCCCGATCCGAATCCCGTCACATGCGGCATCGGGGGATGCGGCGGTGGCGACGGCACAATCGGTCTACAGGACTGGTTGAGCGGGTCCCGCCACTGGCCGTGCAGGCAACCGAGGGCGGGGAAGCTGTAGTCCGGGAGCTGCGGCTGCTCGTCACCGACGTAGAATCCCTGCGCGACGTGTGCACCCGAGACCGGGAAGCACCAATTCTTCGGTGAGCCGGGAACGTTCGACATGCCCGGTGGGCACGGCGGGTAGTCCCAATCCGAACAGACGAACGTTCCGCGCTCGCCAGTGGAACCGCCGAGGCACGAAGCTTTCTTCCGATAGGCGCACGCGATCTCGTGGTCGGACGCGACGAGGTCGTAGCCCTCAGGGCATGACAGGCCCGTAAAGTGTGTCCCTCCGCCGAGACCGTAACGCGGCATCAAGTGCAGATGCACGAACGCTGCAAGGTCGTCGCGCGGATCCGTACGCATGAAAATCTGGCCGACGGAATCGAACCCGCCGCTCGCCGCGTGCGCCCCGCCCTGCGCCTTCGTGAGGTACCCGATGCCCATCCCCAAGAGCGCGATGTTGATGACCCGTGGATCGGCGAACGTCGCATAACCCGTCAGAATCTTCGCGATCCCCTTCAGGGCGGTCATGTCCAAGAATTTGCCGGCCAAGTAACCTTGGATGAACACGTGTCCCGCCGTGGCGCTGTTGCCTCCCGGCCCTCCGAGCATCGTGGCGATTGCTTCCGCCTCGTCGTCCCCGAGCTTGCCGTAGCTCTGGGCCTTCTTCGCGACCTCGGCCCAAATGTCGCCGAACTCGAGCTTCTTCTGCTGGCCCGCCTGGATGTCCCTCGCGACGGCGCTCACCGTCCCGCCGAGGGCCTTCATGGCGGCCGGCGGGATCTTGAACCCTGCGGCGCCCGCGGCGCCGGCGCCAGCATTGATCGACGCCTGGACCATCGCTGGGCCCAGGTTCGCGAGTGCGGCCCCAAAATCACCCGCGTGGAGGGCCGTGTCCGTCGCGTTGATCGCGGCGACGATGAACGGCGTCGCGACCCCGAGCGGCACCCCGACGACCGCCCCGACGCCGGTCGCATCTAGGATCGCCGAGACGAGCGCGAGGATCGCGCCCGTGATGGTGCCGATGACGCCGGTGCCGGCAACGTCCTTGTCCCACGTGAACTGCTCGTTCGACCAATCCCCCGCGCTGCCGCTCTCCATGTCCGAGAGCCACGGGTACTTCTGCTTCTTGAGTGCCTGCTTGTCCACCTTCGTCGTCCAGCCGGGGTGCACGCGCTCGACGCCGATCTTCTTCGGATCGTCGGTCTCCCGCGTGTGGACGTCATCGAGGCCCGCGGCCTTGCCGGCGTCGCTCTGGTCGCCCGCTCCCCAAGCCCACCAGCGAACGTTGTTCGGATTCAGCGCGGCCGGGATGCTCGGTCCCGGATACGTGATCCTCTTCATTTTATCGTTGTCATAATAATAAACGACCAAAGGGTACTTGTCGTACGTGGGCTTCGGCAGCGGACCGAGCTTCCTGCGGTGCGCGATCGCTTGCTGGACTGCCTTGTCCATCTCGCGCCAATGCATCCCGGTCCCGCCGCACTGCCAGATCTTGTCGTCCGGGTTCTCGTACGCCGCGATGAGGTGGAGCGGGTCGTGCTCCTCTTTCGTCTTCACGCCGAAGCAGCGCTTCACGGCCTCGTTGTCCGACCAATAGCGCAGAGGATCGTCGTGGTAATAATCGTAGAGGACGGCGCGCGCCTGATCGCGCTTGCTCGCGCCTGGATTGAAACTCACGACGACATCAGCGGGGCGCGGAGGCTGCGACCATCCGACGAATGTGCTTGGATGGATCGGTCTCGGCGGAGGCGGGGGCATGTGACGGCCCACGAACTCGATCACCAGCATTTCTATCGCGGCGACCAAATCATCGTCGTATGCCAAATCGTCGCCGTACGAAGGGTAGCCACCTTCATAGAACTCTTCATACGGAGAGTATCCGACACGGTGTGTGGCCAAAGGCAACATCGCGACTCACCATTGCCCGTACGCGTTTTGCGCATACGGATCCGCCCACCACGGACCGTGCGTGAGCGGGTAAAACCCGTAGTACGGATCCGGAAAAAACCCCGTCGTCGCCGCTGCGCCGCCGGCTTTCGATGCGAGCACCGCCGCCGCCGCTTTCGGATACCCAGCGTCCCCCAGAACCTTGGCCACGCTCTTGAGCGTCCTCTGGTTCGTCTCCGTGGAGATGATCCTCGCGATCACGCTCTGCTGGAACTGCCCGAGGTCCTGCGTCTCCGCCTTCCAGGAGTCGTCAGCGGCGACACCCGTCAAATCGGTGCTGCGTGAGAAGTCAACGCTGCGTGAGAGCGCGGCCGTGCCGCCGAACGCCGCTTGGAGCTGCGACTGAATCGCCGCAGCGCTCTCTTGCGCCGAGGACTTCTTCACGAGGAGATCGTGCGTCATGCTGTCTACGTAGCCCGTGTCCTGCAACCCTTCGGCGCGCTGGAACTTCTTGATCGCCTCCGTCGTGAGACGACCCGAATACCCGTCGTCGTCGAGGACGTGACTCTTGAAGTACGAATTGAGCATCCTCTGCGTTTTCCTCACACCCTCATCGGGAGGCGTCGCGGGCGTGGACGGTGGCCCGCCGAACGTCTTCGAGATCACTTTCGTGACGTCAGTCACGACCGACGGCTTCACCGCGTCGCGAGCGACCCTCGCGAGCCGCGCGGAGAGCCTCACGTCCGGGAAACCCGTCACCGGCAGACCGAGTTGTTGCTGAACCGACTTAATCGTCCGTTGCATCTCCGCGGTGACGATCCCGTCGGTCCGGAAGTTCGTACCGAAGATAGCGTTCAACTGCGACGCGGCTTTCCTCACCGTCTCCGGCGAGGTCGTCTGCGGCGCTGCAGGAGCACGTGCGATCGAAACGTGCGAAGTGCCGGGTGCCATGCGCCTCGTGGCCCTCGCGGAGTATGCCCGACGCTCGTCTGCGCGAGCCGTCCCGGACGGAAGCGCCTGCGACTCCTCGCTCTTCGGCGCGAGCTTGTTCTTGATCTGGTCGAACCACGATTTCCCCGGATCTGAAACTGCGTGGTTGATCGCAAGGACGCCCACGCCGGTCACGACGAGGCCGAGCACGATTGCTCCCGTGGTGCCCTCGTCAGCCATCAGCGTGCCTCCCGATCGGACCCATGATCATTTCTCATCGAACGTGATTGCGACCGAACGCGCCGTACTCGCGACCATGGCCATGCTCGCGACCGTGGCCGCCGAACTCGTGCTCGTACTCACGACCGAAGCGGTCGTGCCCTAAGCTGCGCTCGAATCCGTGATCGAAGATCGGTCCGCGACGCATCCAGTGGCGGTACGGGTGCACGGATGGGAACGCGGGGTAATAGACCTGCGAAGTTTGATAGAGCCCGCCCGGCAACATGACTGCGGCTCCCGGCATGGGAGCCACCCTGCCGTAAGACGATGCTCGCCCTTCGCTATCTCCACCACCGCCGGCGGCGGACCCGGACAGCTTGCGGTAGATCGACGAAGCGACGGACTTATCCCTCTCGACGTAGTAGTCGATCGCGAGCGCCACGCCCCCGAGCCCGAGAACCCAGTACGCGGGATGCGCCTTCTTCAACTTGTCGATGATCGACATCTTCTCTCTATCTGCTTAGTGCGCTGACCAAGGATACGTGACCGAAGGTGCGTAGTACGGGAGGGGCGCGAGCGCCCCGACGAGGTGCCTCCTCTCGTCCAGCTCCGGCGACGATGCTACCGCATGGGCTCTCGTCGACGACCACTGCTCGTAGCCGTAGAGGAGAAGTCCTACGCAAACGCCACCCACTGCGCCCTGCGCGACGGAGGACGTCACACGTCTTCCGCTGAGCCAACCGATCACTGCGCCGACACCCGCTCCGAGGATCGCACCATTGACGAGGTGCGGTCCTCGGGCGAGATGTCTGTCGAGATCGGAAAGCTCTGTACGGGTCATGACCGACTCTCGGTCACTGGGCCCAAGGGTATTCGGCGCCCCAGGAGTAGTGCTGACCGGCGTGCGCGTAAGGCCACGGACCGGCTGGAGCGTTGAGGGCCCATCCGCCGTACGGCGACATTCCGCGGTTCCAGCCGGCTTGCGCGTTCGCCCCGGTCCAATCGCCCCTCGCTGCCACCTGTGCGGGTGTCAACGCCGGGGGAGGAGGTGGCGGGGGCGGGAGCGCGGGCTTCGTGGCGCCGAGCTTGTCGAGCGCCTTCGAGGCGAACGACATGCCCTTCGGAGCGATCAGATGATCGACGACGCCGACGAGCACCACGCCACCGAGGAGGAGTTGCCAGGTCTCGAGCCCGCGAACGCGACGCTCGATGCCTTCGAAGAAGCCGCCGCCGTTGCCACCAGCGTGACCGGCGTGGTGCCTGCCGTTCTTGAGCGCGTGCAGGCGATCCCTGATCGTTTCGTGTTCGAGGTCATCCATTGCCATTGTTTTCTTCCTTGTCTGTTGTTGATGAAATCTAAATTTCTGACGCCGCTTCTTAGCTCCCGTTACCGGAATGAAGACTCGGAGAGTTTCTCAGCATATGTGACTGGAGATAGAGGGGCCCACCAAGGCATGTCGGGCGCAGCCCTCGCGACGGCAGGCGCGGCCCGCGAGATGGCATACGGGACTGGAGACAGAGGAGCCCACCACGGCACGTCGGCGCCTGCAAAATCTCCCGACGTGACAGGAATAGGAACGGACGGCGAATTGGCGAGTCGCGTGAGACAGGCGATCGTTTGACCGCTGAGCTTGCCGTCCGGTTGCAGGCCGCACTTCGACTGGACCGCCTTGAGCGCGGCGACAGTCTTCGGGCCGAGGTACCCGTCCATGTCGACGACATAACCGAGCTGCTTCAACATCATCTGCACTTCGCCCACGGCTTCGGGATCATCGAACCCGACGCGGATGCTGATCCCGCCGACCGAGACGCTCGCGCCGCCGAGGAGCGTGACGAGCAAACCGATCCCTGCGCCCCAGAGCGCGTACTTCGCGGGATCGCGCTTCAGGAAGCCGATACCGCCGCCGATCGCGGCGCCGAGCAGTGGTGTCGTCATCCTCATTGGTAATATCCTCTCGCGGCTGCGGCTCTCGCCTGCGGGACCCGAACTTGCCCCCTGCCTGGGAGTGGCGGACTCACGGCGCCAGCCCCGTAACCTAGGACGAGGCCAGCGGCGAACGACGCCTCGAGCGCCGAGGTCCCGAACCAACTAATCCCGCCGAAGGCGAGCGCATGCTTCCAGAGCGAGCCCTTCCGGATCGCGCCGACGCCGAGCCCGAGCGCTGCTCCTATCAGGCCGATCTTGATCGCCGACGGGAACTTCGCCGCCACCGCAGGAGCGAGGCCCTGCATGCGGCGCACGATCTCGGCCTCCTGCTCCTTCGTGAGCGAGGGAAACGCAATGGGCATCTTGGTCTGCGGGACGGGCATCTCGGCTCAGGCTCCTGCGTAGGCTCCGTGGCCGGTGAAGACCGAGAACTTCGGCGAAAACGGCGAGAGCGAGATGAGCGGTTCGCCCTTCTTGTGCTTGGCGACGTTGTACACGATCACAGCGCCGAGGATCGAGCCGAGCCCGATCCCGAGCGTCTTGTTGACGCGCCAGGTGCCGTAGACCGCAAGGCCGAGACCCGCGAGCGTCGTCACCGTGCCGATGGCCGTCGCGTGGCGGTGCTGGAAGTCGTCGTGCTGCCCGGTGGCGACGTTCTCGTGGTAGTCGGCGAAGACCTTCGCCCCGACGTACCAGAGCGACACGCCGCCCACGATGAATGCGAAGTTCGTAGTCCGTTTCGACATCGACATGATCTTGCTCCTAGTAGTCCTTGCCGTTGAAGCCTGGGCGGCGCGTGAACGAATAGTCGCGGTTCGGAGGAGGCGCTCCCACGTAGTGCGACGCGCGCGGCGCGTGTCCCGCATGATAGAGGGGACGCGGCGCGCCTGCAAAATAGCCCTGAGTCACGACCGGCGTCCGCGGCGTCGGGTAGTGCTTGTGCTCGTAGCCCTCGTGCAACACCTCGTCCGACTTCTTGAGGAGGGCGTGGCCGGCGAACTGCGCGAGCATATAGATGCCCGCACCGTAGGCGCTGTACTTCAAGCGGTTCCCCTTCGCGGGTTTGTTCGCGAGGAAGCCGTACATCCACGCGAAGGTCATCCCCTTGATCGCCCCGGAGAAATAGTTCGGGCGCGTCTCTTCGACGAGCTTGTCGAAGTCGGCGAGCATCTTCTGCTCCTCTTCGAGCGTCATCTCTGGATCGTGGATCGCATGTGCCATGTGAATTCTCCTCACCACCAATACGCGTAAGGGTCCGACGGACCGTACGAGTCCCAACCCGAGGGACTCCACCAATCGTCTCCCCAATTGTCCCACTCGGCATAAGGCGGGCCTGAATAGTCCGAGAACCGAGTGGGCAAGAACGGTCCGTGCTCGACCCAAGCTCGGGCGGCTGGGTCCTCCACGTGCCAGTGATGGGCCGGCATCGCCAGGACGCCAGTGTGTGCGGGACTCGGGTGCGACGCGAGGGCGCGACGCCTTTGGCGCGCGTGGGCAAGACGTTTCTCGAGCTGATCCTTCTCGTGCCAGTTGTAGAAGAGGTAACCCCCGACGATCACTACCGCACCCATGAAGATCGGCCGCTTGTACTGGTCCCACCACATCCCCGATCCGTGCTGCGTCTTCAAGACGATCTCGGAGGCCCTCTCGTGGAGCGGGGTCTTGTAGAGGTCCGTCTTCGCGTAACGCCGGCCAGCGACCGTCACGACGTCCTCGGTGTCCTTCGACTTCGGGTTCGCGTGCTTGGCGATCATCTTCACCATGCGACGCTTCAGGGCGCGCTGGAGGTTCTCGGGATTCGAGAGCCACTTCTTCAGAGGGACGTCCTTCGGCACGACCCGCCTCTCCTCCATCGCTTTCAGGGCACGCTCGAACCTGCGGGCGCGCTCCTTCTTCACGAACTCCGAGATCGGCTCGAGCTTCTCTGGCTCCTCGGCTTTCGGCTTGACCTTGTACTTCGGATCGCGCGACGCCTTCATCTCGCTGGGATCAGTTTTGCCGCGGCGCTTGCTACGGTCGCCATCATGATCACGATCACCGCGAGAGCCAGGCTCGCCATGAGGGAAGTAGCGGTGACGGGATTTCCGTTCCGCTATCTTCCTCGCAATCTCTTCAGAGAAGTCGGCCATCACATCTTTCTATTCAAGAAGTCATCCCCACCACAGGTTCGATCCATCGGGATCACCGTAAGGCCAACCGCCGTGCCCGCCCCCGCCGCCGTATCCCATCCCGAAGGGAGGTCCGCCGATCCCGAAAGGAGACGGCATCTCCATATGGCCCCAGCCTGCCATCTCGGGAGACCCGTCGATCGGCGTCTGCGGCAGCGTCGTCGGACGCACCGGGCTCTGCCCGTTCTCGATCGGAGCTGCGGCATGCTGGGTCGGCCAAGGTCCTGGACCAAATGGCATCCCTGAATTGCCGCCGTAACCGCCACGGTTGACCGCACCGACGTAGTGTCCGGCGCGCACCGCGCCACTCGAACCAGCGCCAAGGATCTTCGACGCGATCGACGTTCCCTTCGGCGCGATGAGATGCTGCACGAGGAGCACGCCGACAGCGCCACCGAGCACGAGCTGCCACGTCTTCAGCTTCTTTCCCTTGAGCCCGAACTCCAGGATCTTCCCGTTCTTCAGGCGCACGACCTTCACGCCGCCCGTCCTCACGGAGGACGAGGCGGGCCTGTGCGACGCGCCCTTATTCTTGCGGTACATCGCGTTGAATTCAGGGGAACCAAATACAGGTTTCTCGAAAGCCATGCTGTTCTCCAATCACTCCCACCACGCCCACGTCGCATCGCTCCATGGGACCCAGCCCGGCATCTCATGCCGGGCGTAATAATACGGGTAGGGAACCGCCCCCATCATCTCGCCGTGACCCCAACCCGCCATCGTCTCGGGCGGTGCGCCATTGCCGACGAACTCGCCGCGGACTTGGAGCGCTTCGGCATCGCCACGCGACGCGAACCGCGGCACCACCTGCAACACAGGACCCGCATGGCCCGCGAAGCCGTGCGCACGAAGCGCGGGCCGGAGCGCATGAAAGAGCAAGTACTGCCCAGCGATGCCGAGCCCGGCTCCCCACATCGCCGCAGATGTCGCGCCCTTCCTGTTCCGATCCTTCAGATAGCCGATGAGGCCGCCGACGGCGCCCCCCATCACGGCTATCTCGATCGTGTCGAAGAGGCCTGGACCGCTCGTAATGTCGTGCGCCATCTTCTCGAGCTGTCCCTGCAAACCCATCGATTTCTCCTACTTGCTTGTCCGCTGATCCCTAATCACGAATCGCGATCAGAAGCCCCAGGGCCAACCCCAGCCCCAAGGACCTGTTCCCCAAACTCCGGGATATCCCCAATAACCGGGCCAGTAATCCCAACCCCCATCCCAGCCCCAGGGCCAACCGCCCCAACCCCAACCCCCACCCCAACCACCCCAGCCGCCATAGCCGCGACCGAAGCCGCGCCCGCCCCAGCCACCGCCGCCCCAGCCGCCGTGGCCGCCGCCGAAACCGCCGTGGCCGCCGCCGAAGCCGCCGTGACCACCACCGCCGTGACCTCCTCCACCGCCGCCTCCGCCGCGGCCCGTGAAGTACCCTTGCGTCGCAGCATCGTCGCCGTCATCACCAGCATCGGCGCCCGCGTCGGCGGCCTGTGCTTGCGGCTGCGGCATCATGATCATCTGAGGCTGCTGCGGCTGCTGCATGAGCTGCGGCTGCATCATCTGCTGCTGCATGAGCTGCTGCTGGAGCGCCTGCTGCTGCATCTGCGCCGCGTAATCCATGCCTGGCATCGGTAGCGGAGGACCCATGTCTGGCCCACCACCGCCGCCGTCCCCGCCGAAAGGCATCTGACCAGGACCTGGGCCTTGGCCTCTACCGCGACCAGGACCACGGAAGCCGCCGCGTCCACCACCGTGTCCACCGCGTTGCTGTTGCTGCCGATGAACGGCCCCGACGTACTCGTCGTAGTAGCAACCGGTCAACACGTCGTAGGCCGGCGCCGAGCGCTCGAAGCTCTCGGGCATGCCGAATCCATTCGACGAGGAGAACTTCTCCTGGTGATACCGGACGCGCGGATCGTAATCCACCGGGACCGGTGCTGGCACAAGGGCGAGAGGATCAGCGGGCATGATATTCCTGTTTGGGTTGAAGTACGTGGAATCGACTAAAAAGAATGGACGCCCTGGTGCGCACTAGCGCCGCATCTATTCAGCGACGCTAGTGGCACCACGCAGCCGTTACCGGTGTTTGCGGTGACGGGCGTGACGGCGGTTGAACGCGATGAGCTTGCGCGTGGCGGCCTTCTGGGCTGCGGTGCGACGGTGTTTGCGGTGTCTTGCCATGTTCCTTCTCCTGTTGATTGTTGTCGAATTACGAAACGAACTACGAACTAAGATCTAAAGCATCACCACCAATACGAAGGGTAATCCGGTGGGATGTATGGGTAGGCGGAATCCCACGCCGGGGCCACCGCCATGTTGAAGTACCCGTACGGATCGGTGAAGGGCATCTGCCACCCGGCGAAGTATCCCTGCGTCGTCGTGTCCGTCCCATCACCGCTTCCATCGCCAGCGTCGGCCGTGGCCCCCGCGTCGGTATCTTGATCAGCCGCGCCCTGATCGGTCGCGCCCTGATCGGCTGCAGCGCCTTGATCGGTCGCGGCAGTGCCCTGATCCGCGGCACCGGCTTCCTCGTCGACCGGAGCTTGTGAACCATCGGAGGACTGATCGCTGCCCGGCATCGGACCGTCATCGTTCGTGGGCGGCTGCTGACCAGTCGCCTGCACGTAGATGACGTTCGCTTGCTGCTCTTCTTGACCGAGCTGCTCACCCTCCATCTCGCCGGCGGGCGTGATACGGTAGGCGATGTTCCCGCCGGGCTCGTAGATCCTCTCTTCGAGGCACGCCCATTCTCCGCGCCTGAAGCACTCCGCGCGGTGGTGGAGCCAGCGCTCCCCGATGCCGTGGCGCCAGGCGGGGTGGCCGTAGCCGCGCCACTCACCGTGGAAACGGCGCCCGCGGAAGCGCCCGTAGGCGTCCCGGAAACCGTGCCCGCCACGCCCGAATCCTTCACGACCACGTCCGAACCCTTCACGACGTCCAACGGAACGCGCGAGTCCACCTTCACCAGGACGCCCACCGGGACGACTGATCTCGCGATGAGCGTCCACGGCGTGCGACGCAGCCTCGTGGGCATGCATCGTAGCTTGCTGCGCGTGAACAGCTTGTTGCACCGGTGACGGATGTGACGCTGCAGCCTTCGCGTGCTGCACGGCTTGTGCTGCATGACCCTGGGCCATACTCGCGGATCTACCCGCTGCCGTACCACGGGCAGCGGGATGGGCTGCAGCTTGCTGCGCGGCATGCGCTTGCGCCATCGCATTCTGCGCGTGCGAAGCAGCCTGCGTCGCGGGGTGTTCCACCCTGGAAGCTGCGCTCCCAAGAGCAGTGGTACCCACAGAACCACCTGCATGGTTGCCGATTGCGGCGTGCGCCGCCGCGGCATGCGAGGCTGCCATCTCTGCGTGCGCCGTGGCCTGATCGGCATGAGCGACTTTACCTTCGGGCGTCGGGTGCGCCGCTGCCGCTTGTGCGTGCGAGACGGCCTCCGCCGCATGTGAAGAAGCGGCTTGAGCATGCGAGGCCGCGGGCGTGCCTTTGGCCGCGGGATGCTCGGCCGCGGCGCCGGCAGACTTCGCCTGGACGGCCGCATTCTCGGCGTGCACGGCAGCGGTCGCCGCGGGATCGCCCGCCGCCGCTGCGACGCCAACGAATTCGCGCGCGCTCCTCGCCCACCCGACGCGATGTTCATGCTCGCGGTGTTCGTGCTCGCGGTGCTCGTGATGCTCATGCTCGCGGTGATCGTGCCCGCTTCCGGGGGCATGCTCTCCGCTAAAGGGATCAGTCCAGCCAAAGACGTCGCCGAAAAGGTTCCATCCCGTGCGATGCTCGCCGCGTCGATGCTCTTCTCGACGATGCTCGTCGTGATGTTCGAAACCGGGACGACCCTGGCCACCGTGGCCGGGCGCGTGCTGTCCAGAGAATGGATCGGTCCAACCGAGGACGTCTCCGAAGAGGTTCCATCCGACGGACTCGCCCGTCGTCGCGTGCTGCTTGCGCCAATCCTCGAGCGTCGGCGGGAACGACACGGGGGCGATCGGGCGACGGGCAGCGGAGAGGCATTTCTGGTACCATCCGTCCCAGTACATTCCGGGCATGCAACCTTTTTGGATTGCGTCCGCGCCATAGAGATCGGGCGGAATATCTCCCCCTTGACCGGTGAAGTAGCCACTCGCAAGCGGGATCGGAGCTGGCGGCGGGGGCGGGATCTTCGGCAGGCATTTGCCGTAGTACTCGCTCCAGTCCGTCCCAGTCGGGCAACCGGTCGCAGGCATCAGTCGAGGCATCGGACCGAGCGATGAGACGTCGCCCGCGTAATAACCAGACGCGAGCATGGGACTCGGCAGCGCGCTCGTGAGCTGCTGGAAGTCGAGGGCGCTCGCGTAGCCGTTCGCAAGCTCGACGACGTACGACGCCATGCCCGACGGATCCGTCCTCGGAGTCCCGCACACGATCTGTCCCTGGTGGAGCGGGGGGCCAACGGGGGTCGCGAAATTCTTTTCGAAGAACACGCCTGCGCCGTGCGGGTTCACGACTCGATACTGGAGCTGGCCTGCGTAGGGGCAAGGACCTGCGCCCACGATCGCGGGTCCGCTCTGGATGCCCACGTACTCCTCGTCGTACTCGCCGCTCGCGAGCACCGGGCTCGGCATGGCGGACGTGAGCTGTTCGAAGTCGAGGGCGTTCGCGTACCCGTTCGCGAGTTCCACAACGTACGACGACATGCCCGACGGGTCCGTCCTCGGCGTCCCGCACACGATCGATCCGGGACGAAGCGCAGAACCAATGGGCGTCGCGAAGTTCTTCTCGAAGAACACCCCGGCACCGCGCGGGTTCACGACGCGGTATTGGAGTTGTCCCGGAAAGGGACAAGGACCGGCACCTACGAATTCGTACATTTGAGAAATCTCCTTCATGCCGTCAGTAGTTTGTAGTCCCTGGGCTCCACCACGACGCTGCGACCGTTACTCCTGCGCGCCACACCGACGTTCGACCCACGCGAACCTGCTCCACCGCCGACGCGGGCCATCAGGAGCCTCGCGCCCGCGTCGCCGAGGCGCTCGGCCACCGGCTCGGCGACCTTCGAAGCGCGGTAGATAAAGTAGACGGCCAGCGCCCCTCCCACCACGAGCCCGACCTTCACGACCGTGGACCAGTCCGTGCCGTCGCCCGGCTTCTTGCTCCCACCAAGCTCACCGAGTCTCCAGCCAGGGACGCCCCAGCGGAGTCCTGCCCGATGATCCGGCCAACCCCCACTCGAGGCTCCGCCAACCGAATACCCACTAGCGGGTTCCGACCAAGCGTACTCGGGATACGGGAAGTAGTTATTCATCCTTGCTTTCGGGTGATGAGATAAATCGCGCCGAACACGCCCACGACGCCAAGGCCAGCCCAAGCGATCGTCGACCAATCCGTTTCGCCGTCGCTGTCGCGATCACGATCACGATGACGATGCTCGTGACCGCCTGGCCGCCTGCCGCCTCCAGCTCCACCTCCGCCGCCACCACCGCCGCCTCCACCCCTGCTGGGCGTACGACCTCCGCCACTTCCACCGCTACCACTTCCACCACCGCCGCTGTCATCCTTTTGGCCCCAGAGGCCGAGCCCTTGACCCCAGGCGTACATCACGCCGAACGGGCTAATGAGATGCGGTCCCACGGTGATATCATCGAAACCGCTCGTCTGGTGCGACGGATACCAGTCCGCTCCCGCGTAGTAATCTTCGTATCCTTCGTAATGCGGATCCGAACCGTAATGCGGATACTGGGGATAGCCGTACATCGCTACGCTCCTTCTCCGATGAACACACGCTTGGCACCTCGCACTGCTCCCGCGCTCACGTGGACCTGCCTGTAGATGAGGTACCCGACGACTCCGATGCCGATGGCCCCTGCCAGAACGAGCGTGCTGGTCCAGCCCGAGCTTTTCGCACCGCTCGTGCTGCTCGTGCCGAAACCCGTCCGAGCCCGCCAATAGTCGTTCGCGACGACGTCTTCCCGCGGCCCCGCGTCATACGAGTAAGACTCCAGACCAGGCGGGTACTGCATTCTCTGGTACGCGGCGTTCATGGGAATTGCATCGCTCCTTGGAAAAGCGGACCGACGAGCTGCGCCTGCGCGTTGTCAGGTCCCGCGTTGCCATTCCACACCATGATCTCGAGGCCGCTACCGTTAGCGTTGGGAACGCCGGCACCCATCGGATCGGTGAGCGTGTTGCCAGTATTGCGCAACGTGACGCGGATCTGCGTCGCGCCCTCGCCGGGCGTCGACGTCAACGACGCGCTCCTGTCTTGGATCGTCGTAGTTCCCGGCGGGGTCGTGCCGCCGCGCATCGTGAGACTCACCCGTGCGAACCTCGGGTCGAGCCCATTCGGACCGATCACGCCCACCGTAAAATCCGGACCCGATCCAACGTCAGCGGCGCCGACACCCTCATCCATCGTGATGAGAAAGTCGCCAGGGTTCGCCGTCGCGCGAACCACGGTGGAGAACCCGCGCCCAGTGACCTGCGGATTACCGGCGGCATCGATCGTGAGGAGCGCCTGCGCGACCGGCTGGACAGGGACTGCAGCGTAGTCAGCCATTACTGCACCACCCAGATGATGATTTCAAAACCCGCCGCCGGATCAGCGAACGCGGGAGGAAACGTCTGCATCACAATCAGCACTTGATCCGCCCCGACGCCGGGGGTCGGGCTGAGCAGATAGAGGACCGCAGTGGTGGAGATGAGCGAAATGGGCGGCACGCCGCTCCCGCGCACCGTCACCATCGTGCGCACGTTCGGGTTACTGATGGGGGAGGTCCCCGGCTGCACGGCTCCCGCGTTGCCGGGGAGCCCCTCATCGAGATCAAGCAAGTACGCCCCGAGAGGAAAACCTACAGGCCGCGAAATCGCCGATATACCCTCGCCGTTGAACTCGACTGGAGTCGCGGGACCCACTCCGTCCGGAAACGTCACGACGCCCTGAACGATGGGCTGGAAAGGGGTAACAGCGTAGTCTGTCATGCTACTGGTCCTCCTCCCAAACCTCTCCAAACAATGATCTGGAATCCGCCCGCAGGATCAAACAACGTAAAAACGGCTTCCGTGATCGCGATCTCGATCTGCGGCGCACCGACGCCGGACAACGCGCTCGGGATGTAGCTCACCCCGATCGACTGGACGAAGGATGCCGGCGGCGAACCGGTACTGATCGGTGTGACCATGGTTCGCACGTCGGGGTCCGGCGCAAACAGGGGCGGCGGTCCGGACGGCGCGAACGGTACAGCGCCCGCGTTGCCGGGAAGACCTACGTCGAGAGTTAAAATGTACGCACCGAATAGGAAACCCGGCGCACGCGTGATCGCGGAAACACCCTTGCCGTCGAAGAACGGTTGTGTCCCCGGACCCCCTGGAAACGTGACGACCCCTTCGACGATGGGCTGTATGGGCGCTGCTGCGTAGTCAGGCATAGGTCAGGTCAGATCATGACGGGCGCGAAGAGCGGCCCGGTGAGATTGGTTGAGTAACTGTCGGGACCAGCGTTGCCGCGCCAGATCACGATCTCGCATCCGTTGCCATCACTCCCGACCGGATCTGTCGCGAGGCCCGTAGACGAAGCTGTGAGGACGACGCGCACCACATTCGAGCCGATGCCGGGCACCGGGCTCGCGACGAACACACCCGGCGCCGTACTCGCGACGTATGAAATCGACTTCTGGTCGATCGACGTCCCGAAATGCACCACGTTGGTGAAAGACCCGCGCACGGTGAGGAACGACCTCCCGAAGATCAGGTCGAGGGCCACATCCCCCGGCAAACCCTCGTCGAGCATGAGCAGGTAGTCTCCCGCTGCGTTGCCGGAGAAAGGCGATCCGGGCGGCGTACGCACGATGGACGAGACTCCGGTCCCGCTGAACGCAGGGAAAGGCAAACCCGTCTGCGGCGTGACGATCGTGATGAGCCCCTGCACGATGGGCTGGGCCGGGGCTGCCGCGTAATCGCTCACCTCGGCCTCCGCAGCTTCGCTGCTACACCGAAGGAACCATGAACGACCTTGCGCTCGTTCATGCTACGGCTCCTCCTCCCAATCCCTTCCAGATGATGATCTCCACGCCGCTCGCCACAGTCCCCATCGGGTCCACCGCCGCGGGCGTTGTGTCCGTGAAGACAAGGAGCACTGCCGTGAACCCACCATCGCCACCAGGAGTTGGTTGGGCGTAAGTGACACCGGTCGCAACGATCGAAGTTCCACCCGCCACAGAGTTCATGGCGCTCCCGCGAATATTGATGAGCGTCCTCGCGTCGGGCTGCGGACCGGGCAAAGGCGGCGTTCCAAGCAAGGGTCCTGGCTGCAGCTCGCCAGCGTTTCCGGGAAGTCCCACGTCGAGGATGAGCGTGTAGATGATGTCCGGCGGAACCGTGGGGGCCACGGTGCGCATGACCGACGACACGCCCTTTCCCTCGAACGTCGGGACGGGTGTTCCAGCCACGATGGCGACCGTGAGGAGGCCCTGAACGATCGGTTGGATGGGAGCTGCTGCGTAATCCATGCGCGTGACCTCTAGGTGCGAGCCTGCGATGACGACGATGCCCTCGCTGCGTGCGAAGACATCGTCATCACCAGCAGACTCAGGGAACGGCCGATCCTTGAGGAGCGAAGAGCGGGCCGATGATGTTCAAGTTCGTCAACTCGACGCCCGCGTCGGCGCGCCAGAGGATGATCTCGAGACCGACTTCTGGGTCCATACCAGTGCCACCTACATTGGCCAGGTTGATCTGGATCTGGTTCGCGCCCACACGCGCCGCGGCGGCTGCCGGGCTCGTGATGTACGCAATGGACTTCGAGACGACTGCCGTCGGCGTTCCCATCAGGGCGCGCACGTTGAGAAGCTGACGCCCGAAAGGCGGATCAATCGCCACGTCGCCAGGCAAACCCGGATCGAGCGTCAAGATGTAATTACCGGCGCCGACGCGCTGGGGCACGAATGGACCGGTCTGCACGATGCCCTTCCCGAAGAAGCTCAGAACGAACCCATCGATCCCGCGGACCGTGAGAAGGCCCTGCACGATCGGTTGCACGGGAGCTGCTGCGTAGTCCGTCATGGCGACTCCACCCCCGCCCACACGACGATCTCGAACCCATTCGCGCCCCCAGACGGGGACGGTCCGGGTGGAGTAGCGACCGGATCGAGGAGACCGCCAGCAGCGGGACCAATCGTGATCGCGATTTGGGTCAAGCTGCCATCGATCGTCGGTGGAACCGTGAAATTGCCATAGGCAACCGAGACCGAATCGAGCGTGGTGGGGACGCCAGCCGTCGGGGACCGCATCGTGACGAGCGTGCGCGGAAGCGGCGCTTGCGGAGCCAACAGAGGCGGGAACGTGACGGGAGCGGGAACCGGTTCGACCGCTCCGGCATTCCCTGGCAACCCGACGTCGAGCGTCAGGATGATGACGCCGACAGGAAAGCCGACTGGGCGCCCAGCCGTAGGCAACGGTGGCGACCCGCCGGTGATGAGAGCCCCTCTCCCTGTGAACACCGGAAGAGCACCGGAAGCGTTTCCGGTGATCGTCACGAGTCCTTGAACGATGGGCTGCACCGCAGCCGCTGCGTAATCAGTCATAGGTACCTACTCCTCTCGATTGAGTTGTGCCGAAAAGTGAACGAGAAACTCAGAATCGAAAGCGGAGCGCACCTATTCGCTACGCAGTCCACGCAAGCCTACCACAACCGCCCCCAAAACAAATTTTGTGAAAATCCGAGATCTCGTTTTTCCATCTGCGACGACGTTGGTAAGGTCCTCCGACAATCAGGCCTCCACCTTCGCTTGGCGGACCCGCCGCCGCCAAGCGTGGCCGCTTCACCGCGGGCCTGAACCCGAACCGCGCGCGACGCGTTCGCGGTACTCGTCGTCGTCGACCACCTCCGCGTAGAGACCGCCGCCGACTGGCTGCGCACCCGCTTCCTGCTGCGCGCGGTAAGTCTCGACGGCCTTCTCGAAGTACGCAACGTTCTTCTCGAACGCCTCCTCCGTCACGCGCACCTCGCTGCCTTCACCGAACGAGTCGGAAAGGGCCTTGAAACCGGCGGACACCGCGTCGCGCACGCGATAGCCACGATTCAGGTACTCCGTCACGAAGTAGATCAACCTCTTCTGCGTATCGGCCGGAGTCTGGATCGTGACTTGGCCCGGAACCCGCGCGTCCCCTCGAACATCGAACATCGGAATTACCTCGTCATCCTTCCTGCCGCTGCGGCGCGCGCCGCACGTACAACCTGAAAAGCTCGCTGTAGCGGGACACGGGCTCGGGCGGGACGTAATCAACAAACGTCGGGCGCACGCCGGCTTTCCGCATTTCGCACGTCTCCTGCGAATGGCCTCGGTTCAAGCACCACTCGCATTTGCGTCCCTTCTTGGCGGCCGGAGGTCCCTCCCGCCGCTCGCGCGCGCGCTCGTGGTAGCAGCCGGAGCAAAGTCCCGAGCGATTGTAAGCCTGCAGAGGCGCGCCGCACTTACACCGCAGCATGATCGCGCTCCGTGGAGAGCCTTAAAAAGAGATCCCGCGTCGGCTCATCGAGCTTGCCGGTGGGCATCAGGCCGTAAACTTGCTGCACCTGCTGGATCGCCCTCTTCGCCTCCTCGTACTTCGCGCGGTAGCGCCGCTCCTCTTCCGCGCTGTCGATCTGCCAAAGCCAGTAGAAGCCCGCGCCGACGATCGACGCCGCCCCGAGATAGAGCGACCACCTGGCGTAATCGGGCTTTACTCGGGACGGCATTCTCTCCATTCGAATCCGCGCCGGGGGAATATTCCCCGGCGACTTGCCGCAGCGCACAATTTGTTCAGGAACGTTTGAATCCGCGTCGGAGATGACCCGACGAAATGCAGTCACCTCACGATGTGTTCGGGCACGAACTTGGTCCCCGCGCCGCCCGCCTGCGTGATGACGGATTGGTTCGCGGGAGCGACGATCGCGTCCTGGCCATTCGGCCGCTGGATCGGCTGGGTGATCACGCCGTCCGTCCCGAGCGCCGAGTAACCCTGCGGCGTGGCAGCCATCACGACGTTGTTCATGACACCGGCCTGGTTCGGCGGCTGAAACGTATTGCCGACGGGCGGGACGATCTTCTGGCCCGCGACGTCATACGGCTGCTGCTGCTGCGCGACCGTTCCTGCGCCGCTGGCGATACGCGCTTCCTGGACGTAGCCGGGACCCTGGCTCCCGACGACCGGCACGCTCGATGCTGGCGGAGCTTGGGGCTTAAACAGGTGCGCGAGATGCGGTGGATACCATGGCGCGCTCGGCTGCTGCGCGGGCTGCGCGACGGCGGGCGACTGGACCTGCGGAGGGAGCGCCGTCGGCGCCATCGGCTGCGGCTGGTGGAGGTGCGCGAGATGCGGTGGATACCACGGCGCAGCGGACGCGACCGCTTGAGCCGGCGGCTGCGCGGAGTTCGGTCCTCCGATCACGTTGTAATGCTGAGCGGGCTGGTGTGGCTGCCCGACTGGAACGACGGCGATGCCACCGTTGCCGTGCACCTCCGCCTCGGCGAAGCGCGCGAGGCCTTGCGGGCCGTAGCCCACAGCCTCCACCGGTGGGACCGGGGCCGGAGCGGGCGTCACGAACTCCGGCACACCGAACTGCGCCGGGATCGCCGCTTGGGTTTGCTGGGCCACGGGCTGCGCGTCCTCGAGCAACCCGAGAAGCGCGCACTGTCCCACGCATTCGCGCACGATGGCATCGGCCATCTGCTTGGCGCTCGTCATGTCTCCCGGCTTGGAGACGCAAGCCGCGAGCACGTGCGGCGTGAGGTTCATGTACAGCTCTTGTGCGGTGGTCATCGATTTCCTCTTTCCGATAATTGTGATCTAGACGTTCAAATAGAAGACTGCGAAGAACGGCACCTCGATGGCGCCGTCCCCGATGCTGTTGCCGGCGAACACGTCGATCGACGTCGCGCCCTGGACGAGCGGGATCGGCTGCGTCGTCTCGGGGTCGAACGGGCCGGCCACCATGTTCGTGACGTCGATGTTCTGCGTCCACACGATGGGGACTTGCTGCGGTGTGTCCGCTGGGTTGAAGAACCCACCGATCAGCTTCACGGTCTGGGCGCCATGCGGGATCGGGATCCTCGCGCGGTTCGTGAACGGCGCCGCCGGCGCGGGACCCGCCGAGGGCACGGTGCCACGGAAGACGCGCGTCGGGAGCGAGATCGTGGACGGCGTAGACGAGTTCCCGAGGCCGCACCAGCCCGAGTAGCTGATGGGATTCGCTTGCACGCCGGCGGCCACGATCGTCCCAGGAACCGAGCCCTGAAGCTCCATGATATTCGGCGGCAAGTCGCTGAAGCTGTCGTTCGTGAGCGGGGGACCTCCAGGAAAGAGGAGGTACGTGCGAACGATGTTCGGCAGAGCCCCCGCGTCGCTATTGGCGAAGTAACGCGGGGCCATGCGCCCGGTGATGCGCATGAACGACGCGACCTGAGGGACTTTCACGAGCGTCGAGGGGAGCACGTCGCAGACGATGTTCGCCTGCGTGCCGAGGTGACCCCACTGGAACACGCTGAGCGCCACCGCGCCCCCGAACGGAGGGGTCGCCGGCGCCTCGCTGCTTCCCGTAGGAACGACCAAGAGCGGCGAACCGGGCTTCGGCGGGTCGACCTGAACGAGTCCCCAGAGATCCTTCGATAGGATGTACCTCGTGCGCGCGATCGACGCGGGCATGTCGAAGATCGCCGGTGAGCCCGTGCCTTCATCCTGCTGAGGGACTAGGTCACCCTGGGTCTCCAGGTAGGCGCGCTGCGGCACCATCGCCATGTCTTGATGCGTGATCGGCGCACGGTGTCCGACGGAATCCTGTTTGCCGTAACGCGCGGGCAGACGCGGGTCTGCGTTCGGCTGGTTCTCGATCGTCATCCGACCCTGCGCGTACTCGAGGTAGTCTGGATTTTGAGGATCGTCCCACGCCATCTGCGGGCCTTGCGACCACGGCTCGAAGGGAAGCTGCACGAGTTCGCCCTGGCGGTTGAACGCGTAGCCGGGCGGCGCCACCCGTCCGTAATTGTCCTGCGTGAAATACTCCGGCAGCCCCGGCACGTAGCCATGCTGTGACGCGTGCGGGACGCGACCGTTCAAGACTCCATCTCCTGGTTCGGAGAGACTCGATCAACGGATCGATCGATCGCGTGCGTTCTCATGGTGACGGGCTCCGTGGCAATGCAGCAGCACGACTAAGTTCGCCCGTCACCTATTACGGTCGCTCGAAGTCAGTGAGGATTTTGCGCGATCCCGCCCGAAAACACCAGCCGAATTTTGCGGCCGTTCAGACCGGCGCAATTCACCCCGGATCGGCCCTCGAACCAGCAGTCCCTCTTGTTGCCGATTTACTCGTCGCCGAGCCGCTCGTCGCCGCTGCGCCTGTAACCAGCCATGGCGCTCGGAGCCTCTTCTTCGGCGAATTTCACGAGCGACGGGAGCGCGTCGAGATCGTCGAGAGGTTGCCTGTAGAGCCAAACCAAAAACGATTCGAACATCGGGCACACCCAGATCTTGTGCTTCGCGAGGTCGGCCCTGGCGCTACCTCCAGGCAAGAACATCGCGCCCTCGCCCGTCTGCAGATCGAACACGACGAGGTGCTTTCGCGACCAGCCCCGGCCCCCGACGAGACCGGACCCGTCGATCTGCGCCCGGACCGCCCACTCGCCCTCGTCGAATCTCAGGATCACGAATTTGCCCCAGTTGATCCCGCCGCCGCCCTCCGCATTCGTCGCTTCGATGAACTTGGTGATCACGGCTCTCTTCAGCAACCATTACAGGTGGAACCGAGAGACTTCACGTAAGTCACACACGCCAAACTCCACGTCGTCTGGCAACATGACGAGTCGTGAACGCAAGCTGCACTGACGAGATCAGCTCCGCTAAGATCGCACCCGGTAAAAAGAGAAACACCTGTCACGCACGGCGAATGGACGCAGGACTCCACGTCGATAGTGCTGCAACTAGTCGCGCTATCCTCAGCATCCCCCGCATCGATCCCGGTCGCATCCAAATGGAACCCATCGCTACCGGCATCAGTAGAACCGTCCACGTTCTCGCTGGCCTCAACGTCCGCCGCGTCGCCATCCATCATAGCAAGCACGTCGCCTTGCGCGTCTCCGGGATCTCCTCCGTCGCCGGACACAAACGTGTCCACCGAACACCCGAAGAAGATCGAGCAGCAAGCGATCGCTGAGCCTACGAGGAACTTCACGGCTGCTCGATGCAGTAAAAGGAGAGAGTGGCGGCCATCTCGCAATACGAGGCATACGCCGTCCAATTATAGTTGGTCTGGTTATCGATCCCGCACGCACCCACGTGCTGAGAGTCATCTCCCGTGCTGACGAAGGCCCAATCCGAACACGTGCTGTCCGTGTACGCCGTGTTGGTGGTGCCGTCAGAATTCGTCCCCGTCCAGGCGAACCCAGAGGTGTAGTACACCATCGGGACTGCTTTCTCGTACTCGTTCATGTTGATCGCGGTCGACAGCGTGCCGAAAGTGAGGGCCGTCCAATTCGTCGCGATCACCGTTCCATCGAGGAGCTGGTAAGGCACCGTCGCGTGCTCCAAACGCGACGCAGCGCTCGTCGCCTTGGTCGACAGCCACGCGGCCCAGTTGCCGCCGAGCCCAGCGCTCGTTGCCGCGTCGTTGCACGCCTTGTCCGCGACCGAGAGACCGCCGAAGTTCGACGTGTACGTCTTCGACGTGATGAACACGCGCCTGTACGACGGGAGCGTGTACCCGTCGTATCCGTCTCCAGCATCCATCCCGCTGTCCGCGGCATCGGAAAACCCACCCTCGGCGTCCGGCACAACGACGTCAGCGACGTCGTCAGCCGACGCGTCACCGTTGCCTACGTCTGGAGCGCCGCTGTCTCCTACCAACGTGCCATCGGTGCCAGAACAACCGACCAACATCAAAAAGAAGAAATACTTACGCATGTCACTCACGGGCTCCTTCTGAGAGGCGGACCACGGTCCGCCCTTTTCGTCTCTTGGTTCCCGGCCCACGGCCCAGCGTCTCGACGTGCTCGGCAAGGACGCGCGCGATGTAATTCGACACCGTCCTGCCGTCCCCCGCCGCAGACCTACTCAGGACTGCCGCGACTTCGGGATCAACGAAAATCTCTAAACGCTGAAGCTTCCCACGTTTCATCCCCAAGATACTAACGCCCAGTTACGCCCAGCGCAAGGGTACGACGAAAAGAAACGCTATCCCAGAAGGATCAACGGCAACTGTGCGAAATCAGTGACGTTCGTTCGGCCCGAAGAAGAAGGAGAACGGGTTCGAATTCCGAACCATCGTGAACATCTCCTCCATCTGTTGGAAACGCTGGGCGAAATGGCTCACCCGACCCCAAGAGAGGAGCACGAGTTCGGAGCCCGCGATCATCTTGGCGAGCCCGAGCGCTGCGGACCGCGCCTCGTCGATCGGCGTGCTCGCGTGCGTAGCGAGACGGAGGAATTTCTGCGCCTTGGCCTCCGCCTTCTCGCAAGCCTCGACATCGAACTGTTCGAGCGTGATCGCCCCCGCGTGCTCCTGCTCGTACTCCTGCATGCGCTGGCGCATGCCGTCGATGAACGCGCGAAGCTCTTCGGGGAAACGCTTGCGACGCATCGGGAGCAGGTGTGCCGCGAGCCGGTACCCGCCGAGCCGCCAATTCTTCACGACGTCCGAGCGCGACGGCTCGTGGTAACCGCCGTACCCGTTGCCCACGACGGGGTGCACCTTCGCGATGAGCCACTCACCGATTTCCTGGTAGAAGCCCGTCTCTGACTCGCGGCCCTCGCGTCTCGTTCCGGTGTAATCCATCTCGCGCTACCTCTCGCCCTCACTAGCCCTGGGACTGCGTGGCCTCATGGTACATCTTGAGCAAGTTCGACAGCTCTACGAGACTGATCTTACACATCCCATCGAGCACGCCTAGGAGCTTGAATCCGGTCGACGGATCGGCTTGGACCGCTGCTCCGAACATCAGCGCCAGACCCGAGATCTTCTCGACCTCCTCCTTCTCGTCGATGTCGAAGGACGCGCTCGCCTTTGCGATCTCGTCGAACAGGTCCCGCTGCTGCTCGGTCAACGCCTCCCTCAGGACCTCGAACTTGTTCCGAGTCCGGAGCAACCCGACGAAGCTCGAGGTATCCAACGCGACGCGTAGCTGGAGTTTTTCGAACATCGAGGGCTCGAGCCCGCGACCCTCTTGCTCACCCGTGCCATCTCCACTGCGTTCGTCCCTCTCGCCACCATCCGGAGCTGCACGCCCGGCTCCATCGTCACCACCGTAACCGTTCTGCCCATTCCTCCGCGAACCTTCACCCCTCTGCTGCCTGGCCTGCGCGACCCTCTTCTGCTGCTCCTGCTCCTCGTACCACTTCTGGAAATCAGGCGCATCCGCGCGGCCGTTCGGACCGTTGCTGAAACGTTGGACCGCCTGAGCTATGTAAGGCAACAGCTCAGGGGCTACCTTCTCTTTGAGGAAGTCCATCATCTCGCGCTTCGTGCGAACATCCTCCTCGTCTCTCTCCCTCTTCTTCGCGCGCTCGTACTGATGGTCGTCCGCGTTGCGCGCGATCTCCAACAGATTCAACTCGCGGTCGGCGGACTCCGTCACGACGCTTGCGAGCTGTTGGTTTTGCTTGATGAGCGTGTTGAACACAAGCTCCGCTTTCTTCTCGATGCGATCCTCTTTCTCCGAGACGTACTTCAAGATCTCCGGCATGAGCCGCTCGGCTATCCCGACGTCGTCCCTCCCGCCGCCATGCATCCCGCCACCGCGGCCGGTGGTCATCGCCATGTGCTGCACTTCTTGGCCGCCGGGGAGCTTGAACACGAACGACGAACGATTGTTGTAGTCCTTCGCGTGAAAGGCGAGCACGTAGATGCAGTCGCCGCCGAAGCGGTACGCAGCGTCACGACAAGAGGCCAGCTCAACGCCCCTCACGATCGTCGGTATCCCGGCCCCCTTGCCGAAGAGGTCGCGCTCGTCCCACTCGGTGATGTCGTGCTCGTGGCCGTGGGGCTCGCGAAACCGGAGCGACATGCGCACGATCTTGCGGTGATCCTCCTCGTTCTTCTCCGTCGGCGTCGCGGGCTTGTCGTACCGCAACCGATCGGCGATCGCGACGGTCACCTCGCGCCTAGTCTCGACGCAGAACTCGAAATCCGCCATCCCCGTTCACCTCACGGACGCAGCGTAAAGCGCGATCTCGCATCCGCCAACACGATCCACATCACCACGAGACGATTGTCAATTTGACCTTTCCTGCCGCAAAGCTAACACAAAGATCACAAAGGCTTTCCCGCTGGACAAGGCCTACACAAAATGTAGCTTCAAGAAAGAAACGACGATCATCCATGCCCGAGACTTCGCCACAGAATCCCGCAGAAACCAAGAGGATAGGACGTCCCAAAGGTTCGAAAAATCGCGCTCCTCTTAAACTTCATAGAAAGCCGCACGATCGCGAGATGATGCCGCTCCGAGAAGCGCAACAACTCCTGAGACATATCCCCGGCTATCACTCGGTCGCGGCCATGCGTGTCCGCGTCATCGTGGATAAAGAGCTGCCCTTCCAGCGGGTCAGCAAACGTGGCGATGTTTGGGTCCACGGTCCTGCAGTGCACGAGCTGGCCGGCAAATACAGGAACGACGCGTCCACACCTGCACCCATTCAGAGCGAAGACCAAAGGCTTCTCAAGCACTACACCGAGAACGAAGCGAACAACTACATCACGGCTGTCGCCGCCGGGCTCGCATCCACCCTCGCACACGCCAAACACGTGTACGAAGAATTCCGCGCAGCCAAGAACGATCCGGTCATCGTCGCGATCGAAGCGAAGAGGGCCCTAGAAGCGCGACTCACGCAACCCGAGACGAAGTGCAAGACCTGCGAGCGCACCGAGAAGCTCGCAAGGGAAGACGACCTACGCGTCGTCCGCGAAGTGACAGGCGGTCACGACATGCTGGAGATGATCCAGGAGAGCACGCTCTCGGAATATCAAAGCTTCAGATGCAAGGACTGCTGGTACTGGCGACCGCACGCACCGGTCACCCAGATGTGCAAGCACCTACTGGAATCCGTCGCAGCCTCGTCGACGCCGACATCCTCTCCCGCACCCTCCGCGACCCCCGATCAGGTAACACCTAAAACGTCATGATCGCCCGATGTCAACACGTTTTTCGCAACAGAAAAATAAGTGTAATCTACACTCTCGATCCGCGAACAGCCTCGCACACTTGCGTCACACGAGCGACGCGCTCTCGTTTCCGCTAGCAAGCTCTACAGGCGCGGTGTTAGAACCGAAACTCGGCGCTGAAACGCTTGAGTGACGCGAGTCGACACGCAAGCGCTTCGCCCCGTGAGGAGGTCGTTGCACTGCTGACCACGAACTGGCGTCCTTAAACGCCGAACGCCGCACCAGGTCTCGACTCCTGGGCGGCGCTTCCTTCAAAGTCTGGTCGGCGACGCATCCCAACCATGCGCGCCAAGAAGGTAACCCGCTCCGCTGTGCGTTGCAAGCATTTTTGGCTTGACTCTTGCCAGCCATCTCGTGCGAGGCGCTGGTGAAGAAGCGCCGCACGACAAAGAAGAACACAGCCTCGATCGTTCGCGGAAACATCCGCGCACTCGCGAAACGCGGCATCAAGATCGACAAGCGCGGACGCGCGCGCAAAGACGGCAAGCCGCTCGCGAAGACGAAGCTCGAACGCGCAGTCTCGGCGATCGAGCGCGCGCGCAAACGACCGACGGCCGCCAAAAAGCCTGCGAAGAAAGCAGCGGAACCCAAGGCGGCCACGAAGAGGAAGGCTGCCCCGAAGGCTCCGAAAGAACTCTCCGAACGAGACGCGTTCATTATCGAGTCGCTTGCGAAAAACCACCTCACGCCTGAAGTGCGCAAGAGGTACATCAAGAACCTCTCCCCGCGGGCGCGCGCAATGGTGGAGGAGTTACCGATCCGCGAGGAAGAAAAAATCTTGGAAGACGCCTGGCGAAAGGCCGACATGCTCCTCGTCCAAGCCATCCGGAACAAATCCTTCTACATGGAATGGGAAGTCATCGCCGCGACGCTGAAGCTCCCACCCCAAGAAATCTTCGAACGTGGCCTGCGGCTCGCCGGCGCCAAACCCAGCACGTTCAAGGTGGCCTGGCACAATTGGCAGAGGGCCGAGCAACTCATCCGCGAGGCCCTTGCGCGAGGAACCTTCCAAGGCGAGTACGAGCGCATCGCCGCAGCCACCGGCCTCACCGCGAGGGAGATCTATTCACTCGGCATCAGCCCGCCTTCGCTCGGCACGGCTGCATGAGCGCCGACGGCGGATCCAAAAAGAAAAAGCCGCCCGTCGCTGTAACGCCTGCCCAAATGGCGATCGCGCGCGCGGCAGATGCCGTGGCGTTTCAGGAAGAGATCAAGAAAGCTGTCACGGGTCCCGAATCCTCCGGAAAGAAGCCCGACCTGCCACCCAGGAAGAGGGTAAAGGCTGTCAGGGGAAAGACGACGGACGAACTCTTCGCCGGCGTCGACGGCGAAGGAAAAGGGCGCAACCCACACCTCTACGTCATGCTCTGCGCAGCAGACGAATTCGGGAAGAACCGGTACAGCGTCGAGGACGCCAACGGGCTCTCGACGGCGCGCTGCCTCGACTTCTTCCTCGAGCTGCCGCCGTCCATGAAGTGCTTCGCGTTCTCGTTCAACTACGACCTGACCAAATTGCTCGCCGACGTCCCCAACGACGCACTCTACAGGCTCGTGAGACCCGAGATGCGCCAGAGACCGCCCGGCAGCAAGATCACCTCGCCGTTCCCGGTGAAATGGACCGATCCAAAGACCGACAGGATCTACTATCTCAACCTCCAGGGGACGAAGTTCTCCGTCGCCGTCGACTACATCAACCGCAAGGGCAAGCGCGGACGGAGGTCGCGCATCCTCTGGGACACGTTCAAATTCTACCAGAGTAAGTTCACGGCAGCCCTCAGGGACTGGCGCGTCGCCACCGCCGACGGCTGCAGCAACAACAAACCATGCCTCTCGAAGACGTGCCCCGTGTGCGAGATCGAGATCATGAAGGACAAACGCTCCGAGTTCGACAAGCTCGACGACGCCGCGATCCGCGACTACTGCTTCAGCGAGTGCATGTACCTCGGGCAACTCGCCCGGAAGCTCGTCGATGCCCACGCCGACGCCGGCCTCGAGCTGAAGAACTTCTACGGCGCGGGCTCCTCCGCGAGCGCCATGCTCGACATCATGGGGATCAAGGAGAAGCGCAGGGAGCCTCCCGAGGCCATGAAGGAAGCAGTCTGCAGCGCCTTCTTCGGGGGACGCTTCGAGCACAGCGTGATCGGACCGATCGAGGGTCCCGTCTACTCCTTCGACATCTCGTCGGCCTACCCTTACCAATGCTGCTTCCTCCCGTGCCTGGAACACGGGACTTGGACCAAGACCAAAAGCCGCAACGACATGCTCAGAGCCAGGGCTGCCCTCGTGCAGTACAGACTGGGGACTGTCCGTAAAAAAATGCCGTGGGCTCCCTTTCCGTACCGCGACACCGACGGGTGCATCACGTTTCCGGATCGATCTGGCGGCGGGTGGGTGTGGCGCGACGAATACCTCGCGGGGGAGAAGCTCTTCCCCTACGTGAAGTTCGGGAAGGCTTGGGTCCTGAACTCCTCCTGCAAGTGCAGGCCGTTCAAACAGATATCCAACTGGTACATGAACAGACTCCGCCTCGGCAAGGAGGGGGCCGGCATCGCCCTCAAGCTCGGATGTAATTCTTGTTACGGGAAATTGGCCCAAAGCGTGGGCGGCACACCGCCGTTCCAAAGCTGGATATGGGCCGGGATGATAACGTCCGGGTGCCGCGCCCAAATCCTCGACATGATGGCGCTCCACGAGGATCTATCGAACCTACTCTCGATCGCCACCGACGGGATCTACACGCGCGAGGACCTCCAGACGCCGGCCCCTAACGACACCGGCACCATGAACGCTAGACGCTCCCCGGCCGAGACCGAGGCCGCGCAGAAGAAGAAGGAGAAATGTTCGGCGTGCGGCGCAATCGGATGCGACCTCGCGCACAAACCACTCGGCGGGTGGGAGAGGAAGGTCGTGAACAAAGGAGTGTTCTTCGCTCGACCCGGC
>Ga0208565_1000329_pt1 | contig 37569 bp, 37 predicted proteins | sample Sb_taG_7_FD_187706 | JGI IMG/M metagenome (GOLD analysis project Ga0208565, IMG submission 187706) | Peat soil microbial communities from Weissenstadt, Germany - Sb_50d_2_FS metaG (SPAdes) (version 2) | ecosystem: Environmental > Terrestrial > Soil > Wetlands > Peat | place: Germany... | reverse complement strand
CGACCTTCCGCTTTTCAGGCGGACGCTCATACCGACTGAGCTACCTGACCTGGCTGGGACCCCAGTGAAATTTCACCAGGGATCCCGGCGGTCCTGACGGGATTTGAACCCGCGACCTCCACCTTGACAGGGTGGCGAGCACTCCAAGCTGCTCTACAGGACCTCGTGCCTACAACCGTAGCCGGCGTGTGCCCCCAACGGGATTCGAACCCGTGCCGCCGCCTTGAAAGGGCGGTGTCCTAGGCCGCTAGACGATGGGGGCGCCGACGGCCTTGGCCGCCGTAACCGTATCAGCCCGCCGTCGGGGACTGCCCCAGCATAGGGGACAGACACCGGAACCAGCAAAGCGGAGGGTTCACCGGCCAAGTCGGACGGGGATTCAGGGCGTTACCTCTGCAAGGAGATCCTACGTCATACACGGTAAGCGATATGAAAATCACACAATGATGACAACGATCAACGATCTCGGTGGGCGTCACTAGATGACCGGGGGGCATTCACCATGTTTACTGGCCAAATCGGGCATCTGCCGCGCTACGGCCATGGCTGATGCCCGAGGGTGAACCGGGCCGTGACGTCTGAGCCGCGGACTGAGCTTCGGGCCGAGCCAGGCCAGGCCTGGCTCCAAGATGAGCAGGTTCCGGCGGGCCAAGAAGCCCACGTGGTCCACTCAGGCCGCCACCGGCGCCGCATGCTGCTGACCCTGCTGCTGTTCGGCTGGCTGGCAGGCTTTACATCTTCCCGGAGGGCCTGCGCGGCCGACTGATCCAGGCCCAGCGGGGCGAGGCGGAGGCCGTAGGCGCCTAGGAGCGTCGCTTGTTGACGAAGGTCTCGGCGATGGAGCCGTCACCGCCCTCTTCGGGGATCACGACCCACGCACACAGGTAAATCAGGACGCCGAGGCCGCCGAACACCGTGACCAAGGCGAACGCCAGCCGCACCAGGGTCGGATCAACGCCGAAGTAGGCCGCCAGGCCGGCGCACACGCCCGCGACGACACGCCCGTCGCGCGGGCGGTATAGGCGCTTCGTTCCATTGCTGCTTGGTTCGTTCATGACTCGATCATGCCCACTCCGGGGGCGGCCTGACATACCGAACGCACCGGTTAATACCCTGATCTGGAGCGAAAAGAGAGGACCGGCCATGTCCACAGGCGCGCCGAACACGGACCTGCTGCAGATCGACGACCAGTTGACCGAGGAGGAGCGGCTCATCCGCGACTCCGTGCGCGCTTTCGTCGGCGACCGGGTGCTGCCGCACATCACGGACTGGTTCGAGGCGGGCATGCTGCCGCGTGACATCATGCCGGAACTCGGCAAGCTGGGCGTGCTCGGCATGCACCTGACTGGCTACGGCTGCGCGGGCACCGGGGCGGTCGCCTACGGCGTGGCGTGCCGCGAGCTCGAGGCGTGCGACTCCGGGCTGCGCAGCGCAGCGTCCGTCCAGGGCTCGCTGTCCATGTACCCGATCTGGCGCTACGGGTCGGATGAGCAGAAGACCGAGTGGCTGCCCCGGATGGCGGCCGGCGAGGCAGTCGGCTGCTTCGGCCTCACCGAGCCTGATCATGGTTCCGACCCTGGGGGCATGCGGACGTTCGCCCGGCCGGACGGATCGGACTGGGTGCTCTCCGGTACCAAGATGTGGATCACCAACGGCAGCATCGCCGACATCGCCGTGATCTGGGCCGGTACCCCGGACGGCATCCGCGGGTTCCTCGTCCCGCGCGGCACGCCTGGTTTCACCACCCGGGACATCCACAAGAAGCTTTCGCTGCGTGCCTCCATCACGTCCGAACTGCACCTGGACGAAGTCCGCTTGCCTGCCGCCGCCATGCTTCCCGGCGTCAGCGGGCTCAAAGGGCCGCTGTCTTGCCTGACGGAGGCCAGGTTCGGCATCGCCTGGGGGGTGACCGGCGCGGCACGGAACTGCCTGGAGTGCGCGATCGACTACGCCAGGACCCGCGAGCAGTTCGGCAAGCCCATCGCGTCCTTCCAGCTGACCCAGGCGAAACTCAGCTGGATGGCCGCGGACCTGTACCGCTCCCAGCTGCTCGCGCTGCACCTCGGCCGGCTCAAGGAGGCGGGCTCGGCCAGCCCGGTACAGGTCAGCATCGCCAAGATGACCAACGTACGGTCGGCCATCGACATCGCCAGGCAGGCCCGGACGGTGCTCGGGGCCAGCGGCGTGACGCTGGAGTATCCCCCGATCAGGCACGCGAACAACCTGGAAGCGGTGCTGACCTACGAGGGCACCGAAGAGATCCACACGCTGGCGATCGGCCAAGCCCTCACCGGCATCTCCGCGTATCGGTAGCCTCGGCCACGCGGCCGGGCCGGGAAGTCGGTACGCTTCGTCTGGAAAGGCGTCGGCTATGTCGGCGCGGCGGGGCGTTAGCTCAATGGCAGAGCAGTGGGCTTTTAACCCATTGGTTCAGGGTTCGACCCCCTGGCGCCCCCTGGCGCCCCACCAGCACCAGCACCAGCACCAGCACCAGCACCAGCACCAGCACCAGCACCAGCACCAGCACCAGCACCAGCACCAAATGCTGCTATAGATCTTGGTTTCGTGGACCGATGTCGAACTCCGGTGTCCGTCAGGTCATGGCCAGCCCCCGAGCGGTCACATAGAGCAACTGCCACGCAGCTCCCGGCGCGCCGAAGCGACCCCGCAGCGAGGGCGTGCCTATGCCGCTTCCGGCCGCCTAAACGCTGGCCGTAGCGCTGAGGAGCGCCACTGCTTCGTCAGCGGTGGCGAACACCGGCATCCGGCTGTACAGGCCGCTGATCCGCAGTACCTTCTCCACCCGCGGCCGCGGCGCGATGAGGCCGAAACGGCACCCTGCCGCGTCGGCGTGGTTGGCGATCCGGACGAAGGCGCCGAGCCCGCGGGCGTCGCAGAAGGACAGGCCAGTCAGATCGAGCAGCAGCAGCCGGGCAGAGCGGGCGATGGCTGCGTATCCCTGCTCGACCACGCCCTCGCTCGTGACGAGATCCAGCTCTGCTGGCATACTCAAGATCTCGGTCCCGGCGCGGTCGGCCGCCATCCGGTTCTCGTCCCGGGTCATCGTCGTCGCCATCTGTCATCACCGTCCATTGATGCGTTCCAGCCCACGATCACATGGTGGCCTGCCTGGATGTTTAGGGCCGAAGGTCCTGACAGGAACAGGTGCTGAGTGACCGGTGAACCAGAGACCCTGACGAGACTGGGAAAGCCCGGCGGGAGTCCGGCGGAAGATGGAATGAATCCCACCATTGCTCACCGGGCTCACGCCGACAGCGGCAATCAGTGAACGTGCCCCGTTGAAACAAAGAAGTCTGGACTCGGAGCGGGGCCTGGCCACCCCGAGCCCAGACGGAGAGGGCGAGTAATCTCGGCCCCTCGGCAGAGATCATGCCGCTTGATTCTTAAACAACGCTAGGACGCAGCTGTGAACCCGCTTATCAAGTGAAGGTGCTGGATGCGCGGCAGCTAAGCGGCGACGTTACAGGCCGGGCGGCGGCTGGTCCGCGGCTGACGGCATGCCAGGCGGCCAGGAGGCGAGCTGCTCGGTCACCTGGCCGGGAAGCTCACCCGAGGTCCAGCCGGCCAGCTGTGCTTGCTGGAGCGGGGCCTGCCCCGCGCTGAGCGCATTCATCGCGGTCGAGAAACTCGGCCAGATACTCGGCCTCGTCGGCGTCGATCCCGATGACGACCCGGGGTTCACCCCAGGTCTCTTTGAGCGAGTAGCCGACGTAGCTCACTACCGGCTGCCCGGGCGCGACCGCGAGTCCATGCAGCGCACGCCATTGTCCCCATGCCGATTCCAGGCGCGTCGCGGCGCGCTGAGCACGTGCGACCAATTCTGGATCACGCATCGTGCGACCCTCCCCTGAGAGCGGACCGGCCCCGGCAACGTGCCTTCTCGGATGTGCTCGACGGGCAATATCTCTGCCGGACAGCACCTTCGATGTGACACTCTGCCACCGGGGCCGACCCCCCATTCCTTTGATCGAGTGCTGCCGCATTCACCCGGAGCGGCGCTTGACAGGCACCGGCCTGGCGAAGACGGCAGAAGGTCACTCGGAACGCTGCTGCGGAATACCCGCGAGCAGTGCACGAACCTCAGTCTCCCGGTAGCGCCGGTGTCCCCCCAGCGTGCGGATCGAGGTCAGTTTTCCGGCCTTCGCCCACCGTGTGACGGTCTTGGGGTCGACGCGAAACATCGTGGCGACCTCCGCGGGCGTCAACAGCGGCTCAGCCTCTGGTGTACGTGCGGACATGTGTGTGGCCTCTCCTCCTGGACCAGTGTTGCGATCCTGCGTTTCTTGTGTTGCCTGGTGCTCCGTGGGGAGCCTGTCGGGGATGTCCTATATGGCCGACAGAGACCATATTGCCATCACCAGCGGTGACACGTCGACCACCAGGTGCATAGTTTCTGTACCGGGATGCCCAGTTAGTCCGCCGATCACTGTCACTTAGGGTGAGTCTAGCGATACTTATCGTCGCATCGGGTCGGATTCGGAAATACTGTCCGTCAAGTATTCGCCGGCGGGGCCCGGGGCATTCAGTTCGCCAGCTCGAATTCTGCGAACGTGCGCCACCGGCTGTGCGCGCGCATATACATGGCGGCGGCGAGTTCGCACTCTCCCCCGGCCGCCCCGTCGATGGCGGCACGGATCTCGGCCACCGACTGGTCAGCGCAGAGCGCGTCGTCGCTGACCAGGTGCACCAGCCCGCCGTAATCGAGTTCCACGAGTGAGTACGGGTGGAAATCCTCGAGCCAGCGGCCGACTTCGGCCAGGTCGCCCGCGGCCCGCGGCGGCTCCCAGGCAGCGTCGCCGACTCCGGCGGGCAGGCCGCGGAGAGCGGCCAGGCCACGCGCTACCCGCCTGCGGGCACGGGACATCGGCGTGGTGTAGACCAGCGCGCGCGTGGCCGGCGCGGTCGCCCGGGCCGGCGCCCGGCCCCGGTCCGGGCCGAGGGAAAGCCACCGCTCGGTCGCGTCGAACGGAACAAACCAGGCCAGCGGCACGGTCCAGATGCTGGCCAGGATGTGCAGCCGGATCGAGGGGCCGTGCGATCCGGCATCCTCGAGCCGGGCCAGGGCAGCCATCGCCTGATCGTCGTCTCCGGCCGGTACCGTGCCCGGCAGCGGCGTACCGGCGGCCGAGAGCATCCGGCCGTAGGCCAGCAGGCAGCGCAGCCTGGTCTGCCACGGGCACACATAGGTAATGCCATCCGCATGGCGGACGTAGGCGTGCTCGCTCTCCCGCTGGGGTACCACCACCTGCGGCGCCGCGATGGCCCGGCGCAGCGCCTCGGCATGTTCCACCATGAGCGAGTCACGCCGCCGCGGCCGGGCGGCCGAGGCCGCGTACGCCGCCCACCGGGAACGGTCCGGTTCTCCGAACGCCGAGACCGGTTCGTAGATGCGGAGATACGCGGCGTAAGTCATCACTGTCGTATCGTGACATATCGGAACGCAGCAAAGGCATGGGTCACGGTAACGAGATCGTCTCTACCGGCAGTTACCAGCCAGCTAGTACGGAACGCATCGGGCTTCCCGCGCCTGCCGGGCATCACCGGGATCCGGCCCGCGAGCCTGTGCACGCAATACGCTTGGTTCCGATCCCGGTTCAACGGGGAGCCGGGACGGAATGAGAAGAGTCGCCATCGTGACCAACGTGTTCGCGATACCCCACAGGGAAAACGGCCGCCCCGGACCGGCGGACCACGAGCAGGTCGTCTTCTGCCAGGACCACCACACCGGGCTCAAGGCGATCATCGGCATCTACTCCACCGCATTGGGCCCCGCGCTCGGCGGTACCCGCTTCTACCCTTACGCCAGCGAAGAAGAGGCCCTCGCCGACGTGCTGAGGCTGTCGGCGGCCATGGCCTACAAGAACGCGCTGGCAGGCCTCGACCACGGCGGCGGCAAGGCGGTCATCATCGGTGATCCCGCCCAGATCAAGACCGAACCGCTGTTGCGCGCGTACGGCCGCTTCGTCGCCTCCCTCGGCGGCCGTTACGTCACCGCGTGTGACGTAGGCACGCGCAGCGAGGACATGGACATCGTCGCCAGGGAATGCCGCCACGTAACCGGCCGCACCATGGCGAACGGCGGCGCGGGCGACTCATCCGTGCTGACCGCGATGGGCGTCATGCACGGAATGCAGGCGGCGGCCGAGCATGCCTGGGGCAGCACCAGCCTGCGCGGCCGGACGGTCGGCGTCGAGGGAGTGGGTAAGGTCGGGCACCGGCTGGTCGGCCACCTCGTCGAGGCCGGGGCCGAGGTGGTTATCTGCGATGTCAGCACGGGCGCGATCGAAGCCGTCCGCGCTCGTCACCCGGAAGTCCGCGCGGTAGCGGACGTGGACGCGCTGATCGCGGAGAAACTGGACATTCTGGCGCCGTGCGCGCTGGGCGGGACACTGACGGACCGCGCGGTGAACACGCTCACCGCGCGCATCGTGTGCGGCGCCGCCAACAACCAGCTGGCCCATCACGGCATCGAGAAACTGCTGGTCGACCGGGATATCCTCTACGCGCCCGACTACGTGGTCAACTCGGGCGGCGTCATCCAGGTGGCAGACGAGCTGGCCGGCTTTAATTTCGATCGCGCCCGCGCGGCCACCGAGCAGATCTTCACTACCACCGCGAAAGTCCTGGCCATCGCGGACTCCGACGGCGTGCCGCCGTCGGTGGCCGCGGACCGCCTGGCCGAACGGCGGATGTCCGATGTCGGACGGCTGCGTGGAATCTGGCTGGGCACGATGGGATCAGCGTAGGCATCAGGGGCGCAAAGCAGGTACGGTTGTACCTGTACGGATGCTGGTGAACGTCGCGCTCCCCGCAGCGGGGTGGCGGCGGCGTCTGATGACGCACGAAACCAGCGAGGCGGAGATCATGGGGCCTTACTGGCTCCGGACGTTCGAGGGGGTCGAGCCAATGGGGCGCGGCCGAGCCAAGGCCAAGCAGGTGAAGGTTGCCCGTCAGCTCAAGTACAAGAGCGACGATACAGACCTTGACCGGCTGCGTGCGGAGTTCGGTGTCGGCGCGGACTCCGGCAACGGTAAGTACGATTCCGCCGCCGGAGACTACGACGACGATGAAGACGACGACGACGACGAGGACCCTAGGTACGAAGATGCCTGGAAAGACGCCGAGGATGCCTGACCGCGGCTGAGAAGCCCGGTCAGGATCCGACGCTCAGGCCGTCGAGTACGTGCTTACCTCGGTCGTTGTCCGCCACCGGGACGGGGTACTGCCCGTCGAAGCAGGCGCGGCATAGCCGGCTTTCCGGCAGTGTCGTCGCCTCGGTGAGTCCTGCCAGCGACACGTAGCCGAGCGAGTCGGCGCCGATCGAGGCGCAGATCTCTTCGGGCGAAAGGAGCCCCGCGATGAGTTCGGCGCGGGTGGCGAAATCGATGCCGTAGAAGCACGGCCACCGCACTGGCGGGGACGCGACCCGCACGTGGACCTCGCTGGCGCCCGCCTCGCGGAGCATCGCGACCAGCGCGCGCTGTGTGTTCCCGCGGACGATGGAATCGTCGACTACGACGATCCTGCGGCCGGCGATGGCATCCTTGAGCGGGTTCAGCTTCAGCTTGATGCCCCGCTCCCTGATGGTCTGGCTGGGCTGGATGAAGGTCCGGCCGACGTAGGAGTTCTTGACCAGCCCCTGGCCGAAGGGGATGCCACTGGCTTCGGCGAAGCCGATCGCCGCGGGCGTCCCCGACTCGGGCACCGGGATGACCAGGTCGGCGTCCGCGGGATGCTCGGCGGCAAGCTGCCTGCCGACCGCGACACGGGTGGCGTGCACTCCCCGGCCGGAGATCGTGGTGTCGGGTCGGGCCAGGTAGACGTACTCGAACAGGCACCCCCTCGGCTGCGGCGTCGCGAACGTCCGTGACCGCACCCCGCGCCCGTCGATGCAGACGAGTTCGCCGGGCGCGATCTCCCGCACGAACCTGGCCCCCACGATGTCCAGCGCGGCCGTCTCGCTCGCCACCACCCAGCCGCTGTCCAGCCGGCCGAGCACGAGCGGCCGGAAGCCGTGCGGGTCCCGCGCCGCGTACAGCGTCTGCTCGTCCATGAAGACCAGCGAGTACGCGCCCTTGGCCAGCGGCAGCACCGTCGCCGCCGCGGTCTCGACCACACTGGCCGCCGGGTCGGCGTGCCCCGCGCCGGAGGCCGGGCCGACGACGGCCCCGTCGAGCGCGGCCCCGTCGAGCGCGGCACGGTCGCTGAGGAACAGCGCGGTGAGCACGTCGGTGTCTGACGTCGCCACGATGCCGGTGCTGCCCTGGCCGGGGCCGCCGAGCAGGGCGGCGAGTTCGCGGGTGTTGATCAGGTTCCCGTTGTGCCCGAGTGCCAGGCTCGTCTTGCCGGTGGAGCGGAAGGTCGGCTGCGCGTTGGCCCAGACCGAGGCACCGGTGGTCGAGTACCGGCAGTGACCCACCGCGATGTGACCGCGGAGCGCGGTCAGGGCGGGCTCGTCGAATACCTGGGCGACCAGCCCCATCTCCTTGTGCACCATGATGCGACTGCCGTCGCTGACCGCGATGCCCGCGGATTCCTGGCCGCGGTGCTGCAGCGCGTACAGGCCGTAGTAGGCGAGCTTGGCCACGTCCTCGTTCGGGGCCCAGACCCCGAACACGCCGCAGGCGTCTCGTGGCGGCCGGTCCTCGGGGAAGAGCTCATCCGTGAGACGACCGTCGGGGGGTGTCACTGAAACAGTTTATTCGCTGTTTCTTTTCAAAAGTTCGCGTTATTCAGATCCTGGTGGGGGTGCGCGCCGACCCTACCGGCATCGTGTTCCCCCGATGCTCGCGTTATCCAGGTTCCCGCGATGGTCCTCACCGTAGCCTGGCATCGACCGCTCGCCCAGGCCTACGGCCCGGGCTCGCAGCCGATCCTGGATAACGCTCCCGGGTGCTCGCACGGGCCAAGGCCCGTACTCACAGCCGATTCTGAATAACGCTCACAGGAGCGGCAGGTAGGCGCCAAGATCCGCACGCAGGCCGCTCGCGTGCACGGCGCCGGAGCGGACCGCGTCGGTCCAGTCGAGCCGGCCGGCCGCCAGCCGGATCCAGGTCTCCGGATCGGTCTCGACCACGTTCGGCGGCGTGCCCCTGGTATGTACCGGGCCGGGCAGGCATTGCACGGCCGCTACCGGCGGGACACGAACCTCCAGGACACGGCCTGGATGGCGGGCGGCCAGCGCGTACAGCAGGTACCTGGCCGCGACGCGCTGGGCTTCCGGGTCGACAGAAACGCCCGCGTCCAGTGCGCGCAGCACGGCCGCGACGCTTTCCGGTCCGCGCGGGTCGGGACGCCGGGGCGGCATCTGGTCAGCCGATGGTCAGCCGAACAACGCCGGCAGCGTCTGGCCGTGCACGGCAGCGAGTTCGGTCAGCGGGATGGCGAAGCAGCCGGAAGCGACCAGGCTGTCGCCGCCGACGGTGCCGATGTTCTCGCCCGGTACGCCGTGCGCGTCGCGAAGCTGGCCGAAGGCCGCCTCCGCGCCCGGGCGGACGGCCACGACGGCACGCCCGGCCGACTCGCTGAACAGGGCGGTGAACGGGTCGCCAGGCAGCCGGACCGCGCAGCCGATCCCGCCGCGCAGGCACGACTCGGCGAGCGCGACCGCCAGTCCTCCGTCGGACAGGTCGTGGGCCGCGGACAGCAGGCCGGCCGCGGCCGCCGCGGCGAGCAGGGCCGCCAGCCGCCGTTCGGCGTCGAGGTCGGGCGCTGGCGGACGGCCGCCCAGATGACCGTGGACCACGTGCGCCCAGGCCGAGCCGCCGAACTCGGCCTCGGTTCGGCCGAGCAGCACGAGAGAACCCGAGGCGTCACGGAACCCGAGACCCACCCGCCGGCGCACGTCGTCGTGGACGCCGAGCACCCCGATGACCGGGGTGGGATGAATGGCTACCGTCCCGGTCTGGTTGTAGAAGCTGACGTTCCCGCCGGTGACCGGGACGCCGAGGGCGGCGCAGCCGTCCGCGAGCCCGCGCACGGCCTCGGCGAACTGCCACATCACCGCGGGGTCCTCCGGCGAGCCGAAGTTCAGGCAGTTCGTCACGGCCAGCGGGCGCGCCCCGGTGACCGCCACGTTCCGGTAGGCCTCGGACAGCGCCAGCTGGGTGCCCAGGTAGGGGTCGAGCCGGCAGTAGCGGCCGTTGCCGTCGGTAGCCAGCGCGATGCCGAGCCCGGTCGCCTCGTCTACCCGGATCAGACCGCCATCTTCCGGCATGGCCAGCACGGTGTCGCCGCGGACGTACCGGTCGTACTGATCGGTGACCCAGCTCTTGTCGGCCAGACCGGGCGAGGAGAGCAGGGCCAGCAGGCCCGCGCGCAGGCCCGCGCCGTCCGCCGGGCGAGGCAGCGCGGCGGGGTCGTCGGCGGCCAGCGCGTCCTGGGCCGCCGGGCGCATCGCTGGCCTGGCGTAGACCGGGCCGTCGGCCGCGGAGGAGGGCGGGATGTCCACCACCGGCTCGCCGTACCAGGTCATGACGAGCCGGCCGGTGTCTGTCACCTCGCCGATCACCGCGGCCCTGACATCCCACTTGGCGCAGACGCCGAGGAACTGATCCACGCGGGCGGGCTCGACGACCGCCATCATGCGTTCCTGCGACTCGCTCATCAAGATCTCGGGCGGCCCCAGCGACGCGTCCCGCAGCGGCACCTCGTCCAGCCGGACCAGCATGCCGCCGGTGCCCGCCGCCGCCAGCTCGGTAGTCGCGCAGGCGACCCCGGCCGCGCCGAGGTCCTGGATGCCGACGACCAGGCCGCCCGCGAAGAGCTCAAGGCAGCACTCGACGAGCAGCTTCTCGGTGAACGGATCCCCCACCTGGACGCTGGGCCGCTTCGCGGCGTCCCCACCCACCTCCCCTCCCCCCTTACTTGCACCGAACGTCGCACTGGCCAGCACCGAGGCCCCGCCCACGCCGTCGGGACCGGTCGTGGACCCGAACAGGATCACCTGGTTACCCGGCCCGCTGGCCTGCGCGACCTGCAGGTCGCCGTGCCGCATCACCCCGACGCAGAGCGCGTTGACCAGCGGATTTCCCGCGTAGCTCGAGTCGAAGTCGAGTTCGCCGCCGATGTTGGGCAGGCCCAGGCAGTTCCCGTAGAACGAGATGCCGCTGACCACGCCGGGCAGCACCCGGGCGGTGTCGGGGGCCGAGGCCGGCCCGAACCGCAGCGCGTCCATCACCGCGACCGGGCGCGCGCCCATCGCGAGGATGTCGCGGACGATGCCGCCGACGCCGGTGGCCGCGCCCTGGTGGGGCTCTACGTACGACGGGTGGTTGTGCGATTCGATCTTGAAGGTGACCGCGTACCCCTGGCCGATGTCCACCACTCCGGCGTTGTGGCCGATGCCCGCGAGCAGCGCGTCAGACCGCGGCGCCTTGGCCGCGAACTGCCTCAGGTGCACCTTGGAGGACTTGTAGGAGCAGTGCTCGCTCCACATGACCGAGTACAGGGCCAGCTCGGCGCTGGTCGGGCGGCGTCCGAGGGTGTCCACGATCTTCTCGTACTCGGCCTGCGTCAGGCCCAGCTCGGCAAAGGGCTGAGGCAAACCACCCGTGGCGGCCGCCCGCGCCACCGTGTCCGCCCCGGTCACGCGATGACCCCCGCGGAAACAACTGAGGCGAAGAAGCCGAGGCCGTCGGCCGACGGCCCGGTAAGCGAATCGACCGCGTGCTCGGGATGCGGCATCAGGCCGACCACGTTGCCCTCCGCGTTGCACACCCCGGCGATGCCGGCCGCCGAGCCGTTCGGGTTATCGCCGGCGTAGGAGAGGACGACCTGGCCGGACGCCTCCAGGTCGGCTAGCGTGCCCGGGTCGGCGGCGTAGGCTCCCTCGCCGCTCTTCAGCGGCACCACGATCTGCTCTCCGCCGGAGTAGGCCCGCGTCCACGCCGTCCGCGCGTTCTCGACCCGCAGCCGCAGGTCCCTGGTGATGAACTTCAGCCCGGCGTTGCGGGTCAGCGCGCCGGGCAGCAGGTGCGCCTCGCAAAGGATCTGGAACCCGTTGCAGATGCCGAGCACCGGCAGGCCGGCCCGGGCGGCGGGCACCAGCTCGCTCATCACCGGGGCGAACCTGGCGATGGCCCCGCAGCGCAGGTAGTCGCCGTAGGAGAAGCCGCCGGGCAGGATCGCCGCGTCCACGCCGCGCAGGTCGCGGTCGCCGTGCCAGAGCACGACCGGCTCCGCCCCGGCGAGCCGGACGGCACGCGCCGCGTCCCGGTCATCGAGCGACCCCGGAAAAGTAATGACCCCTATCCGCACCCACGCAGTGTATTTCCCTCGCGAGCCAAAGGGCCGCCGGCAGCGACTGGACTGTGCTTTCCCCTCGGACCCACCCCAGGCGCGAGGAACGAGCGACGAGGGAAAGGGAAGGAGCCGCAGTGAAGGGGGATGGGCCCGGGGGGCGGGAGCCCCCCGTGCACGGAAAAGGTGGGCGGGGGCCCGGAGGCGAGTGAGAAGAGCAGAGCTAGCTGGCCACCCGGAGCTGGCGCAGCGGAGCGTCCGTTGACCAGCTGATGTGCTTGCGCATGGTCACGACCGTCCCGTGCCCGGGGCGGCTGTCCAGGGTGACGTTGTCCACGCAGGCCCGCATGACGGCCAGGCCGCGGCCCGACTCGGGCAGCTCGGCGACCGGGGTCCGCTGCGGGTCAGCTCCCGCCTCCTCCGCGCCGTACGGCGCCAGCCCAATCCCGTCGTCCGCCACCTCGACCTGGCAGCCGACCGCCCCGAGGCTGGTGACCACCGCGTAACCCCGGACTTGCCGGCCGCCGTGGGTGAGGACGTTGGTGCAGGCTTCGGTGGCCGCGAGCAGGATGTCGTACACCGATTCATCGTCCACGCCAAGCCTGCGCAGGGTGTCGCCGAGGACGCGGCGCATAACCGGGACGCTGAGCGTCTCGCACTGGAATACCAAACAGAACTTCACATCAGGAACCGACTTCACACGCACCGCGCCACCCGTACTCACACTTCGAGTGATTCCCCGTTAACGCCGCTGAAACCGTCCATGCAAAAGTCAAATGAACGTGCATTGCGTCCGCTCACTCCGGGTGCAGCGTAAAGTCCTCGATAACCGGGTTGGATAGCAGGTCCCGCGCCAGGTTTGTGATAGCTGTCACAGCCGCCTCGTCGACAGGCCCGTCGAGTTCTACCTCGAACCGCTTTCCCTGCCTGACCCCGAGCACCTGTCCGAACCCCAGGCGGTGGCACGCGCTGGCGATGGCCTCCCCCTGCGGGTCATGTATCTCCGGCTTGAGCATGACTTCCACGATCATCCGCGGCACGTATCCTCCAGGGCAATCAGGGCATATATCGTCAGGTGAGGAGCGTCCCACGGGGAAGCGGACGCGTGCGCCCCACCGGGCCGCAGCGTACGCGACAGCTCCGCGGTATATGCGTCCGGGAACCTAAGGCCATCTGGCCGGTGCTGGTGATCCCAGTCCCGGCCCGGAAAGGAGTGGCACGTGACCGTCGAATCCGGCGCCGCGACCACCGCCGCACCACCTGACCAAACATTCGTCCAGCTGCTTACCCCGGAGGGTGAGCGGATCGACCATCCCGACTACCCGCTGGACCTCTCCGCCACCGAGATCAGGGACCTGTACCGGGACCTGGTGCTGGTCCGCAGGATCGACACCGAGGCGATTTCCCTGCAGCGCCAGGGCGAGCTCGGCATCTGGGCCTCGCTGCTCGGGCAGGAGGCCGCCCAGATCGGGTCCGGGCGGGCGCTGAGCCCAAACGACATGGTGTTTCCCACCTACCGCGAGCACGGCGTGGCCTGGTGCCGCGGCATCGACCCGGTGAAGCTGCTCGAACTCTACCGGGGGGTCAGCCACGGCGGCTGGGCGCCCGAGGAGCACAAGTTCCACCTGTACACGATCGTGATCGGCAGCCAGACCCTGCACGCCACCGGCTACGCGATGGGCATCCAGCGCGACGGGGCCGTCGGCGGGGACCCGGATAACCCGAAGACCCCGGAGCGCCCGGGCGAGGCGGTCATCGCCTACTTCGGCGACGGCGCCATCAGCCAGGGCGACGTCAACGAGGCCTTCGTATTCGCGTCGGTGTTCAACGCCCCGATCGTGTTCTTCTGCCAGAACAACCAGTGGGCGATCTCCGAACCCCTGGAGAAGCAGAGCCGCATCCCCCTCTACCAGCGGGCCCGCGGCTTCGGCTTCCCTGGCCTGCGCGTGGACGGCAACGACGTGCTGGCCTGTTACGCGGTGACGCGGAAGGCCATGCAGGCGGCCAGGGAAGGCCAGGGCCCCACCCTCATCGAGGCGTTCACCTATCGCATGGGCGCCCACACCACCACCGACGACCCCACCAGGTACCGGCTGGCCAGCGAGCTGGAGATGTGGAAGCTGAAGGACCCCATCGAGCGGGTCAGGGCCTACCTGGTCCGCACCGGGCTGGCCGAACCCGCGTTCTTCGCCGACGTGGACGCCGAAGCCAAACAGGTCGGCGCCCGGGTCCGCGAGGCGTGCCGGACGATGCCCGACCCGCCGCCGCTGGCCATCTTCGACAACGTGTACGCCGAGCCCACCGCGATCTTGCGGGCCGAACGCGAGCAGTACGCCGCGTACCTGGACTCCTTCGAGACAGGGGCGGGGCGATGACCACTCTGACCCTGTCCCGGGCGCTGAACGAGGGACTGCGGAAGGCGCTCGAGAACGACCCCAAGGTCCTGATCATGGGCGAGGACGTCGGCAAGCTCGGCGGCGTCTTCCGCGTCACCGACGGCCTGCAGAAGGACTTCGGCGAGGCCAGGGTCATCGACACGCCGCTCGCCGAGTCCGGCATCGTCGGCACGGCGATCGGCCTGGCGCTGCGCGGGTACCGGCCGGTCTGCGAGATCCAGTTCGACGGCTTCGTGTACCCGGCGGCCGACCAGATCATCAGCCAGCTGGCCAAGATGCGGTACCGGTCCCGCGGCCACGTCAGCCTGCCGGTGGTGATCCGCATCCCGTGCGGCGGCGGCATCGGCGCGGTCGAGCACCACAGCGAGTCTCCCGAGGCCATCTTCGCGCACACGGCCGGCCTGCGGGTCGTCGCCTGCGCGGACCCGGCCGACGCGTTCGCCATGATCCAGCAGTCGATCAGCTCCGACGACCCGGTGATCTTCTTCGAGCCGAAGCGGCGCTACTGGGACAAGGGCGAGGTCGACACCGCGAGCGGCGTGGCGAACGCGCTGCCGTTCGACCGGGCCAAGACCGTGCTCGAGGGCACCGACGTGACCCTGCTCGGCTACGGCCCGCTGGTGCGCACCTGCGCCGAATCCGCGATCGCCGCCCGCGAGGACGGCCGCAGCATCGAGGTCATCGACCTGCGCTCGCTCTCCCCGCTGGATGAGGACGCGATCTGCGCCTCGGTGCGCAAGACCGGCCGCTGCGTCGTCGCGCACGAGGCGCCGGTGTACGCCGGGCTCGGGGCCGAGATCGCCGCCCGGGTGACCGAGCGGTGCTTCTACCATCTCGAGGCGCCGGTGCTGCGCGTCGGCGGCTTCGCCACCCCCTATCCGCCGTCCCGGCTCGAGGATCACTACCTGCCCGATCTGGACCGGATCCTGGACGCCGTCGACCGCACGTTCGGTTTCTGAGGAGCGGTCATGACCGAACTGAAGGAGTTCAAGCTCCCGGACGCGGGCGAGGGCCTGACCGAAGCCGACATCGTGGCCTGGCACGTCAAGCCGGGTGACCAGGTCGAGGACGGCCAGATCATCGTGGAGGTCGAGACCGCCAAGGCGGTGGTCGAGCTGCCGTCCCCGTGGGACGGCACGGTCGCCCGGCTGCTGGCCGAGGAGGGCGAGACCGTCGAGGTCGGCGTGCCGATCATCGCGATCGAGGTGGCGGGCGCCGGCGCCAGTCCTCGGGTCCAGCCGGCCGTAGCCGCTTCCGGCCAGGAAAAAGCCGATGATGCCGAACGAGCCAGGGTTCCTGCCCCGGCTCCGGCCGATAGCCCAGGAACCGATAAGCCCGAACGCCACGCGGTTCTGGTCGGCTACGGCGTCAAGGCCTCGTCGACCACGCGCCGCGCGCGCAAGACCGCCCCGCACACCACCGCGGAGCTGGCCGCCGAACCAGGCGCACCCGCGGTCCGGGCGCTGGCCAAGCCGCCGGTGCGCAAGCTGGCCAAGGACCTCGGCATCAGCCTGGCCGAGCTGGCAGGCAGCGGCCCGGAGGGCTCTATCACCCGGGATGACGTGCAGCGGGCGGCGGCCACGGGTACCCAGGTCCGTTCGGGATATCCGGTGGTGGAAAACGGGGCCCGGGCCGGTCACCTGACCGCGGGCACCAGCCCCGGCGGGGAAGAGCGCATCCCGATCCGGGGGGTGCGCAAGCACATGGCCGCGGCCATGGTGTCGAGCGCGTTCACCGCGCCGCACGTCACCGAGTTCCTGCAGGTCGACGTCACCGAGACGATGGCGGCGGTAAGACGCGTCCGCGAGCTGCCCGAATTCGCGGAGCTTCGGCCCTCGCCGCTGCTCTTCGTGGCCCGGGCGCTGCTCATCGCGGTGGCCAGGCATCCGCTCGTCAACTCGTCCTGGGACGCCGCCGCGGAGGAGATCGTGGTCAAGCGCTACGTGAACCTCGGCATCGCGGTGGCGGCCGACCGCGGCCTCATCGTGCCGAACATCAAGAACGCGGACGCGCTGCCGCTGCCCGAACTGGCCCGCAGCCTGCAGGCGCTGGCTGAGACCGGGCGGGCCGGCAAGGCCACCCCGGCCGATCTGGCGGGCGGCACGATCACGATCACCAACGTCGGGGTGTTCGGGGTGGACGCCGGCACCCCGATCCTCACCCCCGGAGAGACCGCCATCCTCGCGTTCGGGCAGGTCAAGGACACGCCCTGGGTGGTCGACGGGCAGCTCGCGGTGCGTAAGGCCTGCACCTTGTCGCTGTCGTTCGACCATCGCATCGTGGACGGCGAGCTCGGTTCCGCCGTCCTGCGCGACATCGGTGCCATGCTCGAGGACCCGGTTCGAATGCTCGCCTGGATTGTGTTACCCCGGGGGGACGATCCCCCCCAGACCCCCCTGATCACGGGGGGCCTGCCCGGCCCCCCGTACCCCCCGGGGGGGGCCTAGAAGGCCCCTTCAGGCAGGTCCATCAGGTCCAGGCTGGTCGCCTCGACGACGGAACGTTCGACGGCCAGCCGGGGCAGCACGGTGGCGGCGAAGAACCGGCCCGCGCCCAGCTTGCCCGTGTAGAAGTCGCGATCGGGGGACTCGGCGGCGATCTCGTCCAGCTTCCGCAGGGCGATCTCGGCGTGGGTCAGGAGCAGCCATCCGATGACCAGGTCGCCGAGCGCCATCAGCAGCCTGGTGGTGTTCAGCCCGGTCTTGTAGATCTCGGCGGGCTGGTCCGCCGACGCCATCAGGAAGCCCACCATGGCACCGACCATGGCCTCGACGTGCCCGGCGGCCTCGGCCAGCGCGGCCCGTTCGGCCTTGAGCCTGCCGTTGCCGCCGTCCGCGGCGGCGAAGTCCTTGATCGTGGCGAGCAGAGCCCCGAATGCCTTGCCGTTGTCCCTGACGATCTTGCGGAAGAACAGGTCCATGCTCTGGATCCCGGTGGTTCCCTCGTACAGGCTGTCGATCTTCGCGTCCCTGATGTACTGCTCGATCGGGTAATCCTGGAGGAACCCGGAGCCGCCGAGCGTCTGCAGGGACAGGGTGAGCATCTCATACGAGCGCTCGGAGCCGACGCCCTTGACCACCGGCAGCAGCAGGTCGTTCAGGCCCGCGGCGGCCTCGTCCGTGCGACCCTGCGCCGCCGCGATCTGGAGCGTGTCCTGGATCGTGGCCGTGTACAGGACGAGCGCCCGCATGCCTTCGGTGTAGGCCTTCTGCAGCATCAGCATGCGGCGGACGTCGGGGTGGTGGATGATCGTCACGCGCGGCGCGGTCTTGTCCGTCATCTGGGCGAGGTCGGCGCCCTGCACCCGGTTCCTGGCGAAGTCCAGCGCGTTCAGGTAGCCGGTGGACAAGGTGGCGATGGCCTTGGTCCCGACCATCATCCGGGCGTCCTCGATGATCTCGAACATCTGCCTGATGCCGTCGTGCACGCCGCCGATCAGGGTGCCTACCGCCGGGCGGCCTCCTGGTTGCACTGCGCCGAACGTCACCTCGCAGGTGGTCGAGGCCTTCAGGCCCATCTTGTGCTCGACGTTAGTGACGACGACGCCGTTGCGCTCGCCCAGCGTCCCGTCCTCGGCGACCAGGTACTTGGGCACCAGGAACATCGACAGCCCCTTGGTGCCCGGACCGTGCCCTTCCGGCCTGGCCAGCACGAGGTGGAAGATGTTGTCCGCCAGGTCGTGCTCGGCGCTGGTGATGAACCGCTTGACCCCCTCGATGTGCCAGGTCCCGTCCGGCTGCTCGATGGCCCTGGTCCGGCCGGCGCCGACGTCGGATCCGGCGTCGGGCTCGGTCAGCACCATGGTGGCGCCCCACTCGTGCTCGATGGCCTGCTCGGCGAAGCGCTTCTGCTCGGGCGTGCCGAGGTCCCACAGCACGCGCGCCATCGTGTGCCCGCTCGCGTACATCCACACGGCCGGGTTGGAGCCGAGGATCAGCTCGGCCATGGCCCAGTTCAACGACCTGGGCGCCGCGGTCCCGCCCAGCTCCGCGGGCAGGGACACCCGGTACCACTCGGCGTCCATGAAGGCGCGATAAGACTTGCGCAGCGACTCGGGGATCCGCACTGAGTGGGTAGCCGGGTCGAACACCGGCGGGTTCCGGTCCGCGTCGGCGAAGGACTCGGCCAGCGGGCCGGTCGCCATCCGCTCGAGCTCGTCGAGGATGCCACGGACGGTCTCCTCGTCAAGTTCCGGGTAGGGGGGCTGACCGAGCAGATCCTGACGCCGCAGCGCCTCGAAGAGGTTGAACTCGATGTCTCGCAGGTTGCTCTTGTAGTGGCTCATCCGCTGCTCCGCCGTGTCGCCGTTCACCGTGCCTCTATGCTACCCGCTAGTAACAAGTCTGGCGAGCCGCGCCCGTTCTACGGTTGGCGGACACAAATGGCTTCGCGCGTCACCATTGGCTGGATGTCCTAATTTTTAGGAGTTTTCACATATCGTTGATCACTGGCGACTACGCTTCGCTTGTGTGACAGACGTTCGCGACCCCTCCACGGGCCTGCCCGCGCGACGGCCAGGTGCGGACGTACCGTCAGATAGGCCGTCACTGCAGGGGGCCGGACGGGGAGCGATGCCGCCGCAAGGTCAATTCTCCGCCGAACCTGGTTCGCAGGGAGCCGACATCGGTGAATACGGTCCGCCGGACACCGACGCGCTGGCCCGCAGGCAGCCGGGGACGGGTCCTGTTCACCCCCGTCAGCCGCAGGCCAGGCTGATCGCCCCGGGCGGCCGCCACCGGCGGCCGATGCCCGCCAGCCTGCCCGAGGGCGCCCCCGCGCTGGTGCTCGCGGTGCCGAACGTCGGCGAAGACGGCCTGACCGGGGCCACCGCGGACATCGCGACCGTGCTCCGCGTCGACAACCCGGCCCTGGACGTGCGCACGGCGCGGATCGACCACGGCGGGCGCGGCGACCCGGCCGGGATCCGGGCCGTCCTGGCTGACGCGGCGGCCAGGCGCCCCGCGGGCGCGCCTTCCGCCGTGATAGTGCCGCAGGTGGTGACGCCGTACCCGGCCACCATCCGGGAGCTGCGGGAAGCCATCGCGGCCAGCGGGGCCAACGCGTACATCGGCGAGGTCTACAACACCAACGCGCTGCTGGCCGAGGCGCTGCACCACAGGCTGGCGGACGCCGGGCTGGCCCGGGCCGACCGGGTGCGCATGTTCAGCATCACGACCTCGGCCGACGGCATCATCCTGGCGACCGTCGGCGGGGAGGAAGCGGTCGGCACCGCCAGCGTCACCGCGTTCTTGCTCGCGGCCCGGCTCGCACTCCCGGTCATAGCCGCGTCGCTGGACGCCAAGCCCACCATCGAGGCAGCGGCGGCCCAGCTCGAGGGCATGGGCGTGACCCGGATCGCCCTCGCCCCGTGCGTGATCGGCCCCGAAGCCGACCCGGCGGCCATCGAGGAAGCCGCGGCAGCGGTGGGGGCCAAGTGCTGCGCGCCGCTCGGCGCGCACGGCAACGTGGTCAAGCTCTTCTCGCTCGCCTACGGCCAGGTACTGAGCCAGCTCGAAACGCCTGACGCCTGACGCCTTGACGCCTGACGCCTTGACGCCTGACGCCTTGACGCCTGACGCCGCCAGCTCCAGTCTCAGCCGGCCCCATGCAGGTTCTCATCCGTGGCTTACGGCCCCGCGTCTTCTCTGACTACTTTCAGTAGTTAGAATATCTCGTGATGTGATGTTAGTCTCGTCGCCATTACCGCCTAAGCTGCCTCGGAATGTGATCCCGAGCACACCTGTTGGTGCGGGATGATTCACACTATTAAGGGCACGGCCAGAAACTATCGCTGGCCACCCTGCTGGCAGAGGCGGCCAGCGGCAAAGAGGCCGGCAAGGAGGATCGGTGGAGGACGCCGAAATTGTGCTCAGGCGGGCACCGCTTTTCGAAGGGCTCGGCGAAGAGAGCGCACGGGCGCTGCGGCGGCAGATGTCGGATGTCAAGTTGTCGCGCGGCGAGCACCTGTTCCTGGAAGGGCAGGACGGCGACCGGTTGTACGTCGTGCTCGACGGCAAGATCAAGCTCACCCGGGCGGCGGCCGACGGCCGGGAGAACCTGATCAGCGTCTTGGGACCAGGCGAGATGTTCGGCGAGCTGTCGCTGTTCGACCCGCGGCCGCGGACCTCATCGGCAAGCGCCGTCACCGACGCGACGGTCGCGGCGCTGGCCCACGACGCGCTGCGCCCGTGGCTGCTCGAGCAGCCGGAAGTCTCCATGCACATGCTGCAGGCGCTGGCCAGGCGGCTGCGGCGGGCCAACGACGTGCTGGCCGACCTCGTCTTCACCGACGTCCCGGGCCGGGTGGCGAAGAACCTGCTCGACCTGGCCGACAGGTTCGGCGAGCAGGAACCCGACGGGCTGCACGTCCATCACGACCTGACCCAGGAGGAACTGGCCCAGCTGGTCGGGGCGTCCAGGGAGACGGTGAACAAGGCGCTGGCCGACTTCGCCGCCCGCGGCTGGCTGCAGATCTCGGCCCGTTCGGTGCTCATCCTGGACGCCGACCGCCTGCGCAGGCGCGCCCGGTAGCTTCCTTCCATGATCGTGGCCAGTTTTAGTCGCTATTCGACCCGCCTGAACTTGCCATGATCATGGCTCCCGGCTAGCAAGGTAGTCGAGCTGGGCGCGGACCGACCACTCGGCGGCCGGCCAGACCGACGGGTCGACATCGGTGTAGATCATGGCCACGATCTCGGCGGGCGTCGTCGCGCCCGCGGCGAGGGCCGACCGGACCTGGTCCAGCCGTTCCGCCCGGTGTGACAGGTAATAGTCGAGCGTGCCGAGCGGGTCCGCCAGCATCGGGCCGTGCCCGGGCAGCAGCAGGCCGACCTCCCGCGCTTCGGCCAGGTCACGGAGCTGACCGAGGGTCCGCAGGTAGTCGCCGAGGTTCCCGTCGCGGGCGATGACCGTGGTGCCGCGGCCGAGCACGGTATCGCCGGTGAACAAGGCGCCGTCCGCAGGCAGCAGCAGGCATACCGAGTCGGCGGAGTGGCCCGGGGTCGCCACCGCCCGGAGCTCGCAGCCGCCCGCCGTGACCACATCGCCGTCCGCGAGGCCTTCAGGTCCGAGCCGGTGCCCGGGATCGGCGGCCTGCACCGGTGCCCCGGTCAGTTCGGCCAGCCGTGCTGCCCCGGCGGAATGATCCGGGTGCCCGTGCGTCAGCAGGATCTTCGTCACCCGCCGGTCGCCCGCGACCGCCGCGGCGTGCACCCGGCGCAGGTGCCCCTCGTCGTCGGGTCCTGGATCCACCACGACGACGGAGGATGAGCCAGGCTCGGCGATCACCCAGGTGTTGGTGCCGTCCAGCGTCATCGGCGAGGGGTTGGGCGCCAGCAGGCAGGCCGCCCGCGGCGTGCGGAACCCGTCAATGCCCGGCGTCGGCGCGTTCACTCCAGCTCTGTCCAGCTCACTCGGTCTCCCGGCCGCTCTTGGCCGGCCGGCGGCATGGTCAGCCGGACCTGCCCGTCCTCGACGACCACCTTGGGCAGCCGGGGGGTGATGACCCGGCGGCGGGCCAGGATGCCGGCCACGTCGTGATGCCCGGCGAGCTCGCCGAGGGTCACCGCGGTCGGCGGCAGCAGGGTGATCTCGCCGGCCTGCGCGGCCTCGAGCGCCGCGGCGGGGCCCAGCCAGGCTCCCGACTCAGACTCCCCCGGATCCGCGTGGTCCCCAAAACCCTCTGGCGCCGCCGTGGCCGTCTGCCCGGGCGGCAGCGCAGCGGCGAAGAACCAGGTGTCGAAGCGGCGGGGCGAGGCCTCGGGCGTGATCCACCGGGCCCAGGGGGTGAGCAGGTCCGCGCGCAGCACCAGGCCGCGCCGGCCGAGCACCTCGCCGAGCGACGCCGAGCCGGTCAGCAGAGCATGCCTGTCCCCGGCCAGGGCGGCGCTGTCGCGGACCAGGTCCGCCGGTGAGTCGGATGGTCCGGCCAGCAGCACGCCGGATTCCTCGAACGTTTCCCTGACCGCCGCGCAGACCAGGGCCCGCGCATGGTCCGGCGGCACGTCGAGCAGGGCGCCGAAATCGGCCGGGGCCGGTCCCGCCCACCCGACGGTCTCGTCGCCGTCGCGCGCGTCCACCGACCCGCCGGGGAACACGTAGGCCCCCGGCGCGAACTCAAGTTCGGCGGTGCGCCGCAACAGGAACGCCTCGACGCCGGAAGCGGCCTGGCGGAGCAGGATCACGGTGGCGGCGTCGCGGGGGACGGCCGGCGAGAGCCGGCCGTCCGAGATCTGGCGAGCCCGCTCGGCGAGCTTGCGCGGCACCGCCGCGCCCGACCGTGCCATCCGGGGCTCGTTCATTGCTGCCGATTCACTGGTGCCGATTCATTGGTGCCGGTTCATTGGCCGCTCAGTCGCGGACTTCGGCGATCAGCTCGACTTCCACCGGCGCGTTCAGCGGTAGCTCGGCGACGCCGATGGCGCTGCGGGAGTGCTTGCCGTCCTCGCCGAACACCTCGATGAGCAGCTCGCTCGCCCCGTTGATCACCTGCGCCTGGCCGCCGAAGCCCGGCGCGCTGGCCACGAAGCCGGTGACCTTCACGATCCGGCGGATCGCCTCGAGGCCACCAGCCGCGGACGCGGCGGCGGCGAGCGCGTTCAGCGCGCAGGTGCGGGCCATCCCGGCCGCCTCCTGCGCGCTGACCTCATCACCCACCTTGCCGACGGCGGGCAGTTTCCCGTCCACCGTCGGCAGCTGGCCCGAGGTGTAGACGTACGTGCCGGTCCGCACGGCCGGCACGTACGCGGCGACCGGGGCCGCCACCGGCGGCAGCGTCAGCCCGAGCGCGGCCAGCCGCTCAGCCGGGCCGGTCAAGGTTTCTCCCTCTTCAGGTAGGCGACCAGCTGCTCGGAGTTGGGGCCGGGTATCACCGTCACCAGCTCCCACCCGTCGTCGCCCCAGTTGTCCAAGATCTGCTTGGTCGCGTGCACGAGCAACGGCACGGTCGCGTACTCCCACTTTGGCATGGACCGACCTTACGCCTTGTCCTTGGCGGCCAGATCAGGGGCCGTGACCTCACGCACCTCAGCGGCAACGGGGCTCTCTACCTCGGGCACGGGCGGGATGGACGACTCCTCGAGCTCGGGCACCTTGACGTTCGAGATCGCCGCCTCGGCCGCCGCCACTTCGGCGTCGCCGTAGTCCTCGAGCTCGCGGGGCGGTTCGGCCGCGGGAGCGGCCGGGCCGGGCGCCATCTTCTCGAAGAACCTGAGCAGCTCGACCGGGACCGGCATGACCAGCGTGCTGTTCTTCTCGCCCGCGACCTCGACCACGGTCTGCAGCAGCCGCAGCTGCAGCGCGGCCGGGTCGCGCGCCATCACGTTGGCGGCGGCGGCCAGCCGCTTGGACGCCTGGTACTCACCGTCGGCGGTGATGATCCTCGCGCGCCGTTCCCGCTCCGCCTCGGCCTGCCGGGACATGGAGCGCTTCATGCCCTCGGGCAGCGACACGTCCTTGATCTCCACCCGCTCGACCCGGATGCCCCACGGGCCCTCGGTCGGCTCGTCGATGATCCGGCGCAGCTCCCGGTTCACCGTCTCCCGCTCGGCGAGCAGCTGGTCCATCTCGGACTGGCCGATGATCGACCGCAGCGAGGTCTGCGCCTGCTGGGAGATGGCGAACATGTAATTCTGCACGTTCACGGTGGCCTTGATCGGGTCCACCACGCGGAAGTACACCACCGCGTCCACCCGGACGCTCACGTTGTCCCGGGTGATGCCCTCCTGCGCGGGCACCGCCATGGCGACGATCTGCATGTTGACCTTGGCCATCCGATCGCCGACCGGCCGGATCAAATGCAGGCCGGGGCCACGGATATCGGGCAGGACCTGCCCGAACCGGTAGATGATGCCCTTTTCGTACTGCTGCACCACCTTGAACGAGCGCGCCGCCGTGATTATCCCGAGTATGACCAGGATCACGATGACGGCAACAACTGCACCCACCGGGATCACCTCTCTTCCTAGACCCCAGCGTAGTGACAAACCGATCGCATGCCAGCCGTGCCAAGCGAACCATAAGGTATCCGCGCGGAGATAGCCTCCGTTGGAGGAACAACCGGAGGCAGCAAGGGCATGACCACGAGGGATACCGACTGGGACGGCGTGCGGCTGCACGTGGTCACCGGCAAGGGCGGCACCGGCAAGACCACGGTGGCGGCGGCCATGGCGCTGGCCTTGGCCAGCGCCGGCCGCAAGGTTCTGCTGATCGAGGTCGAGGGCCGGCAGGGCATCGCCAGGCTCTTCGACTGCCCGCCGCTGCCTTACCAGGAACGCAAGGTGGCGATCGGCCTGGGCGCGCAGGGCGCCGGGCAGGGCGGCGACGTGTACGCGCTGGCCGTGGACCCGGAAGGCGCGCTGCTCGACTACCTGGAGATGTTCTATAACCTGCGCCGCACAGGGAAGGCGCTGACCAGGCTCGGCGTGGTGGATTTCGCCACCACCATCGCCCCGGGCCTGTCCGACGTGCTGGTCACCGGCAAGGCGACCGAGGCGGCCAGGCGCCGGGTGGACCGGCGCAGCGACAGCCACGTGTACCACGCGGTGGTGATGGACGCCCCGCCCACGGGGCGGATCAGCCGTTTCCTCGATGTCAGCACGGAGGTCTCCGGGCTGGCCAAGATGGGTCCGATAAAAACGCACTCGGATACGGTGGCCCGGGTTATCCGGTCGCCGCAGACGGCGGTGCACTTCGTCACGACGCTCGAGGAGATGCCGGTGCAGGAGACCCTGGACGGCATCGCCGAGCTGCACGAGCTGACCGGCGATGCCATCCGGCCCGGCGGCATCTTCATCAACATGGCGCGCCCGGCCATTCTCAGCCGCGCCGACCTGGCCGCGGCCGCCAGCGGATCCCTGGACGTCACCGAACTCGCCCTCAGCCTGAAAGCGGCCGGGATCAGTGACAACCACGGGCTGGCCGCCGACCTGATGACCGAGCTGAGAGAGCACGCGCAACATGTGGCGCTGCAGGACAGGGAGCGGGAAGAGCTGCTCACCTCGGGGCGCCCGCACTACGAGCTGCCGATGATCCCGGAGGGGATCGACCTGGCCAGCCTGTACCAGCTGGCCGCCGAGCTGCGAGAGCAGGGGGCAGCATGAGCGAGCTGCAGGGGCGCGGCGTCGCCTGGACTGTGTTTTTCCCCCCGAACCCACCCCAGGCGCGAGGGACGAGCGACGAGGGCCCGCCGCCGCAGGCGGCCAGGCCAGCAAGGCGGCGCCTCAAGGCGCCCCGGAGGCAAGCGGGGGACACAGCATGACCGCACAGCCGGTGAAGCTCGACATGGACCGGATCATCGACGACCGCCGGACGAGGATCATCGTCTGCTGCGGTTCCGGCGGCGTCGGCAAGACCACGGCCGCGGCCGCTATCGGCCTGCGCGCCGCCGAACGCGGCAGGCAGGCGTGCGTGCTCACCGTCGACCCGGCCCGGCGGCTGGCTCAGTCGATGGGCCTGACGTCCCTGGACAACACCCCGCGCCAGGTGGACGGGGTGGAGACGGCCAGCGGCGGCAGCCTGCACGCGATGATGCTCGACATGAAGCGGACGTTCGACGAGATCGTGGAGGCGCACGCCGACCCTGACCGCGCCGCGCAGATCCTGGCGAACCCCTTCTACCAGTCGCTGTCCTCCAGCTTCGCCGGGACGCAGGAGTACATGGCGATGGAGAAGCTCGGTCAGCTCAGGCACGCCGATGAGTGGGACCTCATCGTGGTGGACACCCCGCCGAGCCGCTCCGCGCTCGATTTCCTCGACGCGCCGCAACGGCTCGGCCGGTTCCTCGACGGCAGGCTGATCCGGCTGCTGACCGTGCCGGCCAAGGCCGGCATGTCCTACATGAAGGTGCTGAACGCCGGGTTCGCCATGATGACGGGCGCGCTGACCAAGATCCTCGGTGCGCAGGTGCTCAAGGACGCGCAGACGTTCGTCACCGCGCTCGACACGATGTTCGGCGGTTTCCGCGAGCGGGCCGAGTGGACGTACCGGCTGCTGCAGGCCCCGGGCACCGCGTTCCTCGTGATCGCCGCGCCGGAACCGGACGCGCTGCGCGAGGCGTCCTACTTCGTGGAGCGGCTCGACGCCGAGCGCATGCCGCTGGCCGGGCTCATCCTCAACCGCGTGCACACCTCACCCGCCGGACGGCTGAGCGCCGCACGGAGCCTAGCCGCGGCCGAGACCCTGGAAATGCAGGACCGGCCGAACGGACCTGGGGTGCCTGCGGGCCCTGCGGAACCAGCCCCACGCTACACGATCGCCGTGGCGGCGCTGCGGATGCACGCGGAGCGGATGCAGCTCGGCAAACGGGAACGACGGCTCGCCGAGCACTTCACCGCGGCCCATCCGGCTATTCCCGTCGCCGAGGTAGTCGCGCAGCCCGAGGATGTCCACGACCTGGCCGGGCTGCGGGTAATCGGCACGATACTGTCCCGGCAGGGCTCGTAAGCCCTGCCGGGACGGCAGGAGACATCCTCGATCAGATGTGATCTTGGCTGAGATGCGGCCCGGCCACGCTGCCCGGGCCGCTGCTGAGCTACTTTGCTCAGCCCTGCTACTTAGCTGGCGACGAGTTCGTCGATGGACTGCCGCTCGTACTCGTCGCGGGCGCGCTCAAGCAGCTCGCGCCACGAGGTCACCTCGGGGCGCCGCCGGAGCAGCGCACGCCGCTCCCGCTCGGTCATCCCGCCCCAGACACCGAACTCGATCCCGTTGTCGAGCGCATCCGCAAGGCACTCCGTGCGAACCGGGCAGCCCCGGCAGATCAGCTTGGCGCGATTCTGCGCTGCGCCCTGGACGAACAGCTCGTCAGGGTCGGTTCCCTTGCATGCGGCGCGTGTGGTCCAGTCAGTGATCCACATGTGCCCACTCCTCTTGATCGTCGAGCATGGACGCTCGACGGTCGTCTCGATGGGGTTGCGATCCCGGGGCCAGTGCGTGCGGCCGCCCTGCCACGGTTATCTGTTCGTGATCCAGCAACTTACGGAAATCAGGCCGGGATGCCAAGACCCCGGCATGGCCATTTACCAAATAGTTCTCACGGGCTATATGGAAGCCCAAAAATAGTCACTCTCTGGATGCGCTCATGTTCCTGTCGTTACATCGGCAGCATACTATGCCACCGATGGTGGCTCCGGGTAAGAATTCCGATTTATCTGTGATCGGTGATCTTATGCGTTCTGGGTAGGACTAGGGGTCTATGTCCGGTACGGAGGCACTGGCTACTTGCCCGGGCGGCGTACGCTAAGTCGCGTGCAGCTCGGAGAGACGATTTTCACCCGGACGAGCGTACTCGGACGCCTCGTCACCTTCGCAGCGGTCGGCGGGGTACTCGCCGCCGCCATGGTGGTTCCCGTAGTGGCCGTGACCGGGGTCCTGGTCAGGAACGAAGCTGACAAGTTCACCGCCGTGACGCTGAGCGCCCAGGGCCTGCCCCAGCGGTCGGAGATCCTCGACCGGTACGGCCACTTCCTCGCCTACGTGTACGGCGTCGACGTGCCGTACTACAACAGCGCCGACAGCGCGAGCGCACTGCAGTACTTCGGCTGGGACCGGCAGCCGGTCAGCTACGGCCAGATCGCGCCGAACATGGTGAACGCCGTGGTAGCCATCGAGGACTCCCGGTACTGGGAGCACGGCGCGATCGACCTGCGCGGCACCATCCGCGCCGCGGTGAACGACGTCGAGCACAAGCCGGTCCAGGGCGGTTCCACGATCGCGCAGCAGTACGTGAAGAACGTGCTCCTGCTCGCGGCCGAGGAGGCGAACAACACCCAGGCCGTGCAGGCCGCGGCCGCGGATACGCTGAGCCGCAAGCTGAACGAGCTGCGGATGGCGGTGAACGCCGAGCACCAGCAGTCCAAGCAGGACATCCTGGCGGGATACCTGAACGACGCCTACTTCGGCAATTTCGCCTACGGGATCGAGGCCGCCGCCGAGACGTACTTCGGCACCAGCGCGGCGAAGCTGTCGGTGACCCAGGCGGCTACCCTGGCCGGCATCGTGGAGAACCCGTCAGCCTACGATCCCGTCCTGCATCCCGCGACGGCCCTCCAGCGGCGCAATACCGTGCTGGCCCGGATTACCCAGACCAACAACGGGCTCACCACGGCGCAGGCCACGGCCGACGAAGCCAAGCCCCTCGGCCTGAAATACTCCATACCCGAGAGCGGCTGCCAGTCCAGTTCGGTGGGCTCGGCCGGCTTCTTCTGCCAGTACGTGGAAGAGGTCTTCCTGCACGACCCGGCCTACGGCAAGACGCCGATGGCCCGGGCCAAGCTGCTCTCCACCGGCGGCCTGAAGATCTACACCACGCTGAACCCGCAGGACCAGGCGGCCGCGAACAACGCGGTTAACTACGTCGAGCCCGGCAACAGCAGCTTCTGGAACCCGGGTCGCAACGCGGATACCGAGGCCGTCGTGCAGCCGGGCACCGGCCAGATCATGGCCATCGCCGAGGACAGGCCGTACGGCCCGGGCCGAGGTCAGACCGAGATTAATTACGCGGTGAATACCGCTTACGGCGGCAGTACCGGGGTCCAGACCGGTTCGTCCTCCAAGCTGTTCACCCTCATTACCGCCCTCAAGCAGGGCACGCCGTTCGGCTTCCAGCTGAAGGTGCCTGGCAGTACCACGGTCACCGGCTACACCAACTGCCAGGGCGGCCCGGCCGGCGTCTACCAGGGCCAGGCCGGGGCCTACAACGTGACGAACGCGGAAGGGCCGCAGTCCGCCTCGACGCAGTCGCTCTACACCGGAACCACCCAGTCGGTCAACGTGTTCTACGCCGAGCTCGAGCAGAAGGTCGGCCTGTGCAACGTCGTGCACACCGCCGTCGACATGGGACTGACCAGGGCCGACGGTACATCGCTGCTCAGCAGCGACGGCAGCCAGGACTCCGCCGACAACATCCCGTCGTTCACCCTGGGCTCGGTCAACGTCTCGCCGCTGTCGATGGCGTCCGCCTACGCCACCGTCGCGGCTCGCGGCATGTACTGCTCGCCCGTCGCGATCGGCAAGATCGTCGACAGCGCCGGCAAGAGCCTGTCGGTGCCGTCGGCCAACTGCCACCGGGCGCTATCCTCCGACGTCGCCGACGCCGTCAACTACATCCTGCAGGGCGTCCTGACCAGCGGCACGGCGGCGAACCTGGGCGGGCTGGCCGGCCGCGAGGCGGCGGGCAAGACCGGTACCTCCAACGTGGAGGGCAACAACGGCACCCCGTACGCCGCCTTCGCCGGCTACACGCCGAGCCTGGTGGGCTACGTGTCGGTGTTCAACCCGATCTCCCCGACCGTTGACACCATGGCCGGCACGAGCGCCTGCTACCGGCTGGAGAGCGGCGGCCAGGAATGCCCGGGCGAGATGTTCGGGGCGAACGCGCCCGGGTCCACCTGGCACATGACGTTCGACAACGCCGACCTCGGGCCGGTGACCTACTTCGTCCCCGTTCCGGCGGACAGCATATTCAACAGCATGGGCAACGGCCAGGCCTCGGGCCGGTGACCTACTTCGTCCCCGTTCCGGCGGACAGCATATTCAACAGCATGGGCAACGGCCAGGTCGTCATCCAGCCGAAGAAGCCGAAGAACGGTAACGGCAACGGCGGGGGTAACGGAGGCAACGGAGGCAATGGCGGCAACGGAGGTAATGGCGGCAACGGAGGTAATGGCGGCAACGGAGGTAATGGCGGCAACGGAGGTAATGGGGGAGGTAACGGCAACGGCGGCACCGGCTGAGGCGGCGGGAGGTAGCGGCGGATGGAGTACAGGCTTCTCGGGCTCAGCGGATGCGCGGTCTCCGCGCTGGCGCTCGGTACGCTGACGTTCGGCAACGAGACCAGCGAGACCGACTCATTCGCCCAGCTCGACCGCTCAGCGAGGACGAGAACCGACTGCTTGAGGAGGCCAGCGACCCCGGTGCCCCTGACTACCCCTACGGCGAGCGCGGCAAGTCCCAGCGCGACCGCCGCATCTCAGGCGGCCGCTTCTAGGCGGAACTGAGCTGGCGGCGGACCTCGGCGGCGACGCGGGCGCCGTCGGCCCGGCCCGCCACCCTGGGCGTCAGCGTCTTCATGACCTGCCCCATGCCCTGCATGCCGCTGGCGCCGGTCTCCGTGATCGCCGTGCTGACCAGGACGGCGAGTTCGTCGTCGCTGAGCTGTGCGGGCAGGTAGTCGGCCAGGACCTCCCCCTCGGCCCGTTCCGCCGCGGCCTGCTCGTCCCGGCCGGCCGCGCCGAACGCCTCGGCGGCCTCCCGCCGCTTCCTGGCCTCGCGGGTGAGCACCTTCACGATCTCCTCGTCGCTGAGATCGCGGGCCGAGGTGCCCGCCACCTCCTCGTTGGTGATGGAGGTCAGTGCCATCCGCAGGGTCCGCATCCGCACCTGATCACGCGCCCGCATCGCCGTGTTCAGGTCCGCGCGAAGCCGTGCCTTGAGTTCAGCCACGGGTCCATCCTAGGAACAGCGCCTAACGGGCGCTTGCGGGAGGCGCACACTCTCGGCCATGGCACCATGGGTAAGTGAAAATGCGAGCTCTCATCCCTGTTGCCGCTGCGCTCGGCGCGGCCGCTGTCGGCTACGCCACGGTGATCGAGCGGAACTGGTTCGCCTTGCGCCGCTATCAGGTTCCCGTCCTGGCGCCGGGCTCGGAGCCCGTGCGCGTGCTGCATCTTTCCGATGCCCATCTCACCCCCGGGCGGAAGCGGCTCTTGGCCTGGATCCGGTCCCTTGACGACCTCGACCCCCACGTGGTCGTCAACACCGGGGATTCCATCGCGCACCCGGAGTCCGTTCGGCCCTTCATTGATGCCCTGGGGCCGCTGCTCAACCGACCCGGTGTCTTCGTACTCGGCTCTAACGACCTGTACGCACCCGAGCCCGTCAACCCGGCACGGTACCTGCGGGGTCCGAGCTCCCACTGGCACGTCCGAAAGGGTTCTGACCTGCCCTGGGAAAAGCTCTGCGACGATATGAGCGCGGCCGGCTGGCTGGATCTCAACAACCAGCGGGGGCGGCTCACCGTCGGCGGTCTCGACATAGCCCTGGCCGGGGTGCACGACTCGCACATCAAGAAAGATCGCTACGAACACGTCGCGGGTCAGGCCGACCCGGCCGCTGACCTCCGCATCGGGGTCATGCATTCGCCCGAGCCGAGACTGCTTGACCAGTTCACCGCCGACGGCTACGAACTCATGCTCGCCGGACACACCCACGGCGGCCAGTTGTGCCTACCGTTCTACGGCACGTTGATAACCAACTGCGGGATAGACCGGAAGCGGGCCCGCGGGCTGCACCGGTATCCCGCGGACGGGCAGGCCTGGCTGCACGTTTCCGCCGGGCTAGGCACGTCGCCGTGGGCACCGGCCAGGTTCGCCTGCCGCCCGGAGGCCAGCCTGCTCACCCTGGTGCCGCGCGATTCGAGCTAGCCCGCCCGGGTTCTGCCCCGCTTCGCCGGGAGTGTGCCCGGGAGTGTGCAGAGCCGTGCCCGAATGGGTCCGCGTTTCCGCTAGACTGTCGAAGTCTCGCGCGGTACCGGTGAGGTTCCGTGCGGGCGGGGTGTAGCGCAGCTTGGCAGCGCGCTTCGTTCGGGACGAAGAGGCCGCCGGTTCAAATCCGGCCACCCCGACCCAGGTCACAGGCCATATCCGACTCTCGGGTATGGCCACCTATATATAGGTGAGTGACTAACTGAGTGACTAGCCCTCGGGGAAGATGCGGTCCATGGCTTCCGCGCCATGCAGCACGACAGGCCGGATCTGGTGCCGGTAGACGGTCTGGGTAGTGGTCTGGTCCTTGTGGCCGACCAGGTCGGAGATCTTCTCGATGGGCATGTCCTCATCCGAGAGCACCGAGACGAACGTGTGGCGTTGCTCGCGCGGCGTCCACTCCTTGGGATCGAGCCCGGCCGCGGTCACGACCTTGCGGAACGCTCGCAGGACAGCGTCCTTATCGAGCTGGCCGCCGGTAGCGGTAGTGAACACAAGCTCGCGGTCTTGCCACCGCGCCCCAGCTCGTGCCTGCTCGGCCGCCTGGCGCTCCTGGTGCTCGCGGAGCACCCGGACGCACCGCTTCGGCAAGCCGAGCGTGCGCCGGGATTTCCGGGTCTTCGTGTCGCCGGTAGCACGCACTGACCGCCAGACATGGATGGCGAACCGTTCGTGATCCCATCCGACCTCGGTGACCGACCGCCATTTCCCATTGGCCGGGTCAAGCGCCACAATGTGAGTCCAGCGCAGCGCCCGCATTTCTTCGGTGCGGGCACCGGTAAGCAAGGACACTACGATATACGGGCACAGCCACGCGAGCGTCCCGGCCGTTGCGAAAGTCTCCGCGGCGGCCAGCATCGCTTCCGTCTGGTCAAGATTCAGAGACTTTGACGGCCGTCCGGTCTGCCCCTTCGGCAGCTCCTGAGCGCGAGTTATCGCACGCTTCAGAATCGAGCGGAGATCTTGGAGGGTCCGCGTGCTGACTGACTTTGATTCGGCTGCTAGCCACCGGTCTACCTCCTCGGCGGTCAGCTCTCGCAGCTTCCGGGCGCCGTCCTTTCCCACCCCCGCACCCCAGGTGCACCCCCGGGTCTGGCTAGTTTGCTCGTTTCCCCTGGTCATGGCTTGGGCTATCAGTGCCCTCCGGAGCCGTGCCCGCCGCGCGCCCGATCGAGCGGTCAGACGCTTGGGACTCCGGGACACTCATGAGACCGCCATGACGGCCCACCTGGATGAGCGCTGGCGCACGAGAGTCCCGTCGCAGCCTTCCAAGCAGGTAATCCTGGGCAGGGCCGTGGACATAGAGGGAAGCAGAGCACCTGATTCTTGATCCGCGGGTGGACTGTTGGGGGGGATACTGGGTGGATGGGCGGGGATCGGGTTGATTTCTTCGTCAGTCACGCGGGTCGTGATGGGGCGTGGGCGGAGTGGGTGGCCTGGCAGTTAATTGATGCCGGGTACAGCGTTGAGCTGGACGTGTGGGACTGGGCCGCGGGCCGGAACTTCGTGACGGCGATGAGCGATGCGCTGGCGCGGGCGGACCGGGTGGTGGCGTTGTTCTCCGCGGCGTATTTCGAGCGGGAGCGGTACACCACCGAGGAGTGGTCGGCCTCGCTGGTACACATGCCGGGGGTGGCGGCTGGGCGGCTGGTGCCGGTGCGGGTGGAGGAGGTGCCCGCGGAGCTGGTGCCGCCGGTGCTGCGTCCGCTGGTGTCGTGTGATGTGTTCGGGGCGGCCGAGGAGGCGGCGCGCCGGGCGCTGCTGGCGGCGGTAGCCGGGCCGGCCCGGCCGGCCGGTAAGCCGGAGTTTCCCGGGCGGCCGGGGCCGTTGAGCCGTCTGGGCGGGGCCGGGCCGCGGCTGCCGGGGGTGTTGCCGCTGGTGTGGGGGAATGTCCCGGCACGGAATCCGGGGTTTACCGGCCGGGATCAGCTGCTGGCCGATGTGCGGCAGGCGCTGCTTTCCGGGGGCCGGGCGGTGGTGCAGGCCCTGGCGGGCATGGGCGGGGTCGGCAAGACGCAGCTGGCGGCGGAGTACGCGTACCGGTTCGCCTCGGGCTATGACGTGGTGTGGTGGATCGCCGCGGAGCAGGCCGGGCTGATCGGCGAGCAGGTCGCGGCGCTGGCCACCGAGCTGGGCTGCGCCGCGCCAGACGCGGATCTGGGCGGGGCGCGGCGGGCAGTGCTCGGGGAGCTGCGGCGGCGGGACCGGTGGCTGCTGGTGTTCGACAACGCCGACAGCCCGCGGGACCTGGCGCCGTGGCTGCCCGGTGGTGCCGGGCATGTGCTGATCACCTCCCGGGCGCGCGGGTGGGCGGAGGTCGCGGTGCCGGTGGAGGTCGATGTGCTGGCCCGCGGCGAGTCGGTGGCGATCCTGCGGGACCGGGTGGCCGGGCTGCCGGAAGGGGATGCGGACCGGGTGGCGGCGGCGCTGGGTGACCTGCCGCTGGCCATCGCCCAAGCGGCGGGTTACCTGGCGGAGACCGGCATGCCCGCCGGGGAGTACGCGGACCTGGTCGGGTCGCGGGCCGCGCAGCTGCTGGAGGAGGGACGGCCGTCTTCCTACCCGCGGTCGCTGGCGGCGGTGACCGTGCTGACGCTGGACCGCCTCCGCGGGCAGGAGCCGGCCGCGGCCGAGGTCGCCGGGGTCTGCGCATTCCTGGCCCCCGAACCAGTCCCCGCAGAGTGGTTCACTGGTGCCGGCGGGCAGCTGCCCGCCGGGCTGGCGGGCAAGGCCGCGGACCCGGTGGCCTGGCGTCAGGTCCTGGGCCGGGTCAGCCGCAGCACGCTGGCCCGCGTCGACCCCGATGGGCTGCTGATGCACCGGCTCACCCAGGCCATCATCCGCAGCTGCCTGCCGCCGGAGCAGGCCACCGCCGCCCGGGCCCGGGCCGAGGCCATCCTGGCCGCCAGCAACCCCGGCGACACTGACGCGCCTGGCACCTGGCCCGCCTGGGCGCGGCTGCTGCCGCACCTGCTGACCCTGAGGCCCGCGGCCACCAGCAACCCGGGCCTGCGCAACCTGGCCCTCAGCGCAGCCCGGTACCTGATCGTGCGCGGTGACCCCCGCAGCGGTCACGATCTCGCGAGCCGTCTGTACCGGCAGTGGGGTGAGCGCCTGGGCCCCGATGACCTCCAGACCCTCTCGGCGGGGTATGCTCTCGCCTTCGCCTTGCGGGAAATGGGCCGCTCCGGCGACGCACGCCGGGTGAGCGAAGACACCCTGGCCCGGTGCCGCCGCACCGTGGGTGAGGACCACCCCGGTACGCTCGCCTCCGCCACCGGCCTCGCCCTCGACCTGCGCGCGCTGGGCGAGACCCAGGCGGCCTGGGAGCTGAACGAAGACACTCTGGCCCGGTACCGCCGCACCCTGGGCGAAGACCACCCCAGCACGCTCAACTCAGCCAACAACCTTGCCAACGACCTGCGCGCGCTCGGCGAGACCCAGGCGGCACGGGAACTGGACGAAGACACCCTGACCCGCAAACGCCGCGTCCTGGGCGAAGACCACCCCAGCACGCTCGCCTCCGCTAACAACCTCGCCAACGACCTGCGCGCGCTCGGCGAGACCCAGGCGGCACGGGAACTGGACGAAGACACCCTGACCCGCAAACGCCGCGTCCTGGGCGAAGACCACCCCAGCACGCTCGCCTCTGCCAGCAACCTCGCCAACGACCTGCGCGCGCTCGGCGAGACCCAGGCGGCACGGGAACTGGACGAAGACACCCTGACCCGCAGACGCCGCGTCCTGGGCGAAGACCACCCCAGCACGCTCGGCTCCGCCAGCAACCTCGCCGCAGACCTGCGCGTGCTGGGCGAGACCCAGGCGGCACGGGAACTGGACGAAGACACCCTGACCCGCAAACGCCGCACCCTGGGCGAAGACCACCCCGACACGCTCGCCTCCGCCAGCAACCTCGCCAACGACCTGCGCGCGCTCGGCGAGCCCCAGGCGGGCGAGGACGCGAGCAGATAACTTGGCTATGACGCTGCCTGACGGAGGGTTTGAAGCTTTGCGTTCAACACATACCGATAGACCCGGTCTGGATGCTTCCGGGACGGCAGGGAGTTGGAACTTTCTACAGGGTAGGCATTTATGGATTCGTCAACCATCAACCGTCTCTACAGTTCAGATCACGCCAAATGCCTAAAGTGGTTCGAAGATCACGTTGGTCAGGAAGCCCACTTCAACGACCTGATAGCTGACGGCATCAAGCTGGTTACTCAGTTCAAGGGCATCTTCAAGCCTCAGTGGATGCCATATGTTCTCAGCATTCGCACTACTGAGCAAGACAGATATGCCGACGGCCGGATCATACGGCAGGACGACGGCTCCTGGCGCATGTCGTACGCCCAGGAGGAGGACGATAGATTCGATCCGCGTGAACTCTACACCAATCGCGGAATCGAAGCATGCATGAATGACGGCATCCCAATCGGCATATTGCGGAAAGAGCGCAGGCAGGATCCATATGAAGTGGTCGGCCTCGGCTTGCCCATTGAGTGGCAAGACGGATTCTTTACTTTCGTGAGCTATAAGCCGGGCTCTATGCCTGAATTGCCAGGCAGTCCAGAAGCCGAGGCTGAGCGGCGGGCCTGGCCCGACACCAGTCAGGAACCAATTCCCGATAGTGACTACGACGCCCGTATCCGGGTGCTCGCAGAGATCGCGCGACGACAGGGACAGCCTGCATTCCGTACCCGACTCCTGGCCGCCTACGGCGGCCGCTGCGCAGTCACCGGATACGACGTACCCGACGCCCTGGAAGCCGCGCATATCAGGCCGTACCGTGGCCCGGCATCGAACACCGTCACCAACGGCATACTGCTACGCGCCGACCTTCACACCCTCCTGGACAAGCAGTTGATCGCGATTCATCCTGACTCAAGATCTCTTGAACTCTCACAAAGGCTGCAAGGCACGGCCTACTCATCCCTGGCAGGTAAGAGAATCTCGGATCCTCGAGACCCGGCCGCTGCACCAGCGATTGAACTACTGCACCAGTCGTGGACTGAATTCATGAACGCGGAACAGGCGGGCTGGTCCTCGATGAGAGCATCACTGCGTTGATGCTCGTTGGCATAGCGCTGGTGCTGCTGGCGTGGCATTAACACGTGCCCGGGCGGCACGCCCCGCACCCGCAGGCGGGCGGTTCCCTCCGTGACTGCCCAGCCGCTGAGCGACTAAGTGAGTGACAATAGGGGCGGACTCTGACGGACGCAGGGGCATGACCGCGTACCGCTTGCCCTAGCTAGAGTTCAGGGCAGACGTGTACAGGGACACGTCATGCTGCCTTCGGGACGAAGAGGCCGCCGGTTCAAATCCGGCCACCCCGACAGGGAAACGGCAGGTCACAAGGCATCTAGTGGCCTGCCGTTCACATTACGCGTTCCCGGGTGTCCGATTTTGGGAGCCCGTTGGGAGCGAACACAGGT
>Ga0208565_1000327_pt1 | contig 37676 bp, 33 predicted proteins | sample Sb_taG_7_FD_187706 | JGI IMG/M metagenome (GOLD analysis project Ga0208565, IMG submission 187706) | Peat soil microbial communities from Weissenstadt, Germany - Sb_50d_2_FS metaG (SPAdes) (version 2) | ecosystem: Environmental > Terrestrial > Soil > Wetlands > Peat | place: Germany... | reverse complement strand
CCACCTGAGGCTGGAGCAGGTGGGCTTCCAATTGGTCCTCGACGATCAGGATGCCCAGCAGGATGACCGCATCGACCCAGCCCTTGGTGGCCAGCGTCACCACGATGGCCAGCGCACCCGCCACCAGCAGCCCTACCAGCGGCACGAAGGCGGCCACGAATACCACCAGGGCGAGCGGCAGGGCCAGCGGGACGCCCATAATCCACAGGACGACACCGATCACGATCGCGTGGATGGCGGCCACCGCGACGGTGCCGCGCATGTAGTACACCACCACCTGCCAGGCGGCGTGCCCGGCCCGGTTCACCCGTTCGGCGGTCTCGGTCCGCAGCGCGCCGAGCAGCCAGGTCCAGATCCGCTCCCCGTCCTTGATCAGGAAGAACGTGACGAAAAGCATGAGGACCAGACCGCCGAAGAACTCGGCGGCGATCTTGCCGCCGGTCACCACGGTCCCTTCGACGAGCGACTTGTGCTTGCTGAGGTAGCCGGGGATGTCGTTCAGGAACTTCTGGACGCTGCTGTTCTTGACGTGGAAGGGCGGCCCGGACAGCAACGATTCGACTTGCGTGGTGGTGTGCCTGACCTCCGCCACCAGGGTCGGATAGTCCGCGCTCACCCGGTTCGCGACCAGCGTGACCAAGCCGCCGACCACGGCGGCGGCGATGAGCAAGGTAGCCCAGGTCGCGGCGAGCCTGGGCAGCCCGACCGCGCACAGCCGGTTCGCGAGCGGCTGCAGCAGGGCGGTAAGCAGGAGCGCCGCGATGCACGGCACGACCACGATGTACAGGACGCCGAGCATGCGCGTGATCAGGTAGATGGCGAGGGCGAGAACCAGCAGGCGCCAGGACCACGCGGCCCCCGTTTGCAGCCATCCCGGCACCCGGTTGTACTCAGCCGCGCTCTCGCGGCGGTCTGGCATGGTTACCCGGGCTTGCTCCGGCCTGCCGGCCGGGCGCTGCTCCGTCGCCGCAGCGCGGTCCTGTCCCGGCCCGGACCGCCCCGCGCCGAAGGTACCCGCCCGCCCCGCGCCCACGTCGGCCGTCATGCCCGCATCGTCGCAGCCCCTTGCTGAGCCCCCGGTCCCGGTCACTCGGTCGCCGCCCCTACCGCGATCAGCACTGTCAGGGTCAGCACGGCCAAGGCCAGCATCGCCGCTCGGGTTGAGGCCCTCGGGGGCCGCCCTCGGCCGGCTCAGCGCGTCACGGCCGACCCGTCGTCCCCGCCCCCGCCACGACTCCATCTGACCAACTACCCTCGACTGCATGCATGATTACCGCGAACGGCTCCGCGTACCGCTCGCCTGGTGGCTGCTCGCCGTACCAACTGTCCTCATCCTCGGCGCCACGCTTTTCGCTGGCCTCGCCGAACCCTGGCCGGTCATCATCATGACCGGGCTCGCCGCGGGCTGCGCCGCATTCCTGATCACCCTGGGCCTGGCCACGGTGGAGATCCGCAACGGGGCTCTGCGGGCGGGAAATACCGTGCTGCCCCTGACGGCCGTCAGCGAGGTGGTCAGCCTCGACGAAAAGCAGACCACGCGGTTGCGCGGCCCGCGAGCGGACCCGGCAGCCCACCTGTATTCGCGACCTTACCTCAAGGAGTCGGTCTATCTGGCCGTGGCCGCGTCGCACCCGGCGGCTGGCTCGGCCCCGTACTGGCTGATCGGCACCAGGCATCCGGCGGAGCTGGCCGCCGCCATCGAAAGGTGCCGGGTACAGGCCGGCCATGAACCAGTGGCATGATTGCGCGAACGAGGGTAGCGGACGGGGCGACAAGGAGGCAGCGGGATGGCAGACAGGAAAGTGGACCTCGGCACCAAGGTGATCAGCGCCGTGGCGGCCATGGCGGCCGCCTTCGTCGCACGCAAGGTGATCACGTTCGCCTGGACCAAGGCCACGGGCAAGGAACCTCCCACACACCCGGAGGACCCGCAGGTGGCCCTGAGCGAGGCGCTCGGCTGGTCCGTGCTGACCGGCGTCAGCGTCGAGGCGGCGAGGCTGCTCGCCACCCGGGCTGCGGCACGTAGAACGTACAGCGGCCCGGACCGCGAGCCCGCCAACGCCGCGGACGGCTAAGCCGCGCACTCCCGGCAGACAAGCTGACCATTGCGGTCTTCTGCAAGCTGACTCCGGTGGTGCACAAGGAAGCACCGGGAACACGTGAACTCATCCGCCTGTCGCGGTATCACCCGGAACGAGAGTTCCTCGTTCGACAAGTCAGCCCCAGGCAACTCCAAGGACTCGGCGACATCGTCGGGGTCAAGATCGATGGTGCTCGATGACTTGTCCATCCGGCGCGCCTGAAGTTCCTGAAGGCTGTCCTCAGTCAGGTCGTCGTCCGTCTTCCGCGGGCTGTCGTAGTCGGTAGCCATCTGAGTACTCCATCCCCCTTCATCCGTAGTGCGCATTCGCTGCGCGGTTGTAACGCTTTCAAGGCCGTAGTTGTGCCCGATTCCGGCGGGGAATTCTGTCACGTTCGCGCCCAGCGCACACGCGCCACGCCGATAACTCCTGACGCATCCCGTTCCTGGTCCGTCGGCGAGAGTCTTTCCCGGTCCGCTTACCCGTCCCGTTCCTGACTACGTTGCGCGTCCCACTCTGGGTTCAGCCTGGTCAGGAAAGTATCTAGCTCCTGGTACAGGCCTGGGCCTGCGGCCACCGCCATTGAGGTGCTCTCCATCTTGCCGGCCAGTCCGCCGACCGACGCGCCCGCCTCGCGGGCGATCAGGCCGCCGGCCGCGAAGTCCCAGTAGTTCAGGCCCCGCTCGAAGAACGCGTCGAGACGTCCAGCGGCTACCGAGCACAGGTCCACGGAGGCGGAACCGCCGCGCCTGATGTCCCGTATGTACGGCAGCAACGCCGCGATCACCTCACCCTGCACCCGTCGGCGTCCCGAATCGTACCCGAACCCGGTACCCACCAGGGCCTGGCCGAGCGGCACGCCCGAGGTGCAATGCAGCGCCACCCTGGCCTCGCCCCGGTGCAGCCAAGCGCCCTGGCCGACCACCGCAGTGAACGTCTCGCCGCGGCGGGGAACCTCGACCACCCCGGCGACGACAGTGCCGTTTACCTCGGCCGCGATGGACACCGCCCAGTCGAACAGGCCGTACAGGTAGTTGACGGTCCCGTCCAGCGGGTCGACCACCCAGCGCACACGCCCAGGCCGGCCGCCGTCGCTCCCGCCACCGGCCGGGCCGCCTGCCGTCTGGCCGCCTTCTTCGCCCAGGACAGCGTCCCCAGGGCGATGCGCGCGGATCCGGCTGGTGATCAAGGCCTCGGAGCGGCGATCCATCTCCGTCACCACATCGGTCGGGCTCGATTTAGTTTCGACGACCTCAGGACGCTCGTCGCCTCGCCAGGAGGCCAGCAGCCGCCCTGCCTCGCCGGCCGCGGCTACCGCGATCCGCAACAGCGCCTCAGCGTCCTCGTCGGCCTGCGTGTCCGTCATGCCGGCGATGTCCCTTCGGCCCCCCTGGGCCGGCCGACAGGCGCGGCATACCGGCAGCAGTCGGCCGGACAAGCCTGTCTCGGCACGCCCATGCCCCCGAGCGCGGCCGGTGAACCCGCATCTCCCGGTATCAGATTATCCAGAACCGTACTATCCAAATCCGGGCTATCCAGAACCGGGCTATCCGGGCCGGCTTCGTCTGGCAGGGCCAGGCGTTCCCTTACGAGTTCGGTGACCATGGAGGCGAACCTCGGGTGGCCGCCTGGAGTGGCCACCCGGGCGAAGACCAAGCCCAGCGCGTCGGCGCTCTGCGCCGCCTCGACGTCTAGGTCGTGCCGGACCTCCATGTGGTCCGAGACGAAGCCGACCGGGATCACCACCACGGCCTGCGTGCCAGACTTAGCCAGGTCCCCTAGGTGATCACAGACATCGGGTTCCAGCCACGGCTGAGACGGCGGACCGCTCCGGCTCTGATAGGCGAGGGTGTGGGGATGCGTGCCACCTCCCACCCGTTCGGCAATTAGACGGGCGGCCTCGGTCAGTTCGGCGACGTACCTGTGCCCGCCGCCCGGCCCGCTGGCCTCGGCCATCGCGACCGGGACACTGTGCGCGGTAAAGACCAGGTGGGCGTCGTCCCGCAGGTCAGCGGGGAGGGTGGCCAGCGCGGCGCGCGTGCTTTCAGCGAACGGCTCGATGAAACCCGGGTGGTTGAAGAAGCGCCTGATCTTGTCGATCCTTGGCGCATCCGGGCCGACCGCGGCACGGGCCCGCTCTATGTCATCCAGGTACTGCCGGCAACTCGAGTAGGAACTGTAAGCGGAGGTCACCAGGGCGACGGCGCGCCGCACGCCGTCATCAGCCATGGCCCGCACCGTATCCGTCAGGTACGGCGTCCAGTTTCTGTTCCCCCAGTAGACGGGCAGCGACAGGCCGCTGGCCGAGAAGTCGGCGCGGACCGCGGCCAGCAGGTCCCGGCATTGCTGGTTGATCGGGCTCACCCCGCCGACCGCGTAGTAGTGCTCGGCCACGCTCACCAGCCGTTCCGGCGGGATGCCGCGGCCGCGAGTGACGTTCTCCAGGAACGGCATCACCTCGCCGGGGCCTTCCGGGCCGCCGAACGAGACAAGCAAAAAGGCGTCGTATGCCGGCATGCCTCCATCCAACCAGGGCTGCCGGGTGGCTGCGTTCGGGGGCCTGGGGCTCGCACGGCGCCGAGAAGCTCCGCCTGTGCCGTGTCCGGCCATGGAGCGCGACGCTACGTCCGGATCGCTCCGGGAACGTTACGGCCCGGCCCCGGAGCTGGGAGTTTTCGCAGGAAACCCGGTTGCAGCGTCCGATATCGTAATGATCATGGGGCAATGCGGCCAATGACGGGTATTGACGACGCGAAAAGACCCGCCAGCCGCTCCCCCGCAGGCCTGCTGACCCGGCCGCTGCGGCCGTACGCGGAGATCTTCCGAGTTCCAGGGGCCTGGCGCTTCTCCGCGGCCGCGGTCATCGGGCGGATGCCGATGTCGATGTTCGGGCTCGGTACCGTCCTGCTCATCTCGGCCAACACCGGGAAGTACGGCGTGGCCGGCGCGGTGTCCGCGGTCGGCTCGTTCGGCTACGCCCTCACCTCACCGCGGATCGCCCGGCTGATGGACTCACGGGGCCAGCGGCGCGTCCTGCTGCCGCTGCTCACGGTGTTCGCCGTGGCCACGGCGATGCTCATCGTGGCCGTCGAGCTTCACCTGCCGACCTGGGCCTTCTTCGTGCCAGGGGCGATTGCGGGCGCGACCATGCCGTCCCTGGGCACGCTAGTCCGGGCCCGCTGGAGCGTCCTGCTCGCGGGCTCGACCCGGCTGCACGCCGCGTTCTCCTTCGAGTCGGTCGCCGACGAGCTGTGCTTCGTCATCGGCCCGGCCGCCGTGACGCTGCTCGCCACCGAGGTCTTTCCCGCCTCCGGCGTCGCAGTGGCGGCCCTGCTGTGCGTGCTAGGGACGCTGTGGTTCGCAGCCCAGCGCGGCACCGAGCCGGTCGTCGTCCCGCGGGACCGGCCCGCTGCCGGGCAGGCCGGACAGTCCGCCCGGCCTGCCCGGGTCCGCGGCGCAGCCGCGCCCGGACTGGTGGTGTTGGCCCCGGTGTACCTGCTGCTCGGCGCGATGTTCGTGTCAATCGACCTGAGCACGGTGGCGTTCGCCCAGCACTTCGGGCACAAGCCGCTGGCCGGCTTCATCCTCGGCACGTACGCCCTGGGCAGCGCCACGGGCGGGCTCTGGTACGGGTCCAGGCAGTGGCGGGCGGCGGTCGAGAAGAGGTTCGCGCTCACCCTCACGCTGACCGTGCTCGGCGTGGCCACGTTCTGGGCCCAGCCGAACTTGGTCACGCTGACCTGCGGAATCTACCTGTGCGGGCTGACCATCGCACCGACCCTCATCGCCGGCTTCAGCCTGCTCGAGGCTCAGGCCAGGCCGGGCCGGCGGACCGAGGCCATGTCCTGGCTGAGCAGCGGCATCGCCGTCGGCATAGCCATCGGCGCGTCCGTGGTCGGCTTCCTGATCGACGCGCACGGCCCGCGGCTGGGGTACGTGTTCGCCGCCCTGTGCGGTGCCGCCAGCGCCGCGACCTGCCTAGTGGGGCTGCGCCGCCTCAGGCCCGTAGAGGTGCCCGCCTAAGGGTAGTTCTGGGCGTACTCGCTGGCCAGCGCGAGTACCTCGGCGACGTACCAGGTCGCGTGGTTGTAGGCGAAGATGGCCTGGGACAGTGTCGCGGGGTTCCCGGCGCCCGCGGCGCACAGCAGGCGCGCGGCCGAAGGCACGGCATCGAGCGGGTTCATGATGTCCGGCGGGCTGGGCTGGCCGAACGCGCTGATGCCCCACTCGGCCCAGGTGGACGGCAGGAACTGCATCGGCCCCTGCGCCCCGGCGCTGGACGGCCCGTCGTTGGCGCCGTCACCGCTCTCGATCTCGTTGATCGCGGCCAGGACTGTCCAGGACATGCCCGGGCAGTACTCCTCGGCAGACGCCCGGTACAGGTTTAGGAGACTCGCCGTCGCGCCGGCGGTCGGCACGTTCGTGCTCACCGGGAGTTTGCTCACCGTGACCACGGGCACCAGGTTGATCACCTTGGCGCCCGGGCCGATGACCGACCGGACCTTCGCCATCAGCGTGACCAGGTTCACGCCGGGCGCGTTGATCAGGACGGCAAAGTTCTTCGCCAGCCCCAGCTGGGCCGACCGGGCCTGGTCCACGATCGCGTCGGCACCGGGGATGCTGAGCTCGGTCTGCGCGCCGAACGGCACCTGCGTGTGGACCGCGGCGGAGACCTGATAGGAGTTCCTGGCCGACAGGTGCAGCTTGCTGGCCGCGGCGGGGGTGCTGACCAGCTGCCCCTTACTCAGGTCAGCCCAGACCGTGTCCGCCGCCGCGGTCTCCGGCGGGGTCCAGGACCGGAACGCCTGCGGCGACACACCGAGCACGTCGGCGCTGTGGCCGTTGACCGTGACCTTGCCGCCGTCAATGGGCAGCACCGCCCGTACGCCGGTCAGCTTGGTGATCCTGGCCAGCTGCGCCGGGGTGATCCCGGTCGGCGTGGCGGCGATCAGGTCAGGCACGAACAGCTGCCGCGGCGGCGCCCCGGCTGAGCCGGGGACCTGCAAGGACTTCGGGACAGAACCCCCGGGCGCGGCGACGCCAGGGGGCGGGGCGACCCCGAAGGTATAGGGACCGCCCGGACCACTGGCGGCACCTGCCGGGACGGCGAATGCCGTCAGCGTCGCGCACGTCGCGGCGGTGACGGCAGCCAACCGAGCGGCACGCCGCATCAGTGCGGCACGCCACAAGAACGGAGACAGCACAATGGATAAGACGATATAAGGCATCTCACACCAACAGAAAGCCCCCAGCCGGGTAATTAAAGAGTCGTTAAGCCTCCTCTTAAGAGATCTTCAGCTTTCCGGAACCCCAGAAGTCTGTATGCCGGACCGTTCGGAGCACGACCACCCCGCTGTTTCCCTCAGCCCCGGAGCAGGAGAGCATCTGGGGACTGATCCCGCGGCTGGCCAGCGTCCCGTTCAGCCACCAGGCGGCGCGGGATGCCGACGAAGGGCGGCCGGTCATGGTCACCGGCGCCGTGCCGGAGCAGGTCACCGCCTACCAGCTCATCGCCGAGCAGGTCGGCAAGCTATTCACCAGTTCATGAAGGCTGCGGCACCAGCGGAGCGAACCGGACTTCGTGGGCCGCACCGGGCGCGCCGAACGCGAGCACGCGCTCAGCCTCGGCCACCAGCGCGTCGCGCTCGCGCCCGGGGCCGAACAGTTCGATGGTCAGCGTGGCCGCGTCCCGGCTCCGGGTCAGCCGCCACATCCCGGCCACGAACCCGTCGACGAGCACGGACCCGGGGATGACGCCGTTGATGGTGTAGAGCCGCTTGGTGGCCTCGGCGCTGATCACGCGGGACCGTTCGGCGTGCGACAGCACGAGGTTGTCGAACTCGGCCGCCAACCGGACCGGCGCGGGCACCTCGCCGCCCGGGCGCGGCGCGGTCGGCAGGTCGAACAGCTCGGCACCCTGCTCGTCACGGAAGGTGACCAGGGACGGCCGGAGTTGCTCGAGAACCGCCTTCAGCCCGGTCAGCCCGGACCAGGCCTGCACGTCCCGCACGGTAGCCGGACCGAACGCGCCCAGGTACCTGGTCACCAGCTGTGCGAGCTCGGCCCGTGAGGCGGGCCGGGACGCGTGAGCCGGGCCGGCCGGGGGGCGCGGCTGGCCGAGCCAGTGTTCGGCCGACGTGTGCAGCGACTGCCCGGCCTGGCCCCAGACGGCACGTGGCGGCACCTGAACCAGTGGCACGAACGCGCGCACTCCCTGGGCCAGGGCGGCCGGCGGGTGATCGGGCCACCGTGCCGACAGCGCCTGACCGAGCTGGCTGAACGTCATCGGCTCGGCCTCCACCAGGCTGCGGCCTACCGCGGCCAGCGCCCCGGGGTCCACCCCGGCCAGCTGCTTACCGAACGCGCCGCGCATGCCGCGCTCGATCACCGGCTGGACCAGCCGCCGTAGCGGCAGGCAGTCCCGGGCGGACACCAGGTGGATGGTGCCGCGCATCAGTGCGATCCGGACCACGCTCCGGTCGGTGATCAGCTCGGCAAGGTCACCGGGGCGGAACCCGTCCAGCCGGGAATGCAGTCCGTAGTAGGGCGGGAACGGCGCCTGGGCCTGCAGCCCGACCAGGTGCTCGACGGTCTGCATCACCTGCGCGGCCCGGACCGGCCCGGAGGCGGGCAGCCGGGGACGGTCGAGCAGCAACTGGCGGGCGAGCAAGGCGCGGTTGACCGCGCGGCGGCTCAGTACCCGCGAGGCCGGCATCAGTAGCAGATGTTCGTGTGCAGACGGGCCGCGGGAAGCGGGTGGGCCAGGGCCTGCGCGGTGCGCGAGTCGGCCGGCCGGTGCAGCACCACGTAGCCGTCATCGGCGAACACCTGCGAGTACCCGTGCGCCCGCAGGTAGGCCACCTCCTGGGCCTGCTGGCTGGGCGTACAGAACGGGAAGTCGAGCCCGAGGGTGTCCCCGACCACCCACGGCGCCCACCGCGGCGTCCCGTCGAGCAGCAGCACCGTGTCCCGGCCAGACAGCCGCGGGCCGATGTTGTTGGGCGCCTCCACCTCGACCCCGGCGGGCACGTGCGCGATGGCCGCCGCGGCGGCCCGCATCCGCGCATTGACCCCGTAGAAGCCGGGGTGCAGCAGCGAGCCGAACGGCGAGGACGGGACGTACACCAGGGCGGCGGCGCAAATCGCGGCGGCCCAGAGCGTGGCTGGACGCCAGGCCGCGCCGCCACGCCGCAGCCAGGACGGGCGGCGTGCCGGATAGGTGAGGAACTTGTCCCAGCGTTCCGGCCATCGCCGCTGCAGCCGCGCGGCACCGTCCACCGCGGCACAGCAGAGCATCATTACTACGAACGCGTCGTACTGGAACTTCGCCTGCCACCACAGCGGATAGCCCGAGGCGAGCATCCGCTCGGCCAGCAGCGGCAGCACCGCGACCACCATCGGCGAGGCGAGTGGCAGGAAGCCGAAGGTCGCGAGCAGCCCGATCATGGTCCGGGCCTTCACCCACGGGGTGACGAACACGCGCAGCGCGTGCAGCGGATGGGTGATCACACCTACCAGCGCGCTGCCCAGCGTGGACCCGAACTGGTCGTACGCCCAGTAGAAGGTGGCCGACCCGCCGAACGCGGGGATCAGCAGGTGGGTAGCCACCCAGGTCGCGGCCAGCCCGCCCACGACAAAGGCCAGGCCGATCCAACGGCGCCTGGTCAGCAGCAGATAGCAGCCGAAACCGGCGACGAGCAGGCCCATGTCCTCCTTGACCAGCAGCAACGCCGCGGCAGCCAGGATTGCGTGCCAGCGCCGCCCGGCGTCGAACCGCTCCACCATCACGGCGGTCAGCAGCGGGACGAAGGCGACCTCGTGGAAGTCGAATATGACGGCTTCCATGACCGGCAGCGACAAGGCGTAGGCGACGCAGACGAAGTACGCGGCCCCTGGGCCGAGTTGGCGCCGGGTGTAGGCCCACAACGGCGGGATGGCCAGCGCGAACAGCACCCCCTGGGCCACCAGCAAGGTGGCCGGGCTGTCGTGGATCCAGTACAGCGGGGCGAACAGCGCGAGAACCGGCGACCAGTGGTCGGCCAGCAGCAGGAAGTGCGCGCCCACCCCGTCGGCCACGCCGCGCGCGATCGAGGTAGGCGCCTGGAAGTGCGCATAGCCGCGGACGCCCTGGTCGAAGATGACCAGGTCGAACGTACTGGCCAGGAAGCGGCGGAACAGGATGAGCGAGTCCAGGCAGTAGACGAAGGCGGCCGCCGCGGTCAGCGCGCCCACCTTGACCCCGCTGTGGCCCCACAGCTTCCGGAACCACCCAGCATCGCCGACCGTCCCGTCAGCCATGCCGGGGGCGGTCGCTGCGCTGGCAGGCCGGGAACCGGCGGCCTGACTACTCACCGCTGGAAGGGTAGCAGTGCGTCTGGAAAGCAGCGGGAAAGTGCGGCGGGTAACCCGAATGGGCAGTAATGAAGATGCGTAGGGCTACGCTCTTGCTATGAACCAGGAGGCAAGCCGCGGCCCCGCCAACGCCGCGCCGCGCGGGACCGGGCGGCCACCAAGGAAACAACCTGCTAGACCATCTCTGGGCGGGGGTACCCCCGCCCAGGATCGTGAACTGCGCGCGCAGGGCCGCGAGACCGTCAGCCGGCTACTGGATGCAGGCATGGTCGAGTTCGAGAACCGCGGCTTCCACGGCGTCCGGGTGGATGACGTGGTGCGCCGGGCCGGCATCTCGCACGGGACGTTCTACCTCTATTTCTCCAACAAGGAAGACCTGTTCAAGGCCTTGCTGAAGGACGCCCTGCACGACATGGAGATCGTGGCCGGCGACTTCCCCGTCGTCACCAGTGACGACACCGGACTCGCCGTGCTGCGCCAGTGGGTTCGCAAGTTCTTCCGCGCCTACGCGGCGCACGCCACGGTGATCCGCATCCTCAGCCAGGCCGACCTGGTGCCCGAGGAGGTGTTCGGCGACGGCCTTCGGCTGTTCTTCAGCATCGCCGAGGCGATGACCACGGGCATGACCGCCGCCGCCCAGGCGGCCGGGAAGCACCAGGAACACGCCGAACTCACGGCGGTGGCTTGCCTGATGATGCTCGAGCGGGTGAACTACCTGATCAGCGCCGAGGTCCGGCTGCCGGAAGACGAGATGTCCGACCGGATCGCGGACATCATGTACGCCGCGTTCGGCCTGAACATTCCGTGAGGCCTCACCGGCGGTAGCACCCGCCTCGTTCGGGAAGAATCTTTAACGTGCGATTTCTCAATGAGAGGGCTCCCGGGTACGACCTGACCTACAGCGACGTCTTCATGGTGCCCGGCCGGTCAGCCGTCGGCTCGCGGCTCGACGTCGACCTGGCCACCACCGACGGCAGCGGTGCCACCATCCCGATCGTGACCGCCAACATGACCGCCGTCTCCGGGCGGCGGATGGCGGAGACCGTCGCCCGGCGAGGCGGCATCGCGATCTTGCCGCAAGACATCCCGGCGGACGTGGTCGCAGACGTGATCACCTGGGTGAAGTCCCGGGACCTCGTGGTGGAGACCGCCTTGACGCTGGCTCCGGCCGATACCGCGGGCGACGCGCTGAGCCTGCTGCCCAAGCGGGCGCACGGCGCGGTGATCGTGATCTCGGAGGGTCGGCCCGTGGGGGTCGTCACCGAGGCCGACTGCCTCGGCGTGGACCGGTTCACCCAACTGCGCCAGATCATGTCCGCCGACCCGTTCACCCTGCCGGCCGGGACGCCGCCCGAGCAGGCGTTCTCTTTGCTGCACGACGGGAGGCACCGGCTTGCCCCCGTGGTGGACGGCACCGGCCGCTGCCTAGGCATCATGACCAGGACCGGGGCGCTGCGGGCGACCCTGTACTCCCCGGCGGTCGACGCCTTGGGCCGACTGCGGGTCGGCGCGGCCATCGGGGTCAACGGAGACGTGGCGGCTAAGGCCAAGCTGCTGCTCGACGCGGGCGCCGACGTGCTCGTGGTGGACACCGCGCACGGGCACCAGGAGAAGATGATCGGCGCGCTGCAGGCGGTGCGCGCGCTGAACCCCGGCGTGCCGGTGGTGGCCGGCAACGTCGTCACCGCGGCCGGAGTCGCCGACCTGAGGTCGGCGGGGGCGGACATCGTCAAGGTCGGCGTCGGGCCGGGCGCGATGTGCACCACCCGGATGATGACCGGCGTGGGACGGCCGCAGTTCTCCGCCGTGCTCGAGTGCGCCGCCGAAGCCCGGCGGCTGGGCGCCTCGGTCTGGGCCGACGGCGGGGTCAGGCACCCCCGGGACGTGGCGCTTGCGCTGGCCGCAGGCGCCTCGAACGTGATGATCGGGTCCTGGTTCGCCGGAACCTACGAGTCCCCCGGCGATACGTTCCGGTCACCTGAGGGGCGGCTGTACAAGGAGAGCTTCGGGATGGCGTCGGCGCGAGCCGTGCGGCTGCGCTCGGCCAGCGACTCCGCCTTCGAGCGGGCCCGCAAGGCGCTTTTCGAGGAGGGCATCTCCTCGGCACGGATGTACCTGGACCCGGTGCGCCCCGGCGTGGAGGACCTGATCGACATGATCGTGGCCGGGCTGCGCTCCTCGTGCACCTACGCCGGCGCGCGGGACCTAGCGGAGTTCCACGAGCGCGCCGTCGTCGGGGTGCAGAGCGCGTCCGGCTACAGCGAGGGCATGCCCGTCCCGACCAGCTGGTAGGCGGTGTCAGCCGGTCGCGTTGAGCCAGCGGACCGGGGCGCCGTCGGCGGCGCGGCGGAACGGCTCGAGCTCGTTGTCCCAGGCCGTGCCCAGGAGCCTGCCGAGCTCGTCTTCCAGCGACCGGCCGGCGGCTCCCCCGGAGGCCAGCGTCATGACCGACCTGAGCCGGTCTTCGGAGACCATGATGTCCCCGTTGGCGCCGGTCACCGCGCTGAACAGACCGAGGTCGGGCGTGTAGCAGTGGCGCACGCCGTCGCAGCCGGGCGAGCCGTCCTCCGTCACCTCGAACCTGAGCCGGTTCCAGCCGGCCAGCGCGGACGCGACCGCGCCCGCCGTGCCCGGGCGGGCCTGCCAGGTGAGCTCGGCCCGCAATGCGCCGGGAGCGGCCGGCTGGCCAACCCACGGCATGCCTACAGGAGCCCCCACAATTCCGGCTACGGCCCACTCAATGTGCGGGCACAGCGCCGGGGGCGCGGAATGAACATACAGAACACCATGCGCGGACACCGTGCCTCCTTGTAGACGAGGTTCGCCTTCCCCTGCGACCTCGCTAACTCGGCACAGACTGCCCAGCTACATATTGTGCCTCATCCCCTCGCTTCGCGCCAGCACTTCGGCCAGGAAAACCGCGTGAATTCGCAAACATGACCAGTGCGGCCAGGACCACGATAGCCAGCGCCGACCACGGTACGTAGTCGCCAGCCTGGTCGTAGAACGTCTTGGCCGAGACCGCGGGCAGCCCGAGCCGGACCGTCACCACGCCGTGTTGCGACTGCCCCATCCGGGCCAGCAGCCTGCCCCGGGCGTCGAACGCGACCGTGACGCCGGTGAGCGCGGCCTGGACTGCCGGCCGCCCGGTCTCGGCCGCGCGCACGGCGGCCAGGGACGCGTGCTGGTCCGGCCCCCAGGTGCCCTGGAAGGTGGAGGTCGCCGACTGGTACACGATCAGCTGCGCGCCCTTATCGGTATCCACCCGGGCCATGTCGGGGAACGCGGACTCGAAGCAGATCAGCACGCCGATCGGCAGGGGCTTTCCGGTCCTGTCGGTCGGGTAGAGCAGGTGCGCGCCGGTGCCGGGGATCATGTTGGACGCCGCGGCCCTGCTGATCTTGGTGAGCCAGCCGAGCTGCTGCCGGAACGGTATGTACTCGCCGAACGGCACCAGCCGCGTCTTGATGTAGATGCCCTTGATCCCGGAGGGACCGACCAGGACGGCCCACTTCTCGTGCCCCTTGCCGGGCGGCGTGGCGTCCTGGCTGACCAGGATGTCGGCGCCGTCTCGTGCGGCCAGCTGCTCCAGCTGAAGCAGCTGGGCGCGGCTCTTGGCCAGGGTCAGGTCCACCGGGATGCTGCTCTCGCCCCAGACAATCAGGTCCGGCCGCACGCCGCTCAGCGTGCCGCCCCGGCTCAGTTCGGCGGTCAGCGCCTGCGACGCGTGCACGCGCAGGCTCGTGTTGCTGATCATCCCGGGCTGCACCATGGCCACCGTGGCGTACCGGACGGCGGGACTGGCCGGGGTGAGCGCGAACGCCAGCGGCCCGGCGCCGACGCTAGCCAGCGCCACGGTCGCGCCGAGCAGCGCGAGCCCGGGACGCAGGGTCGTCCCGCTGAGCCGGGGCAGGGCCTCGATGACGAGCACGATCGCCACATTGGTCATGACCAGCGCGAAGCTGACCAGCCAGACGCCGCCCACCGCGGCCAGCGCGAGCACGGCGGGATGCTGCCACTGGCTGGCGCCGAGCACGGCCCACGGGCCGCCAAGCGCCTGCCAGGACCGCAGCCACTCGGTGAGCAGCCAGCAAGACGGCACCACCACCAGAGCGGCCAGCGCCCGGGGCCAGGTCAGCGGCGGCCGGAGCAGCTTCCACGCGGCCACCCCGAACGGCACCCACAGTACGCCGAATACCGCGCCGACCAGCAGCACCGCGGGCCCGATCTCCGGCGCCATCCAGTACAGTGCCGCGATCAGGTAGCCGGCCCCGAGCCACCAGGCACGGATGCCGCCCTCCCGGGCGGTCGGCGACCTGACGATGAGCACCAGCCCGGGTACCAGCCCGAACCAGGCCAGCCACTCCAGGTTCGGCGCTGGGAACGCGAGGATGAGCAGAGCTCCCAGGAGCAGCATCAGGCGGCGGACTGACCAGATCCACCGCCCGGTCCTCACCAGCGCCTTGCGCACGCTTCTATTGTCGGCCGCCCCGCCCGCTTTGCGCGAATCCCCACGGCACGTCACGTGGACGCGATGGCGCCCACGAGGTCAGCCGAGGGCCGCTACGGCGTCCGGGGTCAGGTCGGCCAGGGTGGGCAGGACCAGGCTGGTGGCAGCGAGCACGTCCGGGTCGGGCGGGTAGCGCGGGTGCGGGACGGCGATGACGTGCAGGCCCGCGGCGGCCGCCGAACGGAGGCCGTTCGAGGAGTCCTCGATGGCCGCGCAGCCGGGCGGCGGCACGCCGAGCCGGGCCGTCACGGCCAGGTAGATGTCCGGGGCGGGCTTGCCGTAGGGTACCTGCTCGGTGGACATCGTGACCTGGAAATACGAGCGCAGGCCTGCTGCCTCCAGGACGGTCTCAATCAGCACCGGAGGCGACGAACTGGCCAGGCCGAGCGGCCAGCGGGCGGCGAGCCGGCGCACCGCGTCAACGGCACCGGGCATGAGTGGTATCCGCTCCCGATAGCGGGTGGCCATCCGGTCGACGACTAGGGCCGCCACCTCGTCGGGCGGCAAGCCGACGCCGAGGTCCCTGCTCAGGTACCTGGCCCATTCCTGGGTGCTCATGCCCATGATCTTGCGCTGGGCGTCCGCGGCCCAGTGGCCACCGCGTTCGGCGACCAGACCGCGGCGCACCTGCTCCCACACCGGCTCGGAGTCGATCAGCACGCCGTCCAAGTCGAATACGACCACCGCGATCATGAAGTGATTTCCAGGACACCGTCCCGTGCGGCCGTGGTGGCGCCGGGGCACGCACCACGGCCGTTCGGCATCATGATCTTGAACTTGCCTCCGTGAGGGCGCGGGAGACCAGGACCCGGGCCAGGTGCTCGCGGTAGGCGCGGGTGGCGCGGATGTCGTCGGCGGCGCTGGTGCCCTCGGCGGCGTGCGCGGCCGCGTCGGCGGGGGACGCGCCGCCGGCCAGGGCGGCTTCGGTCGCGGCGGCGCGCAGCGGCGTCCCGCCCATGTTGACCAGCGCGACGTGGCCGTCCTGGACGGCGCAGCCGACGATGGCCCAGTCGATCGCCCGCTGGGTGAACTTCTGGAACGACCAGGACCCGCCTCCGGAGGCGGGCTTCGGTACCCGGATCTCGGTGAGCAGTTCGTCGGGCTCAAGCGCGGTCTCGAACAGGCCCTGGAAGAACTCCCCGATGCCGATCTCCCGCTCGCCGCCGGCGCCGCGCGCGACCACGGTGGCGTCCAGCGCGAGGAGCACGGCGGGCAGGTCCGAGGCGGGGTCGGCGTGCGCGATCGAGCCGCCGATCGTGCCGCGGTGCCTGATCTGCGGGTCACCGACCTGCCCGGCGGCGTAGGCGAGCAGCGGCACCTCGCGGCCGAGAAGCTCGGAATGCTGGACGTCGTGGTGCCTGGTCAGGGCGCCGATCGCGACGTAAGAACCCTGGTCGGTGACGTAGGACAGGTCACGCAGCCCGCTCAGGTCGATGATCACCTCGGGGGCGGCCAGTCGCAGCTTCATCAGCGGCAGCAGCGAGTGGCCGCCGGCCAGGAACTTCGCGTCCTCACCGTGTTCGGCGACCAGGTCCAGGGCTTCCTCGGCCGAGCCCGCCCGCTTATAGGTGAACGATGACGGGATCACGCAGACACCTTCCCAGAGTCCGCGGCCGCCAGCGCGGCCCTGACGATGTTGTGGTAGCCGGTGCACCGGCACAGGTTGCCTTCCAGGCCCGACCGGACCTCTTCCTCGGTCGGGTGCGGGTTCTCCTTCAGCAGTGACACGATGGCCATCACCATGCCCGGCGTGCAGAACCCGCACTGCAGCCCGTGCTCTTGGTGGAACGCGCGCTGCACCGGGTGCATCTCGCCGTTCGTGGCCAGCCCCTCCACCGTGGTGACCTCGTGCCCGCTGGCCTGGGCGGCGAGCACCGTGCAGGACTTGACGGACTCGCCGTCGAGCAGCACCGTGCAGGCACCGCAGGAGGTGGTGTCGCAGCCCACGTTGGTCGCGGTGAGATCGGCCACGTCGCGCAGGAAATGCACGAGCAGCATGCGGTCCTCGACGTCCGCGGTGATGTCCTTGCCGTTGACCGTCAGGTCGACCTTCACTGGTTACTCGCTTTCCGTGCCTCGTTGATCGCTGTCCAGACCCGCTGCGGGGTAGTCGGCATGTCGATGTGCCGGACGCCGAGATGCGCGACCGCGTCGACGACCGCGTTCTGGACCGCCGGGGTCGCGCCGATCGTCCCCGCCTCGCCGATGCCCTTGACGCCGAGCGGGTTCAGCGTGGTCGGCGTCTCGCTGGCGACCAGCTCGAAGCTGGGCAGTTCGGTCGCGGAAATGGCCGCGTAGTCGGCGAGCGTGGAGGTCAGCGGGTTGCCGTCCGCGTCGTAGAGCACCTCTTCCAGCAGCGCCTGGGCCGCGCCCTGGGCGATGCCGCCGTGCCGCTGCCCCTCGGTGAGCACCGGGTTGAGCACCGGGCCCGCGTCGTCCACGGTCACGTGGCGGAGCAACGTCACCTTGCCGGTCTCGGTGTCCACTTCCACCACGGACAGGTGGGTGCCGAACGGGAACGTGGGCATGTCCTGGGTGAAGCTCACGTCGGCGATCAGGCTGCCGCCGCTGGTGTGGGCCGCAACCTGACCCCAGTTGAGCGAGGTGTCCGGGTCGCCGCGCACCTGCCACAGGCCGGTCGCCGTGTCCAGCACCACGTCGGCCTCGGCGGCCTCGAGCATGTCCGCGGCCTGGCGCCGGGCCTCGTCCTTGACCTCGACCGCCGCCTTGTGCACCGCGGAGCCGCCGAGCTGCAGCGAGCGGGAGCCGTAGGTGCCGACCCCGACCGGGATCAGGTCAGTGTCGCCATGGATGACCGTGACCTGGTCCATCGGGATGCCGAGCTCCTCCTGGACCAGCATCGCCCAGGCGGTGTGGTGCCCCTGGCCGTGGGCCGAGCTTCCGGTGTAGACGGTCGCGGTCCCGTCATCCGACACCTCGAGCTTGGCGGTCTCCCCCGCGGCAGGGTCGGGCGCGGTGATCTCCACGTACGTGGAGAGGCCGATGCCGAGCTGCCTGACATCTCCGCTGGCCCGCCTGCGCTCCTGCTCCTGGCGCAGCTCGTCATACCCCGCCGCCGCCAGCACCTTCTCCAGCGCCTCGGCGTAGCGACCGCTGTCGTACAGCGCGCCGGTCTTGGTCTGGAACGGGAACTTGTCCGGGGCGACGAAGTTACGCCGCCGGACTTCGGCCGGGTCCATGCCGATCTCGGCGGCGAACAGGTCGACCGCGCGCTCGATGGCGGCTGCTGCTTCCGGCCGACCGGCGCCGCGGTAGGCATGGATCGGCGTGGCGTTGGTGACGACCACCCGGAACCCGGCCTGCACCTCCGGGAGGTCGTACACCCCCGACGACATCAGGCAGGTGAGGAAGGGCAGGAAGCCGCCGGTGCGCGGATAGGCGCCGGTGTCCTGGATGATGTCGATCCGGTAGGCCAGGATCTTGCCGTCCCGGTTGCCGCCGATCTTGACATGGTGCAACTGGGCCCGGCCCTGGGTCATGCCGACCAGGTTCTCGCTGCGCGTCTCGGCCCAGCGCAGCGCCCGGCCGGTCTTCCTGGCCGCCCAGGCCACGATGATCGCGTCCCGGTCGATGCCGACCTTGGCGCCGAAGCCGCCGCCCACATCGGGCACGATCACCCGGATCTGATCCGGTGTCATGCCCAGGGCGCCGCATAGGATCAGGCGGCACAGCTGCGCGTTCTGCGAGCTGTGCCAGACGGTTAGCTTGCCGTTTTCGAAGGTCGCCGCCGTCGCGCGTCCCTCCATCGGCATGCAGGCCAGCCGCTGGTTGACGATATCCTGCTCGACCACCACGTCGCAGGCGCCGAACGGGGTGTCGTCGGTGGACACCGGGTTGGTGACCGCCACGTTGGACCCGGCCGCGGGGAACAGCAGGGACTCGTCCTTGACCGCCGCCGCGGGCCCGACCACCGCGGGCAGCGGATCGTAGTCCACGCTGACCAGGTCGGCGGCGTCCTCGCCCTGGTACCGGCCGTCGGTGATGACCACCGCGACCGGCTCGCCGACGAACCGCACCGTGTCCACCGCCAGCAGCGGCTCGGACCACGGGCCACCGAGCGGCATCGGGCCGCCTTCGCCGCCGCCCTCGCCGCTGTCCGGCGGCGGCGGCGCCAGGTCGTCCATGTCACGGACGGTCAGCACCGCGATCACGCCAGGCTCGCTCATGGCTTGGCTCGTGTCGATGCCGGTGATGCGCGCGTGCGCCAACGGACTGCGGACGAACGTGAGGCGCGCCGCTCCGTTTAGTTCCGGCGTCCGCAGGTCGTCGACGTAGACGCCGCCGACTGTCAGCAGCCGCGGATCCTCCGTCCGTATCACCCTGGTGCCCAGGATGCTCATGTATTCCTCCGCAGCTGTCTGAACCTATCTCGCCCTTCGAGGCTCCGCCAGCGAACTTACACCTGAGTAGGCCGGCGAACCATGGCTGGCCCCACAAAGGGGCCTGCAGCACATTATGACTGACCACGCAGCTAGACGATCAAAGCCAGAGCTGATCCGGCTTAGCCGCATTTAGCTTCGGTTAGGTCGGTCCAGACCTTTGGCTACGGTCAGGTCCGCCGGCCATGAGTTAGCGTCCATACCATGCTCGATGCCGCGAACTGGACTGCCCGCCTGAATGAACTGGCCACCCGCGCCAGGGAATCGAAGGCGGCTGGTCAAGACTCCCGGGACAGGCGGTTAGCCGCGACGCGCGGGTGGTCCTGCCAGGCCGGCATGGTGGCCATGTAGTCGAGGGTCTGCCGCTCGATCTCCTGGCGCGTGGCGCTGGGATCGCGGCGCGCCTGCCACGCGGTCATCCGCTCGAAACGCTCGTCGAAGGACTGCAGGGCGCCGGTTTCGTCGGTGCAGTAGCCGCAGTAACGGCCGGTCTCGATCGGCATCCCGCAGCTCTCGCAGGCTGGTGCGGTGGTCATCGGTCCTCCTGGAGGGATCGTTCCGGATTGGCGCTCGGGGTGGCCAGGTCGGTCGGGGCGGCGAGGTCGACCAGGGCGCGCAGGCCGGCGATGAGCTCGTCGGCCTGGGCGGGCGGCAACCGGGCCATGGCGCGGGCCAGCTGGTCCACGCTCAGCACCTCGCGGTCGCGGCGCAGCGCCTCGTGTCCCTGCACGGTCAGCCAGATCAGCGTCCGCCGCCGGTCGGCAGGATCGTCTTCACGCTCGAGCAAGCCCTGGCGCTCCAGGTGGGCGACGATCTCGCTGATCACCGACTGCGCCCGGCTCATGTGCGCCGCGGCTTCCCCCACCGTGAGCGGGCCCGCGAGGGCCAGGTGCTCGAGCACCGCCCTGGACGCCCCCGGCAGCTGGCTCCGGGGCCCGTCCCGCCGGTGAAACGTCAGGTAGACGGCACGGAAGAGGTCGGCGAAGCGTTCGGCCCGCGCCCGTTCGTCGGTCACGTCACCAGGGTTCCGGCCGACGGATCCATCGTCAATCCCGATGGATCGGCGCGGACCGAAGAAAGCCGCCGAGGAGCGGGATGAACGCTTTGGGTAGCTGGCTGCGGGAGGTACCCGGCCTGTTTAGGGTGAGCTGGTGAAACCATTCCTGCTGCTGGCCATCCGCGCCGAGGATGCCGCGGCCGATAACGAGTACGACTCGTTCCTCACGCTGGCCGGGCTCGATGAAAGCGAACTGCGCCGGGTACGGCTCGAGCAGCGCGCGCTCGGTGACGTTGACCTGCGCGACTGGTCGGGGATCCTGCTGGGCGGCGGCCCGTTCAACTACACCGACTCCGGCGACCTCAAGACGCCGGTCCAGCGGCGAGTCGAGGCGGACCTGAGCGGCCTGCTCGACCGGGTGGTCAGCGCGGACTTCCCGTTCCTCGGGGCCTGTTACGGCATCGGGGCGCTTGGCCGTCATCAGGGCGCGGTGGTCGACCGGCGCTTTGCCGAGCCGGTGGGCGCCGTCGAGGTCACCCTCACCACACCGGGTCGGCGGGACCCGCTGCTCGGCGAGCTGCCTGCGAGCTTCGAGGCTTTCACCGGCCATAAGGAGGCGATCAGCCGGCTGCCCGGCCACGCTGTCCTGCTGGCCAGTTCGGCCGGCTGTCCGGTGCAGGCGTTCCGGGTCGGCGCCAACGTCTACGCCACCCAGTTCCACCCCGAACTCGACGTGGCCGGCCTGTGCACCCGGGTCGAGGTCTACAAGCACGTCGGCTACTTCGCCCCCGACCAGGCCGATGAAATCAAGGCGCAAGCCACCCGCAGCCACGTCACCTGGCCGCCCGCTATCTTGCGCAGGTTCGTCCGGCGGTACGGCCAGGGCCGCCGGAGCCAGGCGGAGGCCGGGTAACCGCGGCCCGTCCCGATGCTGGTCATGGCGTTGGCATCTCTTGCGCGGCGTGCTGGCCAGCGGTAAAAAGTGCAGGTGGGCAGGTCTGGTCCCGCGGTATCAGTCAGCGCTGCATACGTTGAATTGCGTCTTGCGGGCACGTTCAGGGTCGTCCGCGACGGCATCGAACTGACCGACGGACAGATCGGCAGCCGGAAGTCGCGGACGCTACTCAAGCTGCTCGCGGTCGAACGGCCGGGCCTGGTCCCCGTGGACCGGATCGTGGACATCCTATGGCCGAACGAGCGGCCGACTGCGCCCGAGCAGAACGTCGCGACCCTGGTCAGCAGGCTCCGCGCGGTGCTGGGCGCCAGGCTCATCCAGGGTGGCCGGACGGGGTACCGACTGGCCGCCGCCCCGGGCATCGTGGTTGACCTGGACGCGGCGGCCCGCCTCTGCGACCAGGCCGAAGGAAAGCTGGTCACCGCCGCCGCGGTGGCGCTGGCCGCGGCCGAGCGAGCGCATGAGCTGCTGTCCGCGGGCACCGCGATCGGCGACGAGCCGTACGCGGACTGGGCCGATCCGGCCCGCGAGCAGGTACGCAGGTTGCTGCACCGGGTGCGGCTGGCCGCGGCCGAGGCGGCGCTGGCGACCGGGGACCCGCGGCTGGCGGCGGGCTACGCGGAAGCGGCCATGGCCGCCGATCCGCTCGACGAGGCGGCGCACCGGTGGTACATGTCGGCCTCGGCTGCGGCGGGCGAGCCAGCGAAGGCCCTCGCGGCTTACGAGGCGCTCCGGCGGCGGCTCGGCCGCGACCTCGGTACCGACCCGGCGCCGCAGACACGCGAGCTGCACCTGGCGATCTTGCGCGAGCAGGGCGGCGGCCGCGCGGGCGAGCACAACGGCCTCGGGGGCGGAAATAGTGGCGGGCGGATGGGCGACACCGTTCGCCGCGGGCTGGCGCTCGTGGGGCGGGACGACGAGATCGGGGCGCTGCGGGGGGCATGGACCAGGGCCATCGGCGGGCAGCCCGGGCTCGTCATGATCGTCGGCGAGGCGGGGATCGGGAAGACCACGCTGGCGGAGTTCTTCGCGGCCGAAGCCGCCGAAGACGGCGGGACCGTCCTGCGGACCCGCTGTTATGAGACCGAGCGATCGCTGTTTCTCCAGCCGATTGTGGAGGCGATCACGCCCGTCGTGGCGACCACCTCGGCCGACCTGCTGCGCCAGATGCTCGGCGAGCACGCGGCGGCCGCGGCGGGGCTGCTGCCCGAGGTTGCGGCCATCCTGGGCCCGCCGCCGCCCGGACGGGGCAGCATGGAGATGGAGCGGCGGCGCGCCTTCGAGGCGGTGCGTGCCTTCCTGCGCGGCCTGGCCGAACACAACCCGGTTCTGGTCCTGGTGGACGACCTGCAATACGCCGGTCAGTCGACGGTGGAGCTCATCCACTTCCTCGGCCGTCAGCCCGCCGGCGCCCGGCTGCTCGTGGTGGCCACCGTCCGCGCGGAGAACGACGCGGAGGTAGGCGCCGCGCTCGCGCCGGTGGCCCGCCGGGTCGAGGTGGGGCCGCTCGGCCCGCATGCGGTCGGCCAGCTCGCCCGCGCGGCCGGGCAAGATGAGCTGGCCGACCGCATCCTGGAGCAGACCCGCGGCCACACCCTGTTCGTCGTCGAGGTACTGCGCGCCCTGACGAGCGGCGACGCGGGCGTGCCCGAGTCGCTGCGGACCGCCGTGCAGGCCCGCGTCCGGCGCGCCGGGCCGCCGGTGGAGGCCCTGCTCAGGGCGGCCGCCGTGCTCGGCGCCACGGTCGATCCGCTGACCCTCGGCGTCATGCTCGACCTGGTTCCCGCGACCGCCCTCGAACTGTGCGAGGCGGCCCTGGCGGCCAGGCTGCTCGTGGTCAGCGGCCGCGACTACGAATTCGCCAACGATCTCATCCGCGAGGCCCTGTACGCCAGCACGCCCGAGCCAACCCGGCTGGCTCACCACCGCCGGGCGGCCGACCTGCTGACCGGCCAGCCGGAATCGCTGGCCAGGCACGCCGCGGCGGCGGGCGACTGGCTGCGGGCGGCCCGGGCCTGGCTGCGGGCCGGCGAGGACGCCATGGGCCGGTTCGCGGCGAGCGACGCGGCCGCACTGGCCACGCAGGCGCTGGAGGCAGGTGAGCGCGCGGCCGACGCGGAGGTATCCGCCCGCGCCCTGGTCTTGCGCGGCCGCGCGCTCGAGGCCGTCGGTGCCCACGCCGCCGCGCTCGCCGACCTGACCCGCGGCGCCGACGGCGCTCGCGCGGCCGGCGACCGCCGACTGGAGATGCTCGCCCTGCGCGAGCTCGGCGGCGACGTCCCGGTCTCGCTGGGCCTGCCCGTCAGCTACTACGCGGCCAACCTCGAGAGCGGCCTGCGGATCGCTGAATCGCTCGGGGACCGGGCCAGCGAAGCGAACATGCTATCGCGCCTCGCCGTCATCGCGGGCAACCGGCTACGCCTCGACGCGGCGCTCGACTACGGTCTGCGGGCAGTGGCGGCCGGCCGCGCGGCAGCAGACGATCAGGCCCTGGCGGCAGGTCTGGACGGGCTAAAGTTCGCCTACCTCAGTGTCGGCGATACCAGTGCCCTGGCCAACGTGCTAGCCGAGCTCGGCCCGCTGCTGCGGCGCCTGGGTGACTTGTTCCGGTTGCAATGGGCGGAGTTCGAAGGCGCGTTCCTGTCCATCGCCGCAGCCGAGTGGGACGGGGCGGCCGCGGCCATCCGAGCGGCAGTCGAGGTCAATCATCGCGGCGGCTATCCGCAGTGGGTCGCGTGGTATGTGGCGCACCTCGGCTGGCTCACGCGGCTACGCGGCCGCGACGACGAAGCGATGACACTGGGGCGGCGCGCCTTGGTTCTGATCGAGCAGCACGAACACAGCTGGATACAGGCCACAGCCTGCGCCATGCTGGGTGGCACCATGCTGGTGCGCGGCGACCGTGCCGGGGCGATCGAGCTGTTCGAGCGGGGCCTGGCCGCAGGGCAGCAGGCAGGGATGGAGGCCTACCTGCTGCGTTCCGCTGCTCCGCTGGCCGCCGCCACTGGGTCGCTGGCCATGCTCGGCGAGGCGGCCGAGTTGCTTGAGAAAGCCAGCATCCCGGCCGGTGGCGCCTGGGTATTCGGGTACGAGGCCTACCTGTCGGTGGCACAGGCGTGGCTGGGGCACGACGATCCGGAACGCGCGCGAGCGGTCCTGGCTCCGCTGCTTGAGGTGGCGGAGCGGGAGCCGTGGAAGGTCACGCTGGCCGAAGTCCTCGTCGTCGACGGCCGCGCCCTGATCCGGCTGGGCCGCAAGGAGCAGGCCCGGGCCGGACTGGACCGGGCCGCATGGCTCGCAGGGGAGCACGGGCTGCCGCACGTGCTGCGCGACGCCCAGGAGGGCCTGCGCCTGCTGAGATAAGCCCAGCGGGATATCTCGCTCGGATGGCCCCTCCTCCTCACCGTTGCCTCCTTCTTAGCGATGTTCGTTGCAGTCCGGTTGCAACGCCACTGCCATGCCCCGGAGCAACCTGGCCCAGACGGCAGACCAAGCGGCAACGGAGTCTCATCATGGCCATCGACCACGACAAGCTGCACGAGTTCCTCGGCAAGTTCGTCACGGACCTGGGGGCGACGGTGGCGGCCGGGAACGTCGTCATCGGTCACCGGCTTGGCCTGTACAAGGCACTGGCCGCCGAGCCCTCAAGCGCCCACCAGCTGGCCGTGCGCACGCATACCAGCCCGCGCTACATCGCCGAATGGCTGCTCGGCCAGGCGGCCGGCGGCTACGTCGAGTACGACGCGGCCACGGATAGCTACTCGATGACCGAGGAGCAGGCGTTCGCGCTGACCAACCCGGACGGCGATGTCTACGCGCCAGGCGCGTTCGTGCTGGCGCTCGGCGCCCTGCGGGCCGAGCCGCGAATCACCGAAGCCTTCCGATTGGGCAGCGGCCTAGGCTGGCACGAGCACGACGCGGACGTCTTCATCGGCTGCGAGCAGTTCTTCAGGCCCGGCTACGCCGCCAACCTCATCCCGTCCTGGATCCCGGCGCTTGACGGCGTGGAGAAAAAGCTGCGGGCAGGCGCCAGCGTGGCCGACGTCGGCTGCGGGCTCGGCGCATCCACCATCCTGCTCGCGCAGGAGTACCCGAAATCCAGGTTCACTGGTTCTGATTATCACGGTCGGTCGATCGAGCTCGCCCGCAAGCGAGCGGGCGACGCGGGCGTCGCCGACCGGGCGAACTTCGAGGTCGCCTCGGCGGCGACTTTCTCCGGCACCGGCTACGACCTGGCCGCCACCTTCGACTGCCTGCACGACATGGGTGACCCGCTCACGGCGGCCAAGCACATCCGCCAGGCGCTCAAGCCCGACGGCACCTGGCTCATCGTCGAGCCCAACGCATCGGACAAGGCCGCAGGAAACATGAATCCCCTCGGACGGGCCTACTACAGCTTCTCCACGCTGCTCTGCGTGCCGAACGCGCTGTCGCAGCCCGGCGGCTACGCCCTCGGCGCGCAGGCCGGAGAAGCCGCCATCCGGCAGGTAGCCACCGACGCAGGATTCACCAGGTTCAGGCGCGCCGCCGAGGCACCACTCAACCTGGTGTATGAGGTCCGGCCTTAGAACCTCGGTTCCCCTGGTCCAGGGATGCCCGTTGCAGCCCGGTTGCAACGCCAGTGCAATCTCCCGGCTCATCCTGGCCAGGGCAAGAGCAAACGACGATGGAGGCTCATCATGGCTATCACTGGCGGGGCTGTCCAGCCCCTGCGTGAGCAGGTGCGCGGTCGGGTGATCACCGCGGATGACGAGGATTACGACGAGGCGCGCGCGGTCCACAACGGCATGTTCGACAGACGGCCGCTGGCGGTGTTGAAGGCCGAGCAGGTCGGCGACGTCATCGCTGCCGTGAATCTCGCCCGGGAGCACGGGCTTGACCTATCCGTGCGAGGCGGCATGCACAGCGGGCCCGGATACGGGACAAACGACGACGGCCTGGTCGTCGACATGTCGCAGATGCGTACCGTGCGGGTGGATCCACGGAACAAGACTGCCCGGGCCGGTGCCGGGGCCACGTGGGGGGACTTCAATTACGCCACGCACGCCTTTGGCCTGGCGACAACCGGCGGGATCATCTCGACCACGGGCATCTCGGGTCTCACACTGGGCGGAGGCATCGGATACCTGACCCGCGGCTACGGACTGACGATCGACAATCTGATCTCAGCTGACGTAGTCACCGCGGACGGGAAATTCCTTACCGCGAGCGAGCGCGAGAACGAGGACCTCTTCTGGGGACTGCGGGGCGGGGGCGGCAACTTTGGCGCCGTGACGTCGCTGGAGTACCGCCTCCACGAGGTCGACCAGGTCTTTGCCGGGCCGATCTTCTACAACCTGGAGGACGCCGCCACCGTGCTCCGGATGTTCGACGAATTCATTCAGGACGCTCCAGAGCAGTTCGGAGGCTTCCCCGGGTTCCAGATCGCCCCGCCGCTGCCTTTCATCCCGGAGAACAGGCATGGCGACACCCTATGCCTGGTGGTGGTGCACTGGGCCGGCCCGACCGACCAAGCGGAGAGAGTCCTCAAGCCCTTCCGGGATGTGGCTCCCATCGTGGCCGACGGCAGCGGTCCGCTGCCATATCCGGCTCTGAACGGCGCCTTCGACGCCCTCTACCCAAAGGGCCTGCGTGCCTACTGGAAAGGCTCCTTCGTCAAGGACCTTCCGGACGCTGCCATCGCGGCGCACATCGAGCATGGATCCAAGGTGCCCGAGGTGACCTCCACGATGCACCTGTATCCGATCAACGGCGCGTGCCATCGCGTCGGAGCCAACGACACCGCCTTCGCCTACCGCGACGCCAAGTACGGGATGGTGTTCCTGGCCGGGTGGACCGACCCAGCCAAGGACGCCGAGCGGATCGAGTGGCTGCGCGACTACTACCAGGCGTTGTCGCCATATTCGGAGCCAGGAGGCTACATCAACTTCATGCAGGACGACGACCACGGCCGGATTCGTGACAACTACCGCCAAAACTACGACCGCCTGGTCCAGGTCAAGCGGGCCTACGATCCTGGCAACCTCTTCCACATGAACCAGAACATCGCACCCTAGGCGCGGAGCGGCTGAAATCCCGGGAGGCCGTTCAACCTGGTGTCCGAGGTCCGTCCCGCGGGCTCAGGTGCCGCCTCTGATTGGATGAGGCTTTCGGCACAGACTGCCCAGGAGGGATGCGCTGAACGCCGCCGCCAGCGAGGCAGTTTCCCTGATCGCCCTGATCGCGGTGCTGGCGTGGGCGGTGATCAGGCCGCGCGGCTGGCCGGAGGCGGTCGCGGCCGCCCCGGCCGCGGTCATCCTGATCGCGGCCGGGGCGATCCCGGCCGGCGCGGCGGGCTCCGAGGCCAGGCAACTGGGGCCGGTGATCGGCTTCCTGGCCGCCATCCTGGTGCTGGCGCACCTGTGCGACGACGACGGGCTGTTCCGGGCCTGCGGGGCGCGGATGGCGCGATCCAGCGCCGGCCCATCCCGGCGAGCAGTGCCCCGCAGGCTGCTCGTGCAGGTGTTCGTGATCGCGTCGGTGACCACGGCCGTGCTCAGCCTGGACGCCACCGTGGTCCTGCTCACCCCGGTGGTGTTCGCCACCGCGGCCAGGCTGGAAGTGCGGGCCAGGCCGCACGTGTACGCGTGCACGCACCTGGCGAACTCCGCCTCGCTGCTGCTGCCCGTCTCCAACCTGACCAACCTGCTCGCGTTCGCGGCCAGCGGGCTGGCCTTCGGTCACTTCGCCGCGCTGATGGCGGTGCCCTGGCTGGCCGTCATCGGCGTCGAGTACGTCGTGTTCAGCCGGTTCTTCGCCTCCGATCTGAATACTGGCGACCTGAACGTGCGGCCGCGCCGCGATCGCGCTGACGACGACGGGGACACCGGGCTGCCGGTGTTCACGGTCGTCGTGGTGGCGCTGACGCTGGCCGGGTTCGCGGGCGCGTCGGCGGCGGGCATCAACCCCGCCTGGGCCGCGTTCGCCGGGGCCGTGGTCCTGGCCGTGCGTGCGCTGGCCCGTCGCCGGGTGGCTCCCGCCGACCTGGTTCGGGCCGCTGACCTGCCCTTCCTGGTGTTCGTGCTGAGCCTGGGCATCGTGGTCAAGGCGGTGACGGACAACGGGCTCGGCCAGGCGCTGGCGCCGCTGCTGCCTGGCGGGACATCACTGCCCGCGCTGCTCGCCACGGCCGCGCTGGCCGCCGCCCTGGCCAACGTCTGCAACAACCTGCCGGCCGTCCTGGTGCTGCTGCCGCTGGCCGCCCCGTCCGGCGCCGGCGCGGTGCTTGCGGTGCTGCTCGGGGTCAACATCGGCCCCAACCTCACCTACACCGGGTCGCTGGCCACCCTGCTGTGGCGCCGCATCCTCGCCCATCACGGGTCGTCACCTGATCTCGGGGAATTCACCAGGCTAGGGCTGCTCACCGTGCCGGCGGGGCTGGTCATCGGGGTGCTGGCGCTGTGGGCCGGGCTACATGCCCTGGGAGGCTGATCACCATTGACTGACAGTGATACCCAGCTCCGTTCGGTATATATCTGGGTGTGCGAGGGGACCTGGCGGGCCAGCGTGGACGCGGCCCTCAGCCTGGCCCCGGCCGGCGCCCGCTTCACCTTGCTGCATGTCACGTCGGCCGAGGTACCGGACGCGGCGCGCGGCGCCTACGCGGGGCTGTTCGGGCGGGGGCACCGGGCCGTGGACGACCCCGGGACCCGGCTAGAGAAAATGGCCGCCAGCTCGGCCGGCGACCTGCTCGCGGCGGCCGCGGCCAGGCTCGGGCGCCGCTGCGAACGGCTGGAAGTTCAGGGTCGACCCGAACGGGCCGTGGTGGCAGCCTCGGCGGATGCGGATTTGCTGGTCGTGGCGCGAGACGGCGACCGGACCCGGCTCGGCCCGAAGAGCCTGGGCAAGATCACCCGGTTCGTCGTCGATCATGCGGCCTGCCCCGTTCTGCTGGTCTGGCCCGGGTCCGCACCCGACGTGGCCACCATTCCCCCGCCGCCGCATCACCCGCGAAACCCGGACACGGAGCGCGACCGCTTGTAGCATCTCTATCACCAAAAGTAGCGAAGGGGTGCTGACGTGGCGGAAATGACTGGCGAGGCCCGCGTGATCGCCGCGCAGGCTAGCAGGCTTGGTTTGCCGGCGAGTCGGCCGCTGGTCACGGGTCCGATCCGATAGATTCCTGCCGTGGCTAGGGGAAGTTACCGGCTGACCATCGCCGCCCCGGTCAGCGGGGCCCGCGGCGGCCGGGGCTGAGGGCATGCCGTCGGTGTGGCCGGGACGCCGCCGGATGTACGCGCGCGGCCGTCAGCGGCGCACAGCTTGGCTCGCCGTCCTGGCCATCCTGGTCGTCGCGGTCACTACGGCCGCCGGCTGGCGAGGTGTCCGCCGACCGGGTACTGCGGTGTCCGGGGTCGTGCCGGCGCCGCTCGCCATGTCGGCTACCGAGCGGATAGCGACCGGCCGGCCGCTGCCGAGCCCGCCTGCGGCATTGCGGTTCGCCGCGACAGCAGCCAGCAGCCCGGTGCTCAGTCCCGGCGCCCGTCGGTCCTGCCCGCCTGCGGCAACCGCATGCGCAGACCTGAGCGCGCGTCTCACCTGGCTGCAGTCGGACGGCACCATCACGTACGGTCCGGTACGCATGGAGCCGGGGCCGGCCAGGACGCCGCGCGGGACCTTCCACGTCGAGTGGAAGGCAGGCGCGCACTTCATGAGCACCGAATACCACGAGCCGATGCCATACGCCGTATTCTTCGCGCCGGGCGGGATCGCCTTCCACGGCGGCAGCCTCACTGTGCCATCGCACGGCTGCATCCACCTGGACATCGGCAGCGCCCGGTACTACTACGACCACCTGCCGGTCGGCGCCGAGGTCGTGGTGTTCTAGGCTGTGCTGGCGGCGCGGGTGGCCTGCGGGCGGCGGCGGACGGCGGGATCGGTGAGCGCGGGCGGCTGCCAGCCCGCGTCGGGGGCGTTCAGCGTCACGCCCGGCGGGACGATCTGGTCGATCCGGTCCAGCACGTCGTCGTCGAGCGCCATGCCCGCACCGGCCAGCAGGTCGGTGAGCTGGTCCATGGTGCGCGGGCCGATGATCGCCGACGTTACGGCCGGGTGCGCGGTCACGAAGGCCAGCGCCAGGTGAATGAGCGAGCAGCCCGCGTCGGCGGCGATCTTGATGAGTTCCTCGACGGCGGCCAGTTTGGCCGCGTTCCCGGGCAGCGACGGGTCGAAGCGCTGCGGCAGCCGCCGCGCGCGGCCGGTGGTCATGTCCACGCCGGTGTCCCGGCGGATGCGGCCGGTCAGCCAGCCGCCCGCCAGCGGGCTCCAGGAGATGACGCCCATGCCGTACTTCTGGCACGTCGGCAGGACCGACGCCTCGATGCCTCGGACGAAGATCGAGTAGGGCGGCTGCTCGCATCGGAACCGCTCGCGGCCGCGGGCCTGCGCGACCCACTGCGCCTCGACGATGTGCTCGGCCGGGAACGTGGAGGAGCCGATCGCGCGGACCTTGCCGCTGTGCACCAGGTCGGAAAGGGCGGACAGGGTCTCGTCGATGTCGGTGTCCGGGTCCGGACGGTGCATCTGGTACAGGTCGATGTAGCCGGTCTGCAGCCGGCGCAGGCTGTTCTCGACCTCGCGGACGATCCAGCGGCGCGAGTTGCCGCGCATGTTGGCGTCCCCGCCCATCGGGCTGTGCGCCTTGGTAGCCAGCACCACGTCGTCGCGGCGGCCCAGCAGCGCCTTGCCGACGATCTCCTCCGACTCCCCCGCCGAGTACACGTCCGCGGTGTCGATGAAGTTGATGCCGCCGTCCAGCGCGGCGTGGATGATCCGGATGCTCTCCTCGTGATCAGGATTGCCCCACGCCCCGAACATCATCGCGCCGAGGCAGTACGGGCTCACCTTGATCCCGGTACCGCCGAGCGTCCGCATCCGCATGCCTGCCGCCTTCCGTCCTGAAGTGTTTGTGTCTGCTTCGTGGTCTTGCCGTGTCCGCCTGGGTCATGCAGACCGAATCGACTCTAGCCGCCCCCTTGTGATTGCCAAGAGCATGTATATAGTTGACTTTAGCAATCAACTAGGCAAGGGCATGGGCGAACTCACAGCGCGCAATGGAGCGGACGACGCCGCGGTGGCTGCGGTGCGCGGGTTCAACCGGTTCTACACGAACGTGATCGGGCTGCTGCGGGGCAAGTACCTCGACACCCCGTACTCGCTCACCGAGGCGAGGCTGCTCTTCGAGCTAGCGCAGCGGGACACCAGCGAGGTGCCCGACCTGCGGCGCACGGTCGACATCGACCCGGGGTACCTGAGCCGCATCCTGACCAGGTTCGGGTCGGACGGCCTCATCGCCAGGCATCGTTCGGCTGCGGACGCGCGCCGCCAGGTCATCCGGCTGACCGGCACCGGCCGCGCCGTCGTGGCGGGGCTGGACGCCCGGTCGGCCGAGCAGACCCGCGACATGCTGGCCGGGCTGCGCGACGAGGACCGGCACCGGCTCCTCGACGCGATGCGCGTGATCACCGAGACCCTCACCGAGTCGCCACGGCCGCGCGGGTACCTGCTCAGGGCACCCCGGCCGGGCGACATGGGCTGGGTGGTGCAGCGGAACGGGGCGGTGTACGCGGAGGAGTTCGGCTGGGACAGCTCGTACGAGGCCCTGGTGGCCAGGATCGTCGCGGACTACGTGGACAACCGGGACCCGGCGGCCGAAGCGGCCTGGATCGCCGAGGTCGACGGCGCGCCGGCCGGCAGCGTGTTCTGCGTGCGGGAGAACGCGACCACCGCGCGACTGCGGCTCTTGCTGGTGGAGCCGTGGGCCCGGGGCCTCGGGATCGGCGCCCGGCTGGTCGAGGAGGTGCTGCGCTTCGCCCGCCAGGCCGGGTACTCGGAGATCACCCTGTGGACCAACGATGTGCTCGCCAGCGCTCGGCGCATTTACCAGCGGGCCGGCTTCACCCTGGACAACGAGAACCGCCACCACAGCTTCGGCAAGGATCTGACCGGCCAGAACTGGTCCCGCCGTCTGTGACGGCGGGACCAAGTCGACGGGCCGTGGAGGGTACGCGGCCGGTCAGACGGGCACAGCAGGCCCGGGGCGGGCGTAGGGCAGCAGACCTGGCCCGTCACCGGCCGGCAGTCAGTAGCTTACGCAGGTAGTCGGCGCTCTGCCTGACGTCGGCGACCGGGCCTTCGCCGCGGGGGTCCTCGGTGAGGATGGTGTCCTGCTCCAGGACGTACCAGCCGCCGTAGTCGCGGCTCCGCAGGTGGCCGACGATGGCGGCGAAGTCGACGTCGCCGCGGCCCAGCGGCCGGTACATGCCGCGCCCGACCGCCTCGGTGTAGGTCAGCCGGCCCGACCGGACCTGCGCCGCGATCTGGTCGTTGACGTCCTTGAAGTGGGTGTGCGCGATGCGGTCCGGGGCCTGCCTGGTCAGCTCGGCCGGGTCGGTCCCGCCGATCAGCAGGTGGCCGGTGTCCAGGCAGAGCGAGATGACCGAGCCCTCGAGCACGCGCTGGACCTCGGGGCCGCGCTCGATCATCGTGCCGACGTGCGGGTGCAGGACGGCGCGGACGCCGCGCGCGGCGGCCAGGCCGGTGAGCCGGTCGAGGTTGGTGAGCAGCGTCGTCCAGCCCGCCTCGTCCAGGTCGGGCCGGGTGTCGTAGCCGTCCTGACCGGTCGCGGCGGACAGCACGAGCACCCCGGCGTGGGAGGCGTCGTAGCTGTCGAGCAGGCGGTCGATCCCGGGCACCGGGTCGTGGCCGGCCTCGTGCAGCACCACGGGGGTGAAGCCGCCGACCGCGGTGAGGTGACGGGCGGCCAGGAACTCCGCCATGACCGCCGGGTCCGCGGACAGGAACCCGTCCGGGCCGAACTCGGTGGCGGCCAGGCCGACCTGCTGCATCTCGGTCAGGACGCGGTCGGGAGACAGCTGATAGCCCCAGCCGGGCACCTCGCACACGCCCCACGAGATGGGCGCGCCAGCGATCTTGTTAGTGGAGTCAGTCATGGGTGCGTCTCCTTAGTGCGGTGGGAGTGCCCGAACGTAGCTCCGGGTACCGGCACCACGGAATGCCAGGTGCCGTCCCGGGCCGAGGCGGCCGTCGCGGCGATGACCTCGGCGTCCGCGTGCGCCTCCTCGATGGTCGAGTTGCGCTGCTCGCCACCGCCGACCGCGACCAGGAACTTCTTGGCCTCGATGACCTTCAGGTCGTCGTAGCCCATGCTGTTGCCCGGCCCCGGCTGGAACCGGCCGTAGTCACCCAGGCCGGCGTTACCCAGGACAGTGGTATAGCCGCGGTCGGGCTTATTGGGGCCGCCTCGGCCCAGGCAGAGGCGCAGCTCGTTCATCTGCTCGAAGTTCCAGACGGCGGAGCCCTCGGTGCCGTAGATCTCGAAGCCGAGCGAGCACTGCGGGCCGACGCTGACCCGGGACGCCTCCAGGGTGCCGACGGCTCCCCCGGCCAGCGGGCCGCCGCCGAAACGGACCAGGGCCGCGACGTAGTCGTCGTTCTCCACGTCGCCCATCTCGCCGTCCTCGATCACGGCGAAGTGGGTGGCCGACCCCATCGGCAGGACGGGCCGCTTGGCGTACACGGTGGACAGCAGCGAGCTGACCTCTGTGATCGGCGCCACGACGTACTGCATGAGGTCGACCACGTGGCTGAGCAGGTCACCGAGCGCCCCGCTGCCGGCCTCCTCGCGCCGGAACCGCCAGGACAGGGCGCCGTTGGGTTCGGCCGCGTAGCTGTTGAAGAACACCGCCCGGACGTTGGTGATGCGGCCGAGCTGGCCCGCCGCGATCAGCTCGCGGACCCGCTCGACGGCGGGGACGTGCCGGTAGTTGTAGCCGATGGAGGTGGTGACGCCGGCCGCCTGGGCCGCGGCGGCCACCTCCGCGGTCTCGCTGGCGTCCCGGCCGACCGGCTTCTCGATCCAGAACGGCTTGCCGGCCCGGGCGGCCGCGACGCCGATCTCGCGGTGCAGCATGTTCGGCGCGCAGATGGACACCACGTCGACGTCAGGATCGGCGAGGACGTCGCGGTAGTCGGCGCTGGCCCGGGCGTACCCGAGGACCTCGCGGGCGTAGCCGGCCCGGTCGGCGGCGGTGTCGGCCGCGTGCACGAACCGGGGCCGGATCTTCAGCTCCGGATAGACCAGCGGGATGGCCTGGTAGGCGCGGCTGTGCAGCTTGCCCATCCAGCCCACGCTGATCAGGCCGATGCCCGGCTGGGCGTATCCGTCGTCGGTGGTTACCATCACGGGGTTCCTGCTTCCGTCAGTGTGGTGCGAGCGCGGCCGAACTCGGCGCTGACCGCGGCGGCCAGCAGGGCGCCCGGGTCGAGCCCGAACCGGCAGGCCCGGTTGTAGGTGGCCACGCCTCCGTTCAGCGGGCTGGGGCTCATGCGAACCACCGCTGGCTGGCCAGGTCCGCCTCGTACTCGGCCCGCAGGCCGGCGGTCACCTCCAGGGCGGACACCTCCGCCGGGGCGACATCCCACCAGACCCCGGCACCAGGCAGGTCGGCGTGCGGGACGACCGGTACCACGATCACGACCGGGCCGGGATGATCGCGCGTGCCGGACAGCGCATCCCGCAGTTCGGCCGCGGTCGTCGCGCGGCAGGCGCGAGCGCCAAGACCGGTCGCGACCTGAGCCAGGTCAAGGCGGAGGTAGTCGCCCTCCAGGCGCGGCGCCTTCGACGCGTCCTCTCCGGCCAGCCGCAGCGGGGCGGCCCTGTACCGGAACTCGTTGCCGAACTCGCGGCCGCTGCGCAGCATCTGCAGCCGGTGAATGACCTGGTAGCCGCGGTTCTCGGGGACGACGATCGTGACAGCCAGGCCCTCGGCGGCCGCGGTGACCAGTTCGGTCGGCGCCAGCAGGAAGGTCCCGTCGCCGAGGAACGAGATGACCCGGGCGGCCGGGTCGGGTTCGGCCAGTCGCACGCCGATCGCGGCCGGGATCTCGTAGCCCATGCAGGAAAAGCCGAACTCCAGGTGGCAGTGGCGGCCGCCGGTGGCGTCCCACACCTTGAGCAGGTCGCCGGGCGGGCCTCCGGCGGCGGCGATCACCACGTCGCCGGGCCGTGCGTGCTCCTGGAGGACCCCGATGAGCTGGCCCTGGGTGAGCACCGCGTCGGTGCTGGCGACCACGTCCGGTCCTGCCTGCGCCGGGTTGAACTCCCGGTCGGGATCGAGCGCGGCGGCGCGGGCCGCGGCCCACTCGCCGCTGACCTGGTCGGCGCGGGCCCGCCAGGCCGCGGGCGCGCGCAGGCCGGCCTGGGCCGCCCCGTCGGCCAGCGCGGCCAACCCCTGCCGGGCGTCGGCGATGATGCCGGTGGCGCCGAGCCGGTCGGCGTCGCGGGGATTGACGTTGACGCTCGCGAACCGCACCCCGGGGTTGGCGAACAGCGAGTGGGAGGCGGTGGCGAAGTCGGTCAGCCGCGCCCCCACGGTCAGCACCAGGTCGGCCTCGCGGGCCAGGGTGTTGGCGGCCGGGGTTCCTTCCAGCCCGATGCCGCCGATCTGCCACCAGGCCCGCTGCTGGACGGCGCCCTTGCCGGCGAAGGTCTCGAGCACCGGGATGCCGGCGGTCCCGGCGAGGCGCTCGAGCTCGGCCGTGGCCCCGGAATAGATGACGCCGCCGCCCGCGATGATCAGCGGCTTGGCCGCTTCGGCCAGCAGGGCCAGGACGGCGGCGACCTCGTCACGGTCCGGCTGCGGCCGCCGGATGACCCAGTCCCGCTCGGCGAAGAACCCGGCCGGCCAGTCGTAGGCGTGGGACTGGATGTCCTGCGGCAGCGAGAGCACGACGGCGCCGGTGTCGGCCGGGTCGGTGAGCACCCGCATGGCCGCGGGCAGCGCGGTGAGCAGCTGCTCGGGCCGGGTGATGCGGTCGAAGAAGCGGCAGACCGGGCGGAACGCGTCGTTGACCGTTACGTCCGCCTCGAGCGGGTGCTGCAGCTGCTGCAGCACCGGACCCTGGTGCCTGGTGGCGTAGGTATCGCCGGGCAGCAGCAGCACCGGCAGCCGGTTGACGGTGGCCAGGGCCGCCCCGGTGACCATGTTCAGCGCGCCCGGGCCGATAGAAGAGGTCACGGCCAGGGTGGCGTGGCGGCGGCAGTGCTTGGCGAAGGCGGTGGCCGCGTGCACCAGGGCCTGCTCGTTGCGGCCCTGGATGAACGGCATCACGTCGCTGAGCTGGTCCAGGGCCTGGCCGAGCCCGGCCACGTTGCCGTGGCCGAAGATGCCCAGGGTGGCGGGAATCAGCCGACGGCGCTGGCCGTCGGCCACCGAGTGCTGCCGGGACAGGTAGGTCACGACGGCCTGGGCGACAGTGAGCCGCCTGGTGTCAGGTGCGGAAGTCATCGTCGGCTCCTCAGTTCGGTGGGTCTCGACCCTGGACCCGGACCCCGCGGGGCGGATGAACTTGAGACTGCATGAGCCGCTCCGCCAAGTCAACGTGTCGCTAACCATCAAAAACCCATCATTTAGTCCACCGCTACCACGGTGCCGATACGCCGCGTTTACCCTGGTGACATCGGCCGCCGACCGGACCGGATACCGGCCGGTGATGAATAAGAGCAGCTAATTAGGCCGAACGAAGCTGGCTTCACCGCCCGGGAGAAACAGAGGCCCGGGGCTGGCCTCCGGTCGCGCGCGACCGCGGTATCGTCACGTGAAAGAAGCCTCATTAACCCGTCAGGACGACAGCATGGCTCATCCCTATCCCATCCGGGAGATCGCCCGCCAGGCCGGCGTGAGCGAGGCCACCGTGGATCGCGTCCTCAACCATCGCGGCGGCGTGCGGCCGAGCACCGTGAACGACATCCGGCAGGCCATCGCCGATCTGGACCGGCAGCGCAGCCAACTGCGGCTCAACGGCCGGGTGTTCATGATCGACATCGTGATGCAGACACCCGACCGGTTCTCTTCCGCGGTCAAGACCGCGCTGGAGCAGGAGTTGCCGTCCCTGCGTCCCGCGGTCGTGCGGTCGCGGTTCGATTTCCGCGAGAAGGGCCATGTCCGCGAGATCGTCAAGGTCCTGGAGACGATCGTCAGGCGGGGCTCACGCGGGGTCATCCTCAAGGCACCGGAGGCACCGGAGGTCAACGCCGCGGTCCTGCGCCTCAGCGAGGCGGGCATCCCGGTCGTCACGCTGGTGAGCGACCTGCCGTTCAGCAAGCGCGTGGCCTACGTGGGGATGGACAACCGCTCAGCCGGCGCCACCGCGGCGTACCTCATCAACCAGTGGCTGGGCGAGTTCCCGGGTTTTCCGGGGTCTCCGGGTTTTCCGGGGTCTTCGGGTCGGGGCAGCCGCATCCTGGTCGCCCTGAGCCGCAGCGTCTTCCGCGGCGAGGAGGAACGCGAGATCGGCTTCCGGTCCGCGATCCGCGAGCGAT
>Ga0208565_1000326_pt1 | contig 37713 bp, 36 predicted proteins | sample Sb_taG_7_FD_187706 | JGI IMG/M metagenome (GOLD analysis project Ga0208565, IMG submission 187706) | Peat soil microbial communities from Weissenstadt, Germany - Sb_50d_2_FS metaG (SPAdes) (version 2) | ecosystem: Environmental > Terrestrial > Soil > Wetlands > Peat | place: Germany... | reverse complement strand
TGTTCCTGGCCGAGAAGACCGTGAAGAACTACGTGTCGGCGCTGTTCGCCAAGCTGGGCATGGAACGCCGCACCCAGGCCGCCGCCTACGCGGTCCGTGTCTTCGGCGACCACCATGACGGCGACGGCGAACCGCACCGGGGGTCCGCGGGTCCCGGCAACTAGGGACCTAATGCCCTTGGTGGGCCGGACCGCCGCCCGGCATCCTGCTGGCCATGTACTCCGACGGCTCCGCGCTGACGCAACTGCCCAGGGATGAATGCCTCACGCTGATGGCATCGGTGCCCGTGGGCCGGGTCATTTATACCCGGCGGGCGCTGCCCGCTGTGGAACTGGTCAACTTCGCCCTCGACCACGGTGATATCGTCCTGCGGACCGACCGCAGCGGCAAGCTCGCCGCCGCCGCCCGCGGTGCCGTGGTCGCGTTCGAGGCCGATTGCCTGGACCTGGAGAACCGGGCCGGCTGGAGCGTGACCGCCATCGGGCCGTCGCGCGAGGTGACCGATCCGGAGGAGATCGCCCGGCTGCAGATGATCGGCCTCACCTCCTGGGCTCCCGGGGCGCGGGACTACTTCATCAGGATCTCTCCGGAGATCCTGACCGGCAGGTACCTGCGCGCGCACGGTCATCGGCACGTGGCCTGCCAGCCCGCCGGGGCCGCCTGACGCGGGGACCAAGGTCCGCTGGGCTCGTGACGCGCAGCCCTACCCGCTCCCGCGGTCAGCGGCGCACGCTTACTCCATGGCCCAGAGAACCACCACATCCCTGTTGACCACCGGACTGGCCCGGGTGGAGGGCGAACACGTCACGTACACCTGGGCCAGCGACAATCGTCCCGGCTGAGCCTTCAGCCGGCCTCTTTCAGCCAGCCTTTTTCAGCCGGGCGGTACCCGCCATTCCAGCCGGGTTCCCGGCCTGGCCGCGCCCGGGCTGGCCGGGGTGAGCCGGAGTTCGCCGCCCAGCTTCTCGGCCCGCTTGGCCAGGTTGCGCAGGCCGCTGCGGCGGCCCTCGGCCGGGATGCCCGTCCCGTCGTCGGTGACCTGCACGGCCAGCATCCCGTCGGGATCCACGTCCACGGTCACGTCGACCTGGCTGGCGCTGGCGTGCCTGGCCGCGTTGGACAGTGCCTCGCGCAGCGCGGCCAGTACCTGCTCGGCGACCTCCGGGCCGATCTGAGTGCCGAGGCCGGCACCCAGCCGCAGCGACGGGTCGAAGCCGAGCATGCCGGTCATCTCTTCGCATAGGGCGACGATGTCCCCGCGCAGGTCCGGTCCGCTCGCGCTGTCCCGGGCCTGGAGGGCGAAGATCGTAGAGCGGATTTCCCTGATGGTCTCGTCCATCGCGTCGACCGCGTTGGTGATGCGGCTGGCGACCTCCGGCCGGGTGATCATCGGCATGGTGCCCTCGAGCGACATGCCGGTGGCGTAGAGCCGCTGGATGACCAGGTCGTGCAGGTCGCGGGCGATCCGGTCCCGGTCCTCGTACAGCGACAGCCGTTGGGCCTCGTCGCGGCTGGCCGCCAGCTCGAGCGCGACTCCGGCCTGCGCGGCGAAGGAGGCCACGACGGCGGTCAGGGCCGCGGGGAACGGCGCGCCGCCGTGGCGGCGCCCGACGGTGAGCACCCCGCGGACGTTGCCCGGCGCGCCGAGCGGGAACAGCTCCGCAGGCCCGATCTGGCTCATCGCGCCGCGTGCCGCCTTGGAGGCGCGCTCGTCTGTGGCGAAGTCGGTGGACGTCATCGGTTCGCCGGCGGCCAGCACCTGGCCGGACAGGGATTCGCCGGCCGACAGCACCAGGCCGCGGGTGGCCTCGGCGCCGTCGCCGTCGGCGTAGGTGATCGTCAGCCGCCGTCCTTCCTCATCGGGCAGGGCGAGCACGGCCAGGTCCGCGCCGGACAGTTCCCGCGCCCGCCGGGTGACGTCGGCCAGTACCTCGCGGGGGTCGGAGCCGGACAGCAGCCGGGTGGTGACCTCGGCGCTGGCCTGGATCCAGCGCTGCTGGCGGCGGGCCGCGTCGTAGAGCCGGGCGTTCTCCACCGCGACGCCGGCCGCGGCCCCCAGGGCGACCAGGACCGCCTCGTCGTCCTCGGTGAACTCGCCGCCCCCGCGCTTGCCGGTCAGGTACAGGTTGCCGAACACCTCGTCGCGGAGCCGGACCGGGACGCCGAGGAAGGTGCGCATCGGCGGGTGCCCGTCCGGGAAGCCGGACGATTGCGGGTGCGCGGCGATGTCGGCCAGCCGCAGCGGCCGGGGATCGTCGATCAGCAGGCCGAGCAGGCCGTGTCCCTCCGGCCAGTGGTGGATCCGCTTGATCTCGTCCTGGCTCAGGCCGACCGGGATGAACTCGGCCAGCCGCTGGTCCTCGCCGATGACGCCCAGCGCCCCGTAGGTCGCGTCGACCAGCCCGACCGCGGTCTCCACGATGCGCCGCAGGGTGGACTCCAGGTCCAGGCCCGAGCCGATGGCGACGACCGCCTCGAGCAGCCCGCGCATCCGGTCCCTGGTCGCCAGCACGACCTGCAGGCGTCCCTGCAGCTCGGCCAGGAGCTCGTCCAGTTGGAGCTGCGGAAGCAGCTCAAGCCGCCTCCCGGGACCAGGTTCCACCAGCAGATCCTTCCCGATGTCGACGCATCATCAGGATAGCGGTCGCCCGACGCGCCGGCTAGGAGGCGGCAGCCACCGGTCCGGCACGCTACCTGAGTCCAAGGTGCGACCGCTTCTCCTACCCGGACGCGGATGGGTCCTGACGGGACTTTAGTCCTCATCGCTATGGCCGGAACGCCCTTGCCGCTTCCGATGGCGCACGCTCATGATGGCAGTGGGCGATCACGTGCCCAGGACAACCCGGCGCATTCAGGTCCGCCAAGGAGGACGAGCAATGGCTGCCAAGCCCATCGTGGCCGGTACGGACGGTTCTGAGGAATCACTGCGGGCGGTCGACTGGGCCGCCAGGGAGGCTGTGCTCCGCGGTGCCCCGCTGCGGATCGTGTCCGCCGCGTCGCTCCTGCCCCGGATGGTCTCGCGGGCCGGCCCGACCGGCTACGACACCGTGACCGACACCCTGCTCAAGGACCGTGACCGGGCGCTGGCCGCGGCGGCCGAGCGGGCCGCCAAGATGGCCCCCGGCGTGCTGATCGACGCCGACCAGCTGACCGGGCAGCCGGCCCAGGCCATCACCGAGAGCGGGACAGGTGCGCTGATGCTGGTCCTCGGCTCCCGCGGTGTCGGCGCCTTCACCGCGATGGTGCTCGGCTCGATCAGCCGGTACGCCGCCAACCACGCGTCCTGCCCGGTCGTGGTGGTGCGCGACGAGACCCCGGCCACCCACCGGCAGGTCGGCGTCGGCATCGGCGACCTGGACCACTGCGCGGACTCGCTCACCTTCGCGTTCGAGGAGGCAGGCCTGCGCCAGGCCAGCCTGCTGGCCATCCACGCCTGGCAGACGCCGCAAACCGACATCTCCCGGGCCGGAGATACGTTCACCGCGGCCGGCCCGCATGACCTCGAAGTGGAAGCGGCCCGGCAGCTCGAGGCACTGCTGAACGAGTGGCGGGCCAAGTACCCGGACGTAACGGTCAGCCAGGATGTCGTGCACGGTCATCCGGGCCGGGCGCTGGTCGGCTTGTCCGCCCGCGCCGACCTGGTGGTCATCGGCAGGCACGCCAAGCATCCCGGGCTGCAAGGCCCCGGGTCGGTCAGGCACGCCGTCCTGAACCATGCGCACGGTCCGGTCGCCGTCGTCCCATCGCCCTGACGTCCGCTCGCTGATCCTTCCCTGACCTCCGCCCGGGTGTGCCGTGACGGCGCCGGCGCCACCCGGGCGGCACGACCGTGCGCTACCGGGTGATGAGGGTCCCGGCCGCCCCGGTGAGCAGCGCCCGGGCGTCGCAGAGCTGCCCGATGCCTGCAGGATTTCCTGTCGCCTCGACGAAACGACACACCGCGTCGATCTTGGGGCCCATCGACCCGGCCGGGAAGGACCGGGCCCGGAGCTCGGCGGGCGTGGCCCGGCGGATCGGCCGGGCCTGCGCGGTGCCGTAGCCATCGGCGACCGCCGCCACGTCGGTGAGCAGCAACAGCGCGTCCGCGTGCAGCTGACGGGCCAGCAGGGAAGCGGTCAGGTCCTTGTCCACGACCGCTTCCACGCCGTGGGTGCGCCGGGTGCCGTTTTCTGCCACGACCGGTACGCCTCCGCCGCCGGCGCACACCACGATCGCCGCCCCGTCCAGCAGGATCCGGATGGCGGGCAGGTCAAGCAGTTCGGCCGGCTCGGGGGAGGGCACCACCCGGCGCCACCGGCTGCCGTCCTGGCGGACTTCCCAGTGCTGGCTCGCGGCCAGCGCGCGGGCCTGCCGCTCGTCGTACACCGGGCCGACGAACTTGGACGGGTGCGCGAAGGCCGGGTCGTCCGCCCGGACCAGGGTCCGGCTGACCAGGCAGGCCACCTGGCGGCCGGGCAGAGCGTTCTGCAGGGCCTGGACCAGCCAGTAGCCGATCATGCCCTGGGTCTGCGCGCCCAGCACGTCGAACGGATAGGGCCGGGAGATGGCCGGGTCGTGGGCGCTTTCCAGCGCCAGCATCCCGACCTGCGGGCCGTTGCCGTGGGTGATCACCAGGTCGTGATCGGCCGCCAGCGGCGCCAGCGCCCGCACGGCCCTGACGATGTGGGCCTCCTGGATGGCCGACTCCGGCGATTCGCCGCGCTCGAGCAGGGCGTTGCCGCCGAGCGCGGCGACGATCCTCATACGACGTCCCCGGCGGTGGCCACCATGACGGCCTTGATGGTGTGCAGCCGGTTTTCCGCCTGGTCGAACACGATCGAGGCGGGTGATTCGAAGACCTCCTCGGTCACCTCCAGGGCCTCAAGCCCGCGCTTGTCGTACAGCTGCTGCCCGATCTCCGTGTCTCGGTTGTGCAGGGCCGGCAGGCAGTGCATGAACTTCACCGCCGGGTTCCCGGTGGCCGCCATGAGATCCTGGTTCACCTGGTAGGGCAGCAGCAGGTCGATGCGCTGGTCCCACTCGCCGGCCGGCTCGCCCATGGACAGCCAGACGTCCGTGTACAGGTAGTCCGCGCCCGCCACCGCCGCCGGCAGGTCCGAGGTCACGGTGAGCCGGGCGCCCGAGCCGGCCGCGAGCTCGGTGGCGATGCCCCGCACCGCCGCCGAGGGCAGCAGCGGCCCGGGCGCGCAGATCCGCACGTCCATGCCGAGCAGCGCGCCGGTCACCAGCAGCGAGTTCGCCGTGTTGTTCCGGCCGTCGCCGAGGTAGCAGTAGCTGACCTCGGCCAGCGGCTTACGGGTGTGATCACGCATGGTGAAGATGTCGGCCAGCATCTGGGTGGGATGCCAGTCGTCGGTGAGCCCGTTCCACACCGGCACGCCGGCGTAGGCCCCGAGCGTCTCCACCGTCTGCTGTGCGGACCCGCGGTATTCGATCCCGTCGAACATCCGGCCGAGCACCCGGGCGGTGTCCTTCATCGACTCCTTGCGGCCCAGCTGTGAATCGTCCGGCCCGAGGTAGGTGACATGGGCACCCTCGTCGTGCGCGGCCACCTCGAAGGCCGAACGGGTCCGGGTGGAGGTCTTCTCGAAGATGAGCGCGATGTTGCGGCCGGCCAGCCGGCTGAAGCGCTGGCCCATGTGCTTCTCCATCCTCAGCTGCCCGCCCAGGTCGATCAGGTAGATGAACTCCCCGGCCGTCAGGTCGGTCTCCTTGAGCAGGCTGCGTCCTCGCAGGTTCATGGCACGTTCCTCCTCAGGCCGGATCCCGCTCGATCGGGCAGGTCATGCACCGCGGCCCGCCGCGGCCGCGGCACAGCTCGCTGCCTTCGATGGTGACCACCTCGATGCCGTGCTTGCGCAGCATGGTGTTGGTCGCGACGTTGCGCTCGTAGCCGAATATGACGCCCGGGGCCACGGCGAGATAGTTGGTCCCGTCGTCCCACTGCTCCCGTTCGGCCGCCCGGATGTCCTCGTCCGTGCTCAGCACGGTCACCTTGGGCACCCCGAGCACGTCCGCGACCGTGTCCCACAGGTCGTCGTTGCGGGTCACCGCCACCGCCCGGCCGGTCTCGTCCGGGGTCAGCGTCCAGGACCGCAGCTGCCGGTCCAGGTAGGGGTACTGGACGAAGGTGTCGCGGTCGATCATGGTCAGCACCGTATCCAGGTGCATCATGGCGCGCGCGGCCGGCAGCTCTACCGCGATGACCGTGCTGGCCTGCCCGGCCCGGAACAGGGCCTGGGCCAGCAACTCGACGGCCATCGGCGTGGACCGCTCGCCCATGCCGATCATCACCGCGCCGTGCCCGAGCACGTGCACGTCGCCGCCCTCGACGGTGGCGGGCAGGTGGCTGGCGTCGTCGTCGCCGTAGTACCTGGCGAAGTCCGCGGTGGCGAACATCGGGTGGAAACGGTAGATGGCGCGGCTGTGCAACCTCTCGCGCTGGCGGGCGGGCTTGGCCATGGGGTTGACCGAGACGCCCCGGTAGATCCAGCACGAGTTGTCCCGCTGGAACAGGTGGTTGGGCAGCGGCGGCAGCACGAAGTCGTCGGCTTGCAGCATGTCCCACTTCAGGCTGTGCGCCCGGGCCGGATGCAGGTCCGCCTTGAGTACCCCGCCGACGCAGAACTCGGCCAGCGCCGGGCCGTCGAGGTCCTCGAAGAGCTTGCGCAGCGGCTGGACCAGGTTGGGTCCGAGCAGCTCCGGCGTGCAGATGCGGTCCAGGACGAAGGCCCGGCCCTCGGGCAGCTCGAGGGTCTCGCCCAGGAGCTGCCCGAAGTAGTGGACCCGCACGCCCTTCTCGCGGAGCGCCTCGGCGAAAGCGTCGTGCTCTTCCTTGGCCTTCTTGGCCCACATCACGTCGTCGAACAGCAGCTCGCCGACGTTCCGCGGGGTCAGCCGGGACAGTTCCAGGCCGGGCCGGTGCACGATGACCTGGCGGAGCTGGCCGGTTTCTGAGGCGACGTTGAAGGTCATGTCAGTTCTCCGTTCCGGTGGTCACCTGGCCGGTGTTCTCCCGGTGGGCCTTGAGGAAGGCGTACAGGACGACCCCGGCGAGCACCAGGATCAGGGCCTGGTAGACCGACTGGTAACCGGCCGCGAACGTGACCCACATGGAGAACAGCACGCCGGCCCCGGCGATGGACAGGTCCCTGGCCAGCGGCCAGCCCTGCACCCGGCGGCGCTTGGACACCAGGTAGGCCAGCTGCGCGCAGGCCGAGAACAGGTAGGGGATGGCCACGGTGACCACGGTCAGGTCCACCAGGTCGGTGAAGACCGTCAGCCCGGTCTTGGTGGTGTAGGCCCACAGCATCAGCAGCGAGGGCAGCAGCGCCGCCATCACGATGCCGAACCACGCGGTGTCCTTGCGGTCGGCCCAGGCGAACGCGCGCGGGAACAGGCCGTCGTTGGCCGCGGCGCGTGCCACCTCGGTGGTGACCAGCGTCCAGCCGTTCAGCGCGCCGATGCCGGAGACGACGGCCAGCGCGGCCACCAGCTTGCCGGCCCAGGTGCCGTGGGTGAAGATCGTGCCAAACGCGAGCACGAACGGCGCCGTGCTGTGGATGAGCGCGTGATGCGAGACCAGGCCCATGATCGCGGCCGACACGACCAGGTACAGGATCGCGCTGGCGCCGGTGCCGAGCAGCGAGGCGCGGCCCACGTTCCGGCGCGGGTTCTTCACCCGCTTGGCGGTGATCGCCGCGACCTCCACCCCGATGAAGGAGAACAGGGCCACGCCGGCCGCGATGCCGATCGCGCTGTACAGGCTCCCGCCGGAGGCGTTGAAGGCGCCGAAGTTCCCACGCGAGACGAAGAACCAGCCGGCCACGCCGACGAACAGCAGCGGCAGGAACTTCAGCACGACGGTCAGGTTCTGGAACCAGGCCATCTGCCTGACGCCGGCCAGGTTGATCATGGCCGGGACCCACAGGCCGCTCAGGGCGATGCCCCAGTTGCCGAGGCCCGACGGGTTGATGCCGAACAGGGCGTCGACGTAGAAAACCCAGGCCGACACGATGGCGGCGTTACCCGCCCAGCACTGGACCCAGTAGCACCAGCCGGTCAGGTAGCCGGCGAAGTCACCGAACTCGTACCTGGCGTAGGCGTAAAGCCCGCCATCGGAGTTGGGGACCCGCTTGGTCAGCTGACCGAACAGCGCGGCCAGGAGCATCGCGCCGACGGCGATCACGCCGAGGACGAGCAGCGAGCTCGTGCCCGCGCCGGCCAGCACGGCCGGCATGGCGAAGATCCCGGTCCCGACGATGCTCCCGACCACCAGGCCGGTCGCCGACGTCAGGCCCAGAGCCCGGGCCTTGGCCTGCGCGCGGGTGGGCGCAGGTTCATGGTCTTGCCCGCCGCCTGTGCGGGGGCTGACAACTGTGGACATCGAAGCCTCCTTCCGGGCGCCCTCGTGAGGCGCGCCGGTGACCCGATCAACTCATTGCGATTCAGCTTGTCCCTGAGGTGATCTGTGTCGGCAGGGGCATAAGTCCTTGATCATCCAGGCAGAAAGCCACGCTCGTTTGGCCTGTGACCAGGAAGAACTAACGACTGCACCCGACCTGGTGGACAACTCCGACCGGGCAGGGCGCGTGGTGCAGGACGGCCTGCGCGACCGAGCCGAGGCACATGCCCTCGACGCCGTCGCGGCCGCGAGCGCCGACCACGAGCATCTGGGCGTCGGCCGACGCGGTCAGCAGCGCCGCGCGCGGGGTCCCGGCCAGCACCCGCCGCACCACCGTGACCTCGGGGTGCTCCTTGGCCTCGCAGGCCATCAGGTGCCCGAAGTCCTCTTCCACCTGATGCGTTTCGCCGAGCCTGCCGGGCGCGTCGGTCAGGGCGCACACCGCCACCAGGGGCACGTCGCGCAGCGCGGCCTCCTCGAAGGCGAATGCGACCGCGGCCTGGACCGCCGGGGATCCGTCCGCGCCCACCACCACCGGCCCGGGGGACTGGTTGGCCGGCCGCCACTCGCCGCGGACGACCACGACCCGCCCGCAGGCGTGCCCGGCCACCTGCCAGGCAACCGATCCGAGCAGCAAGCCGGGCAGCTCGCTGTGCCCGCGGCAGCCGACCACCACCATGTCGGCGGTCTTGCTGCGTTCGCACAGCGCGTAAGCGGCCGACCCGCCGGCCAGTTCCGCGCGCACCCGGCCGCGGCCCAGTACCGACTCGGCGTACGGCAGCCCGCGGGCCAGGATCACCTGGCCGTGCTGCCGGGCCAGGTCGCTCAGGTCCGAGTCGGTAGGCAGCGTCATATGGTCTGGCATCCAGGCCAGGCAGACTGTCAGCGTCGTGTGGCGGGCCTTGGCTTCCCTGGCGGCCCAGCGCAGCGCGTCACCGCTGCCGGGCGACCCGTCATAGCCGGCCACGATTCCGTAAGTCATCTCAGTCATGACGACCTCCTTGCCCGACCGGACCCGGCCCCGAAAGGCCGCGTCCTTGCCGGCAAATCTGCTCGCGACCCGACCGCGGCAACAGAGTAAAAGGTCCCCGGCCGGGTCCCGGGCGCCGGTACCCGGGGTGGTCATGCCGCCGTCACCAGGGAGACCAACGGCCCAAGGACAGGACCAACGACTCTGCCCGGTCCGGCCCGGACACGGCAGGCTAGAACGGCCTGGCCCGCAGGAGGTGACCGTGATGCGCAGCCATGACAATCGCACGCCGGGTGGCCGGCTGGCCCGGTGGCTCGGCTTCGACCGCAATCCGCTGCGCCGGGGAACGGACCGGATCGAGGCGGCCCTGCGGATGGTCATGATGATCATGCTCGCGGCGGCGGTACCCGCCGCCGCGGTCCTGGCCGGCCAGCAGGCCGACCACGTGGCCCTCAACCGGGCGCACGCCCAGCAGGCAGCGGATCACCTGGTCAACGCGGTCCTGCTGGAGCAGGCCCCGGCGACCGGGACCCCGGACCCGTACACCTCCGTGCAGACCACATGGGTGCTGGCCCGCTGGCGGCCCCCGGGCCTGCCGCCCCGGACCGGCGAAGTCCTCGCCCCGGTGGGAGCCCCTAAGGGAAGCACCGTGCGGACGTGGATCAACCCCTCGGGCGCGGTCACCGATCCCCCGCTCGACCACCGCGACATCGTCGGCGACGTGTGCATCGCCGTCGTCGCGACCTGCCTCGTCTCGTGGCTGGTGCTGCTGGCCTCGGGCGCGCTCGCGCGCCGGCTGCTCGACCGCAGGCGGCTGAACGCCTGGGATGCCGAGTGGCGGGCGAGCGGGCCGCTCTGGAGCGGCCGCGCCCGCTGAGCCGCATCACGGGCCTCAGAAGTAGGGGCCTGGCCTGCTGGGGACGGGGGGAACCGGGTAGACGAGCCGGTCGCGCACGGCCACGACGCCCTGGACGTGGCGGGCCCGCCGGACGATGTCATGGCCGATGGGGACGGTCTCTGGGGTGCCCTCCAAGGTCACCACGCCGTCCTTCACCAGGACCGAGTACCAGGTCGGCTCCGAGCGGCCGGGGATCACCTCGGTCATGATCTGTGCGCGGATCTCGGAATCCGTTCGGTCAAAGACGGCCAGGATGTCGGTCCGGCTGACGATCCCGACCAGGTGGCCGCCCTCGTCGACCACGGGAAGGCGCTTGACCTTGCGGCTGTACATCAGCCGCGCGGCGCGCTCCACCGTGTCGTCCGGAGTCACCGTCACCGCGGGGGTCGTCATCAGGTCGGCCGCCGTGACGCCCTCCGCCTTCGCCTGATCCGTGCGGTGCATGAGGCCGGTGAGCGTTCCCCGCACGCCGTGCCGGTCATCCAGGGCCTCCTTGGGCAGCAGGTCCGCCTCGGAAACGACGCCGATGACCGTCCCGTCCGCGTCGAGCACGGGGAACGCGCTCACCCGGAACTCGCGGAGCCCGGCGGCTATCTCCTTGAACGACGAGGTCGTGCTTACCGAAACCGGATGTGTGGACATGACGTCCTTGACGACGGCAGTCATCGTTATCTCCTCGTCCGCGGACAATGAGCCGGGCGCCATCAGCCCGGTCTCCTCCACTTCCGAGTCTCGTCCCGGGCGGGCCGGGGCGGCAGGGCCGTTGGTCCGGCTCAGGCAGGCTGGAGGTCACCGGCCCGGCCCGCCGGGGACCTTGGTCCCGTGGTCGTGACGAAGGTCGCGCCGGACTGTGCCGTCTGGCCCTGCCCTTCCCTGATCTGGCCGTTATGCGATTGAGGTGCAAGTACCCGCATCCAGAAAGGAAGGCAGACGAGATGAGCACGCTGCTGCGCAGGGACCCGAGGACCATGTTCCCGGACCTGGTTGAGTGGTTCGAGGAGCCCTTCATGACACTGCGCCCCTACCTGGCCCAGCCGATCAGGGTCGAGGACTACCTCGAAGATGACCGCTACATCGTCCGGGCGGAACTGGCCGGGATCGACCCGGCGAAGGATGTCGAAGTGACGGTCGGCGCCGGCTACCTGACGATCCACGCCGAGCGGCACGACAAGACCGAGGGCAAGCACCGGTCGGAGTTCCGGTACGGCGCGTTCACCCGGAGCCTGCCGCTGCCGCCCAACGTCAACGCGGACGACGTCCAGGCGACCTACCACGATGGCATCCTCACGGTCTCCGTCGCCCTGCACACCGAGAAGAAGGAGCCCGTCAGGAAGATCGAGGTCAAGGCGACGGCCAAGTAGGTCTCTCGCGGCGAAACGAGCGATATGACCGTGGCCGCGCCCGCCGGGCCGCGGCCACCGGAACCCCCCGTTGGAACCAATGAATGTGACATTCTACCGATTCTTTCGGGTAGAATGTCACATTCATGGAATTCTAAAACGGATTCTGGGCGGTCAGCGGGGACGGCGGCGCCGGATGCGACGGGACAGCCAGGTAGAGCGAGAGCATGGCCGGCTCCACCGCATTGCCGGGCGCCGAGCTTCTCGACCTCCGCGCGGGTGATCATGACGCGCGTCCCTATCCAGCGCGCTGGGCTGGGTGATGGGTGACCTCGGTCCCGGACGCCGGGAAGAACACGGTCTCGTGCCCGTCACGCCAGCGGACCACGTACGGCGGCGCGCCGTCGGCCCCGTCGACCCTCAGTATCTCGCCGTGACGCTCTTCGTCACCCTGGTGGCGGCCCTTGACCGTCAGTTCGTCTCCCACTTCTGCTCGCATCGCTGACCTCCTCATGAGTGTCGTGGCCGTTAGCCTCAGCTACGGCGGGCGCCTGCGCTAGGGCCGAAGGGCCCGGCGGCCCTTCCGTCACCGCGAGCCAAACGTCCCGGCCACTAGCCGTTGCCGAGCGGCGAAATCCACCCAAACCGGGACCTTGGTCCCTGGCTGGCCGTCGATGTCTGTCATGCAATGAGAGCCGTCGCACACGCGAAAGGCCTGCGCCATGACCATCGCCGACAAGATTGAAGATCACCAGGCACGTTGCCAGCCCTACATGCTCAGGTTGCGGATGATCGCCCACGACGAGGCCGGGACGGCGCTGACCTGGCAGGCGGTGACCGAGGTCGTCCAGGCCACCGGGGCGATCCTGGCTGAGGCCGAAGCCGCGGGCAGCGACGCGCGAGCCGCGGTCGGCCCGGGGGGCGCGACGTTCCTGAACGTGAGGCTGAGCCGGCTCGCGGCCGCGGCCAACGACGCGATCGCCGCCGCCGGGGACGGGGACTCCGGCCTGTTGCGCCGTCATCTGCACAGGTTCGAGGTGCTGACCTCGGCGATCTGGACGGTGCAGCAGGCCGTGTCCGGCCCGGATCGCGGCCGCCCCCCGGTAGTTCGCGGCCGTCCCGGGTAGATCGCGGCCGCCCCCGGTAGTTCGTAGGGCCCGCGGGAGAAGGCTATTCGGCTGCCGGGCAGAGGTAATGCGTCCCTACCGTGAGTCCTTAGCGGCTGTTGTCCTGGGAGGTGAGGACTGAGTCGAATCTGAGGAGCTGATGATGCGTCACTTCGAGGTAAGGGACGTCATGACGGCTGACCCTGTGACGGTCACTCCGGCCACGCCCATCAAGGAGCTGGCCGGCATCCTGGTCAAGCAGCGGATCGGCGCCCTGCCGGTGCTCACCCCGCACGGCCGGCCCGTCGGCCTCGTCACCGAGGCGGACCTGCTGAGGAAGGAGCAGCTCCAGCGGGACCCGGACGGCTCGCACTCGATGCACCTGACCTACCGGGCCCGGCGGGCCATCGCCACCGCCGAGACCGCCGGGGAGATCATGACCAGGCACCCGGCGACGGTGCGGGCCGGCGCGACCGTGGCGGAGGCGGTGCGGCTCATGGACCAGCATCAGGTCAGGTGCCTGCTCGTGGTCGACGAAGGCGGCAAGCTGCTCGGCGTGGTCAGCCCGCGGCACCTGCTGCGGGTTTTCCTGCGGCCGGACGACGAGATCAGGACCGAGATCATCGGCGACGTGCTGGCCGGTTACCTCGGCACCAACCCCGCGATGGTCCAGGTTGACGTGGCCGACGGCGTGGTCAGGCTCACCGGCGAAGTCGAACGCAAGAGCATGCTGGCCTTCCTGCTGCCCGCGGTCCGCGCGGTCGACGGGGTGGTAGACGTCGAAGGCCAGCTCAGCTACGCGATCGACGACACCAGGCGGCCGCACCTTCTCGAGCATGACGATATTGATAGGCCACGTTCGCCGCTCGGGTCGCGCCGGCTGATCTAAGCACCCGGACTCGGAAAGACAGGTACTGGTGTGGCCAGGGGACAGCTCCGCATCTATCTCGGCGCCGCACCAGGTGTCGGCAAGACCTACGCGATGCTCGCCGAGGGGCAGCGTCGCCGCTCCCGCGGCACGGACGTCGTGGTCGGCCTGCTGGAAACGCACGGCCGGAGGCTGACCGCGGCGATGGCCGAAGGGCTGGAGATCGTGCCGCGGCGCACGATGACCCACCGCGGCGCGACCTTCACCGAGATGGATCTCGACGCGGTGCTCGCCCGCCACCCCCAGGTCGCGCTGATCGACGAGCTCGCCCACACCAATGTGCCCGGCTGCCGGAATACCAAGAGATGGCAGGACGTCGACGAACTCCTCGACGCGGGCATCGAGGTCATCACCACGCTCAACATCCAGCACCTGGAGTCGCTCAACGACGTGGCCAAACAGGTCACCGGCGTGGAGCAGCACGAGACCCTGCCCGATGCGGTGGCGCGCCGCGCGGACCAGATCGAGCTGGTCGACATGACCCCCGAGGCGCTGCGGCGCCGGATGGTGCACGGCAACGTCTATCCGCCGAACCGGGTCGAAGCCGCGCTGACCCACTACTTCCGGCCGGGGAACCTCACCGCGCTGCGCGAGCTGGCCCTGCTGTGGCTCGCCGACCGGGTGGAGGAGGGCTTGCAGCGATACCGGGCTGAGCACGGCATCGCCGAGCAGTGGGAGACCAAGGAGCGGATCGTGGTCGCCATCGCCGGGGAGAAGGGCGACGAGGCCGTGATCAGGCGGGCCGCGAGGATCGCCGCCCGGACCCCCGGCAGCGATCTGATCGCGGTGCACGTGAACGCCGATGACGGCCTGCTGGTCGCGCCGGCCGGGGCGCTGGAGACCCAGCGCGCGCTGGTGGTCTCGGTGGGCGGCAGCTTCCAGGAACTGCCCGGCGAGGACATTCCCGAGACGCTGCTGGCGTTCGCCCAGGCCGAGAACGCGACCCAGATGGTGCTCGGCGCGAGCCGGCGCGGCCGGTTCCTGACCCTGCTCACCGGCAAGAGCATCCCGACCAGAGTGGCCCGCCGGGCCGAGCGCATCGACGTGCACCTGGTCAACCGCGACGAGAAAGAACGGCTCCGGCCGGCGCTGGCGCGTGGGCTGAGGGCGCTTGGCAGCCGCCGGCTCAACGCCAACCGGGCGAACGCGGTGGCGGCGGCCCTGACCCGGCTCGCGGGGAGCGTGCTGCGCGGGCACGACGACCCGCCCGCGCTGCTCGAGGAGATACGGCAGATGTTCGGCCTGGACGCGGTCAGCCTGCTCGAAAACCGGCTGAACGGCTCGGGCCCCTACGTGGTGGCCAGTGCCGGCGAGCAGCCGCCGGAGGGGCCTGGCGCAGACGTGGAGCTCCCGGTCAGTGACACGTTCACGCTGGCCGCCCGGGGGCCCGTCCTCGGCCGGGAGGACAAGCGGGTGCTCTTTTCCTGTGCGGTCCAGGTGGTGGCCGGCCTCAGCTACCGGCGCCAGGAAGAGCGGCAGGCCAAAGCGGCCAGGCATACGGCCGACCTGCGCTCGCGGGCGGCGCTGCTCGCCGCCACCGGCGAGCGGGCCCGCCAGCAGCTGACCGCGGCCACGGTGGCGCTGACGGCACTGGCGGAGGGCGCGGACGCACCGGATGACCGCGCCGCCCTGCTCGCCACCGCGCGCCGCGCGGTGGACCAGGTGAGCAGGCTGGTCGGCGACCTCTCCGATCTCAGCCGGCTGCACGCCGGGGCGGTCGAGACCTACCTGCGGCCGGTCGACTTCGACGAGGTGCTGGCCGCCTGCCTGGACGACCTGGGACCGGGCAGCCAGCACGTCACGCTGAGCACGGCCGAGGACCTGCCCGACGTGATCGCCGACGCCACGCTCCTCACCCGGATCCTGACCAGCCTGCTGGCCGACGCGCTGCAGCGCAGTCCGGCCGGCCAGCCGCCCGTGGTCACCGCGGTCAGCCGGAACAGCCGGGTCGAGGTCCGCATCACCGATGAGGGGCCCGATCAGCCCGATGGCGAGGCCAGCCTGGCGTTCCGGCTCGCCCGCGATCTCACCGAGGCGCTGGGTGACACGCTCCGCAGCGAGCGCCTGCCTGGCGGCGGCCACAGCGTGGTCGTGACCCTGCCCGCCGCCGCCCGCGCGGCCGGGACCTTGGTCCCGGGACCTGGTGACACAGCTACCTGCCCCCGCCTGCCATCGGACACCGAGACTAATTGGTAGGCATCCGTCACCTTGAGAAGCGGCCATAAACATGACCCACAAGAACGAGCGCGTGCTATCCGTCGCCGAACTGGCCCGGGTGGAGGGCGAGGGCGCCCTGTACGTCCGGACCAGCGGTAACAAGGTCGTCCAGGCGCGGCTCGATATCTACGAGCCGCCCCGCTTCTTCGAGGCGTTCCTGCGCGGCCGCGCGTACACCGAGCCGCCGGACATCACCGCCCGCATCTGCGGCATCTGCCCGGTCGCCTATCAGATGAGCGCGTGCGCGGCGATCGAGGCCGCCTGCGGTGCAGGCGTCGGCGAGCCGATCGCCGACCTGCGCAGGCTGCTGTACTGCGGGGAGTGGATCGAGAGCCACGCGCTGCACATCTACCTGCTGCACGCACCCGACTTCCTCGGCTACAGCAGCGGGATCGAGATGGCCACGCACCGGCGCGACCTCGTGGAGCGCGGCCTGGCTCTTAAGAAGGCCGGAAACGCGATCATGGAGACGGTCGGCGGCCGGGCCATCCACCCGATAAACGTTCGCGTCGGCGGCTTCTACCGGGCCCCCGCCCGGGCCGAGCTCGCCGCGCTCACCGAGCCGCTGCGCCGGGCGCTCGATGGCGCCCTCGAGACCGTGCGCTGGGTGGCCGGCTTCGAGTTCCCTGACCACGCCTGCGCGGCGGACATGCTCGCCATGTCCCGCCCGGGCACCTACGCCATCGAGCAGGGCACGCTGGTGACACGTTCGGGCCTGGCGTTCCCGGCGGCCGAGTGGGACGAGCACGTGATCGAGGAGCAGGTGCCGCACTCCACCGCGCTGCACGCGCACCTGGCCGGCGGCGGCCGCTACCTCACCGGGCCGCTGGCCCGCTACACGCTCAGCGGGCAGTGGCTGTCACCGCTGGCCCGCGAGGCGGCCCGCGCCGCCGGGCTGGGGGAGACCTGCGACAACCCGTTCCGCAGCATCATCGTGCGGGCGGTGGAAACGGTGTACGCGGTCGAGGAGGCGCTGCGGCTCATCGCCGCCTACGAGCCGCCCGACCCGCCCGCCACCGAGGTACGCCCGCGGGCCGGCGTCGGCTACGGCGTCACCGAGGCGCCCCGGGGGACCCTGTGTCACCGGTACGAGATCGACGCCGACGGCCTCATCACCACCGCCCGCATCATCCCGCCGACGTCCCAGAACCAGGCGGCCATCGAGGCCGACCTGCGCGCCTTCGTGGAAGCCCGGATCGAGCTGGACGACGCCGAGCTCACCCGCCAGTGCGAGCAGGCGATCCGCAACTACGACCCGTGCATATCCTGCGCGGCCCACTTCCTGGATCTCACCGTAGAAAGATCTTTATCAGACCGAACGGACGGTGGTTCCCGTTTCTGCTTCCGGCTTCACGCCCACTGACGCCGGCCCGGTCGTGGTGATCGGCGTCGGCAACGAGTTCCGCCGTGATGACGGCGCCGGCCCCGCGGTCGTCGGCCGGCTGCGTGACCTGGCGCCGCCCGGCGTCCGCCTGGTGATCACGGACGGCGAGCCCACCCGGCTGATCGATGCCTGGACCGGGGCGGCGCTCGCCGTGGTCGTCGACGCGGTCCGCGCCCAGCGACCAGATCAGGAACCGCCGCGGCCGGGGACGGTCCACCGTTTCGTGGTGGACGGGCCGGGGGCGCCAGCGGGCCGGGCGGCGAGCTCGCACGGCTTCGGCTTCGACGACGCGATCAGCCTGGCCGTGGCGCTTGACCGGATGCCCGCGCGCTTGATCGTGCACGCGATCGAGGCGGCCGACCTGACCCAGGGGCCGGGCCTGACGCCACCGGTCGCCGCCGCCGTCGGCGTGGTGGCCACCGCGGTCCTGGCCGACCTTAGTCCCTACCTGGCGGGGCCCTAGGCTCCTGGTCCGCTGACATCGGGCCGGCTGTGCTTGAGGTAACGCGTTAAGGATGTGATCAGCATGCGGGCACTGGTGGTGTACGAATCGATGTACGGGAACACGCACGTCGTCGCCAGCAACATCGCGGACGGCCTGCGCGCCACCCACGAGGTGACCCTCGTCCCGGTGGCCGAGGCTACCGAGGACCTGGTGGCCGAGGCCGACCTTCTGGTCGTCGGCGGCCCGACCCATATGCACGGGCTGTCGAGCCCGGCCAGCCGGCGGATGGCAGCCCAGGCGGCCGCCAAACCGGCCAGCGGGCTGAGCCTGGACCCGGACGCCTGCGGGCCGGGACTGCGGGACTGGCTCAGGGGCCTCGGCCCGGGAATGCGCACTGCGCACGCCCTGGTGGCCGCCTTCGACACCCGGATCAACGGCGTCCCGGCGTTCACCGGCGCAGCCAGCCGGGGCATCGGCAAGCTGCTGAAGCGGCACGGCTACCGGCTCATCGCCGCCCCGGAGAGCTTCCTGATCGGCCAGCAGAACACGCTGCTCGACGGCGAGGCCTCCCGGGCCCGCCGCTGGGGTGCCGCACTCGGCGTGATCGCCAGCAGCATCAACCTCCCGGCGCCGGCCTGAGACCGGTCACCCGGCCAGCGGACCTTCGGGACCAAAGACCCTAGCCGCGCCTAGTTCCGGCTGACATGGTCGGCGCCATGACCGCCATTGTGCCGGTCGCGCTGGCCGGTGATGAGCTGGAGGTTCCCTGCGCCGATGCTGGTCAGCGCCGGTACCTATCCTTTGACGCGGCGGCCGCCACTGGGGCGTTGCCGAGCGTGCTTGACGCGGTGCAGGCCTTCGTTCCCTGGTACGCCAGCGTGCAGGGAGCCGCGGGCTACAAGTCCCAGGCATCCGCCATCAGCTATGAATGTGCCCGGCTGGCCGCGCTCGCCTTCGCCGATCGTGGTACCGCCTCCGATGACGTCGCCCTGTTCTGCCCTAACGCCACCGAGGCGATCCGTCACCTGGCTGACCGGCTCCAGCTCAGCCGGGACGACGTGGTGATCACGACAGTGGCGGAGCATCAGGCCAACGTGCTGCCCTGGTCCCGGGCCGCTCACTGCCGTTACGTCGAATGCGGCAAGGACGGGACCTTCGATACCGAAGATGTCGTCGCCGCGCTGGGGCAGCAGCCTCGCCCGGCGCTGCTGGCGATCACCGGGGCGTCTGGCATCACGGGATGGATGCCCCCGCTGCGGGACATCATCGATGCCGCGCACCGCCGCGGGGTGCCCGTGCTCGCCGACGTGGCACAGCTCGCACCACACCATCCACTGCCCGCTGACGCCGACTTCCTGGTCTGGAGCGGCCACAAGATGTACGCGCCGTTCGGTGCCGGAGTGCTGATCGGCCCGCGGCGGGTCCTCACCGAGAGCGGGCGGGAAGCCGATGGCTCACCCAACGTGATCGGCGCTGTCGCCCTGCACGCGGCCATGGACACGCTCAGCGAGGTCGGCTGGCCGGCGATAACCGCGCACGAGCACCGCCTCGCGGCCTCGATGCGGCGCGGCCTGGCCGCGATCCCGGGCGTGCGCCTGCTCGGCCCGGCCGCTGACGCCCCGACGCTGCCGGTCGCCACCTTCACCGTGGCAGGCGTCCCGCATGCCCTGGTGGCGGCGCGGCTGGCCGCCGAGTATGCGATCGGAGTAGGGCACAGCCGGTTCGGCGCGGATCCTTACCTGATCCGGCTCCTCGGCCTGACCAGTGAGGACGCTGGCCGGCAGCGCGGCCAGGCGCGGCGAGGGGATCGCCGGGCGGTCCCCGGAGCCGTCCGGGTCAGCGCCGGCATCAACATAACCGGCGACGACGTGCGGCGGCTGCTCGCCGCTGTCGCCGACGTGGCGGTCGGCGCCCCGCCGGTTCCCTACCGCCAGGACCCGTCAACCGGTGACTTCTTCCCCGCCGCCGGCACGTCACCTGCAGCTCTACTGGGGACTCGCCGGTATGAAATGCCTGGTGAACCAGTCGCCCGCTAGGTCCGCCACCTGCTCGAGCGCTCCTGGCTCCTCGAACAGGTGGGTCGCGGCCGGGATGACCGCAAGATGGTTCTCACACCTCAGCTTCTCCTGTGCCTGGCGGTTGAGGCCGAGGACAACCTCGTCCGCGCCTCCCACGATCAGCAAGGTGGGTACCTGCACCAGCGCTAGCCGCCGGCCCACCAGGTCCGGGCGGCCACCGCGGGACACGACGGCCGCGACCGGCGGCCGGGGACTGGCGGCCGCCGCCCACAGGGCCGCGGCCGCACCGGTGCTCGCCCCGAAGTAGCCGAACGGGAGGGTGGCGGCGGCGGGCAGGCCGTCCAGCCAGCGGGTAATTCCCGCCAGCCGGCCCGCGAGCATGGCGATGTTGAACACGTACGCCCGGCTGAGCTCCTCATCGGCGGTGAGCAGGTCGACCAGAAGCGTGCCGAGACCGACGCGGTTCAGCGCGGCGGCCACGAACTGATTGCGGGGACTGCGCCTGCTGCTGCCGCTGCCGTGGGCGAAGATGACCAGCCCCAGGGCCCGGTCCGGGATGACCAGCGACCCGGGCAACCGCACACCGCCTGCGTCCACCACGATCTCCGCCGGACCCGGCTCAGCGCAGTCAGATCCGGTGGACACCCCTGCCGCCTTGCCGAGCAGCGCGGTGACTTCCTCGTCGGAAACCTGGGAGAAGTCGTCGTACCATTCACCGATCGCGAAGAACCGGGCCGGCGTATGCAGGCATATCACCTCATCGGCGGCACGCCGCAGCGAGGCGGCCGCCTCAACTGAGCCCACCGGTACCGCGAGGATCACCCGGCTCGCGCCACGCGCCCTGGCCACCATGCAGGCCGCCCACGCCGTCGACCCGGTGGCGATCCCGTCATCGACCACGATCACCGTGCGGCCGACCAGCGGTATCGGCGTGCGGTCGCCGCGCAGCCGGCGCACCCGGCGGTCCAGCTGGGCGCGCTCCCGTGCTTCCACGGCGGCGACCTCCGGCCCGGTCACCCTGGTGAGCCGCACCACCCGGTCATCGATGATCCGCGCCCCGCCCTCGCCGATCGCCCCGAAGCCGTATTCCGGCTGGAACGGAACGCCGAGTTTGCGGACCACGATCACGTCCAGCGGAGCGCGCAGTTCCTCGGCCACCTCGAACGCGACCGGCACGCCACCGCGCGGCAGGCCGAGCACGACGACATCGGTGCCGCGCAGGTGCCGCAGCCGCTGGGCCAGGTGCCGTCCCGCGTCCGCGCGATCAATGAAGAGCATCACGCCACCTCCTGCCTGGCGGACCGTCTTTAGCACTACGTCATCCCGCGGCGAACCACGACACCAGGGCCAATGGTCACAACGTCCGGGCCGTGGGCCGGCTGGGCCCGCTGGCACCGGGACCAACGCCTCTAATCAGCTTCGCGTGCCGCGGCAGAAGATAGTGGCGTCTGAAGAGCCGAACCACTCCGTGTACAGGAGGGAAGCAGGCCATGACACACATCAAGGCCCGCGGCCGGATCGTGGTCGGCGTAGACGGGTCGGCCGCCTCGGCCGCCGCCGTACGCTGGGCGGTACGGGAGGCACGGCTACGTCACGCCGCCGTCCACCTCGTCTGCGCATGCGACAGCGACGCCAGGCTGCGGGCACCGTATGCCTCGTGGTCCTGGGTGACGCACGAGTACGAGCGCTACGCCGCTGCGGCAGCCGTGCTCGCCGCCGCGGCAGAACTCGCCCGCCCGCACCTTCCGCCAGGATGGCTTACCACCGAGCTTGTCCACGAGCCGCCCGTCCGGGCCCTGCTCGACCAGGCCGCAGACGCCGAGATGCTCGTCCTCGGGACTACCCGGTTCGCCCGCGGGACAGGACAGCCGACCCGCGCCATCGGGCCGGTGGCCCTCGCCTGCCTGCGCCTCGCGCATTGCCCCGTCGTGGTCATCGCCCCCGATGATCTACCCGCGGACCCGCCCGCACAGCGGCGCCGGCGCGTGGTGCCCCGCCAGCGCGCGCCGCGGGCAGCGACTTGCGGCCCTGTCCTGCGGGCCGCCCGGAGTGCTTAGGTCTGTCACCTGTGCGGGACTTCGGTCCCTAGCCGTGGCTGCCTCGTGATCAACGCGTGCGCCGTCAGCCGCAGCACCGCGTCGCGCGCCAGGCGGCGGACGTGGGGCGCGCTGACGGTGGAGATGGCGCAGCGAGACCAGATGGGAACGCGAACGCGATGTACCGGCTGGCCACCTCCACGACGCGGATAGCCGAGCCACGCTGGCCGGGGTACTCGTCGCGGCCACCAGGCCCGCGGCGGTGGTTGAGGTCAGCTGTGGTCGCGCCGATAGTGTCATCCGGCGCACGCCGCGGGGACTTTCGCCTCTGGTCGGGTCAGGCCACGGGCTGATGCTGAGAAAAACTAGGCTGGTTATCGTCATCGCGTAGAGGCCAGTTTCAGCCGCAGCGGATCACCCGGCCAGCGTCCACCCAGGCCCGGATGGCGTGGTTCGTTCCCCCGGGCGCCCTGCCACTGCTGCCTGACACGCGTTGTGGGTCATGATGACGGCCGGGAAAGGAGCCAAGGTGCCCGCGCTGCGCGACTACCTCGATCGCTTCCGCCCGGCTGGCGCGCCTGGGGCGGGGGGTACTGGGGTGCCCGCGGATCGTTCCCGTGAACTCGAAGCGGAGCTGACCACGGTGCTCGCGCTCCTCGACGGCGTGCACGCCGAGTGCGCGGACATCGTCGCGAAGGCCCGCCGGGACGCCGAGCGGATGGTGGCGGCGGCCCGCGGCGAGGCTGCGGCGGTGGCCGACGACGCGGACCGGCGTGCCCGCGCCGCGCGCGAGCGGGCCGCTCGGGAGGTGCTGGCCGCGGCGCGGACTGAAGCCGTCGGCACTGTTGCTCATGCCGAAAAGCAAGCCTTGCGAGTACGCGAACGCGCCAGGCAGCGCATCCCAGCGCTGGCGAGCAGAGCCGTCGGCCTTGTCCGGGGGCTAGGGGCCGAGCCAAGCGCGTCCGCGGGCGGCCGACCAGATCTGCCGGGACTGCTCGGGTGGCCGCCATGAGCGGCGGGTGGGTCGCTGGCAGCGTCCGGGCCAAGGCCATGGTCCGGCGCTGTATCGGGGCTGCCGCGGCCAGGGACCTGGCGGCCTGCGGCTCGCTGCGAGAGGCGCTGCAGGCGTTGGCGGCCACGCCGTATGGCCGGGAGAGGCTGCCTGGGCTGACGCTGTCCGCGGCGCAGCACGGAATCGCCAGCGCGATCCTGTGGGACCTGCGAGTGCTGGCCGGCTGGCTGCCGGGTGACGGCGTCCGGCTGTTGCGCGCGCTAGCAGGCTGGTTCGAGCTGGCGAACGTCGAGGAACTGCTGGAGGCGAAGGCGGGCCGACCGGTCGAGGCCGAGTTCGCGCTCGGCGCGCTGGCCACAGCATGGCCGCGGCTGCGCCAGGCGGCCAGCCCCGCCGGGCTGCGCGCCGTGCTAGCCGCCTCGGCCTGGGGCGACCCCGGCGGGGAGACCGCGGAGGCGGTGCTGCTGGGGATGCGCTCGCGATGGGCGGCACGGGTCGCGGCGATTGGAGACCCGGCGCGGAGCTGGGCTGCGGGCGCCGAGGCATTGCTGCTGGCCGTGCAGCGGTTTGCGCCGGGGCACGAGGCCTGTGACACCGGCACCGGCGGGGCGCCCGGCATGCTCGGTGCCGCCGCGGCCGGGGCGGTCACGGTTGATGAGCTGGGCCGTAGGCTCCCGGCCCGGGCGCGGTGGGTCCTTGCGGGGATCAGCTCGCCGGGCGACCTGTGGCGGGCCGAGGCAGCCTGGTGGGCGAGGGTCGAGCGGGACGGGTTCCGGCTGCTGCGGACCTCCGGCCTGGACAGCGGGCCCGTCCTCGGCGCCGTGGCCGTGATGGCGGCCGACGCCTGGCGGGTCCGCGCCGCGCTGGAGATCGCCGCTCGCGGCGGCGGACCGCTGGAGGCTTACGATGCGGTGGCTTGACGCGGTCGCGCCGGTCCGGATGACGCGTATCACCCTGGTCGCGCCGGAGGGCGCGCTGCGCGACGTGCTGGCGCGAGTCGCTGACGCCGCAGCGGTGGAAATCGATCTTACTGACCGCGAGCAGACCCCGCCCGGCGAGGCGGCGGCACGGCTGCAGCATGCGGGGCAAGCCTCGTCGGCGCCGGCCCTGTCCGCCGACCGGCCTGACCTCGACCGGCTTGAGCAGGCGGGCCGATATGACCTGCTGGCCGGCGAGGCGCAGCTGGAGGCGTATGCGGCGGCGGCGGCTAGGCGGTCCGGTGTTGCTGCACTGGCCGGCTGGATCCCGGCTAACCGGCTGCCTGGTGTCGCCGCTAGCGTCGCCGAGGTTGGCGGTGCCATGGTGCCGCGGCGGCGTCCCCCTGGGATCGAAGCGCCGACGCTGCTGCGAGACGCCGGGCTGCGGCGCTCGCTGACTCCGCTGGTCCAGACCTACGGGACGGTGCCGTACGCCGATATAGACCCAACCTGGCCTGCCTGGGTGGCCTACGTGCTGATGTTCGGCATGATGTTCGGGGACGCGGGGCAAGGAGTGCTCCTCGTCGCCGTCGCGCTGGCCCTGCGCGCCGGCTGGCCGCGATGGACGCGCCGGTACCGGCGAGCCTGGCCGTTCGTTGGCGGGGCCGGTGTGGCGGCCACCGGCTTCGGCCTGCTCTACGGGGAGTGCTTCGGGCCAACCGGGCTCGTGCCGACGGTCTGGCTCGATCCGCTCAGTCATCCGACCACGCTGCTGCTGGTGGCGGCGGGTATCGGCGTGATCCTGCTCGCCCTGGCGTACGGTCTCGGCACCATCAACCGGTGGCGGGAAGGCGGCTGGTCGGCCGCACTGTACGCACCGTCGGGAATCGCGGGTACCTCCCTCTTCCTCGGTGCGGGCGCCGCCGCCGCCGGCTGGTACCTCCGCCAGGCTCTGCTGGTAGGCGCAGGCGCGTTCGTCGCCGTAGCCGGGCTGGCACTCGCCCTCATCGGTTTCCTCGCCGAGGCGGGCGGCGGCGCTGCCGGGACGATGCAGGCGTCCGTCGAGGCCTTCGACTTCGTCGTCCGGCTGGGCTCCAATGTCGTGTCATTCACCCGGCTGGCCGCGTTCGGCCTCACCCACGCCGCGCTCGGCCTGCTTGTGTGGGAAGGCACACGGGCACTGTGGGGCCGCGGCGGGGTGCTGGCCGTGGCCGGGGCGATCCTGTTCGCCGCGGGGACTGCGCTGGCGTTCACTCTGGAGGCGCTGGTCGCCGCCATCCAGGCATTGCGCCTGGAGTACTACGAGTTGTTCTCGCGCGTCTTCGTGGCACAGGGCCGGCCGTTCAGGCCGTGGCACGTGCCCACGGCCTGGGAAAGGGAAAGCGTTCCCGCGCTCAGCGCGGTGGCAGGGGGTGCGTGATGTCTGCCTGGCTAATCGGGTTGCCGCTGATCGTCGGCGCTGCAGCGCTGGCACCGTGGGCCGCGCAGCGCTTGCGCCGCGGCGCGGTCGTCCTGACCGTGATCGGCGTGCTGCTGCTGGGGGGCGCCGTGGTGCTGCTCCTCGTCGCGGCCGCGGCCGGGCCGGCGAGCGCGGCGGCCACGGGGGCGGCGGCCGGTGCCGCCGGGACGGGCGGGAGCACGGGGGCCCTGATCGGCGCGGGGATCGCGGTCGCCGGCTCCAGCATCGGCGCCGGCATCGCCGTCGCCTACACCGGCGCCGCCGCGCTCGCGATCATGAGCGAGCGGCCGGAGCTGTTCGGGCGGGCCATGGTCATCGTCGGCCTCGCCGAGGGGATCGCCATCTATGGCCTGGTCGTCGGGATCATCCTGATCGGGAAAGCGTGAGCGGCCATGTCCAGGGCAGCTGTCATCGGCGAGGCGGTACGGGTCCAGGGCTACGCCCTGGCCGGTGCGGTCGTGTACCCGGCCGAGGACGCCGACCAGGCACGCGCGGCGTGGCGCTCGCTGCCGCCCGACATCGCCGTTGTGGTGCTGACCGCCCGGGCCGCGGCCTGGCTCGGTGAGGCGCCGCAGCGGCGCGACGGCGTCCTGCCGGTGGTGATGCCGCCATGACCGCCGCTGACGCGGCCGCCGAGCTCGCGCCGACCCGAACCCGCATGCTGCGCGACGCCGCGGACCAGGCGGCCCGGATTCTCGCGGACGCGCGGCGCGAGGCGGACAGGATCGCCGCGCAGGCGCGCCAGGACGCGGAGCGGACCGTGTCGTTGGCGCGGGCGGCGGGGCATGCGCAGGCTGCGCCGCAGGCCGCCGCAGTGCGACGGCGGGCCCGGAGCGACGCCCGGTCGGCGCTGCTCGGCGCCCAGCGCGAGGCCTACGATGAGCTGCGCGCCCAGGTCCGCGTGGCCGTGGACGGGCTGCGCGGCAAGCCCGGATACGACCAGCTGCTCGACGCGCTCGCGCGGATGGCCCAGCTGGAGGCGGGCCCCGGCGGGACGGTTACCGCGTCTCCCGACGGCGGCGTCGTGGCCCGCTCTCCCGATGTGCTCGTTGACTGCTCGCTGCCCCGGCTCGCCGACCTGGCCATCGAGGCGCTGGACGGGGAGGTGCGGGAGCTGTGGGCGCCATGACTGCGGCGGCGCGGGTGGCCCGGGTGAACGGGCCGCTCGTTGAGGTGGAGGGGCTGGCGGGGGCGGCGATGTCCGACGTCGTCGAGCTCGGTGAGCGCGGGCTGGCGGGCGAGGTGGTCGCCATCCGCGGCGACGTCACGACGGTCCAGGCCTACGAGTACACCGGGGGCCTGGCGCCCGGCGAACCGGCCCGGTCCCTGGGCGTGCCGCTGTCGGCCCGGCTCGGCCCGCACCTGCTCGGCGGCATCTTCGATGGCCTGCTGCGGCCGCTGACCGGGGCTCCCACCTGGCTGGAGCCTGGGCGGTCGCGAGAGTCCGCGACGGGCCGGGAGTTCGGGTTCACCCCCGAGGTGGCGGTGGGCGCGGCCGTCGGTGACGGCACCTGCCTGGGATCGGTGGCCGTGGCCGGCGGGATCGGGTACCGGGTCCTCTCGCCGCCCGGGCTGAGCGGGACCGTCGAGGAGGCGCGGCCGGCCGGGCTGGTCGACGGCGACTCGGTGATCGCGGTCGTGTCCGGCGTAGCCGTGCGGCTGGTCTCCGACTGGCCGGTCCGGCGGCCGAGGCCGTACCAGCGGCGGCTGGAGGGAGCCGCGCCGCTGCTCACCGGGCAGCGCGTGGTCGACGTGCTGTTCCCGGTCACCAGGGGCGGCGCCGCCGCGGTGCCCGGCGGGTTCGGGACCGGCAAGACCGTGCTACTGCAGCAGATCGCGAAGTGGTGCGACGCGGACGTGATCGTCTACGTCGGCTGCGGGGAGCGTGGCAACGAGCTGGCCGACCTGCTCGCCGAGCTGGCCGAGCTGGCCGATCCGCGGTCCGGCGGGCGCCTGGCCGAGCGGACCGTGGTCATCGCCAACACCTCCAACATGCCGATGATGGCGCGCGAGGCCAGCATCTACAGCGGGGCCACGGTCGCCGAGTACTTCCGCGACATGGGGCTGGACACCGTCGTGGTCGCCGACTCGACCTCGCGGTGGGCAGAGGCGCTGCGCGAGTTCGCCTCGCGCAGCGGCGAGCTTCCCGCCGAGGAGGGCTACCCGGCCAGCCTTTCCTCGGCCCTGGCCGCGTTCTACGAGCGCGCCGGCCGGGTGATCACCAGCGAGGGCCGGGAGGGCTCGGTCACCATCATCGGCGCGGTCTCCCCGGCGGGCGGCGACCTGACTGAGCCGGTCACCACGTACACGCAGAGGTTCGTCCGGTGCCTGTGGTCCCTGGACCGCGACCTCGCCTACGCCCGACACTACCCGGCGGTCTCCTGGTCCGGATCGTTCTCTCGCGACGTCGACGCCGTCGCCGCCTGGCATGCCGACAGCGGCGATCCCGCCTGGGCGGACCGCAGGGGCCGGCTGGCCGCCGTGCTCGCGGACTCCGACCGGCTCAGCTCGCTAGCCGAACTGCTGGGCGTCACCGCCCTGCCGCCCGCCGAGCGGGTCACCATCCTGGCCGGACGGCTGATCCGGGAAGGCGTCCTGCAGCAGAACGCGCTGAGCCCGGTAGACGTATACTGCGACACCGCCCGGGCGGTCGCGCTGGCGAGCGCGGTGCTGGCGGTGGCGGACCGCTGCCAGGCCCTAGCCAACCGGGGCGTTCCCGCCGCCGTGATCGAGGAGGAGGACTTCTCCCCGGTCCTGCGCGCCCGGGAGGACGCCGCCACGGCGGACGCGGTCGCCGAGTGTGAGCGCGCTATGCTCGCCCGGCTCGATGACCTGGGCCGCCAGGAGGAGCGGACACGCGAGGAAGGCGGAGTCGGGTGACCATCTGGGCACGGCGCGAGTACACCGACGTCGCGGAGCTGCGCGGGCCGCTGCTTGTCGTGCGAGGCGTGACCGACGTGGGCTGGGATGAGTTCGCCACGATTCGGATGGCAGCGGGCGGGCTGCGGCACGGGCTGGTGCTGGAGGCCGACCGGGATCTCGCCGTTGTACAGGTGTTCGAGGGCACTGAGGGCCTGGCGCCGGCTACCGCCCGGGTCGCGTTCAGCGGCAGCCCGCTGCGGATCCCGGTCGGCGTGGGGTGGCTCGGCCGGGTGTGCAGCGGGCGAGGCGAGCCGGTGGACGGCGGGCCGCCGGTCATGGGCGAGGTCACCATGCCGGTGACCGGGACGCCGCTGAACCCGGTGCTCCGCGAGCCGCCGGCCGAGCCGGTGCTGACCGGGATCTCGGTCATCGACGCCCTGACGACCCTGGTGCGCGGCCAGAAGCTGCCGCTGTTCTCGGTGGCGGGCCTGCCCCATCTTGAGCTGGCGGCACAGCTGGCCGCGCAGGCGTCGGCGGGCGGGGAGCCGTTCAGCGTGGTGTTCGCGGCCATGGGGCTCACCCACGCCGATGCCGCCGCGGTCCGCGCCATCCTGGAGGAGCGATCGACGGCGGGGGACCTCGCGCTGCTGCTCAACCTCGCCGACGCGCCGGTGATTGAGCGGATCCTGACGCCGCGGATCGCGCTCACCGTGGCCGAGCACCTGGCCTTCACGCGCGGCCGACACGTGCTCGTGGTCATGGCGGACATGACGAACTACTGCGAGGCTCTCCGCGAGGTATCCGCCGCGCGCGGCGAGATCCCGGCCCGCCGGGCATACCCGGGCTACCTCTACAGCGACCTGGCGTCCCTGTACGAACGGTGCGGGCGGATCCGCGGCGTGCCGGGCTCGGTGACGCTGGTCCCGGTCCTGACCATGCCAGCCGGGGACATCACCCACCCGGTCCCGGACCTCACCGGGTACATCACCGAGGGCCAGGTCGTGCTGTCCGCGGATCTGCACGCACGCGGCATCTACCCGCCGGTCGACGCCCTGGCGTCGCTGTCCAGGCTGATGCGCCACGGTGCGGGCCCGGGCCGGACCAGGGATGACCACCTTGACGTGGCCGCGCAGTCCCTGGCCGCGCTCGCCGCCGCCCGGCGCGCCCGGGAGCTGGCGGAGCTGGTCGGGCCGGCCGCCCTCAGCGCGTCGGACCGGCGGTACCAGGACTTCGAGACGGCCTTCGAACGCGGCCTCATGCACCAGGGCCGCGACGAGAACCGCAGCCTGGAGGAGACCCTGAGCCGCGCCTGGCGGGCGCTGGCCGCGCTGCAGCGCCGCGAGCTGACGATGCTGCCCGCCGCGGCGCTGGACGCCTACTACCCGGGCACCGCCGACCCTGCGGCCGGCGGGCCCGCGGCCGCGGCGCTGTGGACCGGGCCGACGGGGACCGTGGCGCCGTGAGCCCGCGACGGCTCGCCGTGCCGCCGGGCCGCGCCGGCCGGCTCTGGCTGACCAGGCGCCTGGCGGTCGCCCGGCGCGGCGCCGACCTGCTCGACCGCAAGCTCCAGGTCCTCCAGCGCGAACTCGACCGGCGGCGCGGCTCGGCGGCGAGCGCCGCCGCGGAGTGGCAGCGCCGCCAGGCCGACGCCGACGGCTGGCTGCTGCGGGCGGCGCTGCTCGGCGGCGAGCGGGCGATCAGGCTGGCCGCCGCCGGCACGTTCGCGGAGGTGACGATCTCCCATGCCGACACCATGGGACTGCGGTACCCGGCCGACGCGACCTGCGCCACCCCGCCGCCCGTCGGCAGGGACGGCCCGGCCCTCGCCGCGGCGCGTGAGGCGCACCGCGCCGCGCTCGCCGCAGCCGTCCGGCATGCCGTGGCGGCCGAGGCGCTCCGGGTCCTCGAGGCCGAGACGGTCGTCACCAGGTACCGGCTCCGCGCGATCAAGGAGCGGTGGATTCCCCGGCTCGAGCAGGCCCTGGCGGAGGTGACGCTCGCCATCGAAGAGCAGGAGCTGGCCGACGCGGCCCGGCTGCGCCTGGCCAGCAGGCCGGGGAACAGGCGCTGAAGTCTTAGGGACCGAGGTCCCGGTGTACCGATGACATCTGGCCGTGATGCTCGGACGGGCGAGGCGGAACACTGTTAGTAGGAAAATAGTGAGGGAGTGAGCATGATGTCCCGCACCGACGAATACCTCGATGCCATGCTTCGCCACCTTGGTGCCGCGTACTACGAGTCCCTGCACGGCAGGGCGGCCCGCTCTGACGTGGCCCGCGCGCTCGATACGGTGGAGGAACATCTGAAGGAGGTCCAGACGCGCTCGGGCGCCCAGTCAAAGGCCAGCCCTCACCCGGTTCACCACACGGGCGGACCGCGGCATAGCCGGTGGGCCCGCAGGGTCAGTGACGTGATGACGAGCTCGGTGGTGACCGTCGACCGGATCACCCCGTACCAGGAAATCGCTCAAGCGCTGGCCCGGCACAAGATCAGCGGCGTGCCGGTGCTGAAGATGGGGCGGCATGTCGTGGGCGTGGTATCCGAGTCCGATCTGCTCGCCGCGGAGGACAAGACGCTCCGGCAAGCCAGGCTCCAGGCGCAGTCTCCCCGGCGCTGGCGGCTTCGCCAGCCACGGCGGACCAGCCTGGTCGCCGGCACGCTGATGACCGCGCCGGCCATCACCATCCATCCCGACGCGACGATTCCGAGCGCGGCGCGGCTGATGAACACGCACCACGTCAGGAGGCTGCCGGTCGTCGACTCGGACGGCAAGCTGGTCGGCATCGTGACCCGCCGTGACCTGCTCAGCGTCTTCCTGCGCCCGGACGACGACATCGTCCACGATGTCCGGCAGGTCCTGGAGGAGCTCCCGTTCGCCAACCCCGCGGACGTCACGGTGACGGCGCGGTACGGCGTGGTGACGCTTACCGGCACGATCGAGTCCGAGTCGCAGCGGCATCAGGATCTCATCCCGGTCGCGCTCCGGCTGGCCTGGGATGTCGACGGGGTAGTCGACGTGATCAACGAGCTCAGCGAAGCCAAGGAAGCCAAGGAGGCCGCGGCTGCTGACCAGCCAGCAGGCTGAGGCATACGCTGACCACTTCACCGGCCCCAACAGCTACGTCAGCCCGCCACGAACGACGGCGTTAGGGCCGATGGTCACGAGAGCTCGCCCTATCCGGAGATGGCGCCAGCCGCACTCAGGCACGGCCTGCCCGACGCACCCGCCGATGCAGACCCACGCAAACCTGGCCTCCTGGGCAGCAGGCCATTGCTCGGGTCGGCCGTGGGCCGGTAATGCCCCTGGGCCGGCCGGGCGGTCAGTGAGCATCCCGGAATTGCTCGTTGTCGTCGAGCGAACCCAGCTGAGCGCCGCGTGGTGGGCCTCCTGGCGAGTCGGCAGCCGGACGGTGGGCCGAAGCTCAATCCGCGAGCATGCGGGGCCGGGTGTGCGCGGCGTACTCGGGCTCGTGCGGGCGGCCGCACGCGCCTGCGGGGTGCTGAAGTCCAGGAAGCCGGTGCTGACGGGTTTCTTCAGCTTGTACGCGCGGTCACCGGCGAAGAACACCACGGCGGACAGCGTCTCCGACACGCCCGCATAAGGTTCCCCGGCGGGTTGCGCATAGGTCAAGCTGTCACGTCCAGTCACCGTCGCTCCATGGTGACCACTCTCCTGGACGGGCCGGATCCCAGGCAGGGTCAGCCGTCCCGGCCTGGCCGGGGCTTTCTCCCTTTCCTGCGCGGCCGGGGACCGCTCGGGTGAGCCGGCGAGGTTTGCGCGGCACGCCGTGGCCAGGCGCTGGCCTGCGCGCTATACGAGGAAGGGGGAGTGCGGGCCTGTGAGGTCGGGACCGTGATGTTCGGCCTGCGGCCAGACGGCACCGAGGCCCCGGCCGCGACGGACCTGGTCTGGCAGTCCCCCGCCGCACCTATACCCAAAGCCACCTCGACTACGTGATCGAAGTCGTCACCAGGGTCGCCAGCCGGGCCGCCCAGTTGGCCGGCATGCACATCGTGTTCCAGCCAAGGCAGCCACGGCCTCGTCCAGCCCGTCCTGAGCACCCGGCAACGGTACCGGGCCTACAGGCCACTGCTGTCGCCGCACTCATCGTAGGAGGTTCGGCCTGCATGATCGGGTCGTTCGCCTCTTACGCTGCCGCGCCATCCGGCCCATTATGCGGCGTAGGGGAGGGCGCAGGATGCTGGGCTCAGAGGAGACGGCAGATCAAGCGGCACGCCTGTCGCCCTGCGGGGCGTCACGTGCTGGAAGACGTCACGAGGAGGGCGTCATGAGCGGCTACAAGGTAATTGAAGTCATCGGGACAAGCGCTACTTCATGGGAGGACGCGGCAGCGCAGGCGATCAAGATCGCCGGCGAGACCCTCCACGACCTCCGGGTGGCTGAGGTGGTCAAGCAGGACATCCACCTGGATGAGAGCGGGGGGATCACCTTCCGGACCAAGCTTGAGCTTTCGTTCAAGTACGAGCACTGATCCCGGTTACGTTCGCAAGATCCACATTCCCGTTGGTGGCCCATGGAGATCAATCAGGGTGAGCAGCGGGCTTGCCCGCTGACGTGGGCGGGCCCGCCGCTCCGCTGTTCCCGTTGATGATCATGCTAGTCGGCACCGACAGCTCATCGACCGGCTCGAGCGGGAGCACCTCGCCCTTCCACTCCACGCTGGCCGGCAATCTGTACGGTGCCCTGCGGCCGCTTTCCCCTGGCGTGCACCAGCGGTCACCCCGGCAGCGTCCACCACGCCCTGCTGCGGCTCGCGGTCCGCCATGGCGTACAGCTGCGTTACGTAGCTGGTCATGGGGAACCTGGCGGAGCTGGCCCTGGGCTGGTTACCCGGTGAGGCGGATGCGGACGTCGGCGACAACGGCGCCGTGCTGCCGGACGAACACCGGGTTGAGGTCGAGCTCGGCGATCTCGGGGATGTCCTCGACCATGGCGCTGACCCGGTGCAGCAGCTCGGCGAAGGCCGCCACGTCCAGCGGCGGGGACTGGCGGTATCCGGTGAGCAGCCGGTAGGAGCGCAGCGAGCGGAGCATCTCATCGACGTCGGTGTTGGACAGGGGCGTAATGCGCACCGCCACGTCGCCGAGCACCTCGACTATGGTGCCGCCGAGGCCGGCTAGCACCAGCGGGCCGAAGGCCGGATCGTGGGTCACCCCGACGATCATCTCCACGCCGTCGCCAATCTGCTCCTGGACGAGGAACTCCCTGGCCTGCTCGGCGAGGCCGGCCTCGGCCAGCGCAGCGCGGATCGCGGTCACCGCCTGGGATGCCGCCTGCGGGGTGCTGATGCCGAGGGCGACGCCGCCGACGTCGCTCTTGTGGATGGCCGCGGCGATCTTGACCACGACCGGCCCGCCCAGTTCGGCCTGGGCGGCCGCGGCCTGGGCCGGGGTGCGGACCAGGCGGGACCGGGCGGCGGGGATGCCGTAGGCGGCGAGCAGCTGCGCGGCGGCCTCAGCGCTGGCCCATCCTCCGCCGGGCTGGCTGGCCAGGACCTTGCCGACCAGTGCCCGGCCGCGGCGCGCGTGGATGCCGGGGGGTGTCACGACGTGGCCTGCGGGCCGGGCCCGCCATTCCGCCCACCGGGCGATCTGCCCGAGCGCGGCGGCGGCTTGCTCGGGGTAGGTGAAGGCGGGGATGCCGGCGCTTGACAGGCTGGCCGGCGCGGGCCCGGCCGTCATGAAGACCGCGATGACAGGCTTGGCGGGCAGGGCGGCCGCGGCGGCGGTGATCTCGCGGGCGACGTCCCCGGCAGCGGTGACGAACGGCGGGATGTATACCGTGATGATCGCGTCGATCTCCTCGGCGGCGCCGAGCAGGCGCAGCGCATGCCCGTACTGCTCTGCGGTGGCGCTGGCCACGACGTCCACCGGGTTCTTGGTGGAGGCCTGCGGCGGCAGGCCGGCGCGCAGCGCGGCCTGGGTGTCGTCGGACAGCTCCGGCACCAGCAGCCCGGCCGCCTCGCACGCGTCGGCGACCAGGATGCCCGGGCCGCCGCCGTTGGTCAGCACCGCCACCCGCCGTCCCGCGGGTGCCGGCTGCGTTGACATGACGGCGGCGATGTCGAACATCTCTTCCAGCGTGCCGGCCCGGATCACTCCTGCCTGGTGGAACAGTGCCTCGACCGCGGTTTCCCCGGCTGCCATCGCCGCGGTGTGCGAGGACGCCGCCCGGCGCCCGGCACCTGTACGGCCGGCCTTCACCGCCACGATGGGCTTGTGCCGGGAGATCCGCCGGGCGATCCGGGCGAACCTGCGGGGGTCGGGCACCGACTCCAGGTAGGCCAGCACGACGTCGGTGCCGGGATCCTCATCCCAGTACAGCAGCAAGTCGTTAGGCGCAAGGTCAGCGGTGTTGCCGACCGACACAAAGCCGCTGACGCCCACCGAGGGGCCGGCCAGCAGGGCGAGTGCGGCAAGCCCGAGCCCGCCGGACTGGGTCACGAACGCCAGCCGGCCCGGCGGCGGGAAGACCGGGCTGAAGGTCGCGTTGAATCGGGGATCCGGCCCGCCGCTGAGCAGGCCCATGCAGTTGGGCCCGATGAGCCGGACCCCCGCGGCCCGGGCGCGGCGGCGCAGCTCGTCCTGCAGCACCCGGCCCTGCTCGCCGATCTCGGCGAACCCGGCCGAGATTACGCACACCGCCCGCACGCCCAGGGCGCCAGCCTGGCCCACTACGCCGGCTACCACCGGTGCGGGCACCGCCACCAGCACCAGGTCCGGCGGACCGGGACAGGAGGGCAGGTCCGGGTAGCAGGTCATCCCCTGGATGACCTGGTGGCGGGGATTGACCGGGTATACCGGTCCGGCGAACCCGCTTTGAAGCAGGTTGGCCAGCAGCAGCCCGCCGACGCTGCCGGGCTTGTCGCTAGCCCCCACCAGGGCGATTGACCCGGGGCGCAGGAACGGCCCGAGCGCGGCGCGGGCCGCGGCGCGCTGGTCGGCCAGCACCGCGTCAAGGTAGGCATCGGTTTCCTGCACGGCGAAGCTGGCGTGCACGGTGGCCGCCGTTACCTGCTCCTGGTATTCCAGGCCCAGTTCCTCCAGCAGGCCCAGGATTGCCGCATCGCCCCTGGGCACGTCGCCGGCCAGCCGCCGCACCCCGGCGTGCCGGGCGGCTTCGGCTAGCCGGCGCAGCAGCAGGGTGCCCAGCCCGGCGCGCCGCCAGAAGGCGTCGACGAACACCAGGAACCTGGCGGTGTCCCCGGCCGCGCGCTCATACCGCGCCACGCCCGCCACCTGCCCCGCCGGCCCGGCCGCAGCGGTCGCGACGATCCCCGCCGCGTGGCCCGGCCGCGGCAGAGCCACGTCGCCGGCGCGGTCGGCCGGCAGATGAGCCAGATCGGTGAATCGGCGCCGGGCCGGAGCATCCAGGCGCCGCCACAGCGCCTCAAGCCCCGCCGCATCATCGGCCCGCAGCGGGCGCACCACCACCACCCGGCCATCACGCAGCGTCTCCTCCGAACCCGCCGCGCTGCCGACAGCCGTCACGCCCCCCTCCCGGGCTTCTGGCGGCGCGGCGATGTACTCGCAGGCAGGCTCGGCACGCTGCTCCCTGGCGGAGCGCCGGGCGGGGCAGGTGCTGGCGCCGTGCCGGACCGCTGGACGGACGGCTGGTGTCGCGCCTGCCCGGGCCAGCCAGCACCGCGGTGCGCCGGCCGGGGATAAAAGCCTTCCGCGGTCGCGCGGCCCGCGTTGCACGGCGGCAGCCGACCCGCATCGACCAGCCTGCACGTCCGGACAAGCCCCGGCGGGACGGCGCCGTACCACAGGCCCGGCGGCGGGGTCAGGTCAGGTGCCGGCCTGCTCACGCCGGGTCCAGCGGGGACCGCGTCACATGCCGTGACCGCATACCTCGCGTGCCGTCGGCCGGGTCCGCCGTGCTGCGGCCGGGAAACCACCGCCGCCCGGCACCGGTCAGCATCCATGTTCCCAGTCTGCGCGTTCACACGCAGCACCCGGGACGAGGGGTCGCAGCGGCTGGGATCGGTGTCCCACTGCCGGGCGGAGGTGTTCCTGCAGACGGCACAGGAACCACTGGTAGCGCGGCCCGCCGCGGGCGGGGTTCTGGCCGACCGCCGGTTACGGCCGTGGCACGTAAGCGCCGTCGGCGCCGCGACCAGACCGCTGCGCCGCCGGTTCGGATCTATTCTGGCTGCGAGCATCCCCAGGCACCTCCTGCTGCCCGTCCTGCCTCGCCGTCAGGCGGCTGGCGGTAGGCGGCATCACCACCGTGATCACCGGCCTTGCCGGACAGCAGCACGCCCGCACGGCAGCGTCCAGCGGCACGGCCCCGCTCCAGCTCAGCTACGAGCTGCTCGCGCGCAGCGGCCGTCCGGTGAGGCCACCATTTCTCCATACATTGACCAGTGCACCGACATGGACACGGTGTCAGGGCCATTGTTCCCGCACGGCATGGCCATGGGTCCCGCTTCGCCTGCGGCTGTCAGGCTCTCGGGATGTTGGCCCCTAGGCTGCGGTCACTGCCAGACAGGCACCGGGTCGTTGCATATCTCATCGGCGTCGAGGGACGCAGCTACCGGGAAATCGCCGACCTCACCGGCATCCCGCTCGGCACCATGACGTCAAGCCTGCATCGTGCCCGGTGCCGGCTCCGCGCCGAACTCAGCGCCTATGCGCCCCCGAGTTAGAGCAGACGATGGCGGGCCGCACACGGCGTGCTACGCCGTCCAGATGGCCCCGCCCAGGGGACCTCCGTCCCTGGAAGCAGGCTCCCCCGCCTGATCGATCCGGCGGAAGTCGGGGGAATCCCGGTCCACCTCGATCATCCCGGCAGTGCGCATCGCGGGGCCGAGCAGCAGGATCTGGAACATCTCACGCTTGGCCAGGACCCGCAGCGACAGTGGCAGCGCCTGCAGGTGGACCATCGGGTCCAGGTTGGACTGGTGATTGGACACCACGACGTACGCGGCGGCCGGCCTGACATGTTCAAGGTCATGGACGGCCACCCGGGCCCCCGCCGCGCGCAGCCACACCTCCGCCCACCACCGCACCATCCGGTCGGTGACAGGCGAGTCGGCCCGGGCGGGTCCGCGGCACAGCAGCAAGATGGCGACGGCCAGCGTCGCCAGCACGCCCGCGACGAACGTCGGCACCGTGCGCCAAGACACCCATCCACCCTTCCGGCGCACACCGGCATACGGTCGCAGGGTGCCCATCGGCTCAGCGCAAGCCAGCGCGGCGGCCTCGGTCAGGCTTTGCTGATGGCTATCTTCTTGGCCGGTTCGTGTTTCGGCGCCGGGATGCGGATCTCCAGGACTCCGTCCTTGTAGGTCGCGGTAATGTCGGCCTCGGTCACGCCCTGCGGGAGCGGCAGCGACCGGGACAGCGACCCATAGCGCAGTTCCCGGCGCACGTAGCCCTTCTCCTCCCGCTTCTCTTCCTCACGGCGTTCGGCTTCGATGTGCAGTATCCCGTGCGAGACGGTCAGCTCGACATCCTTGTCCGGGTCGATGCCGGGCAGGTCGGCACGTATCACCAGCGTCCCGTCCTCCCGGAATTCCTCGACCCGGATCAGTTCCTCGGCCTCCCGCCAGCGTGAGAACGGCATCATCCGCGCCCATTCTTCGAACATCCGGTCAAAGCGGCCGAAGACATCGGCTGCTTCCCCGCGAGGCTCGCGTCTTGCCAGACCTGGCATGGTCCTCACCTCCTGGCCGCCAGGCAATGCCGCGA
>Ga0208565_1000324_pt1 | contig 38091 bp, 30 predicted proteins | sample Sb_taG_7_FD_187706 | JGI IMG/M metagenome (GOLD analysis project Ga0208565, IMG submission 187706) | Peat soil microbial communities from Weissenstadt, Germany - Sb_50d_2_FS metaG (SPAdes) (version 2) | ecosystem: Environmental > Terrestrial > Soil > Wetlands > Peat | place: Germany... | reverse complement strand
TGGCCCGCCACCTGGTCCGGCGGCTACCGGACGGTCAGTTGTGCCGGGCCGGCCCGGCCGAGTACCTGATTCCGCTGGCGACCGAGCCGCAGCTGGTGTCCTACCTGGGCGCGGCCGGTGGCGAGCTCACTTGCCGGAGCCGCCAGGTCTCCAGGCGCAAGGTTCCCGCCAGCATCGGCTCGGTGCTCGGGACCACCTCAACCGCGTCGGTCCTGGTGATCAGGGCGCTCTGGACAGCGGCCGGTCAGCCGGCCGCATGGTGCACGACCTACCTGCCAAGGGACAGAGCGGGCACCTTCCGTTCTGCAGTGGCGGCGGCGCAGGTGCGGCAAGTGTTGGCACTGGCCGGGGACTCTGGGCTGGCCGGGGACTTTGGGCTGGCCGGGGACTTTGGGCTGGCCGGGGACTTTGGGCTGGCCGGGGACTTTGGGCTGGCCGGGGACTCTGGGTGGCACGCGGCGGCGGAGCGACCCGAGACCGACTCGCCGGAGCTTGTGCCACCAGGCAGGCCGACCGCCCTGCATGTCGAGCTGGACCACCCGTCGCCGGCCGCGGCCAGGACCTTGCAGCTGTCCCCCGGTCAGCTAGCCGCGAAGGTCACCATCCGGTTCGACGACCCGGTGACGTCCAGACCGGCCGCGCTGACCGTGGCGGTGCTGCGCCCCGACCTCTGCCGGATCGTGGTGCGATCCGGATCGCCCGCCCAGCCCGGCGGCACTAGTGCGCCGGACCGTGACCCAGCTGGCTGGTCGAGCCTGCTGCGCGACCCCGCCTTACATTGTCGCCCGTTCGCAGGATCTCGTTGCTCGACGCATTACCTGCAGTTCAGCTTCTCGACACCTGCGCAACTTAGAACTGAATACAGCCCGGTCTGCCATTGCGCGCCATTGGCAGAGCACCGAACGAGGCGGAAGGCACCCAGTGGATTACTCCGGCGACCAGACTGACGTCGCGGGAGTCCTCGCTGACCGGCTGGCCGCAGCCTTGGTGCATCATGAGCCCGGCTGGCGGCTGCCGAGGGCAACCGCGCTGGCTCGCCGCTACAACGTCAAGCCGACCCAGATCGAGCAGGCCGTCAGGGAGCTGACCGCTAGGCACTTGATCCGCCAGCTCCCGGATGGGCAGCTGTACCGGGCCAGCCCGGCCGAGTACCTCATTGCGGTGCAGGGAGTGCCGCGGCTCGGCGCTCACGTCGACCCGATGGGCAGCCAGGTCAGCTGCCGTAGCCGCAAGGTTTCGTGGCGCCGGGTCCCTGAGGACATCGGCTGGACGCTGGGCATCGCCCCGGCCGACACGGTCTGCACGGTCCGCTGCCAGTGGGCGATGAACGGCGAGCCAGCCGCCATCTCGACCACTTATCTCACCAAGACCGCTGCCAGTCAGGTGACCGATGCGGCCGGCCCGCTTGGTGACTCGGTCCGGGTACTCCCGCTCGGCAGTGCCGCGCAGAGTCCGGACCTGGGCGCGATGCCGGCGCCGCTCGGTGTACCGGTCGCGCTGTATCTGGAGCTACAGCCGCCGTCATCGTCGGTTGCCAGGGGATTGCGGCTGGCCGCCGGCCAGCCGGCCGCCATGGTCACCGTCCGGTTCGACGATCCGGCCACTGGGCAGCCAGTCGCGCTGACCGTGGCGGCGCTTCGGGCCGATCTGTTCCGGATCGTGATCGAGTCGCCTGCTGAGAACTCCCATCACGGGGACGCACCATCGACTGCGGGGTTCGGCCTCGGGGCTCCGCCGTCAGGCGGGGCCCAGGGCGCCTTTGCCGAAGTGCCAGGCGACGGCTCGGCAATTCTCCGCACCAAGCAGGGATAGATCGCTGACGGTCACCAGATCGGCTCGCTGCTGCGCACAGAAGTACTATCTTTGGCCGTTATGCCGCCAACTATGATCGGCACGGCGGAGCGCGCATCCTGGCGCTCCCGTTACCTCGCGCTCCAGACCGCGCCGCCGCGCAGCGAGTTAGCGGCTGGTGCCGCCGTGGCGGCGCTGCTGGCCCAGCTGCTATTCGCGCAGTTAACCCTGGCTCTGGCAATCTGCCTGATGCTGATCGGAAGGGTCGGCCGATGGCGCCCGTTGTGGCTCGCCGTGCCAGCCGTGGCCGGGCTGGCCTGGATGCTGACCACCGGCGTCCGGCCAGCGGTGTACGGCTACCTGATCGGCGGCGGCAGGGTGATCACATCGCTGACCGGGCCGGGTTCGGCGCTTGCCAGGCTGGGGCACCTGCCTGATGCATTCCGCCGCTGGCAGCAGTGGCTGCCCAGACAGCTTCCGCTGGCGCTGCTGGCGGCCAGCGCGCAGACGGCCGGCCTGACGGTCCTGCGCAGGGCCGGCCAGCTGCGGTCCGGCCGGCTACCGCACTCCACCGGGCCTCGGCGGTGCCGCCCTGGGCTCATCGTCGCGGCCAGGCGCCGGTACCTGGTCGCGACGACCAGCCGTGGCGAGGTGGCGACCAGCGACGGTGGTTGCGTCGGCATTGCCGACGGTACCGGGCGGCGCGCCGCGATCTCGTGGCGCGAGGCTGAGTCCGGCGTGCTCTGCGCCGGCCAGGACGCCGCCGCCGTTGCCGCAACCGGGCTGGAACTGGCAACCGCCGCGATCCAGCACCGCAAGACCGTGATCGTCATCGACCTGGCCAGCCGGGCCGGCCGCCTGGCCGACCCGATCGCGCAGGCCTGCGCCGCGGCGGGAGCGCCGCTGCGCTGCTTCGGTGACTTAGCTGGCTGCTACGACCCTGCCTGGGGGGCTGACCCGGCCCGCTCCGCCGCGCTCATTCTGGCGGCACTCGACTGGAACGGGGTGAGTCACGCGCAGCAGCGGTTCTGTGCGGACTACCTGAACGCGGTCCTCGCTGTCATCGCAGCTACACCTGGCGGACCAGCCAGGCAGCCGGTCGCGGTGCTCGACGAACTGGCTGACCTGCTCCATCCGGAGGCGCTCCGAGCCCGGCTGCGCCTGCTACCCGGCTACCTGCCCGGCCATCTGCCCGGACCCGACGCCCTGACCGGACAGGTCGCTGACCTGGCCGGTCAGCTTGAGGTCAGTCCGGCGCTGGTCGCCCCGGTGGCGAGCCAGCTCACCGGACTACGCTCGGCCGCGCTCGGCCACTGGCTGGGGCCCGCTCGCAGCCCAGGGCCAGCACGTCCCGCGAATGTGACGGCTTCCGGGCAGGCCCCGATCAGCCTCGGGCGGGCGCTGGTCGACCGGCAGGTGGTGCTGTTCCCGCTGGACCGCAGCGTGCATGGCCGGGCCGGCGTCACCATCGCGCGCCTCGCGGCAGCTGACCTGATCGCGACCCTGACCGAGGCAGCCGCGCAGGCCCGTTCTGGCGACTGCCTGACCTGGATCAACGGCTGCGAGGCACTCGACCCGCGGCAGCTCACCGCGCTGCTCGCGCTCGGCAGTGCCACCGGAACGGCCGTACTGCTGAGCACGGCGGCTGAGCGGGCGGCGGTCAGGCTCGCTGGTGAGGTGAACGTCATCGTGGTGCGCGGGCCAGCGCCGCCCGCACTGGCTCGCCTGCTCGGCACCGGCGACCTGGTCGGCCCGGCTCACGATCCGCCAACTGCCGGCCCACCCGGCTGGGTGACCGGTCAGCAGCCAGGTCAGATCACGGCGGACGCGATCACGGCGAGCGAGCCTGGCCAGCTACCGAGAATTTCGTTCCGCACCGAAGACAGCACCAGATGGATGGCGGACACCTTGCTCGGGCAGCAGCCGGATGCCCTCGGTGTGCTCGTGCGGAACCCGCGGCCGCGGCTGCTGCTTGGCTGCCGGGCCGTCCGGTGACGGGGTGGGCACGGGTCGATCCGGCTCAGATCTACCTGGGCTGGCAGCACTCGCCCGGCCAGGCAGATCCTGGCCCGCCGCCGGCCCGGCCGGTGCCTGAGCCTTCAGTCCGGCTCGATCCTGGCTGGGTCGCGGCGCAGCGCCTGATCGAGAGTCGGCTCGCCCGTCCGACGCGGCTCGGCATCGCGGCCGGTGTCCTCGCGGCGGGCCTGATGGCCATCCTCTGGCTGACCGGATTGGTCACCGCGGCGCTGGCCGGATCCGGCTCGCTGGCCGCAGCGGCTGGCGCGCTGTACTGCGCACGGTCAGCCGGGTTGGGCAGGCGGCGGCTCGGCGCGCTGATCGCCGGCGAGAGTCACCGGGTGGCCGCCGCGAGCGCGGCTGGCCAGCAGCGGCTGGCGGCCAGGCAGACCGAGCATGCCAGCGCCTACCGGGCCTGGCTGGACCGCAGGACCGTCTTCGAGCAGCAGCCGATCTGGTTCGCGGTCCGGATGCCGGCCGGGATCGACCGAGTGGACGTGGTCGGCGGCACGCTGCCCGGCTGGTCCGCGCTGCTCACCACGCTCGCCGCTCCGCTGCTGAGCGCGGGCGGCGAAGTGACCGTGCTTGACCTGACCGAGGGTGCGGTGGCTGGTGACCTGGTCAATCTCGCGCATCGGTCCGGCCTGCGGCCGCTGGTCTGGGTCCTGCCGCGCGACTTGCCCAGGCTTGACCTGGGAACCGGGTTAGGTACCCAGGCCCTCGCCGATGTGCTCGCGCTGGCGGTCAGCGCCAGCCCGCAGGCCGGACAGGCAGTGGATCAGCCAGCTGACTGCGCACTGCTTGAGCGGGTGCTCGGCGTGCTCGGACCCGATCCGCGGATGGCGCAGGTGAACGCTGCCCTGCGGGTACTTGCCGATGTCGGGGACCCGCGCACAGACCTGCGCTCCGGATTGCTCACGACCGGGCAGCTTCAGCAGATCGGCACCCTGTTCGGCCGCGGGGCGGCGGAGCGGGTCGTGATCGAGCGAGCCTGGGCACTGGAGTCCAGGCTGCGGTGGCTCGATCAGCTCGGCAGCGATCCGGCCAGCGTGCAGCCCAGCCGGCTCCGGGTGGCGTCACTCGACCGGCGGTACGGCGTGATCGGGAACCGGATGCTCGGCACCTATCTGACCGCGGCACTGACCCACATGCTGCGGCAAGCGCCGCCAGCCAGGCCCTGGGCACATGCGCTCTGCCTGCTTGGCGCTGACCGGCTGCGCGGTGAAGTAATCGACCTGCTCACCGAGGCATGTGAGGCTTCGCGGACCGGGCTGGTGCTTGGGTACCGATCCATTTCCCCCGACGTGCGGGAACGGCTCGGCCGGGGGAACGCCGCGATTGCGTTCATGCGGCTCGGCAATGGCGCCGACGCTCAGGCGGCCAGCGAGCTGATCGGCACCGAGCACCGGTTCGTGGTCGGCCAGCTGACCGACACGGTGGGAACCTCGTACACCGATACCTGGGGTGACTCCTACACCAGCACGGTCGGGACCGCGGACTCGGTGGCCGACTCGTATTCCGTCAGCGAGAGCAGAGGTCGCAACCGGGGGCGGGGGGTGAGCCGCCAGGACCGGTTCGCGCCGTTCGGTGACTTCACCGGATCGTCCAGCCGCGACTCCAGCTTCTCGGTCGGCGAGTCGGGCTCGGTGTCGCTCACCGAGGGGATCAACTCAGGCACCTCCTGGGGGGTAAGTCTGTCCAGGGCACTTGGCGAGAACGTGTCGCTTGGCCGCACGGCGCAGCGGTCCAGGGAGTTCCTGGTCGAGCCCGATGAACTGCAGCGTCTGCCGCCGAGTGCGGCGATTGTCAGCTACCCGGGTCCAGCCGGGCGGACGGTCGTGCTCGCTGACGCCAACCCGGCGATCAGCAGGCTGCCCGGTGCGACCTGGCGGAGCCTGGCGGACGTGCGGGCCGATGGCCTGGCTCAGTATCCGCGCCCGGTGCGGGCCGGTGCTGCCAATGGGGGGTTCAGCAGGGCGGGAGGGTTCGGCGGGGCGCGGGAGTCCGGTGGAGCTGGGGACCTCGGCGCGCCGGGGGAGTTCGGCCGGGCGGGAGAGTCACGGCCGGATCCGGCACGGCTGCCGAATCTCGGACCGCCACCCGAGCGTCTCGACTGGCGCCCGCGCCGCTGAGCCGATCAGAGTCCGCGGGCGGACGTGGCAGACTCGGGATCGTGCAGCGGCAATTTCGGCAAGTGGACGTCTTCAGCTCCGAGCCGTACCGGGGCAATCCGGTCGCCGTCGTGCTGGACGCCGAAGGTCTGACGTCAGCGCAGATGCAGCGCTTCGCGCACTGGATGAACTTGTCGGAGACGACATTCGTGCTCCCGCCCGACGCGGCCGGAGCCGATTACCGGGTGCGCATCTTTACCCCGACCGCGGAACTGCCTTTCGCCGGGCATCCGACGCTGGGTACGTGTCACGCCTGGCTGAGCGCCGGGCATGTCCCTGGCCAGCCGGACCACATCGTGCAGCAGTGCGGGGCTGGGCTGGTTCAGGTCAGGCGCACGGCTGCTGGCCTGGGCTTCGCCGCGCCGCCGCTGCTGCGGTCCGGTCCGGTGAGCGAGCCGATGATCGAGCAGATCGCCGCGCAGCTCGGGCTCGATCGAGCCGAGATTGTGGAGGCTCAATGGGCCGACAACGGTCCAGGCTGGGTTGCCGTACTGCTCGGCAGCGCGGATGCCGTGGTTGCGCTGCGGCCACCGTCGGTCGAACTCGATCTGGGCGTGGCCGGCGCCTATCCGCCGGGGTCGGAGTGCGCTATCGAGGTGCGGGCGTTCTTCCTGCAAGACGGCAGGCCAGTTGAGGATCCAGTCACCGGGAGCCTCAATGCCTCGCTGGCACAGTGGCTGCTGACGTCCGGCCGGCTTACCGCGCCCTACATCGCCAGCCAGGGAACTGTGCTCGGCCGACGAGGTCGGGTGCATGTCAGCCGTGACGATGACGGCACCGTCTGGGTCGCCGGTGCCACCGCGACCAGGATCAGCGGCGAGGTTGAACTGTAGCAACCAGGTGGCAGGCCCACGGCCCGGCTGATATGCACGCTTTATGGGTAGCAGCCCGGATGCCGGCAGCGGCGCGACCGAGTCCTGGTATCGGGTCGTAGCCATCCCCGACGCCTGTTACGGCGGGACGCCCGAACGGGACTACGCGTCGGTGCTGCCGGCCGTGCTCAACGCGGCACAGGACCGCAGGCCGTTCGTGGCCGGATGGTTCTCCCGAGGGGCCGGCGCACCGCTTGAGCTGATCACCAACGCAGGCCCGCTTCCGCCGGCCCCAGCCCAGCGCCTGACCGTCTCGGACAACCCTGGCCGCGGCGGTGCCCACGCCGCACGGGAGCAGCCGGAATCAAGCGAGCTGCTCTTTCCCTGGGGGGCACGGGGCGTGCCGTTCACCCAGAGCCTGATGACTGACCTGGACCGGATGGTCTGGGCGCCATGCCCTGGCCGCCAGGCACCGCAGCAGCCCGGCGATCGCGGTGGCGGCTCGTGGCTGGCCTCGGCCGGAGGCGGCCTGGCTGGCGCGGCACCCAGTCTGTTCGAGTCCGCGCTGACCACACTGATGGCCCGGCCGTTCGGCTGGCTGGTGGTGGCCGAGCCGACCGACCTGATCGACGCGGAGACCGCTGAGCTACGCGGCCAGCTCAACGCAGCGCGCCGGTTCGATGAGGAGCGCGCTCGGTTTGACGCTGACCAGATCGCCAGGCGCCTCGGTGAGCTCGATGCGTTCCGCGAGGCGGGACTGTGGAATGTCCGAGTGCTCGTCGGTGCCGCCGACGCCGAGCAGCTGAGCCTGATCGCGCCGATGCTGGTCGGTTCGGCGGACCTGAGCTCGCACCCGTACCGGCTACGCGGCCCGGAGCGGGCGCGTGACCTGGCAGACGCGCTGGTGTCGAAGATGAACGACTCGGCGGATGGTTCGGCGGTGCCATTCGCTGCCACGGCCGGCGTGCTCGCGGCGCTTACTGGGCTGCCGCGCCGCGAGGTTCCCGGGGTACGGGTGCTCGACGTCGGCTACTTCGATGTCACCGCCGAGCCGTCCGGCGAGGACGAGGTCAGCGTCGGCGCCATTCTGGACGGCCAGGACCGGGTGGTAGGAGACCTTGGCGTGCCGCTGGCGACGCTGAACCGGCATGCGCTGGTCACTGGCGCGACCGGGTCGGGAAAGTCCCAGACGGTCCGGCATCTGCTTGAGCAGCTCACCCGCGCCGAGATCCCGTGGCTGGTGGTCGAGCCGGTGAAGTCGGAGTACGCGGCAATGGCCGGGCGGCTAGCCGCCACCGGTGCAGAGCTGACGCTCATCAATCCAGCCGATCCCGCCGCGATCCCGCTGGCCGTGAATCCGCTCGCGCCGGAACCCGGCTTCCCCGTCCAGGCGCATATCGACATGGTCCGGGCGCTGTTCCTGGCCGCGTTCGACGCTCGCGAGCCGTTCCCGCAGATCATGTCGCAGGCCCTGCAGCGGGTCTACGAGTCCTGCGGATGGGACCCGGTGACCGGGTCACGGCAGCCGGGCGCCGCGGCCCCGCCGGCGATCCCGACGCTGGCCCAGCTGCAAGCCGCCGCGCTTGAGGTGATCTCCGACGTCGGCTACGGCCCGGAGTTGCAGGCAGATGTCCGAGGATTCGTCGAGGTCCGGCTGCGGTCGCTGCGGACGGGATCGGCTGGCCGCTTCTTCGAGGGCGGCCACCCGGCCGACATCAGCGAGCTGCTGCGCCGGAATGCCGTGCTCGCGATCGAGGACGTGGCCAACGACGAGGACAAGGCGTTCCTGATCGGCACGCTCATCATCAGGATTGTCGAGCATCTGCGGCTGCGGGCTCGAACCCAGACAGCGCAGGGCCTGGGTCACGTGATCGTGATCGAGGAGGCGCACCGGTTGCTCCGCGCCGACCGCGAAGGCGCCAGTGCGCACGCCGTGGAGCTGTTCGCCAGCCTGCTCGCCGAGATCCGCGCTTACGGCGAGGGGCTGATCATCGCTGAGCAGATACCCGCCAAGCTCGTTCCCGACGTGGTGAAGAACACGGCCTTGAAGATCGTGCACCGGCTGCCCGCTCATGACGACCGTCAGCTGGTCGGCGCAACCATGAACCTGGACGCCGAGCAATCCCGCCAGGTCGTGTCCTTTCCGCCCGGTGTGGCCGCGGTCTTCGCGGACGGGATGGACCGGCCGCTGCGGATCCGGGTGCCATTCGGCGGCCACGCCGAGCGAGCCCCGAGGCCGGACGAGCTGGCGGAGCCGCCGATGGCCGGGCGGAGATCGGCGGCCTGCGGGCCCGCCTGCAGCCAGGGCCGCGCTTGCACGCTGCTTGAGCTGCGTTCGGCTGATCTGCTCGCCGGGACGCCGGAGGATGCCTGGCTGCGGGTCTGGACCGAGGCGACAGTGCTTGCGTTCCTGACCAACTCGCCGTTGCCCGTCGTGCCGGTGGCGCTGCGCCAGCGCTGGTCCGGCCTGGATGAGCGGCTGCGTGAGTGCCTGCTGGCCACCGCCATCGAACGAGCCGCGGCCGCCCGTGCGCAGGCCGTGCGCTCCTACTTCGATCCCCGTGAGCTGATCGAGGAAGTGGCCGTGACGGCGTTGCGCCTGCTTAACGGCGGAAAAGGAGCCGGAACAAAGGTCGGGAGCAACTGGGTCATCCCGCAGTTGCAGTGGCTGCACGAGATCGAACGCGCCTGCCCGCTGCATGACCCGGCACCAGATCCGTTTGCGCTGGCGCTGCCTCTTGAATACGAGCTGCCCGGCCTAGCTGATCATCCTGACCTGAAAGTCGGGCAGCGGGTCAGCGGGCTGCGCCGGCATCCGCTGTCGATGGAGCTGGCCCGTAACCGGCTGCCGGCCTGGACGGCGCTGCTTGGCGAGGATGATCAGCGTGGTTTCACCGCCGATCTGGCCACCCTGGCGGTCGGCTCCAGTCATCGCGGCCAGCTGATGCAGGCAGCGGGCGAAATGGGGGTCGTGGGCTGGCTGGAGCCTGTTCTGTCTTGGCCGCGCCGGTTCATTGTGGGAAGCGATGACCAGGCGACCGCGGCGGCTGCGGCCGAGCGGGACCCGGCGGCCGGATAGCATCTGCGGCCATGGGCAAGCTTCCGATCCGGGCGCGCGTCGCTACCACACTCGGCGATGCCGCTGGAAAGGTGTCGCGGCTGACCGGTCGTGGCGACGGGTCGGTGATCGGCGGCGTGGTCGGCCTACGGGTGGCACCCGATCTGCTCAGGCAGCTCGCGGCCGGACGCCAGATCGTCCTGGTGACCGGGACGAACGGGAAGACCACCACGACCCGCCTGGTCGCGGCGGGGCTCGGTGCGCTCGGGCAGGAAGTGGCATCCAACGCGTTCGGCGCCAACATGGAGTCCGGGCTGGTCTCCGCGCTCAGCGGAGCGCCGGACGCGCCATACGCGGTTCTGGAGGTCGATGAGCGGTACCTGCCCATGATGATGAAGGAAACCAGCCCGCGGGTGGTCGTCCTGCTCAACCTCAGCCGAGACCAGATGGACCGGGCCGCCGAGATCTGGCTGGTTGCCAGGCGCTGGCGGGAGGCGTTTGCCGGAACCCCGGAGTGCTGGGTCGTGGCCAACGCGGACGACCCGCTGATCGCCTGGGCCGCCGGAACCGCCCGTCATGTCACCTGGGTCGCGGCCGGCCAGCGCTGGCATGAGGACTCCTGGTGCTGCCCGGAGTGCGGGTCGCATCTGCAGCGCGACGAGCTCGGCTGGCGGTGCGGCGAGTGCGGCTTGTCCAGGCCATCGGCCAGATGGGTACTTGACAGCGACACGGTGATCGACTCGGACGGGGTCGGTCATACGCTCGACCTTGCCCTGCCAGGTCGGGCGAACCGGTCGAACGCGGTGATGGCTCTTGCCGTCGCCCGATTCTTCGGCGCCGACGTCGACCAGGCGCTGCCGCGGCTGCGCTCGGTGACATCGGTGGCCGGCCGGTATACCACGGTCGAGCGCCGCGGCCGGAAGCTGCGGCTGCTGCTGGCCAAGAACCCCGCGGGCTGGCTGGAGGCGTTTGACGTGCTTGAGCCGGACGGACGGCCGGTGCTGCTCGCCGTCAACGCCCAGGGGCCTGATGGCAGGGACACCTCCTGGCTTTGGGACGTCGACTACCGGGTGCTGCGCGGCCGCCCGGTGCTGATTACCGCTGAGCGCAGGCTGGACCTGGCGGTCAGGCTGGAAGCCGACGAGGTGCCGTTCGACGTGGTGAACAGCATTGATGCGGCGGTGGACCTGGTCCCGCCGGGCGGTCTCGACGTGATTGCCAACTACACAGCGTTCCAGCAGATCAGAACCACTCTGGGGCGGACCACGTGACTGCGATGCCACCGCAGCCCAAGCACGCTGCCCCGTCGCCGAGCGGTCGTTACCGGCCGCCGCCGATGTCCGGACCCGAGCCGATGACCAGGCCGATACCGCGGGTTGAGCCCGAGTTCGGTGCTGAGCCTGGGCCAGCAGGCCCGCCTGCGGCTGGCTGGCCACAGACGGCCGGCGGGCCGCAGGCAGTCGACGGGTCACAGGCGGCTGGCGGACCGTACGCGGCCGGCGGGCAACCGGCATTCGGCGAGCCACGGGCGGCCGGTGGGCCACAGGCAGTCAGCGGGTCACATGCGGCCAGCGGGCCAAGCGCGCTCCGCCTGGTCTGGATCTACCCGGATCTGCTCAGCACCTACGGAGACCGCGGCAATCTGCTGATGCTCCAGCGACGGGCCAGGCTGCGCGGCGTGCCGGTCGAGTCCGTGCAGCTGAACTCGGATCAGCCGGTACCGCGCAGCGGCGACATCTACCTGCTCGGCGGGGGCGAGGACCTGCCGCAGATCCTGGCAGCGCGGCGGCTCAGGGCAGATGGCGGACTCGCCGCCGTGGCCGAACGAGGTGCTGTGATCCTGGCCGTATGCGCCGGCTACCAGCTGATGGGCTCGGTCTTCGGCGGCGTCCAAGGCGAGCCGGTCGACGGGCTCGGCATCATGGACATCCGCAGCGGCCGCGGCGACCGCCGTGGTGTGGGCGAGGTCCTCGCCGACGTGGACCCCGAGCTTGGGGTTGAACGCCTTACTGGCTTTGAGAATCACCAGGGTGTCACCACGCTGGGACCGGCTGCCCGGCCTCTGGCGCGGGTCGTCCTCGGAGTCGGCAACGGAGACGGCACTGAGGGCGCCTACGCCGGGCACGTGCTCGGCACCTACCTGCACGGTCCGGCGCTTGTGCGCAACCCAGGCCTGGCCGATCTGCTGCTCACCTGGGCGGTCGGGACACTAAGTCCGCTGCCTGAAGCGGATGAGTCCTGGACCAGGCAGCTCCGCGCTGAGCGGCTCGCCGCCACAGCCCCGCGTGCCGGTCAGTAGATAAGCGGTTTCGCCCCGTCCGCCAGAACCTCGGCGATAAAGGTCGATGCGCCGGCGATTCTGATCCCGGCGATCAGGTCGCCCTCGGTGATCTCGCGCCGTGCCGCGCATTGCGTGCAGACCGTCACGGTCCCGCTCTTCAGGATCGTGGCCAGCAGGTCAGCGGCCGGACTCGCGTAGGGCAGCCTGATCGCGTCCGCTTGTCCGGGTAGGGCGAGCCAGGCCGCCTCGCCGGTCAGCCAGAGCGAGACGGGCACGCCGCTCGCGACGGCCGTCGCCGCCACGGTGAGCGCCTGATTACACCGCTCAGGGTCGTTCTTGCCCGCCGTGATCTTGACGACGAGTGAGCCGGAAGCCATATGCCGCACCTTAGCCTGATGCGATGCTCCATGGCGGCCCCGGCCTGGCCGCGCGGCGAACGGGGATCCGCCGGGCCGGGCCGTAGACTGCCCGGGTGGCGGCCGACATCAGCGCGACCATCCTGACCGTGGCCTGCGCCGCGATAGCCGGCTGCTGCGCGCTGCTTGTGCTGCGACTCTGGCGGGCAAGCTCAGGCAAGCCGTCAAGCTCAAGCCGACGTAGGCTGCCGCCATGACGAGCGCCCAGCATCATCCCGGCCCCGACCTGCATGCCGCGGTCGCGCCGCTGAGCTTCCTGCTCGGCCGGTGGGAGGGAGCCGGCGTGGTGGGTTACCCCACTATCGACAGTGCCAACTTCGGGCAGGAGATCTCGTTCAGCCACAACGGCAAGCCGTTCCTGATCTACACGAGCCGCACCTGGCTGCTCGACCAGGACGGAACCATCGGACGCCCGCTGGCCATCGAGAGCGGATACTGGCGACCGCAGCCGGGGAACCAGCTTGAGGTGCTGCTGACCCATCCGACCGGCATCACCGAGATCTACCTGGGTGAGATCAGGGGCACCAGGATCGCGATCGCCACTGACGCGGTGGTACGCACCGCTTCTGCCAAGGAGGTCACGGCCGGCAAGCGGCTGTACGGCCTGGTCGGCAGCGACCTGGCTTACGCCTACGACATGGCGGCGGTCGGGCAGCCGTTGCAGCCGCATGTCTCCGCGCAGCTCAAGCACGTAGCCCAGGCAAGCACGTAGCCCAGGCAAGCACGTAGCCGACGCATCGGCCTGGCTCAGAATCAGGCTGAGGCCCGATTCTGACTGGTCCTCGGAGAAAGAGAATCCCCCGGGCTGCTCCCGCTGCGGAATGGGCTGAACCAACTCCGCTGCGGGGACCGGCTGGACAAGGCCGGCCACCCGGGGGTCCGGTGTCTGCCGTGTATTCGCCGACCGCCGCCTTGGCGGCACGCTGGCTCAGCTGCCGAAGGCAGGCTGGCCCGCAGGGCCGGTGACGCGCACACCCGAACAATGTCAGGTGTGCTCCACGGGACGGCGGCTAGCTGACAGCCACCTCGCGAGTCCGACATCTATGCATACTGTTGGACCACCTCCTTTCCCGCGTTAGCCAGCACGCTACGTCAGGTCCCCGCAGCCGGGCAAGAGGGTTTAACAGTCCCTGGACGATCGGTGGCACAGAACCGCGGAGCCGTTCGGACATCTCAGCCATAGACTCGGCCTATGTCGCAGACGTGGGATGACACGCTGCGGGCCGGCGGCTACCGGGTTACCCCGCAGCGTCAGCTCGTGCTCGAGGCGGTCACGAAGCTCGAGCACGCGACGCCTGAGGAGATCTACGCGGAGGTCAAGCAGACCGCGGTCGGAGTCAACGTCTCCACCGTGTACCGCACGCTTGAGCTGCTTGAGCAGATCGGCCTGGTCACCCACACCCATCTCGGGCACGGGGCACACCGCTATCACCTGGCCGCAGATGCCCAGCACGTCCATCTGGTCTGCCGCGGCTGCGGCGGCATCACTCAGCTTGATCCATCGGCCGTCCGCTCCCTGGTGAGCGCGCTCGATGCCGAGTACGGCTTCGAGACCGATGTCGGCCATCTGACCGTGTTCGGTACCTGCGCTCAGTGCCGGCCAGGCAGGCAGGCCACGCCGCCGGCCGGAAATTGACGGGCGGGATCGGGAACGGCGCATCTATGGTGGGCGGATGTCCCTGCTGACCGCCCGCGGCGTGTCGATGTCCTACGGCGCGATCGCTGTACTGCAGGGGGTGGACCTGGTCGTCGCCGCCGGTGACCGGATCGCCGTGGTCGGCCCCAACGGTGTCGGCAAGTCCACGCTGCTGCGGGTGCTGGCCGGCCTGGTGCTGCCGGATTCGGGCGTCGTGACCGCGATCGGCACGGTCGGCTATCTGCCACAAGAACGCGATCGGCGCGACGACGAGACCGCGATGCAGTACCTCGCCCGCCGGACCGGCGTCGCCAGCGCCGAGCGAGCCATGCAGACGGCCTCGGAGCGGCTGGCCGGAGGCTCAGCTGGCACCGGCCAGGACTACCAAGCGGCGCTTGACGCCTACCTGGCGCTCGGCGGGCCTGACCTGGAGATCAGGGCCGCTCAGCTAGCCGCCAGCCTGGGACTGCCCGAGGATCTTGACGGGCCGGCCGCGGTCCTGTCCGGCGGGCAGGCGGCCAGGCTGGCGCTCGCCGCCGTGCTGCTCGCCCGGTTCGACGTGCTGCTGCTCGACGAGCCCACAAACGACCTCGATCTGGCCGGCCTGGCACTGCTTGAGGATCATCTCGCCGCCTTCCGCGGCGGCCTGGTGGTCGTCTCGCATGACCGCGCCTTCCTGGAGCGCGTGGCCGGCCAGGTGCTGCAGATCGACCCCCACTCCCGGCAGGCGACGATGTACAGCGGCGGCTACCAGGCCTACCGGATCGAGCTTGAGCGCGATCGCGAGCACGCCGCCGAGGCCTATCAGACCTATGCGGCGAAGCGGGACGAGCTCACCGAGCGGGCCAGGCGGCAGAAGGAGTGGGCGCGGTCGGGGGAGCGCTCCGCGAATAGCGCCACCGCCAGGCGCAAGGAGCCGGACAAGAACATCCGGCACGGCCGGATGCAGGCGGCCCAGCAACTCGGCGCGCGCGCGGCCGCCACGATCAGGGCGGCAGAGCGGCTTGAGCCGGTCGCCGAGCCTCGCAAGGAGTGGGAACTCAGGCTGCGCTTCGGTGCCGCGACCCGGAGCGGCGAGATCGTCGCCGTGCTCTCTGACGCCGTGGTGCGGCGAGGCACGTTCCAGCTCGGTCCGGTCAGTCTTCAGCTGACCTGGGGCGACCGGATGCTGGTGCGTGGCGCCAACGGCTCCGGCAAGACCACGCTGCTGCAGGCCATGCTCGGCCGGATCCCGCTCAGCTCAGGCCGTCGCTCGCTCGGCGCGTCCGTGCGGATCGGCGAGATCGACCAGGCCAGGCGGACCTTCGATCCGCAGGCTGCGCTGCTTGATGCGTTCTGCGCGGAAACCGGCCTGCTCCCGGCAGAGGCGAGAACCCTGCTGGCCAAGTTCGGTCTCGGCGCGGACGACGTGGGACGCCGGGTCGCCTCGCTCTCGCCCGGCGAGCGAACCAGGACCGATCTGGCACTGCTGATGCATGCGGGGGCCAACCTGCTGGTCCTTGACGAGCCGACCAACCACCTCGATCTGCCGGCGATCGAGCAGCTCGAGCAGGCACTAGACGGGTACGACGGGACGCTGCTGATCGTGACGCACGACCGCAGGCTGGCCGAACGGGTCAGGGTTACCCGGGTTGTCACGGTCAGCGATGGGATGATCACCGAGGGCTGAACGATTCGTGCCTGGCCGGCGAAGCGGCATCCGGTCGGCCTGAGCGCATAGCCTTGCGGATATGGACAGCCCGCTGCTCGCCAGCCCAGGTGCGGTCGTGGCCGAGTCCCCGGATGCGGGGGTCGCCGCGCATTATGGCGACCCGTTCGCCGAGCAACGGGCGCTGGCCGAAACGGCAGGAATGGTAGACCGCTCGCACCGGGACGTAGTCAGGATCGGCGGCCAGGACCGGCTTGGTTGGCTCAATGACATCAGCACGCAGAAGCTGGACCAGCTGCCGCCCGACACCGCCACCCAGACTTTGATCCTCAGCCCGCATGGGCACGTCGAGCATCACCTGACCCTGGTGGACGACGGCACCTACACCTGGGCTCATGTCGAGCCAGGCGAGGCGAAGCCGCTGCTTGATTTCCTGGAATCGATGCGGTTCATGCTCCGGGTCGAGCCCGCCGACGTGAGCGCCGACTATGCCGTGCTGACGCTGATGGGACCGGACGCGAACGCCGGCCCGGCGAAAGACGCGGTCGCGGTCAGGTTTGCGTTCTGCACCGATCTCTTCATCCGGCGGGAACAGTTCGCTGATACGGCAGCGGCGCTGCAAGGCGCGGGCCACCGGCTGGCCGGTATGTGGGCGCACGAGGCATTGCGGATCGCCGGGCACCGGGCCAGGCTCGGCACCGATACCGATCACCGGACGATCCCGCACGAGCTGGGCTGGATCGAGACAGCGGTGCACCTCAGCAAGGGTTGCTACCGGGGCCAGGAGACGGTCGCGCGGGTACACAACCTCGGTCATCCGCCGCGCCGGCTGGTGCTGCTGCACCTGGACGGCAGCGAGGATCGGCTGCCGCCGCACGGCGAGCCGGTGCAGCTTGGTGACTCAGCGGTCGGCTTCGTCGGTTCCTCAGCCAGACACTACGAGCTCGGGCCGGTGGCGCTCGCGCTGGTCAAGCGGACGGTGTCGGTCACCGCGACGCTGAGCGTGGCTGGAATTAGCGCGGCGCAGGAAGTCATCGTTCCGCCGGACGCCGGGGCAAACGTCAAAATCACGCTGAAACGGGCCCGCGGCGAGCTCTGATCCGCCAGCAGCGCGGCCGCGCGACGCGCTCTGACCAGCGGCATCGGCCGGGCGCTGGCTGACCGGCGGGATCTGAGCCGTAGCTGGCTGATTGGTGGGTGGCCGGCCGGCTCGGCGGCCCGGCGCGGTAGGAGTAACCTGTGCCGGCAGGTAATTCTGGCTCCGTGGAGGTGGCCTTCCTTGCTGCGCCGCGTTCTGCTGGCCGTCTCGGCCAGCCAACGGATCCGCCGGGTCATCACCACAGCCCCGCTGACCCGCGATGTCGTGAAGCGATTCGTAGCCGGGGAGAGCGCCGCTGACGCGCTGGCAGTGGCCGAACGGCTGATCGGCGACGGTCTTGCCGTCACCATGGACTACCTCGGCGAGGACACTGTCGATCCAGGGCAGGCAGCCGCTGTCACCGCCGAGTACATCGCGCTACTAGAGCGGCTGGATGCGGCCGGCCTGAGCGCCGGAGGCAGGGCCGAACTATCGGTGAAGCCCTCCGCTGTCGGGCTTGGCCTGCCTGAGCACGGCGAGAAGACGGCCGCGGATAACATCAGCAGGATCTGTGCCGCAGCACATCGTGCCGGGACCACGGTGACGGTCGACATGGAGGATCACTTCTGGGTTGAAGCTACCTTGCGGCTGGTCAAGGAACTGCGGGCCGAATATCCGGACCTTGGCTGCGTGCTCCAGTCCTATCTGCGGCGTACTCCTGAAGACTGCGAAGCACTCGCCGTGGCCGGCTCACGCGTCCGGCTGTGCAAGGGCGCTTACAGCGCGCCAGACGGCATCGCGCTGGCAGCGCGTTCCGAGGTGGACCGCAATTACGCGCGGTGCATGCGGATCCTGCTTGACGGCCCCGGCTACCCGATGCTGGCAACGCATGATCCGCGCCTGATCGAGATCGCCACGTCGCGGGCGCGTGCTGTCGGACGTGCGGCTGACAGCTTCGAGTACCAGCTGCTCTTCGGCGTCCGGCCGGATGAGCAGCGGCGGCTGGCCGCGGCCGGCGCTCGGCTGCGGGTCTACGTGCCATATGGCAGCGACTGGTACGGATACCTGGTCCGGCGGCTCGCGGAACGGCCAGCGAACCTGGTGTTCTTCCTGCGTGCCATGCGCTCGCGTGGTTAGCGGAGGTCCGTGCGGCGGCTGCCAGGTCAGCGAGCACTAGGGTCGGCCGGGTGATCTCGGCCGGTCCGCGGCCAGGCGGGCGGGCCGAACCCCGGCGTTAGACTCTCGCCTATGATCGCGATCCTTGGCGCCGGAAAGATCGGTGAGGCGCTGATCTCCGGAATGCTCAGGGCAGGCGTGTCACCGTCCGGGGTCATCGCTGCGGCGCGCCGGGATGACCGGGCCTCTTCGCTGCGGGATTCCTACGGCATCGAGGTATGCAGCGCGGCCGAGGCCGCCGGGCTTGCGGATACCCTCGTGATCGCGGTGAAGCCGCAGGACATGTCGGCGCTGCTCGAGGAGATCGGGCCGCGGATATCGCCAGACCAGCTGGTCATCTCCGTTGCCGCCGGTATCACGACCGGATTCATCGAAGCGAGGCTGGCCTCCGAGGTAGCTGTCGTCCGCGTGATGACGAACACACCGGTACTGGTGGATGAGGCGATGAGCGTGATCTCGCCCGGCCGACACGCGGGGGAGCAGCATCTGCGCCGGACCGAGGACCTGCTCAAGCCGGTCGGCAAGGTGCTGCGGATTCCCGAGTCCCAGCAGGACGCGGCCACCGCGCTGTCCGGCAGCGGACCCGCCTATGTTTACTTCCTGGTCGAGGCGATGGTCGACGCGGGGATCCTGCTCGGAATGCCGCGCACTACGGCGCTGGAGATGGTGAAGCAGGCCGTTTTCGGTGCCGCGACAATGCTGCGCGAGTCCGGCGAGCACCCGGTGATCCTGCGCGAGGCGGTGACCTCGCCAGGCGGCACCACGATCAACGCCATCAGGGAGCTGGAACGGCACGGGGTGCGCGCTGCATTCCTGTCCGCGATCGAGGCCGCTCGCGACCGCGGCCGTGAGCTGGGCGGCGGCTAGCCGCGAGAGCGGTTGGCTGGCGCGCGCCCGCCGCGCTGCTGGACTTGGCGTGGCTGGGTGCTGTTGGGCTGGCCGAGGAAGCACGTGCCAGCGAAGGCAGCGGCCGATGTCAGCTCCAGGAAGCGCATCGCGACCTGGGCGCCGGATCGCTACGCCAGGCCCTGGCCGGCTATCGCCGGATTGGCTCGGCGAGCGCCCAGCAGGTGGAGGAAACCCTGCGCGACCATGGCCTGTGATGTCACACCAGCACCGGCCATTGCCCGGCGGGGACCGGCGGGACGCTGATTTCCGCCGTAGCCCGGAGCGGCAGGCAAGGCTGAATCCGGCACGTGACCGGGGGTTGCCCTTTCGCGAGTACCAATTACGCTGGATACGGGCGTGACTGGTGCGCTGAATATCGCTTGGCGCAGCAAAGAGCGCCGGAGAGGGCTATCGATGGCAGCAGAGGCAACTCCGCTCAGTGCCGTCCGATTCCTGACGGTGGCTGAGGTGGCGACGATCATGCGTGTGTCGAAGATGACCGTCTACCGCCTTGTTCACTCCGGTGATCTGGAGGCGATCCGAGTCGGCCGTTCGTTCCGGGTGCCGGAACGGGCAGTCAATCAGTATCTGAGGGACGCCTTCGTCGAGGTGACCTGAGCCGAGCAGGCCCCTTGGTGCGGCGGTTGGCCAGCCGAGCTGCGCGGGCTGGACCCGGCCGGAGTACGCTGTGGCGTTGGCGTGTGCCCGGCCGTCGGTGCGGGCGTGAGCGCAGGCACGCCGTTGCGCGTGAGTATCGACCGAGGGTGGTTTCGTGGGCTCAGTAATCAAGAAGCGGCGCAAGCGGATGGCGAAGAAGAAGCACCGCAAGCTGCTGCGCAAGACGCGCGTTCAGCGCAGGAACAAGAAGTAACGGCGGATCTGGCCGGTCGGCGCGGGTCCAGGCCGGCCGACTGGCTGGACTGAGACACGAATGACCAGGCCATGAGTGCTCTAGCTACTCCGGACGAGTCAGTTAATGGCGAGCCAGCTCCCGGCGTGACGACTTCGGACGGAGTGCTTCCCGGCGAGCCGGGAACCGGCGAGTCCGCTGCCGACGAGCCGCCCTCAGACGGGGCGATTCCGGAAGGGTCGCACCCCGACGAGCCGACTGCGGACGGGATGGGCGCGCAGGGGACGATTCCAGACGGGATGTCTGCCGGTGGGCCGCAGCCCGGCGAGTCGACTCCGGACGGGTCGACTCCGGACGAGACGACCTCCCAAGGGACGATTCCGGACGGGCCGATTCCGGAGGAATGGATCAGGTGGATCGGCAGCGCGGCCGACTTCGTGCGGCGCCGGGTGGCCGGCGACTACGAGGTGGATCCTGAGTCCGGCTTCGACCCGGAGTTCAACCGCGCCGTGGTGATGCCCGCCGCCCGTGCGCTCTACCGGAGCTGGTTCCGGGTGCGGATGCGCGGCGTGCATAACGTGCCTTCGTCCGGCCCCGCCCTGGTGGTATCCAACCACTCGGGCGTGATCCCACTGGACGCGTTGATGCTCCAGGTAGGTGTGCTCGATGAGCATCCGGCCCATCGCAACCTGCGGATGCTCGGCGCCGACCTGGTGTACTCGCTGCCGGTGCTCAGCGACCTGGCCAGGAGGAGCGGGCATGTGCCAGCCAATCCCGCCGAGGCGGAGCGGCTGCTGAGCTGCGGTGAGCTGGTCGGGGTGTTCCCTGAGGGGTTCAAGGGCATCGGCAAGCCGTTCAGCCTGAGGTACCGGCTGCAGCGGTTCGGCCGGGGTGGGTTCGCGCACACCGCCATGCGCGCCGGGGTTCCCATCATTCCGTGCGCCATCGTCGGGGCCGAGGAGATCTACCCGATGATCGCGAACTGGCCGGAGCTGGCGGCCACGCTGAAGCTGCCGTACTTCCCGGTGACGCCATTCTTCCCGTGGCTCGGACCGGTCGGCGCGATTCCGCTGCCGTCGAACTGGATCATCGAATTCTGCGACCCGGTGCCGACGGATGGCTTCACCGCCGACCAGTGGGAGGATCCCGACGTGGTCATGGAGCTAGCCGACAAGGTCAAGGACACCATCGGCACGAAGATCGACGAGCTGCTGGCCGAGCGCGGTCCCGCCTTCGGCGACTGAGGCAGCGGACCGACTTGGCAGATCGAGCAAGCGCCGGGGGGTAAGCAGGTCGTAGACGTCGCGAGCGGCTAGATCGGCGTGCGGCCCGCTGGCGGGCTCGGGGGCAAACGCGGTGGGTTCGCAAAGTCGGTGGGTGCTAACGTGCCGCGGGCCGCTAGGTGGCAGCCGCTGCAGCTGCCTAGCCAATGGCGCGGCGGCGCCGGACGGCGAGGCCAGCGGCCAGGGCGCCGGCCACGGCTCCAGCGCCGGCCGCGACCGGCAGTGCGATCATGGTTGCCCGGCGGCCCGTCCTGAAATCATGAATCGGCCAGTTCAGATCCCGTGCCCTCGCCCTGAGCTCGCTATCTGGATTGACCACGTTCGGATGACCGACCAGGTTGAGCAGCGGCAGGTCATTCGCTGAGTCGCTGTAGGCAGTGCATCTCGACAGATCCAGTCCCTCACGTTCGGCGAGGGACCGGACGGCGGCGGCCTTCGCGTCTCCGTGTAGCAGGCCGCCGATTAGCCGTCCGGTATAGACACCGTCCCTAGCCTCGGCAACGGTGCCGAGTGCACCGGTGAGGCCTAGCCGGCGGGCCAGGATCTCGGCAAGTTCTACCGGAGTCGCGGTGACCAGCCACACGCGCTGGCCGGCGGCCAGATGAGTCTGGGTCAACTCTCTCGAGCCCTCCCAGATCCGGTCTGCCATCGTGTCGTCGTAGATTTCCTCGCCGAGTTCGGTGATGTCTGCGACCTTGTGTCCAGCTACGAACGCCAGCGCGGCCTCCCGTGCCGCGTCGATGTGGTCGGTGTTCTCGGCGCCGCGGAGCCGGAACATCAGCTGGCCGGCCGCCATCCGCACCAGGTCGCGCACCCCGAACAGCTTGCGCGCCGCCAGCCCCTTCGCGAAGTAGTAGATCGACGCTCCGCGCATCAAGGTGTTGTCGACGTCGAAGAACGCAGCGGCGCTGGCGTCAGCCACCGGCGCGGGCGTACTGACCTCAGCAGCCGCCGCCGAGGCCTCGCCGGCCAGCGCCGAAGGGTCAGGCCGTTCGGGTAGCAGCGTCACGCTAGTCGAGCCTAGTGGGTACTGTTGGTCACCCGGGGCAGGCCTCGCGTCGAGAGGTCCGCACGTCAGACGCTCGGTTGCGTTCGCATCATCGCCCAGCGTCGGGCACCATAGGCAGGGATGTCACTCTCTCTCATCGTGGTCTCGCTTGGCGCCGTGGTCGCAGCTGTCGGCACTGGCGCACTGACGGCACGCTGCGCGCGCGCGCCTCGCATCTACCTGGCGGCCTGGACGGTGGCGATCTTCGGGCTCGCGATCGCGCTCGGTGCGCAGACCCTCGGTTACCTGACCGGCTACAGCGGGCTGATGTTCCGTGCCATGGAACTCGGGGCGCAGGTCCTGGCACCGCTCGGGCTCTGCCTCGGGCTCGCGGAACTAGTAGCCAAGAGCGTGCCTGCTCGGTTTGCCATGCGGCTGGCCGTGTCGGCCATCGCGATCATCGCCCTCGTCATCCTGGCTATCGACCCGCTCAACACCGTCGCCGCGTTCAGCAAGCACTGGCCTGACCCGGCGACCGTCTATGACCTCGTCCCCAGGGCACTGATCGAGTTCGTGCTCACCCCGTTTGCCGCGCTGACCGCGATCATCTCCGTTCTGGTGCTACTGGCCAGGTCGAGGCACGAGCGGGCGGCTCAGGAGGCCGTCCCGGCCGTCACGGCTGGCGCAGTGGCCGCCCTGGCGGTAGCCGGGCCAGGCGGCACCTGGCTGCTGAAGAAGTACGTCGGGTTGTCTTTGCCGTCGCCTGGGGGCATGTTTGCCGTCGGGTGCCTGCTAGCGGTAGCGCTGACCTGGCTGGCGGCTGCCGTGGCCGTGCGGCGGGCGGTCGGCCCCGTACCAGCCGGGACGCGGGCTGCCAGGCGCGGTGCGGCCGGCCGGCGCGACCAGGACGCCGGTCATGACGGTCCGTACGAGACCGGGGAGTTCGACGAATTCGGGCCGTCCGCCGATCGGAACGGCGGCCGGTACGACGCAGATGAGCTAGACGCGGGCTATGGCGGCACTGGCTACGGCGCCGCGGATTACCGCCCCAATGGCCGCGACGTCTCGGCCACCGGCCCGCCATCGCCGGGCCAGGACACCGGAGGGCCTTATCCCGCGCTCGCCGCACTCGCTGCCGAGGCTCTTGACCCGCCCGGTGAGGCTGACAAGTACCGCGGTGCCGGAGAATACGGCAGCGCCGATCAGTACGGCGCGGATGATCCGTTTGGCGATAACGGCGGGAACGGCCACTGGGATCCGTATGACGCGGATGCCAGGTACGGACCGGCGGGCCGGTTCGGCGATGATGGCCCTTACGCTGGCGACGCCGGTTACGGCTCAGGTCAGGACCGCGATCCCGGCCGGATTCCGACCCGGGCCGGCTATCCGCCGCAGGTCGCCGACGACCCGCACGCACGGCTATTCGGCCAGATCGCGATCTATACGCTGATCGAGGAACGGATCGACGAGTTCGACCGGCTGACCGAGCGGGTCGTGTCGAAAGTGCGGGCACAGGAGCCGGACACTCGGGTGTACATCGTGCATGCGGTGCCGACCGCGCCGATGCAGCGGATTCTGTACGAGGTTTACCGCGACCGGGCCGCGTATGACGAGCACAGGCAGCGGCCGTATGTGGTCAGATACGAGACCGAGCGCCGGCCCTTCGTCCTGGCCGCGAACGTGATCGAACTTGGCCTGCAGCAGGCCAAGGTCTCGCCGTTCCCGACCATCTCCGACATCCTCAGCGAGTCGGGGGTGGACCTCACTGGCGTCACCCGGTCGCCAAGCGGCACCGCGCCGCCGGGTGGTGGTTATCCAGGCACGTCCCGGCCACCTGATCAGTCGTCGGTCTGGCAGGCAGCACAAGGCCGGCCGACTCCCGGCCTGCCGGTTCCCGGGCCGCCGATTCCTGGATCACCGAATCCGGGCTCGCCTGCCGCCGGACCGGTCAGCGAGCCTGGTTACGGGGGCTGGGCGGAGCTGCGCAGCGAGGATCCTGGGTACCGGTGACGGCGCGGCGTTCCATCACGCTGCTCTCCAGGGGCGGCTGCCATCTGTGCGATGAGGCACGTGCGGTCATTTCGCGCGTGGCCACCGAGCTTGACGTGCCCTGGACCGAATTGGACATCACGACGTCTCCTGAGCACCTGCGTGAGTACGGGGAGATGATCCCGGTCACACTGATCGACGGTGTGCAGCACGACTTCTGGCGGGTGGATGAAAGCCGCCTACGTCGCGCCCTCGGCGCCTGAGGAGTCGCGCTGGCGGGCGGACGAGCAGCCACGCTGACTTTGTGCAAACGTTCACAAGGGCGTAGCGTGTAGGAGAAGACCATGACGCGGGCCGCCCGGGTCGTGCCCGCCGCGCCGATCCCCCAGGAGTGCCGGCGTATGTCCCGCCGTACCAGGCCAGATAACAGCATGCAGGGCATCCCGGAAGCGACGATCGCGCGCCTTCCGCTCTACCTGCGTTCCCTGTACGCGCTCGCTGACCGAGGCATCGCGTCGGTGTCCAGCGAGGAACTCGCTGCCGCCGCCGGGGTGAACTCAGCCAAGCTACGCAAAGACCTGTCTCACCTCGGCTCGTACGGCACGCGCGGCGTCGGTTACGACGTCGATTACCTGGTGTATCAGGTATCCAGGGAGCTCGGCCTGACCCAGGACTGGCCGGTTGTCATCGTCGGCGTCGGGAACCTCGGCCGGGCGCTGGCGAACTATGGCGGTTTCGCTTCGCGCGGGTTCCGGGTCGCCGCGCTGCTCGACGCCGATCCGATGGTGATCGGCAGCATGATCGCCGGCCATCAGGTGTGCGGCGCCGATGAGATCGAGTCTGTTGTGGCGCAGTACGGCGTGCTGATCGGGGCCATCGCCGCGCCCGCCGTCGCCGCACAGGGGATCTGCGATCGGCTGGTAGCGGCCGGTGTCACCAGCATCCTGAACTTCGCGCCGGTCGTGCTGAGCGTGCCTGAAGGCGTTGATGTGCGTAAGGTCGACCTGTCGATCGAATTGCAGATCCTCGCCTTCCACGCCCAGCGCAGATCGGTGGTCCGGGTACCGAGTCACCCGGATTCTGACCTCAGGTCGCGCCAGGGTGGCCGCCGGGGCACCTTGCAGTCCGTCGGCACCACTGGCAACTCGGGTACAAGGGGCACACTGGCTTTGGACGGTGACGTCACCGTGGCGGAGGACACTGAGGTGGACGACACTGACGTGGGCGACACTGAGGTGGACGACACTGAGGTGGACGACACTGAGGTGCACGAGACTGTTGCGGTCAACACTGTGGCGGCCGAGGCGGTAGGGACATGAGCGTTCTGGTGGTTGGACTCAGTCACTCCAGCGCGCCGGTGGCGACGCTGGAGCGAGCTGTGGTGACCGGCGACGCGCAGGCGAAGCTGCTGCAGGACGTTCACCTGTCGGAAAACGTCGCCGGGTCCTTCGTGCTCAGCACCTGCAACCGGGTCGAGATCTATGCCGAGGTAGACAGATTCCACGGCGGCGTGGCAGCCATCTGCGAGCTATTGGCCAGGCACTCCGGCGTGCCGCTCCGTGAGCTGACCGGATCGGCGTATGTCCACTACGAGGATCGTGCGGTGCAGCATCTGCTCGCCGTGGCCTGCGGCCTTGAGTCCATGGTCGTCGGTGAGAGCCAGATACTCGGTCAGGTTCGGCAGGCGATCAAGCTCGCCCGCCAGCATGGCACGCTCAGCCGCGAGCTGTCAGACCTTGGCTCGCTGGCGCTGCGCACGGGGCGGCGCGCGCATGCCGAGACTGGAATCGACGCCGCTGGCCGGAGCCTGGTCAGTCTCGGCGTGGAGCTCGCCGCCGGGCAGCTAGGCAGGCGCGCAGGGAACGCCGACACTCTGGCTGGCCTTTCCGTGCTCGTTGTCGGGGCCGGAGCGATGAGCTCACTCGCGGTTGCGACGGTGGCTGGTCAGGGTGCGGGTCCGATCATGATCGCCAACCGGACGCACCGCCCGGCCACCCGGCTGGCAGCGAAATACGGCGCCAGTACGGCCAGCCTGACCGAGCTGGCGGCTCACCTGGCCGCCGCAGATCTGGTGATCGCCTGCACCGGCGCATCCGGGTACGTCATCAGCACGGTGACCGTGGCGCAGGCAGTTGCGCAGCGTCAGTCCGACCGCCCGATGGTGCTGCTTGACTTGGCACTGCCCCGTGACATCGAGACCGACGCCGGACGGCTGCCCGGTGTCCGCCTGATCGACCTGGAGACCATGGGCGCGGCGGGAGCCGCCGGTGAGCAGGTTCCGGCTCGCGCCGCCGGATCGGCCAGCGGTGTCGACGTGGCCGCCGTCCGGCGGATCGTCGGCCAGGAGCTTGGCGTGTATCTGCAGGCGGATCGGGCGGCCAGGGTCGCGCCGACGGTGGTCGCGCTGCGCGCCAAGGCGGCGACGGTGGTCGAGTCGGAGCTGGCCCGGCTGGAGCGGCGGCTGGGCGATCTGGACTCCAGATCACGCCGCGAGATCGCTCAGTCGATGGGCCGGATCGCCGACAAGCTGCTGCACGGACCGACCGTCCGGGTCAAGGAACTGGCCGGCTCACCCGGCGCCGACTCCTACGAGACGGCGTTGCGGGTGCTCTTCGAGCTGGATCCCGATGCCGTGCAGGCGCTAACCATCCCCGAAGACGACAAGCTGGCATGGCCGGTTCAGGAGGGTGGCGAGTGAGAAACGGGCCACTGCGGCTGGGCACCAGGCGGAGCCCGATGGCTCTCGCGCAGTCCCGGCAGGTCGCCGAGATGATCACGGAGCGGACCGGCCGCCAGGTGGAGATCATCGGGATCTCCACCTTCGGCGATGTCAGCCAGGCCCATCTCGTCCAGATCGGCGGAACCGGCGTTTTCGTCAGCGCGCTGCGGGAGCACCTGCTGTCCGGCGACGTCGATATCGCCGTGCACTCGCTGAAGGACCTGCCGACCGGCCCAGGCACCGGCATTACCCTCGCCGCGGTGCCGCGCCGGGATGATCCGTGGGATGCGCTCGCCGGGAGGGATGGCGCCAAGCTCGCTGATCTGCCGCCGACGGCCAGGATCGGCACCGGCTCCCCCCGCCGCGCCGCTCAGCTGCTGCTGCTCCGGCCCGATCTGCGGCCGGTCCCGATCCGTGGCAATGCCGGTACCCGGCTGGCCAAGATGGAGTCAGGCGAAGTCGATGCGGTCGTGCTCGCTTACGCCGGTCTGGCCAGGATCGGCCGACTCGACGTCGTCACCCAGGTATTCGAGCCCGAGGAGATGCTCCCGGCGCCTGGTCAGGGCGCCCTCGCGGTCGAGTGCCTGGCTGACCGCCCTGACCTGGCCGAATTGCTTGCCTGTGTTGATGACCCGGCAAGTCGCGCGGCGACCGCGGCCGAGCGCAGCCTGCTCGCCACGCTGCAAGCGGGCTGTGCAGCGCCAGTTGGCGCGTATGCTGCCGGGACGGATGCATTGCGGCTGGACGCGATCGTGGCGGCAGCCAACGGGGGAACGGCGCTGCGCGCGAGCGGGGGCGGACCGGCGGACCAGGCGGAGCGCCTCGGCCGCGAGGTCGCGGCCGATCTGCTCAGTCGCGGCGCGGGAATGTATACGGACGTGTCCGGTGGACACCTCAGCAACGGGGACGATGAGAAGTGAACCCCACGCCGGTTACGAAGATGGCGGGAGATAAGAGCGGCCAGCCGGCCGCGGACGGAGCTACTCGGACGGCCGGACCGCGTGGTGTCGGCCTGGTCGCATTTGTTGGCGCCGGACCAGGAGACGAGGGTCTGCTGACCCTCCGGGCCGCAGCGCTACTTGGCCAGGCCGATCTGGTGGTCGCCGCCCGCTGGGTAGCCGAGCGAGTTGCGCACCTGATACCCGCCGATGCCGCGGTCGCAGATGATGAGGCGCTGCAGCAGGATCCACGGCTGCTGATCAAGGCGGCCAAGTCCGGGCAGCTTGTTGTCAGGCTGTTCAGCGGCGACCCATTCATGTTCTGCAACGCGGCGGCTGACGCAGCGGCGTGCGCGAAGGCCAAGGTGCAGTTCGAGATCGTGCCCGGCGTCTCGGCAGCCACGGCAGTGCCTGCTTACGCCGGAATCCCGCTGACCTCTGATGCGACCGGTGACGTCCGGGTCATTCACGCGGCCGAGGTCAGCCGGATGTCGGCGGGGCCTGGCACCCTGGTGATCCTCGGCGCCGAGACCGGCGTGACTGACATAGCCAAGATGCTGATCGCCGGCGGCTGGCCGGACACGACGCCGTTCGCGATCACCTGGAACGGCACCACCACGGATCAGCACACGGTGGTGGGCACGCTTGGCACCGTGACAGCCGATCTCAAGGCAGCCGGGGTCAGCCTGCTCACCGCGCACGGCCCGGCCGTCGCGGTGGCCGGCGAAGGAGTCAGGGCGCAGCGAGTGCTCTCCTGGTTCGAAACCAAGCCGCTGTTCGGCTGGCGGGTGCTGGTGCCAAGAACCAAGGAGCAGGCGGCCAACGTATGCGATCAGCTTCGAGCCTGCGGCGCGGTGCCCGAGCAGGTGCCGACGATCGCAGTAGAGCCGCCGCGCACGCCGCAGCAGATGGAGCGGGCGGTCCGCGGCCTGGTCACCGGCCGGTATCAGTGGGTGGCCTTCACCTCGGTGAACGCGGTCCGCGCCGTGCGGGAGAAGTTCGAGGAGTATGGCCTGGACGCCAGGGCGTTCGCTGGCGTGAAGGTGGCCGCCGTGGGCGAGCAGACGGCAGCGGCGCTGCGCGCCTTCGGGATCACCCCTGACCTGATGCCGGAGGACGAGCAGTCGACGGAGGGACTGGCGAACTCCTGGCCTGCCTACGACGACCTGCTCGATCCCATCAACCGGGTGCTGCTGCCGCGTGCGGACATCGCCACCGAGGGACTGCTGATCCGGCTCACTGAGCTCGGCTGGGAAGCGGAGGACGTCACCGCCTACCGTACGGTTCGCGCCGCGCCGCCACCGGCCCCGACCCGTGAGGCGATCAAGGGCGGCGGCTTTGACGCCGTGCTCTTCACGTCGTCCTCGACGGTCAGGAACCTGATCGGCATCGCCGGCAAGCCGCATTCGGTGACTGTGATCGCGGTGATCGGGCCGGAGACCGCCAAGACCGCGGCCGAGTTCGGGCTGCGGGTCGATGTAATCGCCCCGAAGCCGTCGGCGGCCGCCCTGGTCGATGCGCTGGCGCAGCACGGCGCCGCCATCCGGGACGCGGCGGTCGAGGCAGGAGAGCCGGTACGGCGGCCGAGTGAGCGCCGACGGGGGGCCCGCCGCCGGATGCGGTAACGGCGGTCGCGGCATACTTCTTGCCGGGTATTCCGCAACCTGCCAGGTATCGCAGCGGCCGGTGCGGACCAGCCGTCCGGATCGCCGAAGGGAGGCGCCATGGCCGCCGGTTTCCCGGTTGCCCGACCCCGCAGACTGCGCCGCACCGCCGCGCTGCGGCGGCTGGTAGCGCAGACCAGTGTGCGGCCAGCTGACCTGGTGCAGCCGTTGTTCGTCAAGGAAGGGATCAGCGAGCCGCAGCCGGTCAATTCGATGCCAGGAGTGCTGCAGCACACCAGGGACAGCCTGCGCAAGGCAGCGGCCGACGCGGTCGGCGCCGGGGTCGGCGGCCTGATCCTGTTCGGCATCCCAGCGGACAAGGACGGGCGTGGTTCGGCCGCTGACAGTCCGTCCGGAATCGTCCAGCTCGCGCTCGGCGACCTCGCCGCCGACCTCGGCAGCGAAACGGTGCTGATGGCCGACCTGTGCCTGGACGAGTACACCGACCACGGGCACTGCGGCATCCTGACCGCGGCCGGTGAGGTGGACAACGACGCCACGTTGGAGCGTTACGCATCGATTGCGATCGCTCAGGCACAGGCCGGAGCTCACGTGGTCGCGCCGAGCGGAATGATGGACGGCCAGGTGGCGGCGATCCGCGCAGCGCTGGACGGCGGCGGTTTTCCCGAGGTGGCGATCTGCGCGTATGCGGCCAAGTACGCATCGGCGTTCTACGGGCCATTCCGCGATGCGGCGGAATGCGCACCGCAGTTCGGTGACCGCGCGTCTTACCAGCAGGATCACGGCAGCCCGGCGGAGGCGCTTCGCGAGGTCATGCTGGATGTCGGGGAGGGTGCCGACATCGTGATGGTCAAGCCGGCCTTGGCGTATCTGGACATCATCAGCCTGATCGCGCGGTCGGTGCAGCTACCGGTCGCCGCTTATCAGGTCAGCGGTGAGTACTCGATGGTCGAAGCGGCGGCGGCGAACGGCTGGCTGGACCGAAACCGGGTGATCATGGAGACGCTGACCGCGATCCGCCGGGCTGGCGCCAGCATCATCTTGACCTACTGGGCTGCCGAGGCCGCCAGACGCCTGCACTAGCCCACGGTGCTCAGCAAATCCGCGAGTGCTGGCAATCCATGTCCGGCCTGCCGGACAGCGATGCCGGCAGCCAGCGGACCCTGAAACCGCCGGGCGTGCTGCGAGCCCTGGGTCAGCCAGGGGCTAGGTAGCCGACCAGCCTGAGGAAGCGGTTGCCTGGCAGCCTGTGACGCTGCCAGGTACGCGCGTAGCCGGGCGGACGGTCTCGCGGGAACTCAAGCACCGCGATCCGCCGCCCGCTCGCGTTGCTGCGCCGCCAGCTGGCCACGTTCGGCGCGGAGGCGCAGCCTGCGTAGAACGCGATCGGGATGTGCTGCGAGCCCTCGATCAGGCAGGGCGGCCGGATGCCAAGGTGGTTCAGGTCGGCGGCGATCCGCGTGTAGTCCTGATGGAGGGCAGCAGTTCCTGCTGCCTCGTGATCGAGCACCAGGTGCTGGGCCAGCAGCTGGCCGGCCAGGCAGATCACGACCATCGGGACAGTCAGTTGCCGCAGGTCGCTGCGCACTGCGGTGAGCAGCCAGGCAAGCGCGTCTGCCACCGGAACGGCGAGCAGGGCATAGGCGGGCAGCAGGAAGCGGGGTGCGGCGTAGTTGATCAGGACAAGGTAAGGCACGGCCACCCAGAGCCCGCATACGGCGGGCAGCAGCGACGAGCCAAGGCGGCCTGCCCGCCGTGCGGCCAGTACTCCGAGCGGGACGAGCACCGGCAGGGTCAGCCACCACAGGCTGATCTCCGGGTTTCTCAAGCCGATCGTGCAGGGCCGGCAGAGGGTCGGGCCGTTGAGCGCGCGCAACTCGTCCCACACACCGAAGTGCAACCCGAAGCCGCCCTGCTCGGCACCCGCGGCGTGCAGCCGGGCGAGCGGGCCGCCGAATCGCAGGTACGCCTCGGCCGCCCACTCGGCGGAACCCGCGGCAAATCCGATGACCGTGGCTGCCAGCAGCGGCCAGCTCCGCCAAGGCCGCACCGCAAGCGCGGCGGCCATCAGTGCGGCGGTCAGGAAGACGGCATCGCCGGGCCGGACGAGAGCGGCGAGCGCGATGCTGGCGGTTAGTCCGGCGAGTACCCCCCACGGACGAGCGGCCCGCGATTCCGCAGTCCGCACGCTGGCTGCCTGCGAGCTGGCTGCCTGCGAGCTGGCCGCCCGCCCGTCCGCTGCTTGCCCGTCGGCCGCCTGGGCGCTGGCCTGGTGCCTGTCGGCTGGGTGCGAATCGGCCGGCCGCTTGTTGGGCGACCGCGCGTCAGCCGGCCACGCGCCGGCCGGCGGCAAGTCAGCCAGCGGTGCGGACTCGCGGGTGGGCAGCGCAGGCCGCGTGACAGCGCGCAGGAACAAGCCGACCGCGGCGAGCCCGCTGAACGCGACCCACTCATCCGGCATCGCCTGCGAGCCATAGAACTGGGCTACCCAGAGCCCGCCGAACATGACCCCGGCCAGCGCGAGTACCCAGGTCGGCCGCAGCCGCCGCCAGGCCAGGAGTGCCAGGAACAAGCCGAGGCCGGACGCCACCGACAAGTAAACCCGCAGCGCGGTGACCGACGATGTCAGCTGGGCGACCGGGGCGACCAGCAGCGGGATGCCGCGGGCGCGGGCGGGATCGAAGTAGGCAGCCGGAGCATGCGCGCTGACCTGGCTGACGTAGACAACCTCGTCCCAGCTCAGCCCGGGTAGGCGCGACACGAAAAGCAGCTGCGCTCCGGTGAACCCGGCGGCCACGACGATTAGCCACCAGAGGCTGTCGGCGGCAGGAAGGAACTCAGTTAATTGTCGCTGAGCTGGCCCGCACCGCCGTGGCCCGGACTTCTCGGTTATGACCATGTATCAAATAATGTCGCAGATCGGTTGACGCTCTGCCGCCGGATATGGAATCCGGCGCGGCATTGTACCGGCCGCCGGCCGCCGACGAGCCCGACAATCCCCTGCCCGACCAGGGCTGACGTCGGGCAGCTACCGGCTCAGAGCGGAGCGCAGCCGATGACCGAGCTAATTGCGGCTCGCCATTTAGCTCGCACTCAGCCGGGCCGCCCCTGGCGAGAAGCCAGCCTGACCGGTGGCACCAGCTTAATGGCTCGCGGCACTTCGTGCGGATACCCGCGACGCGGCCAGATAGGCCTGCGCCGATGCCGGTCGCGGTATCGTCAAGAGTCTCTGGCAGTTCTCCGCCGTTCAGTAACGCGGATCTTCGCGGGGGAGACGGCCGGATCGCCGGGGCCGACCGCCACGATCAGCGAAGCAGGGCATGTGTGCCTGGCGGGGAGGACAGCCGATGGTCGAGGCGGTGCTGCGGTCCAGGCGCCGACGGGCTCATGAGCGGATGATGCTCGCGGCGATCGGGTACGCGGCGCGGGGGTGGCCGGTTTGTGCCGGAGCTTACCTGCCGGAGTCAACGTCCGGACGCGCGTGTTCCTGCGACCGGGTCGGCTGCCCGGCTCCGGGTGCTCATCCGGTGTCGCCGGCCTGGCAACTGGAGGCAACCGCCGACCAGGGGATCATCGGGCACTGGTGGACGGTCCTGCCGCAGGCCAGCATCATTCTTGTTACCGGCCGTTCCTTCGATGTGCTCGACGTGCCGGTGGCGGCCGGACAGGCGGCACTTGCCCGGATGGAACGGTCCGGCGTCAGGCCAGTTCCGGTGGCCATCAGTGCCCGGGACCGTGCTTTGTTCTTCGTCGCGACCAGGGCGGCGCTCGCCGACGAGGACGAGTGGTGGTCGTGTCATCTGGACTGCGAGCCTGAGATGATCCCCGAGGTCACCGGACTGCGATGGCACTGCAAGGACAGTTATGTGCTCGCTCCGCCATCGCGGCTGAGCACCGGGCACACCGCCCGCTGGATCCGCGAGCCGGACGCCGAGCCGCTGCCGGACGCCCTGCGCCTGCTTGAATACCTGGCCGACGCCTGCGAGGAGGTCGCCCCGTGACACCGGACATGACCGGAGATGAGTCTTCGGCCAGCCTGTACGACCGGGCCTGCGCGGTACTGCCCGGCGGGGTGAATTCCCCGGTTCGGGCCTTCGGCGCGGTCGGCGGTACGCCGGTATTCATGGCATCTGGTCATGGCCCCTACCTGACCGACACCTGCGGCAAGAGCTACGTCGACCTAGTCTGCTCGTGGGGCCCGATGATCCTCGGGCACGCGCATCCGGCCGTGACCAGCGCGCTCCGGCAGGCCGTCAGCCGCGGCACGTCGTTCGGCACCGTCACCCCCGGCGAGGTCTACTTGGCCGAGGAACTGATCTCCCGCGCTCCGGTGCAGAAGGTCCGGCTGGTGAACTCGGGCACCGAGGCCACGATGTCGGCCTTGCGCCTGGCCCGCGGCTACACCGGGCGGCGCCTGGTGGTGAAGTTCGCCGGCTGTTACCACGGCCACGTCGACGCGCTGCTCGCCGCTGCGGGATCGGGAGTCGCCACCTTCGGGCTGCCGGACTCGCCCGGCGTGACCGACGCCGTGACCGCCGACACCCTGGTACTGCCTTACAACGATGCCGAGGCTGTCCGGCAGGCCTTCGCCGAGAACGGCGACGAGATCGCCTGCGTCATTACCGAGGCCTGCCCGGCAAACATGGGCATCGTGCCGCCATCGGCAGGCTTCAACGAACTGCTCGCGGCACTGACCGCCGAGTTCGGCGCGCTGCTGATCATGGACGAGGTGCTGACCGGGTTCAGGGTGACCCGCTCCGGCTGGTACGGGCGCGAGGGCGTGCCCGCGGATCTGATGACATTCGGCAAGGTGATGGGCGGCGGGCTGCCAGCCGCCGCTTTCGGCGGCCGGGCCGAGATCATGGACCTGATGGCTCCGGAGGGCCCGGTCTACCAGGCCGGCACCCTGGCCGGGAATCCGCTGGCCACCGCTGCCGGGCTGGCCACGCTGCGCGAGTGCACACCGGAGGTCTACCAGCGGGTGGATGAGGCGGCGGCAGAAATTGCCGGGCTGACGGCCGCCGCGCTGACCGAAGCCGGGGTCCCGTTCCGGCTGCAGGAGGCGGGCAGCCTGTTCTCGTTCTTCCTCGGCACGACCGAGCCAGTGCGGGATTTCGCCCAGGCGCGCAGTCAGTCCAGTGCCGCGTACGCGGCCTTCTTCCACGCCATGCTGGACGATGGCGTGTACCTGCCACCCTCGCCGTATGAGGCTTGGTTCCTATCGGCGGCGCACGACGAGCAAGCCATCTCCCTGATCGCCGAGGCGGTGCCTGCCGCGGCGCGGGCGGCTGCGGCTGCGCTTGGCTGAACCGGCGGCTGGTCCGCTTACCCAGCCGCCGGGTAGCGAACTGCCGGCGAACCTTCAACGGACGACCATAGAATTTCGCGCCTGATCTGCCAGTATGTCTCTGGACCGCCGGGCAGCAGGCCCGGCGACATGCTTTGAGGAGGGGTCATGGCCATCCGCAACGTGATCAGCACCCTGAACAATGACGGTACAGAAGTGATGGGTCCCGGCATCTTGATGTACCACCACCCGGGCAACGACATCATGACCGGCAGCCTGCTCACCGTGGAAAGCAACCACTTCTGCGTGCTGAAGTCGCGCGGAGCCATCTTCGCCGTCTACGAGGGTGGCCAGTACCCGGTGCAGACCACCGACCGGCCGATCGTCGGCAGCATCCAGCAGGCGTTCTACAGCGGTCAGTCACCGTGGCAGTACGAGGCGCTGTTCGTATCAGCCGCCAAGAGCGTCGCCAAGGCGCAAGGCCTCGCACTCTCCCGCGAGCTGGCCGAACTGGTCTACGACGTGGATTACTACGTTCACATCGACACCAAGGAGGACGCGGTCAAGCTGGTGACCCACATGCCGTACCAGGGCCACTTCCTCACCACCGAGGCACTGAACAACTACGCAGGCCCGGTTGTCGAGCAGGCGATCAATCAGATCGTCCAGCTGACCCCGCTAGAGCAGGTCAATGAGCGGATTCACGACATCACCGAGCTGGTCCGCGGCCATCTGCAGGCGTTCCTGACGATCTACGGGATCACCCTCAACGACGTTAAGGTGCTGATGCGGCCGCGTGACGAGCGGATGCGCGAGCTGATCTCGCTGCGGGCGTTCGGCCTGTCCGAGATGGAGGCGGTGCGCTACTACGTCGCGATGAAGATGGCCGAGCGGGGCCTGGTGTCGGCGCCGAACATGGCCGTTGGCGAGCCGTTCAACATCGGGCTCACCGGCTTCAGCATGCCGACCCCGGGCATGCCGAGCCTGCCGGATCTCGGTACCGGCGCGCATGCCGCTCACGGAGCCTGACGCCGATGCCGGACAGCCTGGCTGACAGGCTGCGCAGCCTGCTCGCCTCGGACGTCTACAGCGAGAAAGGACGGCTGCGGTCAGACGACCAGTTGGTGCGGCAGCGGGTCGTCCGCGGACTTGGTGAGACGTCGGCCAAGATCCGAGAACTGGTCGGCGAGTGGAGAGCGGACCGAGTGCCCCCGTCTACCAGGGAACAGCCGTTCCCGCCCGCCGAGGTGATGGAGCCGATCCGCCGGGCCGAGCGCCTGATCCGGGCGATCGAGGACGCCGCGGCCGCAGTCAGAGGCCTGCCCGTGCTTAACCAGGACAAGGTCTGGGACCGGGTGCGCAGAGTCGGCCTTAACGATCTGCTGCAGTTCGATTGGAATCTGGTCGGCGAGTCCGATCTGATGGCGCGCGACATTGCCCTGGTGGCTGTCCTCGACGAGCTGGACGTGCCCGGATACGAGGCTCGGGTGCACAAGATCAGGGACATCATCGGCGAGCGGCAGCGCTTCATCGAGATCTCCTGACCGGGCCGCGGCCAGGCGCCCCTGGTGCCGCCGTGAGGCGGCGGCGGCACCAGGGGCTCGGCCGCGCCAGGTGCTAATGGTGCAGGGGCACCGAGATGTGCGAGTAGTGCTTGTGCTGATGCGCCGGGTTCGGCAGCACAACGTGGAAGCCGCACTCGAAGTACGCGTGCAGTCCGACCTGGTTGGGGTACCCGTGTCCGTCGCCGAACTGGACCGCAGGCACGTTGCGCCAGCAGGTGAGGTCGTGCCGGACGACGTTGGTGGTGACTTCCATGGCGTCCGGATCGGCCATCCGGTTCTTGCTGACGGTGATGCTGCCGCCGACCCAGTTGCGGATCGCGCCGAACCAGCAGGAGCGGAGGTCCTTGACCCACATGCTGCCGCCGACCCAGTTGTCTTCGTAGTCGCTGTACACCGGACTGGCGAACCTGATGAAGATACCGGCCGGCTTACAGTTCACGCCGCCGCCGCCGCCGATCTCGACGATGTCATGACCGATCCAGCTGTTGTGCACGACGACGCCGAGCGCGCGGTAAGCGATCAGGCTGCCGACGACCACTTCGTGGCTGTACAGAGTCGGGTGTCCCGGGTGCCGGTCATCGGCGCAGGGAAAGATGGGATTGCCGTGGTTGACTTTCGTCTCACAGCCCATAATAAGCGAGCCGCCCCGGCCGACGAGGATATTGTCGCCCACCCAAAGGTGCGAGTGCCGACGTCCGAATACTGCCACTACCGCCGAATTGCGAGTGATGATCAGATCATGCTGGATGAGCACTGGTCCGCGGTCAACGGCGCATACGCCGTGAACAATCGCGTCCCAATAGGCGCCGGCCAGCGTTCCCGGCCGTTTTGCCGTCCCCCAGCAGACACGTGTATGCCATGCTGGAGCCGCCGAGGCAGTGGTGGCCGGGACCAGCGCCAGCAGGCTGACGAGCAGGCCGCTGATGCTGACCAGCGAGGCTATACCGCGATGTCGATGTAGCATTAATGATCCCCTTTTCTGCTTCCCCGAGAGCGACACAATATCGCGCACGTTAACAGACACAGAGTGATCACTGCCATGGCGGGGGCTATATTGCTGGGTCACAATCTGATGTCCAGATTCGCGTTTCTGCACGATTTACCAGAAACGCTGTGTGTGATTAGAAAATAGAGCGGCCTGGTGCTCGCCGGAAATAGCGAAGCACCAGCGGAATCGACTGCCTAAGACGGCTATCTCATAGCAATGCCGGGTTGAGCCGCAGGTCGGGTCGGCGCCAGGACTGGCAGTCAGCCGATGGCGATCGCCATGATGCCGGCCACGATCGCCGCGGCGGCCGCCAGTCGCCTGGCCAGTCCGCTCTCGCCGAGTAGTCGCCTGCCGAGCAGCACGCCGAACAGCACGCTGACCTCGCGCGCCGGTGCGACAGCGCTGACCGCGGTAAAACTGAGCGCGGTCAGTACCAGCACATAGGCGAGCGGTGCCAGCAGCGCGGCGCCGAGCACCTGGCGCCGGAAGGATCGCCAGACTTCGGCTAGCCGCTCTCGATCGCGCAGCACGAACGGTGCGAACGCGGCTGCCATGATCGGGAAGCAGGCGTAGCCCTGCAGGATCGACGGGGTATGCAGATCTGCGACCGCGTACTTGTCCCAGACCGTGTATGACGCGATGAACGCTCCGGTCGCCAAGGCGAACGCGATCGCCCGGAACGCGGGAGCAGCGGACCGACCGGCGGCCGGTCCGGTGGTTGCGGGTCCGGTGGTTGCGAGCCCCGTGGTTGCGAGCCCCGTGGTTGCGGGTCCGGTGGTTGCGGGTCCGGTGGTTGCGGGTCTGGTGGTTGCGGCGTGCGAGGCGGGGCTGGGCGGCGGTGTCCGGCTGGGCAGTCCGATCACCACGACGCCCGCGATGATGGCGATA
>Ga0208565_1000319_pt1 | contig 38332 bp, 32 predicted proteins | sample Sb_taG_7_FD_187706 | JGI IMG/M metagenome (GOLD analysis project Ga0208565, IMG submission 187706) | Peat soil microbial communities from Weissenstadt, Germany - Sb_50d_2_FS metaG (SPAdes) (version 2) | ecosystem: Environmental > Terrestrial > Soil > Wetlands > Peat | place: Germany... | reverse complement strand
TCGTACCCGCCCCCAGCCGCCCTCCGCAGCTCAGCATGATGACGAGACACACTCAGATCAGAAACCACCACATCGTTGTCATCAGCCCGGCCAATCCGCAGCACCTTCGCCGGCAACCGCATAACCGCAGTAGGTCGGCGTTCGCCCATTGCTGATTGCTGCGTTGGCTGGAGCACCCCGGCGGATGCTCTCAGCGTGGTCTGGCCGTCCGGCGCAGCCGCGATCGAGCAGGATATGACCGGGCCGCTCTCCGGGTGGCCAAGCCGGACCTGGCAGGGGCCGGTGATCTCGACCCGCTCCACCAGTTCCGGGCCGACGAATATCCCGTTGGTGCTGCCCACGTCCTCAAGCAGCCACCGGTCACCCTCGACCCGCAGGATCGCGTGCAGCCAGGAGATCCTCGGCTCATCCACCACGATGTCCGACTGCGGATCGCGGCCAAGCCGGTAGCTGCGCCCCGCCCGCAGCGTGCGATCGGAACCCCCGGTTCGCACCACCAGCGCCGGTATTCCACTGGATGAGACGGCGTGCTCCTCAGACATCTGCACACTATAGACCGATTTGCTGTTCTTGAGTTCGTAGAGTCATCCGAGTCCGGTTTGGGAATGACGAACGGTGCGATCGTTGCTTCGGACTACGCCAGATCAGCGGCACGCGGCCAGGAACCAAGACGCTGAAAGCTGGATAAGATAAGCCGCACTGCGGCCCGACGGGCTTCCGTGGCACACGCCCTTGACGTACGGCTAGCACGGACACGTCCCTACCCGCGCGATTCTTTCGTGCTGCGCGGGAGCCGGTCCGTTGGCACTTATCCGCCGCTCGGCCGCCAGCCTGGCAGCGCTGGCCGACCGCAGCAGTGTGGCTGAGCTGATGTTCGAGCAGACGCTGTACGGGCTTGGGGCCCGGCCCTCACCCGGTGAGGCTCGCTCTTGGGAACGCAGCATCCCGGTGCTCGCGCATGATCTTGTCCAGGCGGGCTTGGGGGACGTCGAAGTCCTGCTGGAGCATCGGCTTCCACTGAGCAGCCGCCGCATCGATGCGATCCTGGCGGGCTGTCACCCGGTGACCGGCGCACCGTCATATGTGATCGTCGAGCTCAAGCAGTGGAGCGACGCCGATCTCTACGAGGACGATCCGGCGCTGGTGACGGTAGGCGGCTACGGTCATCGGCCCCGGCTTCATCCGCTTGAGCAGGTCCGCGGGTATTGCGAGTACCTGATCGACTTTCTGCCTGCGCTGAACGGCGAGACGGACACCATTTCCGGAGTGGCGTACCTGCACAATGCCACCGAGCATGGCGTGGCGCCACTGCGACGCCTTGCTGAATCGAGCCAGGCGAGGCTGTTCACCGGTGAGCGGCGGGCTGAATTTCTCGACTTTCTGCGGTCCCGGCTGGCTGGCGACGTATCCGGGGCACCGTACGCTGACGCATTACTGAGCTCCCGAGCTGCTCCGAGCCGGCAGCTCCTGGCAGTGGCCGCAGCCGAGATAAGCGACCGCGAGCAATTCATCCTGCTCGACCAGCAGCGGCTGGCCTTCAACCTAGTCCTGCATGCCACCGAAGCCGCCAGGGCAGGCGACTCCAAGACGGTAGTCATCGTGACAGGCGGTCCGGGCAGCGGCAAGAGCGTGATCGCCTTGTCGCTGCTTGGCGAACTGGCGAGGCGGGGGCGGACGGTGCTGCATGCGACCGGTTCCCGGTCCTTCACGCAGACGCTGCGAAAGGTAGCCGGAAAGGGCTCACGACGGACGCAGAGCCTGTTCAAGTACTTCAACAGCTTCATCGACGCCGAGCGCAACGGCCTGGAGGTCCTGATCCTGGACGAGGCACACCGGATCCGCGAGACCTCGGCCAACCGCTTCACTGCCGCTAAGCTCCGTACGGATCGCAGGCAGATCGACGAGCTGATCGCTGCCGCACGGGTGCCGGTGTTTCTGCTTGACGAGCATCAGGTCGTGCGCCCAGGCGAGATGGGCACAGTCGATGACATCGAGGCGCACGCGAAAAAAGAACATCTCTCGGTCGTCAAGGTCGCACTCGACGCCCAGTTCCGGTGCGGTGGGAGCGAGGAGTACCTGCGCTGGGTCCTCCGCCTGCTTGGCCTGGCTCCTGGCGGCCCGATCGCCTGGGCCGGTGATCCCTCGTTCAGCGTCCGAGTGGCAGACACGCCACAGGAAATGGAGCACCTGCTCCGAGCGAAATTGGAGGCCGGCTTCGGAGCTCGGATCGCGGCCGGGTTCTGCTGGCCGTGGAGCGACCCGCGGCCCGATGGCTCCCTGGAATCCGACGTCATCATCGGGAACTGGTCCAGGCCGTGGAACCTCAAAGGCGAGCGCGCTGTCGGCGGTGCCCCGCCCGCCACGCTATGGGCAACCGACCCCGCAGGCTTCAGCCAGGTCGGATGCGTTTACACAGCGCAAGGATTCGAGTACGACTGGAACGGCGTCATCATCGGACCCGACCTCGTCTGGCGCGGCAACGACTGGGCGGTAGTCCGATCAGCGAACAAGGATCCGGACTTCCGCAACAGGACCAAGATCGCGGATCACGAGTTCGCGCGCCTTATCCGCAACGTCTACAAGGTCTTGCTCACCCGCGGCATGATCGGCACCGTTATCTACTCACCCGATCTGCAGACCCGCGAACTCCTGCATTCCCTCGTCGGGTGAGACGAGAATATCGCCGCGATTGCTGATCGCATCGCGGTCGAGTCAACCGCCAGCGGCCCCGCGAGGGGGCAGCTTCGTGTACTTGGTCGCGGTGCTCCTGGCGGTCTCGACCGGATACTTCAGCGCGTTCTTGATCATCTTCTCGATCAGCGCCGTCTCCAGGTCGATGTCTAAGACGTCGGCAAGTCTTAGCAGGTAAGCGCAGACGTCCGCGACCTCCTCCCGAACCTGAACCGCCCGAGCTGGATCAGTCATAACGCTCGCGGACTCGTCCGGATCGAGCCACTGGAAGATCTCAGTCAGCTCGCCGACCTCCCCCGCCAGCGCCATGACGAGGTTCTTCGGAGTGTGAAATTGCTCCCAGTCCCGCTGCGCGGCGAAGTCTCGGAGCTGATGCTGAAGGCTTGCAATCGTCACCGTCCACGTATAGCACTCGGCCAACCATCGTCCCGGGTCCTGATCAGGGCAACCGTTCGACCTGTGCCTCGCATCGGGTGTCTGACTGGACCAGCTACGGCAGGCCGGCCGATTTCTCGATCATGGTTTTGTAGCCATGCGCAGCCCGCCGTCGGTCCGATGGCCGATTCCGGTCACGCTTCAAAGACCTTCTGCCGGTGCCAGTCGAGATACTTCGAGGCAGGCGCGAGGGCACCTGTGGGCAAGAGCAGCGATTCGCGCATCGGCGGCTGCCCGTAATACTGCCTGGCCATCCGATCAGTGCGGACCGCATCAGCCAGCGAGCGAGCCACGTGGATCCGGAGGCCGCCGTTGACCGTCAGCAGGCCGGTGTCGAAGGCAACGTCATGCGGTGGACAGGCGGCCAGGCCGTTGCGCGGATCCAGGCGTTCGCCCGGCGTGCTGTCCTTCCACGGCTTGATATGACCCGCCAGCAGCATCCGCCTAGCGCCAAACATCGCCGGATTGAAGCCGCAGAACACGCACCGGCTTCCGCAGTTGCGCAGCACATTGAGCGCGAAGACGTGCTGACCGACCCGGGCCGCTCCGACGAGAATCCGTTCCGTCTGCAACTCCGACAGGTTGTCCCCGGCGGCGTGCCGAGCGATCTTGTCCCTCAGGTCAGCCTCCAGTACGGATACTTCGAGCTCATCTTGACCGAGCAGGGTCAGCCCGTCTCCGGCTTCAATGCCCAGGAAGTCCGGCAGGCGATTCTGGCCGATGCCTTCAGTACGGGCGGCTTGCAGGAGGATGCGGTAGATGTGGGTGAAGCGCTCAAGGTCTTCGCGGAGCACGGCCCCGGCCAGTACATCCCACCTGGCACCGTGGGAGCGAGAGCCGTCCAGGTTGGCCATCTTGGCCAGCACGCTGGACGGCGGGCGCGAGAACAGCGTGGCCAGGGTAGGAACGGGCTCAGGCGCGCGGTGGGCGGTGGCGCCGCCGAATTGCCGGTGATTGACGAGGAACGACGCCGCCAGACACAGCAGCGTTTCCGCTGGCAGGAAGTTGGCCTGCCGGGAACCCGACACCGGCCGACGACGCAGCAAGTCCCGGAACTCCTGTCGCGCCTGGCCGACCGTCAGATCCAGGTAACTTCCGAGGTCGGCCACGGCGCGAGAGTACTCCGCGAAGGCCTACTAGTTGGCCGCCGTAACCATCAGCGCAGTCCGGGCGGCGGCTGGCCCTGGCGATCGAGCACGGACTGACGCCGTAGTAGCATCGGGCCACGGGCGCGGCTCAGCTGAGCGGCGCCGCCAAGGGGGGTCTCGCGATGCCAACACTGATGTTGTTCCATGAGGTCGATGATGTCGGCCACTGGCTTGCCTCACCGAAGCGGGAAGAGTTCTTCGGGCCCATGGGGATAACAGCGCGCACGTTCATCGATCCGGAGAATACGGGCCGGGTCGGGCTGATCGTCGAAGTGCCCGACATGGACACTTTCCAGCGGGCGCTGGAGTCCGAGGAAGCGGCCGAGGCGATGAGGTTCGACGGGGTTCGTCCCGAAACAATCGTCATTCTCGCCGAGTCATAGCCCGCCGGACACCTGGCTAGCCGCGACCGATCAGCGTGTGGGTTCGAGCAGCACCTTGACGGCACCGGTGTGCCGCGAGTCCTTCACCGCCAGCACCGCTTCATCCCAGCGCTCAAGCGGGAAGCGGTGCGTGATGACTGGCGTCAGGTCGAGGCCGGCTGCGACGAAGTCGAAGTAGTGCTCCATGGCGTGCTTGGCGACGCCGCCGACCTCTTCGATGCCGAAGCCGTTAGAGCCGATGACGCGGAGCTCCTTGAAGTACAGGGGGGTCCACTCGAAACGCTTCGGCGGCTCGACGCCGGAGACGACGAGAGTGCCGCCGGTCGCGAGCAGCCGGAGCGAGGTCTCGACGGTCTCGGTCGAGCCGATGGTGTCGTAAACGACGGCCGGGCCGTCCTGCAGCCAGTCGCGCTTGCTCCACGGCTGCAGCGGCGTCGTGCCGACTCGGCGCGCGACCTGCGCGACGAGCTCGTCAGGCGAGGACGACAGCGCCACGTCGGCGCCGAGGCTGGTGGCGAGTGCAGCCCGGGCCCCGGGTCGCGTCGCCGCCCAAACCTCGGTGCTCGGGTATAGGTGCCGCAGCAGCGCGACCGCAGCGAACGCGAGGGTGCCCGAGCCGTAGACGAGCACGGCCTCGCCGTCGGGCGGCGGCGCCAGCAGGATCGAGCGCAACGAGACGCTGACCGGATCCGCCAGCACGGCCGCCTCGTCGGACACGGCGTTGGGGATGGCGAACAGCTGAGAGACGTGCGCGCCGAAGCGCTCGGCGTGCGCCCCGGCGGCCGCTGCGCAGTTTCCGATGTGGATCGATACGGGCAGGTCGCCCGAGCGGAAGTTGCGGCACCAGGGGTAGCGGCCGGCCAGGCAGGCCTGGCACGGCTGGTCGATGCCGCGGGGCCCGCACGACAGCCACGGGTTGAGCACGACGCGCTCGCCGGTATCAGTGCGGCGCCCGACCGCCTCGTGGCCGAGCACGTGCGGAAAGGACACCAGCGCTGTGAGCGGGTTGTCGCGGGCCCCATTCAAGAGGATCTGCTTCACGTCCGAGCCGCACAGGCCAGAGAAGGTCGTCTCGACCCGTACCCAGTCCTGCGCTGGAAGCGGCAGCTCGTCGACGTCCTCGATCCGGACAGGCGCGAAGCGGGAGACGAAGGCGCGCCGGTCGACGCGCCCACCGATGGTCGAGGCCGCCTCGCGGGCAAGGTTGTGCCGGAACACGAGCGCCTTCACGTCGACCTCCTTCGCCGGGGCAGCCCAACCTACCAAGGCGATCAGCGAGCCAGGCCGCCAGCGGGCCGTCCGGCCGACCCTCGCCAGCGAGTCAGTGGTGCCCTTGACGAATCAGATGAACGTTCGTTTAATTCTTCCCATGGGCCGGATCGCAGGCGTCAGCGCTGTGCAGACCCGCGAGCGGTTGCTGCGCGCAGCAGCCGATGTCTTCGCCGACCGCGGGTACGACGGCGCGCGGGTGGCCGACATCGCAGCGGCCGCGGGCGTGAGCAATGGCGCGATGTACGCGCACTTCGCCTCGAAGGCGGAACTGCTCACCGGCGCGCTGCGTGCGCACGGCCAGCGACTGCTCGCCGACCTGTTCGAAGCCGACCCTAACCGGTCGATCACAGATCTGCTGCTCGTCATCGGCCAGTGGCTGCCCCGCAGGCGCGACGCACGCGGCTACCTCATCGTCGAAGCGCTGGTCGCGGCCCGCCGCGACGAGGACATGGCCCGGCCGATGCGCGACTACGTTGGCGAACGCGCCGACTGGCTCGCCGAACTCATGCGGGTCGCCCAGACCGGCGGCGAGCTCGACCCAGCACTGTCACCGAACGCGCTCGCCCACCTCTGCCTCTTGCTTGCGATGGGCAGCGCGCTGGTCACGCCGGACCTGCATGCGGTCGACAAGGACGAGTGGGCCGCCTTGCTCACCCGCGTGGTAGCCGCCCTCGCCAGAACCGACCTCACGGCACAGACAGGAACCGCGAAGTGAAGGTACAGATCGACTCCGAGCGTTGCCAGGGGCACGGCCGCTGCTACGACCTCGCCCCCGACCTGTTCGGCGAGGACGACGAGGGCTTCGGAAAGGTTCTCGGCGACGGCGTCGTGCCGCCTGACCAGGAGCGCGAGGCACGTCTCGCAGCTGCCAACTGTCCGGAACGGGCGGTTGACCTCCTCGAGGAGACCTTGACATGACCGTCGATGACCGCTTCATCCGGGACTTTCGGGAGCCGCGCGAAGACCAGCCTCTCGGCACGCGCAACGAGATCATCACGGGCCCAGTCTCAGACTGGGCGACCGACTTCTCCCATCTTGAGCCAGCGTGGTCCGCCGACCCTTACCCGATCCAGGACGACCTGCGGCAGCGCTGCCCGATCGCGCACACCGGGCGGTTCGGCGGCGGATGGCTGCCGACGCGCTATGAGGACGTCGCGGCAATCGCCTACGACACCGACCGCTTCTCCTCGCGGTCGATCATCATGGGCAACTTCCGTCCGCCCCATGAGCTGGCGCCGGTCGGCGGTTCGCCGCCGATCTCGTCTGACCCACCGTTCCACCACGACGCGCGCAAGCTGCTGCTGCGGGCGTTCACTAAGACCGCGGTCACCAGGCAAGAACCAGCGACCAGAGCGTTCTGCCACTCGCTCATCGATGCATTCGAGGGGCGGGACGTCATCGACGCCTCCCACGACTACGCACAGCACGTCCCGATGCGCGTCATCGCCGACATGCTCGGCTTCCCGCCGGAGGACGGGCCGCAGTTCCGTGAGTTCGTCGAGAACACGCTCGAAGGCATCAATCTGCCGCCGGATGACCGGATCGCGCGAATGACGGCACTGTTCGACTATCTGCTGGCGCAGATCCACGACCACCTCGATAACCCGCGCGAGGATCTCACCACCTTCCTCGTCAACGCCGAGCTCCACGGTCACAAGCTCGACCCGTCCCATGTCGCCGGCACGATGGCCCTGCTGCTCATCGCCGGCATCGACACCACGTGGAGCGCGATCGGTGCCTCGTTGTGGCATCTGGTGAAGAACCAGCAGGACCTGCGGCGACTCGTCGCCGAGCCCAGGCTGCTGCCGACCGCGGTTGAGGAGTTCCTGCGCGCCTACGCGCCGGTCACCATGGCGCGGCTGGTGAAGGAAGACATGCACTGGCGCGGCGTCGACATGAAGGCCGATGACTGGATCCTGCTGTCGTTCCCGGCGGCCAACCGTGACCCGGCGCAGTTCGACCGCGCGGGCGAGGTGGTCATCGACCGCGAAGTCAACCGGCACGCCGCGTTCGGCCTCGGCATCCACCGCTGCGTGGGATCGCACCTGGCGCGGATGGAGCTTCGGGTCGCCCTCGAAGTCTGGCTTGAACGGATCCCTAGGTTCAGCCTCGATGATCCATCGGTGGTGACATGGTCCGCGGGCCAGATCCGCGGTCCGCGGACGCTCCCGCTTCGCATCCGCTGATGAGCCTGCCGCAGCGGCGGCGTGGTCAGCACAGCCAACCTCGGCCGGACGTCGGCGGCACCGCAGCCGCTCCCGTGCCCGTCTCCGGTCCGTTCAGGCGCGAATACGTCGGCGCGCCTGAATATCTCCGCAGACAAAGGCCAGCGCCAGCATTGCCGCAGCCCAGGAGTCCCGCTTGCCGATCGAGCGAATGCTCGCAAGGCTGGCAGCGACGTCAAGCGAATCACTCGCCATTGCCACCGTGGTCCAGCGCCGCATATCACCTACCACGTCCGACCGTGCTGCGGCGACGGTACCCAGGCCAAGGGCGAGGTCCCTGATTCCGATGGTTCGCATCAGCAGCAGGCCAGCGGCGGTCGGCTCCTCGCGGCCGGACAACCGCATCGGCACTCCCGGTGCCGCGATGAGCGCGACACCGACCGCGGCCCTGAGCCATCCCATCATCTCGCAACCGGTCATCGACACGGTGGCAGCCTAGCCCAGTGCCGCTGGCGCCCGCCTTCGACCGCACACCCGGCTACGACTCGGGGGGATTGCCGATCGCCTCGCGGAGCTCGGCACGGCCGTCGATGCCCAGCTTGCGGTAGATCCTTCCTAGGTGCGTATCGACGGTTCGCTTGCTGATCGACAGCGTGGTGGCGACGCGCTGATTGCTCTGTCCGCGGATCACTAGCTCGGCGACCCGTCGTTCCCCTGCGGTAAGTATGGCCGAGCCTTGGTGCTCGCCCGTCCGGGCGCCCGCCGTGATCAGCGCCTGGCGCGCCGCTTCTGACATCTGCGCATCGCCGCAGCCAGTCGCCAGGTTCAGCCCGCGGGTGAGGGCGTCGCGCGCCGCCCGGTTGTCGCCGGAATCGCGCATAGCGGTGCCGAGCCTGATCAGGGCGCGGGCGAAGTCGAGCACGCAGTCCGTTCCGTCCAGCACCTGCACTGCTTCGTTGAGCAGATCGAGCCTGGCCTGGCCGTCGTGTGCGCTGCTGGCGGCCGTGAGCGCGCGGCCGATGGTTGCTGGAGCCGCCCAGATGCGGGCCATCTCCACTTCGCTGTCTGCCAGCGTCCTGGCCTCCCAGGTGCGGCCCAGCCGTACCAAGGTGACCACGGCCCGGCTCCGCCAGGCCGAGCAGGCCGGATTCACCAGCCCACCCGCGATGAGCTGGCGACCGCATTCCAGGTACAGTCGCAGCGCCTGGGAATGACTGCCGTTGGCGGCAGCGATCAGGCCGCGCGCCTCTAAGGCAATGCCGACGATCAACGGATGGCCGGCGGCGGTCAGGTCCAGCTGGGCGACCTTAGCCGGGACGAGATGAGCTTCGCCGCGCGCGCAACGGAGCCGGACCAAGCTGGACCAGGCGATCGTGCTCAAGGCGGCGGCATCGACGGCGTCGCACAGCCGGAGTGCCTGCAGCGTGTCAGCCAGCGCGGCGTCAATGCTGCCGCAGCGGTAAGCGATCTCAGCCCGGACGAGCAGGCCCAGCGCCTCACCTGTCTGCGATGCCTGGCCGCGCGCTGTGTCGATCCCCTGCGAGCACGCGTCCGACGCGGCTCCGAGGTACCCGGCCCAGGCCAGGGCCAGCCCGGCACAGACTGCCGTGGAGGAAGTCCGGTCCATGCCGCGGGCCGGATCGGCATCGAATGCGCGGTGCGCCAGCATGGCGCAGCGCCGCCTGTTACGCCCCTGACCGCCGACGCTGAGCGCGAGCGCGGACAGCAACTGCCGGGCGGCGGAGTCGCCCGGGCCGCCGCGCATCCGGCGTAGCGCATCGGCCGCCGCGGCGGTCTGGCCAGACAGCAGCGCCTGTGCGGCCAGACGCAGCACTGCCTGCCGGTCGGCACCTGCTCGGCCCGCGAGCACACTCGCGCTCTGGCAGAAGATCGCAGCCGCCTGTCCTGACTCGACAGTAAGCACCGGCTCGGCGAACGCGGACAGCACAGTGACCAGCTCGGGGTCGCCGACCGCCAGGCCGGCTGCCATGGTCAGCCGCCGGACGCAGCTTCCGACGTCGCGGTGGAACTCGACGGCGCCAAGTTCGGCGGTGACCATGAGCCGCTCCGTTCGCCCGTCTTGCTCGAGCAGCGCCCGGCTGAGGAAGCGAGCGGCACCGTCCCAGTCACCGCTGGCCGCTACCTCCCTGGCAGCCTGCCGCAATAAAGGCTGTGCCCAAGGCTCGCTGATGGCGCCGACCGACATCATGTGCTCGGCGCTAAGCGCGGCCGGTGCGCCGACCCGCGACAGCAAGGACGCGGTCCTGACATGCAGTCTGGCCCGGTCGGGCGGCGTGAGCCGATCGAGGATCACCTCTCGCATCGCCGGATGGGCGAACCGGTCGGGCGGCTCAAGGTCAACCAGCCCGATCCGGCGCAAGGTCACCCTGGCCGCCGCTGCGCTGTCCTCGCCCTCTCCGATCAGCATCGCTGCCGTATTCAGCGTGCCGGTTCCGCAGACGGCGAACTGCTCGACCAGGTTGGCCTTGACCGGGTCGTCATGGCGCAGCCAGCCAAGTACCGTGTGGGCCAATACCTCGGCGGCCGCCGCCAGGGTTGCCGGTACGTCGCCGAGCACGGTGGCCGGGGCGGCAGCGAGGCGGCTGGCCAGAGCACTGAGAATTTGCGGGTTGCCACGCGCCAGCTGATGGCAGCGCTGAGCGAGTGCGGCATCAACCGGAACGCCGAGCACCTCCGCCATCAGCTTGCCGGTGCAATCCCGGCAGAGCGGGCGGATCGTGATGACCTGGCCGTGTGCAAGTGCACCGAGTTCGGCGATCAGGTCGTCCGCTGAGCGGTCGCCGGAGTCGGCCGTCACTATGAGCGCGACCGGCAGATCGTCGAGGCGCCGGGCAACATATGAGCACCAGGTGGCCGACAGCGGATCGGCCCGGTGAACGTCGTCGATGGCCAGGATCACAGGCCCGGCCCTGGCGATAGTGCGGACGACGCGGTAGAAGCCGTGCAGGAGGTCATGCATTGGGTGGTGCACTGTGCCCATCGGCACCGCGCCCGAGGCCGCGCCGGCCTCAAGGTCGGCTTTCGGCAGGCGGTCGAACAGCTGGCTCACCGCGCCGAGGGCGAATCCGCGCTCCGCACCATGACAGCGTGCCCTTAGGACGACCGCCTGGCTACGTGCCAGTGCGGCCTGAAGCAGGGCGGACTTTCCCGAACCACGAGCGCCCTGTATCACCAATGCCGTAGGTCGGCCGGCCTGCAGCGTGTCCAGCGCCTGATCGATCTCGGCGGCCTCGCTGTCACGGTGTAGCAGTGCGTGCACCGGCCCTCCGTGACCTCGGACCCCCCGGGCAGCGACTGCTGATCCAGCCGTGGTCCGGGGCGGGGAAACAGAAGAGGGAACAAAAGTACATGATATCGCCATCAGGTGCCGATAGTGAATACCTTTGGGCGAACCGGTTCATATGATCATGCATCTCAGCAGGCTCTCCTTCCTCTCTGCGCACGTCTATATAGGTCAGCACCGTCATATGGCCAGCACCGTGCAGCGAGCTGCCGACTGCCAGCCGCGCCGGTGATCTCGGTCAGCGAGGTCACCGGCTTCGGCGATCGATGCAGAATTCCGCCTCAATGACGTCGGCCGCCGCCCGCGCGCCGCCCGCGCGCCTCATCTCGCCCTGCATCAAGCGCAGCCGGTCAGCCACCCGGGCGTCGGCGGACAGCGCGGCAACGGCTTGCCGCAGTGCCTCCGCGCTCCGCTCGGCCTGCTCAAGCCGCAGGCCAAGTCCAAGCTGCGATATTCGGTCAGCTGTAGCGCGCTGCTCGGGCATCTGCGGAACGGCGATGATCCCGACCGCGTGGCTGAGCGCCTCCATCGCTGAACGCAGGCTCGCCGAACTCACGAAGACGTCCGCATGCGGCAGGACCTCAAGCAGCGGCAGGTAGGAGTGTGCCTGCACATTGGGCGGCAGCGGCCCCAGGCCGGCTGGGTCACCGCCACCTAGCGACAGGACCACCGGTCGGCCCTGGTCGGCCAGTGCGGCGATGCACATACCGAAGAAGTCCGGCCGGAGGTTGAACACGGTGCCGAGGCTGACCAGCGTGACCCGCTGACCGTCGGGTGGCTGCCAGGCGTGGCCGTGGTCGGATTGCCCGGTTCGTTCTGGCAGGCATGGGCCGACGAAATGGACATGGCTGCCGAAGCAGTCACCGTCGACCTGAAAGGCCCTCGGGTGGTAGGCGATAACCGGAATGCCGTCCTCCGTGCTCAGCAGCCGATCTGCGGTCAGGTCAGTGCCCGTCCTGGCCAGGAAGGCCGAGATCGTGGCGAACAGGCCGGGCAGCGCCGGATGGGTCGGATCGAAGCTGGCGTAAGCCTTTCCGATGGACCAGCGTGAGTTGCTCGCCAGAGTCGCCACGCTCTTGACCGTAGGCACCCCCCACTGGGCGGCGAGCACCCGGCCAGCCCACCAGATCGGGTCGCAGACCGCGACATCGGGCACGTCGCTGCCGAAGGCCTCGGCAAGCAGGGGAAGGACGGCTGCGGCCTCGCGTAGCTGGCCGCGCTGCGCCCGGATGAAGTCGCTGGCGGTGAAGCGCTCACCGAAGGACAGCGCGCCGGCCGGGGCATCGCCCGCGTGCCGCATCGTCGTCCGGTAGGCCACGCATTGTGCCCCAGCGCGGCTGGCCGGCCTGGAGTAGTCGCCGGTCACCGCGTAGCTGACCCGGTGACCACGGGCGGCAAGCTCGGCGACTACCGCGAGCGTGGGGTTGATGTGCCCGCTCAGCGGGGGGATCAGGAACGCGATGTGCGTCACCGGCAGCTCATCCTCTCCCGGCCGCTAGCTCGCCGCAGCTCGCAGCGGCTCGCCGGGTGCCCGCCCGGACACGGCCCGAACCGGAGCGCGGATGCCCGGCCGCAGCAGGTGCTGCGTGACGCGGCCCAGGCCCCAGCCGGACGGGTTGACCGGATGGCCAGGATCAGTCATCCGCTGGACCAGGCGGCTTCGGTTCTGGCCGCCCGCGGCCGCGTCGGGCTGACGTGGATGCGGCTGGTGGATCAGCATCGACCCGCTGACGTCCTTCCGGCAGCGCAGTGATCTGCTGGCCCGCAGCCAGAGTTCGGTATCCTCGTGACCCCAGCCGGTGAAAGCCTCGTCCATGCCGCGCTCGCCGAGCAGCCAGGCCATCGGGACAGCCATGAAAACGCCCACGGCCCACTGGCCGACCGGGCCGCACTGGGTCAGCATCTGCTGGTACCTGGCGATGTCGCCGGGCGTCGTCCACGCCGTGAAGTGCGGCGGCGCGAAGCGCGGTGCGCAGCAGAACGCGTCGGCTGTCTCGAGCACGGCCGCGGTCGTGCTCAGCAGCCTGGGGTGCAGGATCGCGTCGGCGTCGAGTTGGACGACGCATTCCACCGCGGGCATCCACCGCAGTGCCGTGTTGAAGGCCAGGGGCTTGTTCCAGCCGCCGTGGTGCTCGATCCGCAGGTAGGAGATCTGGTAGCTGGCGGCCAGCGCGACCAGCGCGACCTGGTGCCGCTCGCCGCTGGACAGATCGGAAAGCACCACCCAGGCCGGCCGGACGGTCTGCGCGGCGAGTGACGCCAGGCATGCGTCCAGCGGATCGGACCGGTCCCGGTTGGTGATGATGACACCGAAATCGCGGTCCGGCCGCTGGCCGCCGACGCCGTTCATTTCCGGGGCCGGACAATCGCCCAGGTGATTGGCGGACGGTCGTAATCAGCCGCGAGATTGCGGTGCACGGCTGTTTCCGGCATGCCCATACGATGACCCCATTCCGGTCCGCCGTCAATCGGCCTGCAACCGCGGGCTTGCCGGTTTCTGCTGGGCCGACAGCCATTCGCAATTATGGTCGCGGCCGAGCCGCCCGGCACTTTGATTAACGCCCAGCCGGGCGCGTCCGCAGTGTAATCGAACGCACACGTTGGGTGAGTTGAGCCAGCGAACCACATATATACGTACGTATCTGTACTCGGCAAACGCACCCAGAGTGCGCGCCTGGCCATAAGCATGCGTAGCTGAGTCACATGCTTTGCCGAGCCGGACATGCGTAGTCCGCCGCACATGCGTAACTGGGCGTGACGGATACCGAATTCGTGAATTCAGTATTTACAGCGGGCCGCCCGGCTGAAAGCTTTGACCTGACAAGATGCCGTGCGGTGATTCTCCTAGGATGCGTCGTGGAACGTCCCAGGCTCAAAGCGAATTTCGCGGCGGAGGTCGTTGACGGCGCGCGCGTCTTTCTGCTGGCGGAGCACCGGCACTATCTCGTCCAGGGCCGCGGCCCGGCCGTGGTGCTGCCGTACCTAGACGGGCGGCACACAATCCCGGAGATCGCGCAGGCGGTCGGCGGTGAGCTCTCACTGGCGCAGACCCTGGCAGCGATCCGCAAGTTCGACACTTTCGGTCACCTGGCCGATGGCCGACCAGACCTGTCGGACCACGAGCTTGCGCACTGGGACGAACTCGGCCTGGATCCTGCGGCTGCGGTGGCGGCCATCGCGGCGACCACGATCGCCATGGTCGCCGTGGGCGCCGCGCCGGCGCAGGCGGTGCTTTCGCTGCTGGCCGCTGACGGATTCTCGGTCGTCGCATGCGGCATCGACGAGGCGATCAGCCGGGACGACAACCTGATCGTGGTGCTCGCCGACGACTACCTCCAGCCCGGCCTTGAGCGCCTGGACTCGGCGCTGGCAGCGGCGGGCCGACGGTGGCTGCTGGCCAAGGCTTCGGGCCGGATCCTGTGGCTTGGACCGCTGATCGAGACCGGGCAATCCGGCTGCCTGGCGTGCCTGACCCAGCGGCTCGAGGCCAATCGTCAGGTCGAGCAGTACCTGCACGGCAAGCTAGGCGGCGCCCGGCCCACCGCGCCGCCGGCTCACCTGGCCGCCGGGCCCGCCGTGCTGGCCGGCCTGCTGGCCAGCGAGCTGGCGGCCATCCTGGCCACCGGCGAATCGGCCAACCTCAGCGGTCGGATGATCACCCTCGATCTGGCCAACCTGAGCACCGCCGAGCACCTGTTGATCCGCCGCCCGCAATGCCCGCGGTGCGGTGACCCGAATCTGATCGCCGGCCGCGATCCCAAGGTGACGCTCAGCTCAGTCACGATGCTCCGCGACGCGGACGGCGGGCTCAGGGCGCGGCCGGCCGGCCAGGTCTTCAGCCTGCTCAGCCGTCACGTCAGCCCGGTGCTCGGCGCGGTCACCAGCCTCAATCCTACCGATGCGGTCGAGAACGGGCTCACCTACAGCTATACGGCCGGGCACAACTTCGCAATGGTCGGCGACAACATGAACCTGCTGCGGCGCAACCTGCGCGGGCAGAGCGGCGGCAAGGGCCGCACCGACCTGCAGGCCCGGGTGAGCGCGCTGGCCGAGGCCATCGAGCGCTACAGCGGGGTGTGGCGTGGCGGTGAGCCGGTCAGCCACGCCTCGTTCGCCGAGCTCGGCCCAGACCAGGCGATCCATCCTGACGACCTGCTGCAGTTCTCCGCCAGCCAGCTCGAGGGCCGGCAGGCGTGGAACGCCGACCCGGCCAACCGGCTGCACATCGTCACCGAGCGGCTCGGTGACGATGTGCCGATCGACTGGACGGCCGGCTGGTCGCTCACCAACGACCGGGTGCGGCAGGTGCCTTCGGCCTACGCCTGGTTCGGCCATCCAGACCTGCAGCGGCATTTCTTCTGCTTCGCCGACTCCAACGGCAACGCTGCGGGGATCAGCCGCGAGGAAGCCATCCTGCATGGCTTCTGCGAGCTGGCTGAACGGGACGCGGTCGCGATCTGGTGGTACAACCGGCTCCGCCGGCCCGCCCTGGACCTGGACAGCATGGCCGATCCCTACATCGACAGACTCCGGGCGTTCTATGCAGAGATCGGCCGCGGCCTGTGGGTACTCGACATCACCACCGATCTCGGCATTCCCTCCTTCGCGGCGGTCTCGCCCCGCCTTGACAATCCGGTGCAGGACATCCTGGTCGGCTTCGGCGCGCATCTGGACGCGCGGATCGCCGCCGTGCGCGCCCTGACCGAGGTGAACCAGTTCCTGCCCGCGGTGATCGGCCGCGACCCGGCCGGCAACGTCATCTACGCCGAGGACGATGTCGCCACACTGGCCTGGTGGCAGCAGGCGAAGGTCGCCGACGAGCCGTGGCTAAGCCCCGACGGCAGCGTCGCGAAGCGCTGCCTGGCCAGCTACCCGCAGCTGACGACCAGCGACCTGGCCGAGGCGGTCGGGATCTGCGTAGCGCGGGCCAGCGCGGCCGGGCTCGAGGTGGTCGTGGTCGACCAGACCCAGCCCGATCTGGACCTGTCCGTGGTCAAGGTGATCGTGCCCGGGATGCGGCACTTCTGGCGCCGCCTTGCCTCTGGCCGGCTTTACACGGTGCCGGTCCGCCTCGGCTGGCTGCCCGGCCCCACCGCCGAGGACGAGCTGAACGAGTGGAACGTGTTCTTCTAGGAGCTGAGGTGAGGCGTGGCAGCGGGCGACTACCTGGCGCACGCGATCAGGCTGCGCCGGGACGCCTTTCTTACGACCTCCCCTGACGGCGCGCAGGCGATCACGCTGGGCGCCGGCTCGGTCCGGCTGCCGGACCTGCCGCGCGGCATCCGCGCCGCACTGGCGGGGATGGCCAGCGGGGATACACCGGAACTCGACGCGCAACGGGAGGTGACGTCGGCCGACGGCGTCAATGGTGCGCTGCGCTGGCAGGCGCTGCTGAATCAGCTGGACACGATGAGCCTGCTCGAACGGACGGTACTCACCGATGCCGGGCTGATCGCCAGGCTCCGGCCGGCAATCAGGGGCAGATCGCCTGGCACCGCGACCCGCGCGCCCGAGATGGCCAGGCTGTCGCGGTTCGCCGCGGTGCGAGCGGTGGACGGGACGCTGGTCGCCGAGCGGCCTGGCGGCCACGCGATCGTCGAGCTGTACCCGGCGGCGGCGGGCGTGCTCGGCGCGCTCGCCGACTGGGCACCGGCGCGGCATGGCGCGCCTGGCCTGCTGCCGCGCGCGGCGTACGCGGTGGCGAGCCTGCTGGCCGGAGCCGGGCTGCTGGCCCCCGGCGGGCCTGATGACGACCTGGAGAGCACGGATCCGGCCCTCGCCCAGTGGTCACCGGCGGATCTGTGGCTGCACGCGACAAGTCGCTGCACCCGACTCGGCTCGGGCTACGGCGGCAGCTATCCGCTGGCCGGCCGCTTCCCGCCGCTGCCCGCGCTGCCGGACCGGCGGCCTGGGCCGCGGATCGAGCTGCCGCACCCCGACCTGGAGCTGGCCGCGAAGGCCGATCCGCCATTCACGCAGGTACTGGAGGACCGCAGGTCGGTCCGGTCGCACGACCCGGCGGCACCGATCACGCTGACCCAGCTTGCCGAGCTGCTCTACCGGACCGCGCGCGTGCGGCGGGTCTTCGACGGCGAGGGCCAGGAACTGGCCGACCGGCCCTACCCGTGCGGCGGCGCCGTGCACGAGCTCGAAATCTACCCGCTGATCACCGGCTGCGCCGGCTTGCCGGCCGGGCTGTGGCACTACGCGGCCAGCGATCACGCGCTTGAGCGGGTGGCAGAGCCCGGCCCGGCCACCGCGGTCCTGGTAGCCGGAGCGCGCGCGGCGAGTCAGATGCAGGCCGATCCTCAGGTGACGCTGATCATCTCGGCCCGGTTCGGCCGGGTCATGTGGAAGTACCAGGCCATCGCCTACTCGCTGGTGCTCAAGCACGTCGGCGTGCTCTACCAGACCATCTACCTGGTCGCCACGGCGATGGGCCTGGCCGTATGCGCGCTTGGCGGAGGCGACGCGGCCGACTTCGCCGCCGCGTCCGGCCTGCCCTACCTCGCCGAGGGCAGCGTCGGGGAACTCGTGGTCGGCAGCCGGCCGCCGGACCAGGCCTGACAGATGATCTTCCGCTTCAAGGCACTGGCAAAGATGCGCGAGCCGGATGAGCTCGACGCCCCTACCATCCTGGCGGCGCCGCGCGGCTGGGTGACCGTGTTCGTGATACTGATCGTCACCGTCGCCGCGGTGGCCTGGATGCTGGTCGGGCGGCTGGAGCAGACGGTCAGCGCGAAGGGTCTGATCACCCGCCCGCAGGGGGCCGCGCAGGTACAGAGCCAGTATCCGGGGCTGGTCGGCAGCATCGAGGTGAAGGTTGGCGGCTACGTCAGCTCCGGCGAGGTGCTGGCCACGGTGCTTGGCCAGGGCGGGGCCGCCGCCCACGATGTGATCAGTCCGTTCGCCGGGCAGGTGGTCAGCATCGGGGTGAGCACTGGAGAGGTCATCGGCACCGGTAGCCCGGTGGTCACCATGGAGCTGACCGGGGGCGACGATCAACTAGTGGGGATGCTGTTCGTATCGTCAGCCGACGTCGCGGGGATCTTCCCGGGGCAGAGCGTCACGCTGGCGGTGTCGTCGGCGCCGGCCGCGGCCTTCGGGCTGCTGCGCGGGCGGGTCGCCTCGGTCAGCCAGTATCCGCTGACCGCACTGGAGATCAACGCCCTGGTCGGCGGTGATCTGCCGATCGGTCCGCTTGAGGCCGGCGGGGCGCCCTACCTGGTCACGGTGAAGCTCACAGCTGACCACGAGACAGCCACCGGCTACGCCTGGACCACGGCCGACGGCCCACCGACGGCGCTTGCCTTGCAGGTCCCGGCGACCGGCACCGTGACTCTCGGTTCGTATGCGCCAATCACGCTGCTGTTCGGCAAGTAGGGGGCTCGGTACTAATGAGGCGCGCGCGATGACCCAGAGCACCGCCACCCGTCCACCGGGTGCCGGGGGCGACGACCTGGCCGGCCCGCCTGGCGGCCCGCCGGCCGACCCGCAGGATGGCCAGACGGGCAGCGCGCCAGATGACTCGGCGGGCGGCCCGCCGACCGCGCTGCGGCACAGGCGCCGATCGACCCCGACGGTCATCCAGATGGAGGCGGTCGAGTGCGGTGCCGCCGCGCTGGCCATGGTGCTCGGGTACTACCGGCGGTTCGTGCCGCTTGAGGAACTGCGGGCGGCCTGCGGGGTATCGCGGGACGGTGCCAAGGCATCGAGCATCATCGCGGCGGCCCGCAGCTATGGGCTTATTGCCAAGGGCTACCAAACCGAGCTTGAGCGGCTCGCCGAGATCCGCAAGCCGGCCATCATCTTCTGGGCGTTCCAGCACTTCATGGTGCTTGAGGGAATCCGACGGCGGTTCGGCAAGACCAAGGTCGCGCTCAATGACCCGGCCAGCGGCCCGCGGGTGATCGACTGGGCGGACTTCGATTCCGGGTTCACCGGCGTGGTGCTCACCTTCGAGCCAGGCCCGGATTTCCGGCCGGGCGGTCATCCGACCAGCGTGACCGAGGCGCTGCGGGCCCGGATGCAGCGGACCGGCCGGGCGCTTCCACTGGTCCTGCTGGCCAGCTTGCTGCTGGTCCTGCCCGGTCTGCTGGTGCCGAGCTTCAGCAAGATCTTCATCGACGAGATACTCAACGGCCGGTCGCCCGGACTGCTCGCGCCGCTGCTGCTTGTGATGCTCGTCACTCTGGTGGTGATCCTGGCGCTGACCTCGGTGCAGTGGCACTACCTGCTGCGGATCGAGATGCGGATGGGCCTGGTCTCCGGCGCCAGGTTCTTCCGCCACCTGCTGCGGCTGCCGATCGAGTTCTTTCTGCAGCGCCAGCCCTCAGAGGTGGCCACCCGGGTGTCGTCCAATGACATGGTCGCCGAGATCCTCTCCCGGGACCTGGCTGCGACGATGCTCAGCCTGGTGCTGGTGATCTTCTATGCCGCCGTGCTGGTCCGCTACGACGTGCTGCTCGGCGTGATCGGCGTGACGATGGCGCTGCTGAACATCGCGGTTCTGCAATGGGTGGCGCGAGCCCGGACCGACGCGGCGCTGGCGATCCGGGCTGACCGGGGCAAGCTCACCGCGACGACGTACAACACGCTCCAGCTAATCGAGACGGTCAAGGCGACCGGGGCCGAGCCTGACTCGTTCGCGCGGTGGGCCGGCTTCCTGGCCAAGGTCGTCACCGCCCGCCAGCGCCAGGGCATCCCGACCGCGATCGTCACCGTCGTGCCACCGCTGCTCGCCACCGCCAATACCGGCCTGATCCTGCTCGTCGGCGGGCTGCGGGTGACCGCCGGCGCGCTCAGCCTTGGCCTGCTCGTGGCGTTTCAGAGCCTGCTCGGCTCGCTGAGTCGGCCGGTAACCCAGCTGACCAACCTGGGCGAGCGACTGCAGGACATCACCGCCGACCTGACCAGGCTGCGCGACGTCGAGCGCTATCCGGTGGACCGCCGCTTCTCCGCGACCTACGGGCCGGTCGGCTCCCGGCTCGACGGCTCGCTTGAGATGGTGGACGTGAGCTTCGGCTACAGCCCGATCGCCGAGCCGATCATCACCGGCCTGTCGTTCAGCGTGAGCCCGGGTCGCCGGGTAGCCCTGGTCGGCGGATCCGGCAGCGGAAAGTCCACCGTCGGCCGCATCGCGGCCGGCCTGTACGAGCCCCGGTCCGGCCAGGTCCTGCTCGACGGTCGGCCACGAACGCAGATCCCGCGTGAGGTGATCGCATCCTCGGTCTCCTATGTCGACCAGGACATCTGCCTGTTCGAGGGCAACGTCAGGGACAACCTGACACTATGGGATGAGTCGGTGAGCGACGAAGCGGTCGTCCAGGCACTGCGTGACGCCGCCCTCTTCGAGACGATCGTGCTGCGGCCTGGCGGTATCTTTAGCAAGGTCGCCGAGGGCGGCCGGAATTTCAGCGGCGGCCAGCGCCAGCGCCTGGACCTGGCCCGCGCCCTGGTCACCCAGCCCACGCTGATCATCCTGGACGAGGCCACCAGCGCGCTCGACCCGGAGACCGAACGGCAGGTCATCGACAGTCTGCGGCGCCGCGGCTGCGCGTGCCTGATGATCGCGCACCGGCTCTCCACGATCAGGGACGCTGACGAGATCGTCGTGCTCGAGCGCGGAGTCGCCGTCGAGCGCGGGCGGCACGACGAGTTGCTGCGCTTGGACGGACTCTACGCGCACCTGATCGCCAGCGGCCGACACGCAGTCGGGGCCGTGCCGTGACCGCCACGCTCCAGTCGGCGTTCGCCCGCTTCTTCACCGACGCGGCGACCCCGATCGACCTGGGTGAGGACCGCCTGATCGTGCTCGACGACGTGCGCCGGGTGCTGCTTGTGGATCATGGCGACCTGGATCTGTTCGCGGTCTACCTGGACGGCGGGCGCCCAAGCGGGCGGTGGAGCCCGCTGTGCCGGGTCGGTGCGGGAACCGCGCTGGTCTGCGCCCCGCGCGGGCCACGGCACCACATCGTCGGCCGTGCCGTCTCCGGCGCGAGACTGTCCTACTTGCCGCTCGGGCGGCTGGCCGGGCTGTCGGCGCGGCAGGCAGCGGCCGGCGGGGAGGCCGGGCGCGCCGGGCCCCGTCTCACCGAGGCTCAGCTCGCCGTGGCCGCCGACCAGATCATCACTGGTGTGGAGGCGGGGATCGTGGGCCTGGCAGGCGGGCTGCGCCTTGAGCTCCCGCCGCGCGTATTCGTCCCGCTCGTCCCCGGCGGAGTCACGGACGTAGCGGCCGGCACCGCGGTGCGCTCGATCGACGGCGTGCAGTGGGTGCACGTCGCCGAGGGGGTGGTCCGGGTCGAAGGGGTCGCCGGGTGGCTGACGGCCGGCGCCGACCTCTGCCTGACCGAGCGGGACTGGCTGGTCACCGAGGGTTCGGCCAGGCTGGTCGCCCGCCGCAGCGCCGACCTGCTGGCCGACGGGACGCTGTGGCGGCGGCTGATCGTCCGATCCGCGCGGATGCTCTATACCGTGGACCGCCGGGTGGAACAGCGGGACCGGGCCGAGCGCGCAGCGCTGCAGTCAAGCTCGCGCTATGGCGCCGAGACCATGGGCGCCACGGCCAGGTCGTTCGACGCGATGCTCCGCGACACCCAGGCCAAGGTCCGGCTGGCGGACGTCGCGGCCGACCCGCCGGCGCTGGCCGCGATGCGCCTGGTCGCCGCGCGGCAGGGGTTCATCATCCGGGCTCCGGCCAGCCAGGATTCCAGCGGCCGGCGGATGACCGCGGTGCAGCGCATCGCGCTGGCCAACGGGGTGCGGACCCGCGAGATCCGGCTCGAGGACGGCTGGTGGAGACGTGACCTCGGGCCGATGCTCGGCCAGCGCAGGGCCGACGGCGAGGTCTTCGCCCTGCTGCCTGCAGGCGGCCATTATGTTGCTGCCCACCCAGCGGAGAACCGGGTGGCCAGGATCGACAAGAAGACGGCGGCCAGCTTCGGTGACCGCGCCGTCGTCCTGTACCGACCGCTGCCTGAGACGGTCAGGGAGGCCGGCGCACTGCTGCGCTTCGGCATCCGCGGCGCCAGCGGCGACCTGTGGCGGATCGGGTTCACCGGTCTGCTGGTTGCGGTGCTCGGGCTGTTCGTCCCGATCATGACCGGCAAGGTGCTCGGCGGTTTCGTTCCGCTGGCTCAGCGCGGTCTGATCGTGGAGGGCTCGATCCTGGTCATCGCCAGCGGCTTCGTCGTGGCCGCGCTCTCGATGGTGCAGAACTTCGGGGCGCTGCGGCTGGAGGGGCGGTTCGTGTCGATGCTGCAGGCAGCGGTGTGGTCCCGCCTGCTCTCGCTGCCGGTCACCTTCTTCACCCGCTACTCCACTGGCGAACTCGGCACCACCGCGCTCGGCGTGAACGCCGTGCAAGAGACGCTGTCCAGCGTCACCACCGTCGCGGCGCTCGGGTTGCTGACCGGATCAGCCAACCTGATCCTGGTTTTCTTCTACAACGTGCGCCTGGCGCTGATTGCCGTCGCCCTGGTCGGGCTCTGCGCGGCCGCGTGCCTGCTCGCGGGTTACCGCGAGGTGCGCTGGCAGCGCCTGCTTTACGACCAGGGACGGACGCTGTCGGCCAAGGTCTTCCAGTTGCTGACCGGGCTGCCCAAGCTGAGGGTTGCCGCAGCCGAGGACCGTGCCTTCGCCGAATGGTCCGGCATCTTCAGCCGCGGTCGCGGCATGGCCGCGTCCGCTCGCCGGGTGCAGAACGGCATCACCACGGTCAACGCCGGATTCCCGCTGCTGTGCTCGGCGATCATCTTCTTCATGGTGGGCGGCCCGTTACGCGGTGGTCTGTCGATCGCCACGTTCCTGTCCTTCAACGCCGCGTTCAGCTTGCTGATCGCGGCCACGCTCCAGTTCACCGGAATCGCCATTACGGCGCTCGGGGTGTTCCCGATGTTCGAGCGGCTCACCCCGATCCTGCAGGCGGATCCTGAGACGACCGTGGACGGGGCCGACCCCGGCGACCTGTCTGGCCAGATCGGGTTCAGCCACGTGTCCTTCCGTTATGGCGCGGACAGCCCGCTCGTCCTTGATGACGTCAGCTTCGCGGTGGAGCCCGGCGAGTTCGTCGCCATCGTCGGCCCCACCGGGTGCGGGAAGTCGACGATGCTGCGCCTGCTGCTCGGCTTCGAGTCGCCGCTGACCGGATCCGTTCTCTACGACGGCCAGGGACTCGCCGAGCTTGAATCCGCCGCCGTGCGCCGCCAGTGCGGCGTGGTGCTGCAGAACGGCGCGCTGCTTGCCGGGGACATTAAGAGCAATATCATCGGCAGCACCAGCTACACCATTGACGACGCGTGGGCGGCGGCCAGGATGGCCGGGATCGATGGCGACATCGCCGCCATGCCGATGGGCATGCACACGATCCTCTCCGAGGGAACGACGACGCTCTCCGGCGGGCAGCGGCAGCGGATCATGATCAGCCGGGCGCTGGTTTCACGCCCCCGCATCATCCTGCTCGACGAGGCGACCAGCGCCCTTGACAACCCCACCCAGAAACTGGTGTCGGAGAGCATGCGCCAGCTGAACGCGACCCGCATCATCATCGCGCACCGCCTGTCCAGTGTCGCCGACGCGGACCGGATCATCGTCCTTGACCACGGCCGGATCGTCCAGCAGGGCACCTTCGAGCAGCTGCTGGCCGATGACACCAGCCTGTTCGCCGTGCTGGCCAGCCAGCAGCTGACCTGAGCCGGCCTGGCTCGGGCGAAACCGCCCTGGCCGGTCAGCCGCCAGCCAGGTGCGCGCGCAGCGACCCGGCTACCTCCTGCGGCCGCTCAAGCAGGCACAGGTGGCCAGCTTCTGGCACGGTGACTGTCCGGCAGCGCGGGATCGTGGCGGCCAGCCGCTGCGCGTTGGCAGCGAACGCGGGCATGTCCGCGCTGCCGGTGAACACCAGCGTGGCGGCGGCGATCCTGGCCAGGTCGTGGTCGGTCTGGCGGCAGGCCACCAGCGATCGCATCGCGCCGGTGGACAGCTCGCCCCACTGGTGCCTGTCGATCACGCCGCGAATCCGGGCACGCAGCTCGGGGTGGTGCTCGGTGCCGCGGAAGATGTCCGGCGGGGACGTCATCCACAATTGGGTCAGGTGCGCACCTGGTCCGGCCATCCGGCAGAGCAAGGCCAGCTCGGCGTTCCGCCGCGCCGTGCCAGGGGCGGCAGGCGCACCGGCGATTGTCGGTGCGCCGACCGCGAGGCGGTCGATCAGCCGCGGTCGCGCCAGCGCTAGCTGCAGCGCCACGCAGGATCCGAACGAGATGGCGACCACCGCGCGGGCCTGCTGCTGCTGCGCCAGCCGGGCCAGCCGCGCGGCCAGGTCCGGCAGCGTCAGGCCCGGGCGCAGCGGCCCGGACCGGCCGTGACCCGGCAGGTCGACGCCGACGTGCCGGAAGCCGGGCAGCAGCTGCCAGAGCGGGCGCCACAGGCTGGAGTCCATCGTGTACCCGTGGATCCACAGCACGGCAGGCCCCTGACCAGCCGTCTCGACGTGCAGGTCCACGAGCCTCAATCCCCGGCGGCGGTGAACGAGGCGCAGAACGCCCGGAACGCCAGGACTGGCGTATCACGGGAATCAAGCCGGGCCGGCGCACCGACATCCAGGTGCTGCCACACCCTCAGATCCTGCTCGAAGGCGTGCCTGGCGCCCGCGATCAGAGCTTCGGCCACGGTGTCCGGCGATCCCCGGGGCACGGCGATCGCGATCCTGGCGACGCATCCGCCGCTGGCCGGCGCCGCTCCGGTGATGACCACGTTCCGGCCGGCCGTGCTGGTGCCGAGGTCCGTGACGACCAGGCTCGGGCTGAAGGCACGCGCGAAGAAACGGCTGGTGATCTCCCCGCCGCCGGCCTCCCAGGCAGGTGCCTTGGTACGGAAGCCGGTGGTGATGGTCAGCTCGCCGTCGCCGCCGACCGCTACCTCCAGGCCGACCAGCCTGGGGACCAGGTGCACGGCGGGGAAGTGGTCGATGTCGAACGCGTTCTCGATCACGATCTCGGGCGGCACGCTGACCTGCCCGGTCACCGCGCCCACAATGACGTGGGTGACGATGAGCTCCTTCATCGCCCGGTCGAAGCCGTGGTCGGCGCGGGCGGCGTCGGTAAGCCGCACGAAGACCGCGCCGCCGCAGTCGAGCACCTCGTGCTCGCGGACCCGCAGCCGCCCCGGTCCCTCGCCGAGGCCGATCCGCTTGCCGTGGAACGGGCAGACGATCACCCGTCCGTCGATCACCCGGCCGCCGTACCCCAGATGAGCGCCACGGTGCGGGCAAGTGCCGTCGAAGACGCGGATCCGGCCCTGGTCGCGGACGGCGGCCAGGGCGCGACCGCCCAGCGCGAATCCGGTGACCGGCTCGGTGAGCTCGGTACCGAGCGCGAGCAGATACCAGCCGCCGTGCAGGACCGGCTGTTTGGTCGTCGTGGCTGCCGTCATTGTCCCCATGCCTCCAGCACCTGGCGGGCTGCAAGCAGTCCGCTGCCCATCGCGCCATGCACCGTGGGCGGGAGCCTGCCGACGGTGGTCGCCTCGCCGGCGAAGAACAAGGTGCGCTGCACCGGCTCCGCCCAGGCAGGCCCGGCCCAGAGCGCTGCCACCCGCGGATAGCTGAACGCCCCGGCCGACCAGCGGTCGCGGCCCCAGTCGGCCCGCTGCAACCCGCTGATCGGGTTGCCAGCCGACCAGGGCAGCGCGCGGGAGATCAGGCCTGCCACCGCACCCGCGCGCACCGCGCCGGCCGCTCCCGCCTTGGCGACGACGAGCACCTCAGGCCGGCCAGCGTGACAGCTGACGAATCCGCTGCGGCCGTCCGCGTCGAATACCACCGCCGACTCCGGTGCCTGCCGCGAAAGCACGGCGAGCAGGCAGCAGCCGTCCCCAGCCACCAGGGTGGCGGCGGCAGCCGCCTTGGTCACCGGCATCGGAGTGATGCGCAGCAGATCACCGGCGACCACCGGCGGCGGCACGGTGATCACCGCAGCGCGTCCGGTTACGCCCGGTCCGCCGTCGCAGCCAAGCTCCACCTGGCCTGGCGTCCAGTCGAGCGTCCTGGCCGGCCGACCCAGCCAGACGTCCAGGCCGGACGCCAGCGCGCTGGCCAGTGATCCGTAGCCGCGCTCGAAGGCGTACTCACCCTCGCCGGTCTGATCGGCCCGGCGCGCCACGGCCACGCCGCGGGCGCTGAGCGCCTGCGGCTCGGCTGCCCAGTTCTGCCTGAACCACTCGGCCGCGGCCGTCAGCCGATCACCGGCCAAACCCTGCGCCGTCAGCCAGCTGGCCACTGGGATGTCGGCAGCCGCGCCTGCGGTCAGCCGTTCCTCGACTGCCCAGGGCGGTGCCCCGCCGCTAGCCAGCATGCCGATCGGGTGCACCCTGCCGCCCAGCACAACCCGGGCCGTGGCGGTGCGGCGTACCGGACCCGGCCGCAGCGAAGCGGGCAGCGGCAGGCCGAACGGCTGCGGATCATTCAGCGGATTGCGCTCGCCGTGTATCACCTGAGCGCCGAGTTCGACCACCGGACCGCCATCCGGCGGGCAGTAGGTGCGGATGCGGCCGCCGGCCGTGCCGCGGGCTTCGAGCACGATCACCCGGAGCCCCTGCCGGGCCAGCGCGTCCGCGCAGGAAAGACCGCTTATCCCGGCACCGATGATCGCGACATCGCAGCGCACCTGCTGCCTCCGGGAGCAATTAAGTTTCATTTTCAGAATTTGTGCTCCTATGCCTATGATGGCAGTAGCCTGCCCACCGGGCAATGGGGCCGCGGAAAGGTAATCCACAATGTCGATGCCCGTCCTTCCGGTCGATCTTGCACACCCTTTTTCGCCGGCCGGCCGAGCCGATCCGCATCCGGCGTACCGGTGGCTCCGCGAAAACGACCCGGTGTATTTCGACCGGGCCAGCGGCTCGTGGCTGGTGACCTCTTATGCCGACTGCGCCGCGGCCCTTTCCGACACCCGATTCTCGGCAGCGCTCGGCCAGCGGGAAAGGGTGCGTGACGACGCGCTGCCCGCTTCGATGCTGACCACCGATCCGCCCGCGCACGCCAGGCTGCGCGGCCCAGGGGCGCTGCTGCTCGGCCCGGCCGCGGTGCGCGAAATCACCGACGGCATCACCGCGGCGGCGACAGCCGTGCTGGCCGGCCTGGCCGACCGGGTGCAGGCCGATGTCACCGCCGACATTGGCGAGCCGTTCGCCGCGCTGGTGTTCGCCGCCCTGCTGGAGATCCCGGCCGATCGGCAGGCTGCCTTCGCCAACCTGGCCAGGCGGGTCTCGGTCAACCTGGATCCGCTGGCTGGCCCTGCGGTCGCTGCTGCGGGACAGGCGGCGGCGCGTGAGCTCACCGCGTTCATGGACGCTCATCTGGCCGACCTGCAGCAGGCTGGAGCGGACTGCCCGCTCACCCGGCTGTCGCGGGATACCCGGCTGACCCGCGGCGAGATGCTTGGCATCCTCACGCTCGCCGTGATCGGCGGCTTCCTGCCGCTCGCCGACCTGGCCTCCCATGCGGTGCACTGGCTGGCGCCCAGGCCGCAGGCGTATGCGCTGCTCCGCGGCAGCGCGCTGGCCGGGCCGCCCAATGGTGCCGGGGACACCGTCGGCGCCGCGGGGGGCGTCGCTGAGCGAGCGGTCGACGAGCTGATCCGGCTTGCCACGCCGATCCCGTTCGCTGCCCGGGTGACGGCACAGCCCGCCGAACTGCCAGGCGGCGCGATCCCGGCCGCCGCCCGGGTGCTGCTGGTGATCGCGGCGGCGAACCGGGATCCGGCCGTCTTCGCGCGCCCGGATGAGCTTGACCTGAACCGGCGCGACGCCCGGCACCTGGGCTTCGGCGCTGGGCCGCACCTGTGCCTGGGTGCTCCGCTGGTCCGGCGGGCAGGCGCGGTCCTGCTCGGTGAGCTGGCCCGCCGGCTGCCGCGGCTGGTCGTGGCGTCCAGTCCGGCCTGGGAGCCTACGCTGGTGCCGCGCCGGCTGCGCGGCCAGCGGCTGCGGCTTCCTGGCTGAGCCCTGGCCCGCGCTCCGGGTCGGCCAGCGGCCCGCCAGGCCGGCCGCGTCAGCCGATCCGTGGCCCATGCCAGCGAAAGGCCACCAGGCTGGCCACCAGGCAGCCAGCGCACCAGAGCGCCAGGACAAGCGCGACCCGGCCAAGCTCGAAGCTGCCGGCGGGCTCCACGATCTGGAAGCTGCTCGGCAGGAACACCGAGCGCAATCCTTGTGCCATCCACTTCAGCGGGAACAGCGCAGCCAGCGTCTGCATCCATCGCGGCAGCTGGTTGTAGGGGAAGAAGACCCCGGAGATGAACTGCAGGACGAGGAACGGCGGCGTCACGATCGCCGCGGCCGACCGGCTGTTCGGGATGATCAGGCTGTAGACCAGAGCCAGCAGGGCGCAGGCCGTAGTGCCGAGGCCAAGTACCCAGGCCAGGGTGAGCCAGCGTGCGGCGCTCGATGGTATCGGCAGGTGGAACAGCGCCGCTCCCACCGCCACCAGGATGACGGTCTCAAGCACCGACGTGACCACCACGCGGGACACCTTGCCGCCGAAGTAAGCGGCTCGCGGCATCGGAGTGGTCGCCAGCCGCCGGATGGTCCCGTTGTCTCGCTCGATCGCCAGGTTGATGGCCAGGCCGGAGAAGGCCACGCTCATCACGCCCGCGGCGATGATCCCGGCCATGAACACGAGCCTGAAGCTGACGTGGGTGCCGCTGACTGGCCCGGCAAAGATCGACCCGAGCACGGCAAGCAGCACCACCGGCAGCGCCAGGCTGAACACGAGCGACTGGCGGTTGCGGAAGAAGGACTTGAGCTCGACCGCCGAGCGGGCCCGCCCGGCCCGCCAGATGCCGGGCAGCCGCACGCCGCCCGGCGCGGCGGCGGCGACAGCTGCCGCTGCCGTCGGGGAAGTCTGCTCGAAGGTCATCGCCCTATGCCTCGTCTTCGCCGCGATGCTGCTCGATCAGGGCGAGATAGATATCCTCAAGGGTCGGCCAGTGCACGGCAAGCTCCGGGAGCTCAGCGGCACCAGCCCTGGCAGCCCACGCGATCAGGGCCTCCAGGACCGCGGTGGGAGTGGCTGACCGCACCTGCACGCGGGACTCGCTGAGCACGAGCTGGCTATCTGCTGGCAGCCGCGGCGGCGTCAGGCCCACCAACGCCCCAGTGCGGGCGAACGACACGGTCGCCGTGGCGGTGACCCCGTCGTCTAGCTGGCCGACCGGACCAATCACGACGATCCGTCCGCCGATGATGACCGCGGCGCGGTCCGCGAGCGCCTCGGCCTCGTCAAGGTAATGCGTGGTCAGCACGGTGGTCTTGCCCCGCTCGGCGAATTGCCTGACCATCTCCCAGGTCGCGCGGCGTGCAGTCGGATCCAGCCCGGTGGTGGGCTCGTCAAGGAAGAGCAGCTCGGGATCACCGATGACGCCGACCGCGATGTCCAGGCGACGGCGCTGGCCGCCGGAGAGCGCCGCGCTCTGCTCATTCCGCTCGCCGGTCAGCCCGACCAGCTCGATAACGTGATCGACCGGCAGCGGCGCCGGGTAGAACGCGGCGAAATGGCCGACCACCTCACGGGTAGTGAGGTCCAGAAAGGCGCCGGTCGACTGCGGAACCACGCCGACCCGGGCCCGCAGTCCGCGGGAGTCACGGGCCGGATCCTGGCCGAGCACGGCCACCTCGCCGCCGGTTCGGCGGCGAACGCCTTCGAGGATCTCCACGGTCGTCGTCTTGCCGGCGCCGTTGGGGCCGAGCAGGGTCAGCACCTCTCCCTGCTCGACCTCAAGGTCGATGCCGCGAAGCGCCCACTTGCTGCCGTAGCGCTTGCGCAGACCGCGCACGACGATGGGGCTCGCGGTACCGAGGCTCATGCCCGTCTCCGCCGGAGGCGGGCGGTCAGGTGCAGCAGCAGCACGGGCAGCAGCAGCAGTAGAACGAACCTGCGGCGATGCTGTCGAGATCGCCCTCGCTCAGCTCGGCGGTGTCGACCTGCGGCGTCTCAGGCACGTGCAGCTCGTAGCTGCCGGTCTCGATGCCGCGCTCCCACAGCGCGACCTGGACGTCCAGGTTGCCCTCGTGGTGCCCTTCGGGGATCTGCCGTACCAGCGCGATGGTGGCGCTGGCGGGCAGTTCGATGCCGCACTCGCGCAGCGCGGCATTGGGGTCTGTTACCAGCCGGTCGGCGAACTCTGCGCTCGACCAGGCGGTGATCAGGACGCGCGTGTAGGCGTTCACGAACTCCGCGCGCTCCTGCTGGGTCATCGTCATCGTTTCCTCCAAGGGAAATGCTCGGCCCGCTTCGGGCGGGCGCCGTCTTGCCGGGAACCGGCCAGCCTCGGGCCGAGGCAGGCGGTCAGGTGCAGCAGCAGCACGGGCAGCAGCAGCAGTAGAAGTCGCCTGCCGCGATGCTGTCGAGGTCGCCCTCGCTCAGCTCAGCGGTGTCGACCTGCGGCGTCTCAGGCACGTGCAGCTCGTAAGTGCCGGTCTCCTGGCCGCGCTCCCACAGCGCGATCTGAACGTCCAGGCTGCCCTCGTGGTGCCCCTCGGGGATCTGCCGTACCAGCGCGATGGTGGCGCTGGCGGGCAGTTCGATGCCGCACTCGCGCAGCGCGGCATTGGGGTCTGTTACCAGCCGGTCGGCGAACTCTGCGCTCGACCAGGCGGTGATCAGGACGCGCGTGTAGGCGTTCACGAACTCCGCGCGCTCCTGCTGGGTCATCGTCATCGTTTCCTCCAGGGGGAAATGCTCGGCCCGCACCGGCGGGCGCCGTTTTGCTTGACCAGGCCACTGTGGCACGGGCAGATAAAATCGACCATACTTAACTTTCCATTTCGAGGCGTCACTTGAATTGCCGCGGACTGCGCAGTATATTGAGCCATGAATGGTCCGCTAGTACGTATGCTCAGTACGTACTAGCGGATTTCCAAATGCGTACGCGAGGAATTGGAATACGCAATCCGAGGCGCCGAGGTGGTACGGAATTATGCAACAAGTCATGCGGCGGCCGCCCGGGCCGGCCGACGGCCAGGATCTGCTTTCTATCAGGAAGGCACCGCTAGCATTCCTCGATGCGATGTTCGCCGAGTACGGCGACGTCAGCTGCCACGAGACCGGTGGCGAGGTCGTCTACCTGATCGGACGGCCGGACCTGGCAAGGTGGGTGCTCAAGGACAACGGGGCCAACTACGCCAAGACCAGGACCCCGGACGAGGCGATGCTGCGGCCGCTGCTCGGCGATGGCCTGCTCACCAGCAGCGGAGAAGTCTGGGCAAGGCAGCGGCGGATGTGCGCGCCGGCCTTCCGCCGGTCCAAAGTAGAACAGTTCGATGAGGTCATCGTGGCTGCGGCGGCGGCCATGCTCGATCGCTGGCAGACCTCGATCGAGGCGGGTGCCCCGACCAGGCTCGATCACGATCTGACCGCGCTGACGCTGAGCGTGCTGGTCAAGGTCACGCTGGGGGCCGACCTGGTCGGCATCGGGCCGGGTTTCGGTGCCGCGGTCGACGCCGTGAACGGGTTCATCGGGCGTTACGTACCTGGGGAGGAAGCGGACACCGATGATGTAGCCAGGCGGCGGCAAGGCTACCTGGCTGCCCGCGCGTTCCTCGACGCGGTCGTGCACGCCATTCTGGCCGGCCGACGTGCGGCCGGCAGCGACCAGCGTGATCTGCTCGGCGCGATCCTCGACTCAGGCGACGAGGTGTCGGCCGGCGAGCTCAGGGACCAGGTGCTCACCCTGATCATGGCCGGGCACGAGACCACAGCCAAGGCGCTGGCCTGGACGTTCTACCTGCTCGACCAGCACCCCGCGGAGCTGGACCTGATCCAGGCGGAGGTCGACCGGGTGCTGGCCGGCCGGTCGCCGACCTGCGGCGACCTTCCTGCCCTGCAGGCGTGCAGGCGGGCCATCGCCGAGGCGATGCGCCTGTACCCGCCGGTGTGGCTGATTTCGCGCCGGGCCCAGCAGGCAGATGTGCTCGGCGGCTACGACGTACCTGCCGGGACGCTGATCGGGATCAGCCCGTACGTACTGCATAGGCACCCTGCGTACTGGGATCGGCCGGAGGCGTTCCTCCCTGCACGATTCACTACCGATCCGCAGCCGAGCCACGTGTACCTGCCGTTCGGCGGCGGCCTGCGGGTCTGCATCGGACAGCACCTAGCGATGGTTGAGGCGGTGCTTGTGCTGGCCACGCTCGCCCAGCGGGTCCGGCTGGAGCTGCAGCCCGACTTCCCGGTCGAGCCGGAGGCGCTGGTCACCCTGCGGCCGAAGGACGGCCTGATGATGATCCCGCGCAGGCGCTGATGCTCAGGACTGGCTCGTACGACGCGGCCCGGACCACGGCAGGCGGATTGCCAGGTGAGCTCGCCCGGCTGGAGGCGCAGGCGGCGCTATCGTTCGCCGAGGAACTTCGGGTGCTGCGGGAGCTTGGGCTGGGATCGGCAGGCCCGCTGCTTGAGCTGGGCTGCGGCCCGGGGGCGCTGACCCGGCGGCTGACGTCGGCGCTGCCCGGACTGCCGGTGATTGCCCTGGACGCCAACATCGGACTGCTCGCTCACGCGGCCGACTGCGGCAGCGCTCCGCTGGTCGGCGGGGACGCCTACGCCCTGCCGGTACGGGCCGGCAGTGTCGGTGCCGTGCTTATCCGCTACGTCCTGCAGCACATGAGCGATCCGCTGGCGGGCCTGGCGGAGGCATGCCGGGTGCTGCGGCCGGGCGGCGCAGTGTTCGTGATCGAGGTCGACGCTGAGCTATGGGGGGTTGCTGAACCTGCAGATCCGCGCCTCGCGGCGGTGCACGCCAGGATCGCGGCGGCGCAACGTGCGGCCGGCGGGGACAGGCTGATCGGCCGGCGCCTGTCCAGGTTGCTGCGCACCGCGGGCTTCGGCGAGGTGGCGATCCGGCCGTTCGCGGTGACAAGCGACGAGCATGCTCTTGAAGACTTCGCTCCGCTGCTCGGTCCGAACAGGCTCGTTCCGCTGATCGAGGACGGCAGCCTCGCGATCGCCGACCTGGCCCTCGTCACGGCGGGATGGATGCGCTTTCTCGCCGACCCGGCCGCCTGGGTCATGCTGCTTGGCCTTGTTGTCAGCGCTCGCGCGCCGCTCGCGCGCCACCCAAGGTAGGAGGACAGACATGCGCCCGTTCTGGAGAGTTTTCCTAAGCATCTTCTGCTACGTCGCAGCAGTGGTCGGCATCGGGCTGGCAGTGCTCAACGCTAGCGCCAAGCCACCAGCGACAGTAGTGGCAGTGATCTTCGGCGGTGCCGGCGCGGTGCTGCTGGCGGCCGGAGTCGTCCTGACCAGGAAGCCGCACTACTGATAGTTCCGTACGGCGGAGCCGCCGGTGTCTGGGCCGGTGCGTCCAGCCTCAGGACATCGGATTGGCGTGCTCAAGCCCGGGTTGCCACCAGCACGGCATCATGGATCGTGACCTCGACGCCGTCCGGCGTGCTCGCCGACCGGGGACGGGCCTCGCTGACTTCGACCGTCCACGAGTCGTCGAGCAGCCCCGCGACCTCGTCCGAGGAGTAGAAGAGCTCGGGCATCGGCGGACGGGCCACGCCCGTGCCCAGATCCGACGGGTGGTGGCCGACTACGAGCAGCGTTCCGCCGGCTCGGACCGAGGCGGCGAGCGAGGCAAAGAGCCGCGCCCGCGGCTCCGGCGGCAGCTGCATGAACTGCGCCGAGACGAGGTCGAAGGAGCCAGGCTCAGGCGGCAGGGCCAGCAGGTCGGCCTGTCGCCACTCGATCCGCGCAGCCGCGGCCGGATCGGTGTCACGGGCGTGCTGCTCGCCGCGCTCAACCGCGACGCTGGAGATGTCGGTCGCGACCACGGTCCATCCGTGCTGGGCGAGCCAGATGGCATCGGCTCCCTCGCCGCACCCCACGTCGAGCACCCGACCGGGTGACCGGCCGGCGACCTCAGCGACCAGCTGCGGGTTCGGGTTGCCGCTCCAGACCTGTGGCGAGGAACGATAACGCTCGTTCCAGAAACCCTCGTCGAACATGGGTACGGCGCCGTGAGCGTGCTCACTCATCCCCCCAGTATGGCCTCCCGCAGTACCCCGGCCATGTCCAGCTGTCACTGCCCTGACGACGCTATCCAGCTGGCGATCTGGGTCCGCGAGTTAACGACCAGGTGAGCTACCTCGGCCTCGCGCTTCCCCAGCAGGCCATCGCCAGCGGCACCTGAAGCCGGGACCAGCAGCTGGGTCACTGTGGAGCGATCGAGGTGCGTGCCGGGATCGCGATCGCGAAGAGCAGGCCGAGCAACGTGAATCCCAGCAGAGTCAGCAGTGCCGCGGCGAAGTTCTGGCCTGTCGACAGCGAGGCAGCGACGAGCACAGAGCCCGCGATGGCGGTGCCCAGTGACGAGCCCAGGTTCGAGACGCTCCGGGACAGGCCCGAGATATCACCCTGATCGGCGTCGCCGAAGCTGGACTGCACCACGTTGACCGACGAGGTCAGCATGATGCCCACTCCGGCGCCGGTCAGCAGCAGGCCGGGGATGAACGTCCAGAGCCCGGATTCCTTCCGCACCAGAGCGAGCAGCAGCAGGAAGCCGAGGCTAGTCAGGACGAAGCCGGTAATGATCAGCGTGCGCTGCGACCGGCGCTTCGCCAGTCGCTCGGCCGCCGTCGACGTCAGCAGGATTCCGATGATCGCTGGCATCAGCATCAGCCCGGTCTGGACCGGGCTGATGCCGCGCTCTTGCTGCAGGTAGACCGAGACCACGAAGAATGAGCCCTGAAGTGCCAGCCACTGGATGAGCTGAGTGCCCATGCCCCGGTTGGCGGTCCGGCTCCGGAACATCCGCATCCGGATCAGCGGCGTGCGGCCCTTTCTTTCCGCCGAGTGAATGTGCCAGAAGAAGCAAGCCAGGATGGCGCCGCCGACGCCAGCGAACAGCCAGACCGGCGAGACGCCGCCCTGGTGGATGATGACGACGTTGCCGATGCTGAAATCCTTCTTGGCGGTCAGCCAGCCGTAGCTACCGGACTGCAAGATGCCAAGCACCACCAAGAACAGGCCAGCCGCCGAAAGCACGGCACCGAGCACGTCGAAGTCAGACTTCGGACCGGAGCGGGCCGGCTCGGTGATCCGGCGCGCGAGCACGATGATCCACAGGACGACCAGTACCTGGACACCGAAAGATGCCCGCCAGCTGATCGCCGTAGTGATCAGGCCGCCGATCAGCGGCCCGGCGGCCGCGCCCAGTCCGCCGGCACCGCTCACCGCGCCGAAGTACTTGGCCCGGGTCTTGACGTCCGGGAAGCTTACGGTGACCAGGATGTAGACCGGCGGGATCATCAGGGCGGAGCCGATGCCCTCGAGCAGCGAGTAACCGAAGATCAGCAGGCCGAGCCCCTGGGCCAGCAAGGCCACCAGGGCTCCGCCCGCGTAGACCGCGAGCCCGAATATGAAGCAACGCTTGCGGCCCAAGATGTCGGTGAGCTTGCTGCCGGGGATCATCAGCGAGGCCATCGTCAGGGTGAACAGCGTTATGGTGGTCTGCAGGCCGACTACGGTCGTGTCCAGGTCCTTGGCGATCGTGCTGATCGCCACGTTCATATTCGTGCCCGCGTAGCTGGCGATGAATTGCGCCAGGGCCAGCGGCAGTACGAGCGCCCGCGCTGCCTTCACGTCGACCAGCGGCGCTTCGCTGGTCATAGCCGGCCTGCCCGTCGCACCCGGATACCGTGCCAGCCGCGCCCGACAGCTGGCTTCACCCTGACCGGGTGATCAGCGCATCAGACGCGCGGGTCAGTCTGTGGGAACCAGGTCAGCGACACCGAGGGCCGCGATCTCAGCGAAGCTCTCCTGCAGGCACTCGAGCATCACGTCCGGGTCCGGCACCGCGGCGGTGTCAATGTTAATGCCGATATCGCAGGTACCACCGTAGGACAGGAGCGTGACGTTGAGGGACGCCCCGATGGTAGGCCCGAACGCGAAGAAGCCGGTGATCTTGCTGCCCGCGACGTAGATCGGCACCGGGGTGCCAGGCACATTGCTCGCCAGGAAATCGATGTGCTTAAGCACCCCGCCCACGTAACCGGCGGGCAGCATGTTGAGCGCCTCGGCGATCGCGTCGGTGACCGGAAGCGACGGTTCCTTGCGGGCTGCCTCGGTGACGTGGTGCAACTGGCGCATCCGGGTGGCTGGGTCCGGCTCCCTGACCGGGACGGTCAGCCGCTGCAGGGTGATCTTGTTGCCCCAGCCCTTGTCCCCCTCGGACCGGATGTTGATCGGCATGACCACCCGAAGGGACTCGACGGCCGCGTCATGGCGCTCGTGGTATCTGCGCAGCCCACCCGTGACAGCCGCCAGAAAGGCGACATTGAGGGTCACGTCGACAGTCTTGGCCGCCCTCTTCAGGGCGTCCATGGGGACCTCCATCATCGCGAGATGGCGAGTCATCGCCCGTTCCCGCATCAGGGGTGACATGGTGTCGAGGATCGGAGCGGCCGTGCGGTAGACCGAGCGGGCCATCGCCACGGCGCCACGGACCTGGCCAACGGGGTTGCGCGCGTAGCCCACCAGGGTCGGGACCACCGCTTCAGCCCCCCGCCGGGCCAGGCTGGCGCCACGCCCTGCCATCGAACCGACGGTGCCGGCCAGCATGGCGCGCAGATCCATCGTCTCTCCTGCTGGCGCCGGCGGCATCTCCCCCAAGTCAGGGGACTCGCGCTGGAGGTCGCACATCAGCGTCAGCATCTGCATCCCGCCCACGCCGTCCGACAGGGAATGGTGGATCTTGAGGATCAGCGCCGCGTTGCCGCCCCGGATGCCCTCCACCAGGGTGAACTCCCAGAGCGGACGATCTCGGTCGAAGGCGCCCATCGCCGACTGGCGCGCCAACTGGAGCACCGCGTCCCGGGTGCGGGGCGCGGGAGCGGTGACCCGGCGCAGATGCCAGCTCAGGTCGAAATGCGGATCGTAGGTCCACCGGGGTGCGGTTAGCCGGAATTGCGACTCCACGACGCACTGGCGCAGCGAGGGCACGAACCGGGATATCCGGTCGACGCGTGCGACAAGCACGTCCCAGTCGGGTGCGCGGTCGAGCCAAAGAGCAGCGACAACAGTCGACCGGAGCGCGGGGTCGCGTTCCATGTACCAGGAGAACGCGTCGCTCGCCCGCATGTAGGCACCGGCGGGCACTGTCATCTGCCGATCGTATGACCCCGTCACCTGCACGGGCAGGGCCATAGGTCCCGGTGCGCCGACCCTGCGCCACCGGCCGATCCCGGTCACTTAGTGAATCTCGGCCTGAAGGTGCTGGCGGGGCGGAGCGTGCCGTCGTCGTCGAGGTCGTTGAGCACGGCCGGCAGTCCCACGCTGAGCATCTTCCTGCGAACACGGCCGAGCAGCTGTGCCATGAGCCCCGCCCAGGCGGCCCAGGTCATGGTGCTGACCTCGCGACTCACAATGGACGCACGGAACCACGCCGCCATCCGCCCACCACGGCGACCAGACGGTGGATCAGCCGATGATTGCGATCGCCCATGGCCGCTTCCCGGCCGCGATCGGCGGCGCGGGGACGCCGGACGCGAGGTTCACCGGCGTGATCGTGCCGTCGCCGTAGTTGGCGACATAGGCGGTCTTCCCGTCCCTGGTGATCGCGATTGCCCACGGGTGCTTCCCGACTGTGATCGGCGCGTCCGGGAGCAGAGGATGATCCGCGGCGAGTGCTGGCGGGGCGAGCCTGAGCGGGGTGACCGTTCCGTCCCCGTGGTTGGCGACGTAGGCCGTCTTGCCATCCGGGGTGATCGCGATAGCCACGGGGCGTTTCCCCGCAGCGATCGGGAGGCAGGTTGTACCGGTGGCGAGGCTGATCGGGGTCACCGTTCCGTCCCCGTGGTTGGCAACGTAGGCCGTCGCGCCATCCGGGGTGACCGCGATCGCGTACGGGCGCTTCCCGGTACTGATCGGTGCCCCAGGCGTGC